>Ga0105049_10001764_pt1 | contig 25526 bp, 21 predicted proteins | sample MAT06_FD_78087 | JGI IMG/M metagenome (GOLD analysis project Ga0105049, IMG submission 78087) | Freshwater microbial communities from Lake Fryxell liftoff mats and glacier meltwater in Antarctica - MAT-06 | ecosystem: Environmental > Aquatic > Freshwater > Ice > Liftoff microbial mat | place... | reverse complement strand
CCTGAGTTTGGTGTAGTTGAGATTGAGACTGTTCCCATTCCCCCTGAGTTTGATGGAGTTGAGATTGAGACTGTTCCCATTCCCTCTGAGTTTGATGGAGTTGAGATTGAGACTGTTCCAATTCCTCCTGAGTTTGATGGAGTTGAGATTGCGATCGCTTCACTTCTGCCTGAGTTTGGTGTAGTTGAGATTGAGACTGTTCCAATTCCCCCTGAGTCCGATGCAGTTGCAACTTAGACTGTTCCAATTCCCCCTGAGTTTGATGGAGGTGAGATTGAGATTGTTCTAATACCTCCTGAGTTTGGTGTAGTTGAGATTGAGATTGTTCTAATACCTCCTGAGTTTGGTGTAGTTGAGATTGAGATTGTTCTAATACCTCCTGAGTTTGGTGTAGTTGAGATTGAGATTGTTCTAATTCCTCCTGAGTTTGGTGTAGTTGGGACTGTGCTCGCTTCAATTCCCCCTGAGTTTGATGCAGTTGCAAATGAGACTGTTTCAATTCCCCCTGAGTTTGATGCAGTTGCAAATGAGACTCTTCCAATTCCGCTTGAGTTTGATGCAGTTGCGACTGAGACTGCTCTAATTCCGCTTGAGTTTGATGGAATTGCGACTGAGATTGCTCTAGGGCAACTATACCAAAAATATCTTGCTCCCAAGCCAAGTTAACTAAGTTAGAAAAATCAAAGGAATATTGCTTCCTTAACTTGTGATTTAAGTCTTTGTTGCTATATATTTGGTACAGGACATCAAAACAAAAATATTTATGGGAGGCTCGACGATCGCGACTTGCAAGCATAGCAATAAAAAATGGTGCGACATCCCTATCAACTTCATTGAGCTTCATAGATAACCCTATTTCATTGATATTTTGTGTCAATGGAAATATGCTTGCCAAATCATTGAAAATTTCCGACTTGAGATAATTTTTTAATATTTGCGACCATTCCAGTGTTAACCTACTGTTATTTTTAGGTGTATTGCCACTAACGTTCTCTTGGTTTTTGTGCAGCCTGAATTTTACTAAATTCTCAGCCATGATGAAAATCTCATACTTCATGCAAAGCCGTATCCAGAAATCAAAGTCTGGCAACTGTGCAAATCTCTCGTCATACAAGCCTACCTCGTTATAGCAATGCTTGCGGATTAAGGCACTAGGGTGACACAAGCAGTTGCCAGACAAGAAAAAATGCCTTAACCACTCAAATCTCGTTCTATTAGGTTGTATGAATATCCGGCTGTAAATGTGTTCATAACCCAAATCATTACCACCATCATCTATAAACTGAGCATAGCCAAAAACAGCCCCATATTCTGGATGTTCATCTAAAAATTTAACTTGTTTTTCCAGTTTGTCAGGCAACCAAGCATCATCAGAATTAATAATTGCTATATATTCGCTTTTGACCTCTTTTATACAATTATTCATGGCCACACAAGCGCCCTGATTTTTTGGAAAACAAAATAGTTTAATTCGTGGATCGGCATTTTGTTTGATAATCTCTACAGTTTCATCGGGCGAACCATCATCGGTAATTATAAATTCAAAGTCTTGATAAGTCTGACTTAAAACACTTTCAATCGTTTCTGCTACATACTTCTCATGGTTATAAGAAGCCATTACTACTGATACTTTCGGCATAATCTTTCTCCATTTAAACAGTTAAAATTGTATCCAGATACTTGAGAGGCATATTTTGTACAAAATTAAAATGAGACGAAATTGAACAGCTTTGATTATAAAGAAGTTCAGATATTTGTCTCCCTTAATTTAACTAATTGAGTAAAGAGGTAAGTTCTCTAATTTTTCTCTGACTTCTTCACCCTGTGTAACGACTAACCGAATTATCTCACAGATTTGGCTAATTTCGCCTAACCCCACTGCCGTACCGGTAGGCAGCAGCAGCACCCGTTGCACAAGTTTCTCTGTGTCTGGCAGCAGTAGTGCCGCATGGGGAAAGTACGATCGATAAGGTTCCATCCGATGACAGCCTGGATAGAAGTACCGACGAGCTAACACATTTTCAGCAGATAGAACAGCTATCAGTTGGTCGCGAGTGACTTGAGTCATAGACTTATCAACTTCTACTACAAGGTATTGATAATTACATTTTTCTGTTTCTCCGTAGGTGAACAAGGAAATGCCAGGAATACCAGCTAGTTCATGCTGATACTGCTTGTAATTACGATAATTGATAGAAATAAAGTCATCGAGACTTTCCAGAGATGTCAATCCCATAGCAGCCGAGACTTCACTCATTTTACCATTAGTGCCGATATAGATAACGTTGTCATAACCAGCAAAACCAAAGTTTTTCATCAAGCGTATTTTATCAGCTAGTTCGTCGTTATTGGTTACGATCGCACCGCCCTCAAAGGTATTGAAAAACTTAGTAGCATGGAAACTGAAGACTTCAGCTTCGCCAAAATTGCCAATCATGCGCCCTTGGTGGGAGCATCCAAAGGCATGGGAAGCATCAAACATTAGCTTGAGGCTGTGTTTCCGGGCAATCTCGGTTAAGGCTTCTACATCACAAGGCTGTCCCCATACATGAACTCCTATAATACCACTGGTGCGAGGGGTAATCATTTCCTCTACGCGCCAAGGGTTGAGGGTGTGGGTGAGAGGGTCTACATCGCAAAAAACGGGGGTGCTCTCTTGCCATTGTAGAGCATGAGGTGTCGCGATGAATGTGAAAGAAGGTACAATCACCTCACCACAAAGCCCTGTGGCTCTAATGGCAAGTTCCAGCGCTAATGTCCCGTTACAGGTGGCGATGCAGTGCTTGACCCCTAGCAAGCTACTGATTCGCTGTTCTAATTCTTGTACATAAGGGCCGTTGTTGGTTAGCCATCTCCTGTCTAGCATATCATTGATGCGTTTGAGGAGGGAGGCGCGATCGCCTATATTGGGGCAACCCACATGGAGTTTCTCGCTAAACGTTGGTGTGCCACCGAAGATAGCTAGTTCCTCTAGACTTGATTTTTTCATGTGAAGTTGTGACATCCCCAATAATTCATAAAACCCTCCTTAAAATAAAAACCATTTTCACTATTGAGATGACCACTATCAAATAAAATTTTGACAACATCACCTCTTTTTTTGAACCAAAACCACATTCTTGAGGGCAAATGATAAATAGATACTTCGTACCCCCAATCCTCAAATAATATCTGCATACTTTTATTGGTAAAAAAGCTACAATGGACTGGCAGTAAGTAAAACCATCTAGGGTCTTGTGGGATGACCTCAGTTACTAATGTGTGAATCGCCAACACTCCATCCTCAGAAACTAGATTATTAATTGAATTTAAAGTTGGCCGATTGCGAATATGCTCAAAAATAGAAGTGTTGAAGACAACACTATATTTTGCATCCTGTATATCTACATCCGTTAAGTAATCATTTTCGTACCTCATATAACGGTCATATTTTAGTGTGAATAATTGATGGCGTTCTAGCAGGTGCGTCAGCTTTCCATCACCACACCCCCAATCCACCCAAGGTAAAGCCTTTGGCAATACCCCCTGTTTTGCCAAAAAAGTAATTACAGCAGCCTGAGCCTGCAATCTTTCGACCCAGCGCGGATCATCTGAACACTCATCCTTTCCTTGATGGCAAGAGTGGTAGTTCATGTTCAACTCTTCCCATTCTTCAATTGCCATATCGTAGTGTGTTTTGGAAAAAACGAAACCACAGTGATTACACTGCCAGTAATCAACTTGATTAAGGTTATATTCACCTTGAAATTTTTTTGAATAATATATCTGTGAGGGTGATTTACATATCAAACAATTATTGTTTAGGGTCATAAGGAAATTTATTTGTATTGAACCACAAGAATACCAGCTAACTTTTGTCTAGTTGTCTAGGGTGTGGCGCTTGCTTTTGGGAATGTAGTTACCAGTTCCATCATAAACTTCCCGGCGCAGTTGCTCCTCCATTTCGATAATTCGCTTCTTCGATCTAGCCCGTATTGCTTTTGCGGGTGAACCAAAGTAGATTTTCCAAGGTTCGCAGTCTTTGGTGACAAGAGAATTAGCCCCTACGGCCACTCCTTCTCCTATCACGACTCCTGGTAAAATTACTGTGTTTGCTCCTATAATAGCGTGCTTCTTGATGTGTACAAATGAGCGACTAGGTATGCGGTAAGGAAAAGGTACTGATGGGTTTGTTAAAGAACCGCCTGAGTAATCTTCGTTACCTGTATAAATCCGTACACCACCCGATAACCCTGTAAAGTCTTCCATTATTAATTCACCGCCACCAGTAATTGAAGTGAAAGAAGCAATATGAACGAAACTACCTATTTTTGTAGTTTTGCCGCCCATAATAAATACAAAATCATCAATAATTACAGAATCACCTATCGAAATAACTTCGGGAGCAACAATTTTAGCCATAGGCCAGATAGTTACATCTTGTCCCACTTGGGCGAGTCCTAAATTATAAGATTGGTTAGTCATAGCATCTATTTTTGGGCTTCACATATTAGTAAGCTATCTTTACGGGTTTCACGGTTTATGAGTTCTGACACATCGCTCATACCCCACTCAACATCCCTAATTTTTTCAAATCCCGCTTCCTGTAGTCTACGATATAGCTCTTCTCGATCGTATAGGTACTGATGACCCCACCAGCGCAAGGCTATGTTAAGCATCTCAGCTCTGGTTTGAATAAACTGATATTCAGGCCACGTCAGCCAATCTTGACAACTCCGCCAATCCTCAGAACTATATTTTTGGATAACGAACTCAAGGGATGGCATTGCTATACGCATTATACCCCCTAATTGCAAGACACGATTGCACTCCTGTAAAAAGTTTACAGCATCTTCCACTCGTAAATGCTCCAATACGTGCTCGTGGTACATTAAGCTACAAGAATTGTCATCATAAGGTAGCCCTTTGGTAATGTCTAATTGTAGGTCAGTTACTCCTGTCTGGATATTAGCATCTATATTTATCCAACCATCCATTTTTACTGTGCCGCAGCCGATGTGAAGTTTGTTGGAAGGGGACACTCGATGGGTCGTAGGATGCTGTTTATCCTGTACGGACACTAATTCCGCATTAATCTGCTCTAGCCTAGATTTTGATCGCTCTAACTCTACTTGAATTTGTTGCAATTTATGTTGATCCATTGTGACTAACTCCTGTTTACATGAGGGTATTTATCTCTAATAGGCGATTTTGATAAAAAATCACAAAGTTTCAAGTAGGAATTACTTTCAGAAGGGTTAATAACCAAAAGTGCATCAGACTTATGCTTAAAATAATCTTTAACTGTTTTATTATGCAATATATATATATCTTGATATTTTTTACAATCAAATAAACTCTGTTGATCGGCTTGAAAAATTAGTTTGTGTGTTTCTGCTATCCAACCTTTATAACAATATTCTGCCTTTTCTAAATCTGACCAATTAATTGTTTTATCAAAACTAAATAAATTGCAGTGGTATCTGTGTAGAGATTCAAACCACATTTCTGGACTATCTCTAATAGTTAGGACGAACTTACTGTTAGGAAATGCTAAATCTAGAGCTATAAATGTATAGGGTAAACTGAAGGGGATATCTTGAAAAGCATCGAATTGGCCACAAAAATCTAGAATTCGATCAAACTTTCTCTGACCCCAATCTTTGATTAACATCTCAGCCGGAGCTTGAGGAGCTACATTAAACCCTAGTTCTGCTAGTGCTACTGCTGTAGATGTAGTGCCAGTTTTGTTGAAGCCGACACAAAAAATTTTAGTTTTTTGACTTGTTAAACGACCACATAATTTTTCAGGACTCAACTCTAAGCATGATTTTATTTGTTGTAACCTAGAGCGCGAGCGATCTAAATCACTTTTAATGTTTTCTAGTCTTTCTTTATTCATCATCTGTAGCTAAAAATTTACTCCGCCTCGCGGCACTTAAATATTTACCGAAGCCAGCATTAGCTATTTCAGAATACTACAATACCATAAAATCAAAAGCTTAGCACCACTTAGGAACGAAAATTCAATAACTTAAACATCTGCCACACTTTTCTCTCCCGAAGCGGAGCGGTAAAGAGAGGCTCTTCCTCGCCCCAAAAGCATTACCAGGCTCTTGCTGGTAACGAGCAAATCGCTTAAGTTATTAAATTTTCATTCCTTATGGAAGTAAAACTGCGACTAGGTAGGGAGAGCTAGCCCTTGACTCCTACCTCAACACTATGCAGCTTTACCTGAGTAGTCATGCTGTTGCAAAAGCAGGTAAGATAGATAAGCGATTGCTGCGAAGCGTCGCACTACTGAGTTTAAGCTGACAACTTGATAATAGTTCCAGAGAAAAAGTAATGGCAGATGAAGGATCAGATGGCTATGAGCGAATTGCACAAGGGCAAGCAACTGGAAGAGGAAGGCAAGCTAGAAGAAGTCGGCTTTTACGGTCAGGCACTTAGCCCTGGCTTTAGTTAAACAAAAGTAAATCTAGAAGACGATCGCCCACACCCACGCGATCGCACTCTCGGGCGCTAGACCAACACGCGCGATCGGGTAAACTAGAAAGGGCGATCAGCCTGCGCCCCCGCTATTGACTTCAAGCCCAATTTATGTATCAAAGTAAAAGACTATACTTGTCCGATCGAACAAATTAGCTTAAACTCGATATCTACCAAGTAAATTATTAATAGTAGAGGTTAACCGTGGATTTTCTGGAAGTACGGAGAGACATTGCTTTTCAATACCTCAAGGGCGAAGGGATAGAAGTTGGAGCGCTTCATGCTCCTTTGCAAGTCCCTGAAGGCGTCAAGGTTCATTACGTCGATAGAATGTCTGTTAGCGATTTGAGGAAGCAATACCCAGAGTTAGGGGCGGTTGGTCTTGTAGAGGCGGACATTGTAGATAATGGGGAAACTCTCTCATCCATAGCCGATCGCTCTTGGGATTTTGTCATTGCCAATCACATGATAGAACACTGTCAAAATCCGATCGGAGCTTTGGAAAACTTTTTGAGAGTTATCAAACCCGGAGGGCTGGTGTATATGGGCGTACCGGACAAACGCTATACATTCGATCGTGATCGTCCCTTGACTCCCCTCGACCATCTAATTCGGGACTACAAAGAAGGGCCGGAATGGTCTAAACTAGGTCATTACGAGGAATTCGTAAGGCTAGTTAACAAGTTTCCTGAAGAACAGGTGCATGAGGGGATGCAGCATTTACTTGATATAGATTACAGCATTCATTTTCACGTCTGGACAGCAGAGACTTTCCCGGAATTGCTTGCATACGGTCAAAAAAATCTCTCTCACAGTTTTGAGATTGAATTATTACATGAAAATGGTGGGGAACTTATTGTAATTCTTAGAAAAACGACCATTTGATAGCTAGATCGATATCTGAATAACGCTCGTATTAGTTTGACTCACTATTGTATTAACTAAAAAACTTTTAGTTAATACAATAGTCCGGATAGTTTTGAGGTGTAGCCTGAAACCATTGAGGTTCCGTTAGCCACTTTTCCTAGCGCTCGCCCTAAAACCCTGATTACAGGGTTGGTAATCAAAAACTGTCCGAAGTATTGTTAATAGACTAGAAACAAATACACAGTCCATGAAAATAAGGTTATTACGAAATTAAATGGCAATCTTAGAACAAGACGATCGCTTAATATTGGCAATTGATTACTCGTGGTCAAATGACTGCGGACTAGGGGTTCAGGGATGGATTTTAAGTAAGAAAGAAGGGGGACTCGACGAAGTTGTAATTTGTGTCGGTGATAATTGCGTGCCAATTACCTCCTGGTATGCTCGTCCGGATGTAACCGCAGCGTATCCGCAATACAACCATAATATTAATTGCGGCTTCATAGTGTATTTACCGAGGATCGCCCAGCATCAAGTCACTTTCAAGGCGAAAATAAAAAAAGAAATACACAATAAAACTGTTGTATTTAGTGGCTCGCAGCCAGGACTGTACGATTCCGATACTTTCACAAATGACGATCGAGGTCTTTTTATCGATTTTCTCAAACAGGTGAATGACCGTCGTTTGAAAGTCCTAGAAATAGGTTCGCGGATAGTTAGTCCAGGCAGCGTTAGCAAAAGGTCTTTGTTTCCTGGTGCATCCTCCTACACGGGATTTGACTATTATCCAGACTCCAACACAGATGTAGTAGGGGACGCTCACAAACTGTCTCAATACTTTGGCAGTCAGCGGTTTGATGCTATTTTTTCATTGTCTGTTTTTGAACACTTAGCCATGCCTTGGGTAGTTGCAATGGAAATGAATAAGTTGCTAGAGGTAGGTGGAATTACTTTTGTGAGTACGCACTTTGCCTGGCCTCTCCACGAAAAGCCCTGGGACTTTTGGCGTTTTTCTGATGAAGGTCTTAAGGTTTTATTTTCCCCTGCCCTGGGATTTGAAGTTATCAAATCTTGTCTCTATGTCCCTTTGCGAATGCACTTAGATACTTTTCTTCCAGGTCAAGAGACACTAGCAAGTCAGCAAGGGTTCGGTGGCGTTTCCATTCTTGCTAAAAAAGTATCTGAAGTTAATTCGGAAAAATTTAGGTGGGATGTAACCTTAGAAGAAGTTGTAACCGCAGAAAGCCATTACCCCAAACCAAAAATTTAAGTGTTTGTTAAATAATGTGCGATCGTTTCATTCTACTCCCCAACAACAGCTATAATTTTCTCTAACTTGTCATGAGCCTGAGAAAAACTTGGGTTTCAATATATGGCACAAAGTTACATGGCATCAGGTTATCAACTATAACTATGATGCTCCCGATCGGAGCCAATACCACAGAAAGATCAGAGGGCTTGCTATGCCAGTCCTTTTATGAGACGCTACTATATCGATCGCCCTTAAGCAAGACACGAGTACAAATAATTTCCCCAATGAACCCTGAAACCACTGTAATGGAACTTAATCAAGGTCAGCAACTCTTCACTGAAGGAAACTTCGAGGGAGCGATCGCCGTTTACCGTCATGCACTTGAAATAAATAGCAAAAATTCCTGGGCATACCACCACATGGGGGAAGCCCTAGCCAAACTGGGTCAATTCGATGAGGCTGTCACCGCCTACCGCCATGCAATAGAACTCAAATCCGATGTTTCTTGGACTTATCATCACTTAGGGGATGCCCTAGTTCAACAACAAAAATGGGAAGAATCGGCTACAGCCTTCCGCCAAGGGATTGAACTCAATTCCGAACATTTTGGGACTTATGTGGGGCTAGGTAATAGTTTAGCAAAATTGGGTCAACTGGATGAGGCGATCGCAGCTTACCGCCGTGCAACTGAACTGAACCCTGATGCTAATTGGATTCATCATGCCTTGGTCAATGCACTGCAACAGCGAACTCAGTCCGATTTAGCAGAAGCGATCGCCTCGTACCACCACATCATAGAAATCAATCCAGACAACGTGGAAGCATATCAGAATCTTTTGCAGGTTCAACCCGATAACTCAGAAACGTGGTTGCAGTTGGCCCAAGCTTTTGTGAGACAGGAACAGATAGAGGAAGCGATTACGGCTTACCGTCGAGTAGTTGCTCTGAACCCAAGCTCTGATGAAGCTTATCACGAGTTGGGATCTGTTCTAGCTCGCGAGGAAAAGTGGGAGGAGGCGATCGCGGCTTACCAGCGTGTCATTGAACTTTCCCCTGAGTTGGCTCAGACGTACTATCTGTTAGGGGAAGCAGAGGTACAAGTTGGTGAGATAGAAAAGGCGATCGTCTCATATCGCCACGCGGGAGAACTTTTAGTCAAGCAAGGGAAAATAGATGAAGCGATCGCAGCTTTTCAGCAGCTAGTGCTTCAGAAGCCAACTGCACCAGAATACTTAAATTTGGGAATGCTTTTCCTCCAACAACACCGCCTAGAGGAATCACTTAACTGCCACCAAAAAGCTTTAGAGATTCAACCCGAACAAGCAGATGCTTACTCTAATTTAGCCACACTTTTAATTCAGAAAGGTTGCCTTAATGAGGTGATTGCTTGCTACCATAAGGTGTTCGACCGCCATCCCAGCAGTGCAGGTATTTACCACCGATTAAGTACAATTTTGGCTCAACAAGGTTTTATTGATGAAGGGATAGCTTGTTTTCGAGAAGCACAGAGGCAACCTAGCCAGGGTGAGATTTATGAGCATATATGGAAGGGGTTAAATCAATTAGGTGTGTTGGATGAGTCCAACCCCTATTACCAAGTTGAAATCAATCCCGAAGACGCTAAAAACCACTTCATGCAGACAAACCCATATAGAACGATTATCTTGGAGTCTTTAACTGATGATGATAAGAGCTTTCTGGAAAAGACCGGAATATCGCTAACTAATCTGCAATTAATTACACAAGATAGCCTGGTTTTGGAAGAAATTTACATTAACAGTTTTGCCAGTGGGAGTTTGAGCGATAGCAGTAATTGTAATAGTCCTTTGATGGATTCGGAGCCAATTAAGCTGGCTCAAAAAGTAGACAAAGGATTTGCTTATTATCAGCAAAGTCTAGTAGAAACAGGTTATGTCTATGCCGTTTGCCCTGTAAGCGGTAGAATTCTTAGGTCTAATCAATCCGTTTATATTCAGCATAATAGTTTTTTGCCAACAGGTATTTATCGTTTTGTTGGCGACGAAATATTTTATTTAATCTTTGGTTGCCATCATTCTATATGGCTTGCTATTTATTTCCCACGTTGGGAATTAATTGTTAGACCTGCCAACAATCCTTTTTCCACAGATTACTTTACGTTAATTAATGAACTTAAAGGTGGTGCTGTTGGCTTTTGGCAGAAATTCAAACACTATGTATCTTCAAATCAAGACAAAAAAGAAATAGCTGCTGTCGTTGGTTGGTTAGGAAATCTGGGACATTATTTTTGGAATGATTTGTCAGGTATTCAAAATTTATCGGACAATGAAACTTTGTCAAAAGTAAACAAAATTTTAATGGGTAATTATAATTTCTTTAATATTGGCGAGATTTTCCCAGAAATCCCGTCTGAAAATATTGTCCAGATTCAGGATAGGTGGAGCCTTTTGCGAACAACTCTGGAGAATAATTATTTTACAGTCAGATTAACTGATTTGGTGATGAAAGAGCGATTAGCAAGCAAAATATATCAGGCAGCACTCAGCAGGTGTTCTCAAGAGTTTCTAAAAGAATTGGCAAAAGCCAAGAAACATTTTCCACTGCTGTGGATTCAAATTCGCATAACTTATCGCGTCTGGGCATCTCAGGTGGAAGGTATTGCAAATCTCATCAAAGCTCTGCATTCAGATTATCCGAATATGGGAGTGGTTATTGCTGGAAATTGGTATTTTACGGAAACAGATAAAATTGAAGGGTGTCCCCAGATTGAAAATGAGAAAGTCACACTGGAACAAATTCTAGCTCTTCTTCCCCCTACTATCAATATATACAGTGTAATTGGCCGTCCGAGTTATGAAATCATAGCTTGGACTAATGCTATAGATACCTACATTTCTCCCTTTGCGTCTGGACTTACGTTTGTAGCAATGATTGCTAACAAGGCTGGCGTAATACACGCAGGCCAAGAATTAGCTGCTAGTGGGATTGAGCAGACAATCTCATCTATGCGAGAGAACTCTGTATTGCCTGTTGTGCCTGGAGAGCATCTTGTCGATCTCAATGGTGGCAATCCTGTTCTTAGGGACTATGATTGTGATTGGAAAGGTATTTATGAGGAGGTGGTTAAAATTATCAATAATCTTGGTAGTAATGAATAAGCTAATGAGTATTCAAGTTGCCTAGTGACACTCATCTAAAGCATAAACGACCAGCTCTCCTGCTTCTATATTCCGGCTTGTATTTGATAAAATCTTAGTGATTAGAGCAATTTTTATCTTTGATTTCTGGCTATTTACGAGTATTTTATAGGTGAGCTTTTTGCCAACTTAATTGACTCGATTTCAATCTTTGATAGTAACTTTTTCGCGAGCCAAATATCACATCCTAGCTAATATTAATTTTTTGTTGTAGAGTTACTAATATTCCGATATTCAGAGATTTGCTCCGCGATCGCCTCTCCAATCGCCAAAGAAGCAGTAGCCGCCGGAGAAGGAGCATTACAAACATGAATTGCACGCTCCCCCCTAACCAACAAGAAATCATCCACTAATCCACCATCCTTTGTCAATGCCTGAGCTCTCACCCCTGCATGAGTAGGAACCAAATCTTCAGCTTGCACTTCAGGAATCAACTTTTGCAGACTCCTCACAAAAGCAGCTTTACTAAACGATCGCACCATTTCCTTCATCCCCACACCCCCATATTTTGCCGCCAGTTTCCAGAAACCAGGGTAAGTGAAAGTTTCAGCCAAGTCGCGCAGATTGATATCTGTTTTATGATAGCCTTCTCGCTTGAGACTGAGGACAGCATTGGGCCCTGCATGGATACTCCCATCAATCATCCGGGTAAAGTGAACCCCCAAAAAGGGAAAATTGGGATTGGGTACAGGATAAATTAACTGCTTGACTAGATAGCGTTTTTCTGGGACTAATTCATAATACTCTCCTCGGAAAGGTACAATCTGAACTTCAGGATCGACATGAGCGAGTTTGGCGACGCGATCGCTAAACAATCCAGCACAATTAACAATAAACTTAGCCTGAAAAGAACCTTTATTTGTGGCGATCGCCACACCCTCCAAAGTAGGCGTAATTTTGATAACTTTAGTAGACAGGCGAAGTTCCCCTCCCTGAAAAGCAACTAATTCAGCATACTTTTGACAAACTTGCCTGTAGTTAATAATCCCTGTGCTGGGAACCCGGATAGCTGCTAAACAACTAACGTGAGGCTCAATTTCCTTAACTTGTTCAGCAGTCACTTTCTCAATCTTCAACCCATTAGCTAAGCCCCGCTGGTAAAGGTTCTCTAACAGAGGCAATTCTTCCGAATTTGTTGCTACTATTAGCTTGCCGCAGATTTCATAGTCAATCCCATGCTTTTGACAGAATTCAATCAGCAAACGATTTCCCTCCCGGCACAAATTCGCTTTTAAACTACCAGGTTTGTAGTAAATGCCAGAGTGAATCACACCACTATTATTTCCGGTTTGGTGTGCAGCCCAACTCGACTCTTTTTCTATCACTAAAATTAGGGCATCTGGATAACGATGACCTAAAGCCATTGCTGTAGATAATCCCACAATGCCGCCACCAATCACGGCGAAATCATAATATCGATCGGTACTAGGAAACTCAGCAGATATCATAACAATAATTAGTGAAAATATAGACAGCTTAAAATCTGTCGTTACATGAGGACAATTCGCCTATAGGGACTACAAGTTTTAGAGTCAATTTACTGGTCATGGTGTTAGATAATTATTACTTCAGTAAATTATAGATAAATTAAATTACCTCATCTCCCCAAAGAAGATGAGGTAATTTAGCAACTTATCTAAACCGCAACTAAGAGTTTTCGCTCTAATTGATGAGAAGCCATTTCCCGAATATGCGCCGCTGTTTCAGAACCAAACTTCTGAGTAATCATCTCCAGATACTTCGGACTATTAAAATAAATCTGGAAAGCCCGATCTCGGAAGCGCAGAACCTCAGAAGCAGGCAAATACTTAGTAGGTAAAGGCAACGTATCTACAGAGTGTTGAGAATAGCCACTCCAGGTATCCGGCAACTGCCAGCCTTCCTTGAGAGCCATATCGTACAATTGGGAACCCGGATAAGCCATCGTCGAGTAAAAATTAGCAAACTCGCAATTGAGATCGAGAGCTAAATCAAGCGTTTCCTGCATCGTCTCTAAATCATCTTCTGGCAAGCCAAAAATGTAATTGCCAATTACATTAATACCAGCATCCCTGACTTTGTTAATCGTTCTGTAAATATCCTCTTGACTAACACCTTTCTGCACATCATCCCGCACCCGATCGCTCGCAGCTTCAATCCCAAAAGCCAGCCAATTAAAACCAGCCCGCTTCAGCTTATCCAGCATTTCATCCCTGACAGTATCCACCCGCGCATAAGCCCAGATATTCAGATCGTAACCACGCTCAATAATCAAATCGCAGATACCCAAAACGTGCTTAGGATTGAGTACAAACATTTCATCTGCAAACTTGATATTCCGCACCCCATATTTATTCACCAGAAGGTCAATTTGGGAAATTACGTGCTCAGGACTCCAGAAGCGATAGCTATTGGTAATTTCCTTATATCCCAACTCTTTCTCACCTGTCTTAAAAGGTGCTTGGATGCAGCAAAAACTGCAATGGAAAGGACATCCCAAAGTTGTGTAAATAGCGGCGTAAGGTTCGCGCACAAGGCCATCAAAACAGTGCCAGTTGTGGGCCCGGTACTTCTCCATCGGTAACAAATCCCAGGCAATTCCAGGCATTTTTTCCTCTACTTCTGTTAGCAGAGGTGCGGGAGGATTTACCTTAACTTCCTTGCCCTCCCAATACCATAAACCGCGCACCTTACTGTAATCTGGTGCATCTGATTTCAGGGCTGCTAGCAGTTCCAGCATTGTATAAAGCCCTTCGCCGCCTGCTACAAAATCAGCTTCTTCTTCCCGCAGCGATCGCTCCGGCAAAGCAGCAACGTGGCCACCAATTAAAAGTACCTTTAAATCGGGTGAATTTTGCTTAACTGCGGTGCAAACGGCACTAGCCCCCGGCATCACTTGAGTTGATGCAGAAGGCTGTTGACCGTAGACAACTACAGCCGTCAAAACTGGATTTAACTCAGCAATCCGCTCTGCCGTTTCCTGGGGACTCAACTCCTCAGCGGTAGCATCGATAATATTAACTGAAAAACCGTGATTCCGAATAAAAGTTGCCATTAAACCAGCCCAAACTGGCGGCTCAACAGCAGCCAGAGTAGAGCTAAGAGACTGGTAAATTTTGGCTCGATTGCCAGGATTAACGAGTACCAAATCTAATTGATTTTTGCTAGTCATTGTTGCCTCCAGTTGGGTTTTTACTATCATTGTTTTCTTGATTTTCTGCTTAACTAAAGCTACAGTTTGTTTACAAGAGAACAGAGTTCCAATATTTTCTCTTTTTCCAATCCCGGATAATTACCAATGTAAAATCCGTAAAAATGTACATGATCTACCTGAGTAAACTGAGTCAAATCAGCCTCGCCAAAAAGCTTTTTCAAATAAGGCTGGCGCAACTGATTACCTCCCCCCGCCGTCCCCCGACGAAACTCAACGCCAGCTTGTCGCAATGCCTCCATCACTTTGTCACGTAGCACTGTATCTGGCTGTTTTAAGATCAGCGTAAACGCATAATTGCAACTCCCTTCGGTTTCAAAATTAGTCTGATACTTGTCAGGGTTTAAGTTTTGTAGGAAAAGTAACAGGTTCTCAGTTCTAAGTTTGTTATTTTTATCCAGCCGCTTGAGTTGCGATCGCCCAATCACGGCATTAATTTCTGTACTCCTGACATTGTAGGCCGGAAAAGCAAAAATAAAGTCCGGGTTGAGATCTGGATGCTGCTCATAATAAGATTGCTTCAACTCATCTGAAGTTGACTCCCGTACCATACCGTGAGAGCGAAACATCCGCAGCATTTCGTACAGGTTGCTGTCATTGGTACAAATCATCCCCCCTTCGATCGTGCTCATGTGGTGAGCGTAGTAAAAGGAGAAATTAGACATTAGCCCAAACGTTCCCAATTTCCGCCCCTGAAAAGTTGCGCCGTGGGACTCGCAAACATCTTCAATCAACGGAATGTTCCGGGACTCCAACTCATCGAGCAGACGCTGGTCGAGGGCATTATAACCGAGTACATGAGTTAAAAATACACCTTTCGTCTGCGGGGTAATTTTCTCAATTACCTGGTCAATATCCATCCCTAATGTGCGGGGATTAATATCAACAAATACGGGCTTTAAACCCGCTTGAATTACTGAGGCGATATCGGATACCCACGTCAGTGTCGGTACGATGACTTCTCCTACACCGTAAGCCTCTCGCAGGGCGCACATCGTCACCTGGTTAGCTGAGGAGCCTGAATTGACAAAGACGCTGTACTTAACTCCGAGCCATTCTGACCATTCTTGCTCAAAGGCTCGTACTTGCTTAGATTGAGTCAGAATCGGGTCATCTTGTTGGAGAAATGCGATCGCTGCATCCAAATCTGCCCTTGTGATGTTGTTTTGCATCAAAGGCATTTTCAGGTTTTTGTCAGACATGATTGGTGTTTTCTGCATTGTTAAAAAGGCCCTTTAAATTCAATATCTTTCAAGTCTTCGCGTTCCTCTGGCATCCAGCCATTATTGCCTTTTACCAACTCGTAAGCAGCAGCAGCAATCGTGCGCCCGTTAGGATAGAAATCTGCCTCCAAATTGGGAGAAGTTGGACAAGTGACAGGCGCAAACCCCAAGCGTCGAACGCGGATATCGCGCGAACCTTGCAGGCGTTCCGTTACTTGAGCAATGATTTCAGCACTAGCACCGCAAGTCGTCCAGCCGTTATCGGCTACACACAGTCGGCCAGTTTTACGCACGGACTCGGCAATGGTATCAATATCTAGGGGACTTAACCAAATGGGATCAATAACCTCGGCGCTAATCCCCGCTTCTTCCAGATAGCGCTGGGCCCGCAGGCATTCTACCTGCATATAGGAAATGCCAACTAAAGTAATATCTTCGCCGATCGCCGTGACTCGCGCCTTGCCGGGAAGTACAGTATAGGCTGACTCTGGCACAGAGCCTTTTTGAAAGTGCAAGATGCGGTGTTCGACATACATCACCGGGTTTTCGTCCCGGATTGCGGCAATTAAACAGCCTTTGGCATCGTAGGGAGTTGTTGGGGCTACTACTTTCAAACCGGGAATGTTCATGAAAAAGGAGTACAAGCCTTGAGAATGCTGTGCGCCTTGTCCCCAACTTTTGCCAATCATCGATCGCACTACCAGCGGAATAGATACTTGTCCGCCGTACATATAGTGGCTTTTAGCAGCTACGTTAATCAACTGGTTCATCGCCAGCATCAAGAAATCCATACGGATGTGGACGTGAATCGGCCGCTGTCCGGCCAGCGCCATGCCAATTGCAGCCCCAGTCATGGCATCTTCTGACAGCGGAGTACCGAACACTCGTTCGGAACCGTATTTTTCCAGCAAGCCTTTAGTAGTACCCTGAATAGCTTTGGGGTCGTCTACGTCTAATCCGAATATAATTACTGAAGCATCCCGCTCCATTTCCATGTCAGTAGCTTCGCGCACTGCGTCTACATAAGTGAGAGTGTGATCGCTTGCTGAGGATTTAGCTTCAGCAAAGGATGCTGGTTGATTTTCTGATATAGCATTCCCTGCTTTAAAGACATCAGTAAATAATTCCGCCGCATCGGGAAAAGGACTGGCTTCAGCAAACTCAAAAGCTGCTTTAATTTCTGCCTCTACTTCTGTTTCGATTTTCTGGCGTGCTTCAGGTTCTACTAAGGCGGCTAAACGCTGTACTTGGTCGTTCTCTATCCAAGGTTGCGCCTCTTCTTTTGTCCGATAACCTAAGTGATAATCTTCATTGGGGCCGACGTGTTCTTTCCAGCGGTAGGTCATGCACTCAAAGAAAAATGGGCCACTTTCGCCGTTTCTTAACGCTTTCGCCGCCGCATTTACTTGTTCGTAAATGTTAAAAATATCGTTATTTTCAATCCGTTCGGCTCGGATGCCAAAGGTGCGGGCGCGATCGCAAATATTGTCAAGTCGTTGTCGGAGGCGCTGGTGCGTGTGGATTGCATAGCCATTATTCTCACACACGAAAATTAAGGGCACAGCTTTGAGGGCTGCAAAGTTTAGGCTTTCGGAAAAAACCCCTTCGTCTACAGCACCGTCTCCGAAGAAACTAACAGCGATCGCCTCTTGGCGCTGATTTTTTAACGTTAAAGCATATCCCACAGCATTGGCGATCGTTGTTCCCACCACTGCTGAGGAACCCATCACGTTAGCACTCAGATCGATCAAGTGCATGGAGCCGCCTTTACCCTTAGCGCTCCCTGTGGCTTTGCCGTACAATTCGGCAATCATTTGCTTTAAATCCCCGCCTTTTGCTAGATAGGCGGCGTGGCTTCTGTAGGTGCCGAAAACAACATCATCCGGCCGCAGCGCCTCGCAAACTGCTACAGCCACGGCTTCTTGACCGATGGAAAGATGTACTGGACTTTTAATTTTGTCAGTGGGATAAACCCTGGCAATTTCTTCTTCTACTCGGCGGATGCGGTATAGAGAACGGTAAAATTTTTCGTACATTAACATTAATTGATCCATACTTTCTGACATTGCGGGTTAAGGATTCCAGTCTACAAATGTTGCCAGGACACGAGCCAGGAATGTTAGGCATATTTGTTCTCTTGCGACTAATTGTGAGAGCCGAACTATGTCCGATTCGTCAGCAAAATCGTTTGTGCGATCGGGAAACTGCGATTCCCCAAAAGCATGATCGAACATGAACAATATCTCTTCCCAGCGAAACACCTCTTTACGAGATGACGTAATAGCTAACAAGTGATTGCGATTGTTTTGGAGGGCGCTGCCTACTAGGTAGCAAGCTTGACAGTTGTCTATTGCCACGATCGCCTCTGTGGGGATGCCGCGCGATCGCAAAATATCCAGAGCCGGTGCCAAAGGTCGAGCAAATACCAAGTACCGACTTCCGAGGGGTACCTGTTCCGGGGATTGCTGCAACTCACTCCCGTCCATTTTCAGACAGCCGCTGAGTAATTTACCGAATTGTTCGCCTCCAACTGCGATCCATCCAGTGTAGTCTGCCTCGCGAAGTTGCACAAACTCGTGGCCCATTTCGCGGAAAGTTTGATAGCAGTCTTTAGCTTCAAGTCGTACTTTTTCTGGGTGGCTAATTTTCCCGTACAGGATTCTATCTTTGTGAACGGGTTGCTCCAAAATACCCAGGCGCAGGAGCGTTTTTGCCATGACTTGTACGCCGAAATGTATCAAGCCCCCGCGCTCAATCGAGTCAAAATCGTGGAATAAAACCTGCCCGCCTGGTTTGAGAAATCCTATCCACGCATTGAAGTCTTCAAAAACGTGCTGGAGAGCGTGGCTGCCATCTATAAACAGTAAGTCTACAGGCTGATTGACTGTTTCTTGCCACGCCTTGGCACCTTCGACAGAAGATTTGGCAAATATAGTGACATTTGTATTTTTCAGGCGTTCGTAGGCTTCTGCTGAGGGTGCGATGTCGTAGGAGTAAATTTTCGCTCCCCTGCAACCGGCAACCGCCTGAAATATCGTGGCAGAACCGCCCTGAGCGGTGCCAATTTCAACAATTACTCCATTGTCTGGCACTAAAGCGCCCCGCTCGGCCAGCGTGTCCTGCTCAGTGTCCCAAAGTTGGGAAAAGCCAGCTAACTGCAATTTAATTTGCTCAATTTCTGCGATCATCTTATTGCTTAACCTCTATGTCCAGTCAAAACATTAGCTTGGGAATTTGTTAAAAACCAATCGTAAGTTGCCTCTACAGCCGCCCGAAATGAAATCTGTGGCTGCCAGCCCATAGATTTGAGTTTACTGGAATCAAGCGCTTTCAGTGGCATTCCATCGGGCTTACTAGCGTCGAAACGTAGTTTCCCTCGGTAGCCTATCGCTTCTTTAATCAACTCTGCAAGTTCCTTAACAGACAAATCTAGTCCCCCACCAATATTAATCGGTGTCGGTTCATCGTATTTGTCCGCGATGAAAATGCAGGCGTTTGCTAAGTCGTCTGCAAAAATAAACTCTCGCCGAGGCGTGCCGGTTCCCCAAATCTCGACAAATTCTGCACTGGCAATTTTTGCCTCGTGCATTTTGCGGATCAATGCGGGTATGACGTGGGACTCTTCTAAACTGAAGTCATCCCCAATGCCAAAGGCGTTGGCTGGTATCCCGCTAATGAAATTTGCGCCGTACTGCTGGTGATAGGCCTGACATAGCTTAATGCCTGCAATTTTTGCCACTGCGTAAGCTTCATTGGTGGGTTCCAAAGTACCTGTCATTAGGGACTCTACCTGCATTGGCTGCGGGCTGTGTTTGGGGTAGCTACAGGAAGAAGCTAGGTAGAGCAATTTTTTGACTCCGCTGTGATAGGCGCTGTCAATGACATTGCATATAACTAGCAAATTATCAAGCATTAATTCAGCCGGATATTTCTGGTTAGCGCTAATGCCTCCAGATTTGCCGGCTGCTAGAAACACATATTCTGGCTTATTCTGAACGAAAAAGTCACTCACCTGTTCCCGATCTGCAAGATTCGGCTCTTCTGGGGGAATGCCTGTGAGGTGACTGTATCCTTGGCATTCTAATTGGCGCAATAGGGCGGCTCCGATTAAAGTTTGCCCCCCAGCTACATAGATTTTTGCATCTTTATCCACATCGTCTCTCCTACGGCGAAGTTTGAGTTAATTCTCGGAAAGCATCTACTTGCTGGTTGGTGCGAACCTTTTCTAAAGCTGAGTAATCTTCTTGCGGGTCGAAAAAGATAATTTGGCTCCCATCAAATTCAAATTTGAATGGTACATGAAGCAGTTTATTGAGCTTTTCTCTAACTTCGGGTTGGCGTTCCGGCGGGACGAATAGTAGCAGAAAACCCCCACCCCCTGCTCCAGTCAACTTGCCACCGGTGGCACCGGCAGAGCGAGCCATTTCGTAAAGCTCATCTACGTGAGGATTGGAAACTTTATTACTCAAAGAGCGTTTTGTTTGCCAAGCTTCGTGGAGAAGTTCTCCAAAGCTAGTTAAGTCGCGATCGCTATTTAATACCCCTATGCTCTCTTCGACTAAATCTTTCATAATCCTTAATTGCCTTCTTTTAGCATCTATGTCGGTAACATAACTATCGGCAACATCTGAAGCTGTGCGTTTAATGCCAGTGTAAAACAGCATCAGGTGAGAATTTAGTTCCGTGATGCGTTCAGGGCTAAGGGTCATGGGTCTAACGGAGATTTCGCCGTTAGGCAGAAAGGTAACGTGATTTAAACCACCGTAAGCAGCTAACACTTGATCTTGAGAGCCAACTGTCTCTTTTAAAATTTCCTGCTCTATGTGAATGCTTTCTTTTGCTAGCTGTTGCTTGCTAGGCATTTGACCTTGGAGAGCATACAATGCGTTTAAAAGTCCTACGGTAAATGATGAACTTGACCCCATCCCACTACGGGCTGGCAAATCGCCATCATGCAGGATTGAAATCCCGCGATCTATTTTTAAATATTTTAGAACTGCTTGAACTGCTGGATGCTCAATTTCCTCAATCGCTTGACGGATTTCAACTTTCGACCATATTACCTGAATTCTATGTTCAAAGAATGGTGGAAGATAACGACAAGTTAGATAGCAGTATTTGTTAATGGAAGCTGCTATGACAGCGCCTCCGTGTTGGCGATACCAGCCAGGGTAGTCTGTGCCACCACCAAAGAAAGAAATTCGATAAGGTGTCCTGCTAATAATCATATCTTTTTTTAACGGATAGTTTCTGTTAGCCCTTGGAGGAAATCTTGCAGCGGTGCCAGAGCGGGTGGTACAATTTCTGGCGGCAAAGCGGCGGGGTTAAAAAACTGTAATGCTTCACTTTCGCTACTTATTTCTAGTTCGCCGGATATTATTTTTCCCTCTACTATGATATCGACTAGATGAACCACGTCGCCGTTGTCCAAAAAGGTTACTATGCGGGATTCTGGTTCGGAATAAACGCCTAATAGCCTCGTAATTTCAATATTAAGTCCGGTTTCTTCTTTCACTTCTCGAACCGCTGCTTCTTTGACAGATTCTCCTGGTTCGATTCTTCCTCCGGGTAGTCCCCACCAACCGCAATCGCTCCGTTTTTCTAACAAGATCCAGCCGCGATTGTCTCGGACAATTACCCCTGCACCCACTCTGACGCGAGTATTGGCATCTGCAGTTTTCTGAGCGTACATTTTCGCGACGATGGAGTTCACGAAACTGTTCCCCCGTCGCTGAATAGCTGTTGCTCAACTAAGCTGCACAGGATATGCTCAATACTGAGATGACCTTCTTGAATGTACTGGGTGTTGTTACTAGGAACAGCGATTGTAACATCTGCGATCGCGCTTAGTTTTCCGCTGTCACCTGTAAGCGCGATCGCTTTCATCCCAGTTTTTTGAGCTGCTATAACAGCGCGGACAACATTGGCCGAATTGCCACTGGTGCTGATACCAATTAAAACATCTTCTGGCCTACCTAGAGCTTGCACTTGGCGCTCGAATATGCTTTCAAAGCCTGAGTCGTTGGCGATCGCGCTTAAAATTGAACTATCTGTTGTCAATGCGATCGCAGCCAGTCCGGGGCGTTGAAAATCTTTGTTTAACCAGTTGACAAGTTCTCCCGCCATGTGCTGGCAATCCGCAGCACTACCACCGTTACCACATAGTAGTAGCTTGCCGCCGTTAGCCAGTGAGTTGGCAATCAAATTAGCGGCTGCTAAAATCGAATCTAAGCAGTGCTGGGCAATTTGGCGTTTAATTTCGGCACTGGCGAGTAAGTGTGCTGCTACTGCCTGTCCGTCGGGCGATCGCACTTGTTCTGAAGTCACATTAACGCCTGCGTGTCCATTCTGGGAAACTGTCTTGTCATTTAAAATATCAAAATCTAACTGCATTTGGTATTTCCATTTTATTTGAAGCTATTTTGCCTTGAATCACCAGCGCTGCTTCCCACAAATTTTCGACTACACAGTCAGGATTAACTGTTTTTTGAGCAGCCACCTCAGCACCATAACCTGTTCGCACCAATAGGGTACTTGCTCCTACTCTTTGCCCTAACTCAATATCGCAGGGTTTGTCGCCGATTACAAAACTGTCTTGAGGTTTGAACCCAAGTTTTTTTGCCGCCATGTCTATTAAACCTGTGCGTGGTTTGCGACACTGACAATTATCGACCGGGATGTGGGGGCAAAAATAAATGTCTTCTAAGTGGACACCTTCTATTTCCAGAAGTTCCCGCAAGCGCTGGTGAATCTGAAATAGGCGCGTTTCGTCAAAGAAGCCTCGACCAATGGCAGACTGATTTGTGACTGCGACTAAACCTAGTCCCATTTCTGCCATCAGGCGCAAACCCTCAACAGCACCGGGCAGTAGTTCAACCAGTTGGGGGTCTGAGAGGTAGTGGCACTCTTTGATAATTGTGCCGTCGCGGTCTAGCAAAACGTATCGTCGCTCACTCACTCTGGCATCTCCGGTGCGAAAAACTGTTCTACCATAGCATACGACTCAGGAGTACCAATGTCTAGAAACCGCCCCTGGCTACAATAGCCGTAAAGCCTTCCACTCATCCATGCGGGAAACATTTCCGTTTCTAAAGATACAGCACGGCCTTTGGGAATTGTTGATAGAAGACGGCGTTCTAGCAAGTATATACCGGCATTGATCCAGCCTGCACCTTCGGTACCACCTTTTTCTTCAAACTTCAGCACTTGTCCTGAAGGCTCTACTTGCACTCGACCGTATCGTTTGGTGTCGGGTACTTGAGTTAAGAGCAAAGCAGCCTCTATATCTTTAGCAGTGTACCATGCCCAAAAGTCTCTCAGGTTCGCATCGCAGAACGAGTCACCGTTGATAACTAGCACTTGCTCAGACAGAAAAAGGGGTAGGGCTAATTGCAGAGCGCCTGCGGTACCTAGCGGGGCTGATTCTTGGGAATATTGAAGGTGCAGGCTACTGTAGGTGTCGCCGAAGGCAGCTTTTACCTGTTCGCCTAAGTAGCCAGTACACAAGACGGTATGTTTGAATCCAGCTTGCGCCAACTGCTCTAAGAGGTATGTCACGAAAGGTAGTCCTCGAACTTCAGCCATGACCTTGGGACGGTCGGCTACTACCGAGCGCAGCCGAGTTCCCAGGCCGCCGGCGAGGATAGCTGCTGTACACTGTCCTAAATCTGCCATGCTTTTGCGATCGCGCTATTGTGAGTGTTCAACCCAAAATATCATTAAACTTAGATATTTTTGAACGGAGACCTTCCTATCATGCGGTATCCTTTAAGCAGTTCTTTGATGCCGTCGTCTAAGGAGCGCTTGGCTTCAAAGCCTGCTTTCCGTAAGCGCTCATTGGAAACGATGTAATTGCGCTTGTCGGGGTCGCTACCTATGGCTGCGAAGTGAATGTAGAAATTCGGCACATACTCTTTGACTTTCAGGGCTAATTCTTCTTTAGATAGGTTAGCTTCATCAAGTCCGACGTTGTAGGGGCGGCCGACCATTTGCGGAGAATTTTTGATACAGTAAATCATGCAGTCAGCTACGTCCCGAATGTGGACGTAATTGCGCTTAAAGTCTTTTTCAAAGATTACCAAATAGCCGTCTGTAATGGCTGTGTAGACAAAGTGGTTTACCAGCAAGTCTAGGCGCATCCGGGGAGATGTACCGAAGACGGTAGCTAAGCGTAAGGTGATGGCGTTGGGGCTTTCCAACAGTTCTAATTCTGCTTGGACTTTTGTCTGACCGTATAGAGAAATCGGCTCTAGGGGTGTATCTTCTGTGCAGTACGTGTCGCCGGTGCTAGCGCCGTAACCGCTGTTAGTGTTAGGGTAGATGACTAACTGTTGTGGGCTCCGCAGGCGGTTGATTAGCTGGACTGCTTCTAGGTTTACTGATGTTGTCAGCCACGGGTCGCGCTTGCAGGCGGGGGCTCCAACGATGGCGGCTAGGGGGATGATAACATCTGCCTCTTTGATGAGGCGCTGCATTAAGTCTTCGTTTCGCACGTCTCCTTCGATGAAATCAAAGGCTGGGTTGGCGCAAAGGTGGAAGAGGGAATGTTGCCCGTACATCAGGCTGTCTATGGCTGTGACCCTGTATCCAGCGTCAAGTAGGTGTTCGCACAAGACTGAACCCAAATAGCCAGCGCCGCCTGTGACAAGTACATTTATCGTCATTACGATCTCGTTTTAGGTAGGTATAGTAGAGCATTTGCCGCAAAAATGCGTCATTATTGATTTTATCAGTGATTTAAAAAAATACTTTGCCATTTCTCTAAATAATATATTACTACTTCCTTTTTTAGTTTCTCTAGAACCAAAGCCCTTTGACCATATCGCCTATTTTATTGCTCCCGATAATCAGGATTTGAGCATTATCAAATACGAGCCCAAATCTCAAGGACGATAACAATTAAATCAGTCTTCTTATCCCACTTGATGTTGGCGCCATCTCCCTAATTGGTCACCCGCGATCGCCAACACAAAGCGATCGCCCCCTTTACCTCATCCCTCATTCCCCAACCTTCCAAGGAGCCTCCCCATTATCCCACAGTTCGTTCAAATACTTATATTCCCGGTAAGTATCGATCGCCAAACAGAAACCGCCCTGCGAGTCAGCCATCAACTGCCCTCAAACCATCCTCGCCTCCACCATCATCCGCACCACATCGGGCATCCTATACTTCGCCTCCCATCCCAACTTTGCCTTTGCCTTACCCGGATTTCCATTCCCAGCTGCATTCTCCGTCGGTCTGTAGAGACTCGCATCAGTTACCAAATGTTCCTGCCAATCCAAGCCCGCAGAAACAAAAGCCGATCGCACAAACTCCTCCAAAGGATAACTTACACCCGTAGCAATGACAT
>Ga0105049_10001762_pt1 | contig 25544 bp, 16 predicted proteins | sample MAT06_FD_78087 | JGI IMG/M metagenome (GOLD analysis project Ga0105049, IMG submission 78087) | Freshwater microbial communities from Lake Fryxell liftoff mats and glacier meltwater in Antarctica - MAT-06 | ecosystem: Environmental > Aquatic > Freshwater > Ice > Liftoff microbial mat | place... | reverse complement strand
GGTACCAATGTAGGAATTTTCTTTACTTACAAATTTTAGTTGTAGTTTACACTACAACGAAATGTTCAGCCCCAGTCAAGTTTTGCTTAACTGGGATTTTTTTATTATCATTTTTCATGAAACTTGTATCAAGGATAATGAATAGATCCGTAAATTTTATATTTCAGTTGATTTTAGCCCATAGTCAATTGAATTAACAGCAACATCACGACCACTTAACATATACTTAATATTGGATTCGGACTTTTGAGCATCTAAAAAAAAATAGAACTTATGAGAAAATTATTACTCGTATTATTATTCAGTTGGTTTGTTGGGACGATAATTGCCCAAACAACTGTGAATGTGAATGCTGATATTACCAGCAACACGACATGGACTGCAGACAAGATTTATATCTTGACGGGCCCACAATTTGTTTACGTTACCAATAACGTAACTCTTACTATTGAGCCAGGTACGTTGATCAAAGGAGATCAAACAGGTTTGGTAGTTACAAGAGGAAGTAAGATTATTGCAGATGGTACAGTTGCCAAGCCAATCGTATTTACATCCAGTAAGCCAGCAGGACAGCGTGGTGCTGGCGACTGGGGTGCTTTGGCAATCTTAGGTGGAGCACCTGTTAACTGTCCGGGTGGTGAGTGTTTGCTAGAAGGTGGTGTTGATCCACTTTTAGGCAAATATGGAGGTACTGATGCAGCTGACAATAGCGGAAGCCTTAAGTATGTTCGTATTGAGTTTGGCGGTATCGCTTTTCAGCCAAACAATGAAACCAACTCATTGACTTTAGCTGGTGTTGGATCTGGAACTACAATTCAAAATGTTCAGACTAGCTTTGGTGGTGATGATGGTATAGAGTGGTTTGGAGGAACAGTAGATGGTAAATATCTGATTGTTTATAAGACCCTTGATGATATGTTTGATACAGATTTTGGTTATTCTGGAAATAATCAATATGTATTGGGAGTGAGCGAGCCTGCAATTGCCGACGTATCAGGATCAAATGCATTTGAAAGTGATAATGATGCTCAAGGCACGTTAAATACTCCGATCACTAACTCAACGTTTTCAAATGTAACCATTTTAGGCCCATTGTCAGATGCACCTGCTACAATTAATAACAATTACCGTAGAGGAATGCACATACGAAGAAGCAGCCGTCAGGATGTTCTGAATAGCGTTATCATTGGATTTCCTACAGGAGCTAGAATTGAAAGCGCGAATTCTGAAGCTGCATTTTTGACTGATGGAACCTTGAATGTTAGAACTAACGTTTTTGCTGGTAACACCAAATATGTTGATTCAACGAGCACTAATTTCAGTGCTGTTAGAGATTCAATAGCTAAAAGGAATACTTTATTGAGTATTATTGACTTGAAATTGGTTTCATTGGGAAATACAGATCCTAAGCCTTGGCCAGATAGTGGTTCACCGTTATTAACTGGTGGTATTTATACAGGCTTACCTGCGTTCTTTGAAAAGCCGGCATACCGTGGTGCATTTGGAACTTCAAATTGGACAGCTTGTTGGGCTGAATTTGATCCAATCAATGCGGATTATTCCACTGGTAATTTTGATTATACGGCTGGTATTGGAAACATAACAGCTACAGTTAATGGTGCTAAAGTAGATTTTACTGCGCCTGTTGGAACTGGATTTATTTATGCATGGGATTTTGGTGTAGTTACAACTGGAACAGATGTATCAATTGCTCCAAACCCAAGTTACACGTATAGTAATTCAGGTACGTATAATGTAAAATGTACAATAACAACAAATCGTGGTTGCACAAGAACTTTAACAACAACTGTTACCATCCTTATTGCGGCCAACGAAGTTATTGTAAGCCAAGACATACTTACAAATACAACTTGGACCAACAACAGTATATATGTTCTTTCTGGTCCAGCTTTCGTTTATGTGCGTAACAATGCTACTTTGACGATTCAACCAGGTACCATTGTAAAAGGAAATGGTACTGGTTTGATTATAACTAGAGGCAGCAAAATAATTGCAGATGGAACGGTTACTCAACCTATCGTATTCACATCAAGTAAACCAGCGGGACAAAGAGCTGCAGGTGACTGGGGCTCTTTGAGCTTATTGGGATTAGCACCGGTTAATTGCCCGGGTGGCGAATGTTTGTTGGAAGGTGGTTTGGATCCATTATTTGGAAAATATGGTGGAACAGATGGAGCAGACAACAGTGGTATTCTTAGATATGTACGTATTGAATTTGGTGGAATTGCTTTCCAACCCAACAATGAAACCAATTCACTTACAATGGGTGGAATTGGTTCAGGTACTATTATTGAACACGTACAAGCCAGCTTTGGTGGTGACGATGGTTTTGAATGGTTTGGTGGTACAGTTAATGGTAAATACCTTATTACTTATAAGACATTGGATGATATGTTTGACACTGACTTCGGTTATGTGGGTAACAATCAATTTGTACTTGGTGTGAGTGAGCCTACAATTGCTGACGTATCAGGATCAAATGGATTTGAAAGTGATAATGATGCACAAGGAACTACAAATAACCCAATTACAAACTCTACCTTCTCTAACGTTACGATATTGGGCCCAAGAGTTGATCCGATGGCTACAATCAATACCAACTACAGACGTGGTATGCACATACGCAGAAGCAGCCGTCAAGACGTGGTTAACAGTTTGATCATCGGTTTCCCTACAGCAGTGCGCATTGAAAGTGCAAATTCTGAAACTGCATTTTTAACAAATGGAACTTTGAATGTTGAGAATAATGTTTTTGCAGGAAATACGAAGGCAGTGGACTCAACAAGTATTAATTTCATAGCTGTTAAAGCTTTGGTTGAGTCTAACAATGAATTTGTAGCTTTAGCTGGACTGGGCATTCAGTCACTTTCTATATCTCAGCCTAATCCATTGTTGAATGCGAATTCTATTTTGAGCACTGGTGCTGACTTTACTGATTTACCAGCTAGCTTTGAAAAGGTAAATTATCAAGGCGCATTTGATAAGAACAACTGGACTAATTGTTGGTCTGAATGGGATCCAAACAATGCTGACTACGTTTCTGCTCCATTACAATTATTCCAAGATCCAGGAGAATTTACTGCAACCTTGGGTGCAAACAATGTACTTCAAGCTTTTGCGCCAGCAGGTGCAGGTTTGACATACCGTTGGGATTTTGGTTTAGCTGGCACTACCGCAGATACTTCTGTTGTTGCTAATCCTAGCTTTAAATATTCAAATATCGGTATTTATACCATTACACTTGTTCTTACAAATGCAAGAGGTTGCTCATTGACTAAGTCTAAAACAGTTGATGTTACCGTAAGTACAAATACAATTACAGAATTGGCTGGCTTGAAATTGTTCCCTAATCCTGTTGCTAACGAACTTCAAGTTCAATTGAATTCGACAGAATCATTTGAAGCAACTATTAGAATCATTGATGCAAACGGAAAAGTTTTATCATCAGCTGTTCGCAATATCCAATCTGGTTCTCAACAATTACCATTAGATGTATCTAATATGCCTACTGGAAATTATTTCTTACAAATTACTACTGACAAAGGAGCAGCAGTGGCTCGCTTCGCAGTACAACGATAGTTTTTTAAGATCATACGTGTTGTTTAGATCCGGGTACTTCTTAATTGGGGTACCTGGATTTTTTGTTTGGATTGAATTGGTCAAGTGAAACAATTAAAAAAAATATTACTGTGTAAGTGTAATATAATCAATAAATTAAATCTATTTGGCAGGCAATGACCCTACAGAATATTTCATGACAACTGCAACAGAGGGATAAAATATACGTATATGAAAAATATAAATATTAATCCCCCTCACTAGAATACAATATGGCAAAGATTTTAATAGCAGATGACGAACAAAGTATTCGAAGAACACTAAGGGAAATACTGGAATTTGAAAATTACCTTGTAGAAGAAGCTGTAGATGGATTGGATTGTCTGATCAAATTGAAGCAAGATAAATACGATGTAATCATTCTCGATATCAAAATGCCCAAAATGGATGGCATGGATGCTCTGGATAAAATAATGGAATTGGCTCCTGATGTTCCAGTAATTATGATATCAGGACATGCTACCATCGATACTGCAGTAGAAAGTGTTAAGAAAGGTGCATTCGATTTTATATCAAAACCACCTGATTTGAATAGGTTATTGATTATGGTCCGAAATGCAATGGATAGATCCAGCTTTCCCACGGAGAATCGAACAACGAAACGAAGAAATGGTAAAGCTAATATCCAAGAGATCATAGGAGAGTCGAAGTCAATAACACGAGTTAAGCAAACAATAGATCGAATAGCAACCACGGAGGCAAGAGTTCTTGTAACAGGTCCCAACGGAACTGGGAAGGAGCTTGTAGCCAGATGGATACATGAAAAGAGCAACAGAGTTGACAACCCGATTGTTGAAGTTAACTGTGCAGCTATTCCCAGCGAATTAATAGAAAGTGAGTTATTTGGACATGAAAAAGGTTCATTTACCTCTGCTATCAAGCAACGTATTGGAAAGTTTGAACTCGCCAATGGCGGAACCTTATTCCTTGATGAAATAGGAGATATGAGCCTAAGCGCTCAAGCTAAAGTATTGCGTGCTCTTCAAGAAAATCAAATTACCCGCGTAGGTGGTGAAAAAATGATCTCAGTTGATGTAAGGGTGATTGCAGCAACCAATAAAGACTTGAGAGCTGAAATAGCAAAAGGTAGATTCAGAGAGGATTTATACCACAGGCTAGCAGTATTGATCGTTGATGTTCCAGCACTGAATGATAGGCTGGAAGATATTCCATTGTTGGTTAATCATTTTAAAAACTTGGTGTGTGAAGAATACAACATGCCAATGAAGGCCATAGATTCAGGTGCAATGGAAGCATTAAAAAAGCACAATTGGTCAGGCAATATCAGAGAATTGCGTAACGTGGTTGAACGTTTGATCATCTTGAGTAATGAGAAAGTAACCACTGAAGATGTGTTCAATTACGTAATTCCCAAAGAACACTTTAATCAGAATCAACACATCCGCGAGATGTTTGAACAATTTGAATCGGTCGATGATATGAAAAAATTCATAGATAAAGAGTTTGATTCTTACAAAGCAGTTTCATAATTGATTGATAATATCTATCTTAGCGCACAGCCCGTCTACCCCAGATGGGCTTTGTTTTGTTAATAGCTAATTTAACTAAAATGAGCAAACAAGAAATATCTCAAAAATCAATGCGTCGATGGACGAAACTAAAAGGCGAAAACAGTTGGACCATGTTTAAAGTCTTGGCTGAGTTCGTTGAAGGTTTTGAACGGTTGAATGAAATAGGGCCGTGTATTTCCATATTTGGTTCTGCCAGAACCCAAGCTGATCATGCACATTACAGATTGGCCAGTGATATTGCTGCCAAACTAACTGAAGAGGGTTTTGGAGTAATAACTGGTGGTGGTCCCGGTATCATGGAGGCGGGAAATAAGGGAGCATTTACAGCTGGTGGAGTATCAGTAGGTCTGAACATTGATTTGCCATTTGAACAACATCATAATCCCTACATTGCGCCTGCTCAAAATCTCAAGCACCGTTTCTTTTTTATTCGCAAAGTGATGTTTGTAAAGTATGCACAAGGCTTTGTAGTGTTACCTGGTGGATTTGGAACAATGGATGAATTATTTGAAGTGTTGACCTTAATTCAGACCAAAAAGATTAGCAAAGTGCCAGTAGTGTTGGTTGGAGTAGATTACTGGAGTGGCTTAAAATCATGGATACAAAAAACCGTGTTGGAGCAATACAACAACGTAAATGCTGAAGATATGAACTTGTTTCAAATAACTGATAGCCCTGAGGAAGTTGTGGATATCATTACTGATTTTTATGCATCGGATAATGAAAGTGAATTGACTCCCAATTACGAATTGTAAACCGAAGCTAAACAATATAAAAAGGGCTTGAGTTGACTCAAGCCCTTTTGTAGTTATATCCAAATTTGTGGCAGATTAGGCTCTGTTCACTGCATCCTTGAGAAATCTTGTCAACTCAGGACCTTTAAGCATTTGTTGCGACAACAAAGCTAAATCCATTAAATAAGCAGCTGATTTTTGAGCATCTTCATCGCTTTCAGTCGTTAATCTATCAGTTACAATTGGATGGTTTGTATTAATAATGAACTTGACACTATCAGGGAAATCACCAAAGCTCATGCCTTGCATTGCCTGCATTTCCTTCATTCTGCGCATGAATTCTGGTTTCACAATGGTCACTGGCATATCATCTTGTCCTAGTGCACTTGTTGCAACTTCAGCCCCAGGCAATTTAACTGCTTGAGTAAAAATATCCTTAATCTTTGTGATTTGTTCTTCATTGAGTACGGATTCTTTTTTGGCTTCCTTTTCTATCAGATCTTCTATCACATCAGAATCAACCCTTTTGAATCGCAAGTCAGGAAATTTACTTTCAAGTTGTTGAATATAGTGATTGTCCAGTACTTGGTCCAAAACCAAAACGTCATAACCATAATTGGTGACAGATTGAATATAGGCGTCATGCTCAAGCACATTGGTTGTGTAGAGTACAATGATCTTATTGTTTTTGTCTGTTTGCTGAGCTTTTATTTTTTCCTGGTATTCAGATATTGTAAAATAAGCATTTGCTGTGTTTTTGACAAGGCAGAAGCTGACTCCTTTTTCATAAAATTTGTCATCAGTTACCATACCGTATTTTACGAAATTGCCAACATCACTCCATTTGTCTTGAAATTCTTCTCTCTGATTATCAAAGATATTTTGCAATTTTTCAGCAACTTTCTTAGTGATGTAGCCTGTAATTTTTTTGACATTTTGATCAGCTTGAAGGTAACTTCTGGATACGTTTAGCGGAATATCAGGTGAGTCAATAACACCATGAAGCAGTGTGAGGAATTCTGGCATGATTTCCTTAACGTCTTCTGTTACAAATACTTGATTAGAGTAAAGTTGAATTTTGTTTTTTTGTAACTCCAAATTGTTGCTCAATTTAGGAAAGTACAATACGCCAGTAAGGTTGAATGGATAGTCGATATTAAGGTGAATCCAGAACAACGGTGCCGAACTGTATGGATACAATTCATTGTAGAAGTTTTTGTAATCTTCATCACCCAGTTCATTCGGCTGTTTTTTCCAAAGTGGATTTGGGTTGTTGATGATATTGTCAACTTCAACTTCTTCTGATTTTCCACCTTCTTCTGCAGCAGGCAAGTATTTTTTCTTAGTCCCAAAACGAATTTCTACTGGTAGGAATTTACAGTATTTGTCAAGTAATTCTTGAATTCGGTTGTTTTCTAGGAATTCCAAAGAGTCATCGGTAATATGTAACACGATATCGGTACCCCGTTCTTCTTTTGTAATGTCCTCAATGGTATATTCAGGTTCACCGGTGCAACTCCATTTCACTGCTGTTGCATCTTTTTTCCAGGATAAAGTTTGAACATCAACTTTACCAGCTACCATAAAGGCAGAATAGAATCCTAAGCCAAAATGTCCGATGATTGCTGCATCATCTTTGTATTTGTCAATAAATTCCTGAGCGCTTGAAAAAGCTACTTGGTTCAAATATTTTTCAACTTCTTCCAAAGTCATGCCAATTCCACGATCACGGATAGTCAATGTTTTTGCATCTTTATCAATGATGATGTCAATGGTAGTGTTACTTATGTCGCCCACTGGTTCGCCTTTGGCCGAATAGACTCGTAACTTAGTAGTGGCATCTACAGCATTCGATACCAACTCACGTAAGAAAATTTCATGATCCGAATAAAGGAATTTCTTAATAATTGGAAAGATGTTCTCAGTTTGAACAGAGATGGATCCTTTTTGAATTGACATAGTTTGTTTTCATTTGGTATAGTGTGTTACTATCAAATGAAATGCCATGCCTTAAATACTGACAATTTGTCGGATTCTTATAAGGTATAATTGTAAATTGAGATTAAATAATAACTGGACAATTTCGACTTTCGGGGTCTGCCGATCCAAAGGCCATTTGTTTCTAAGCAAATTATTATGAGTTGATGAAAAACTTCAATTGGGTTTTGCCATCATCCTCGACATTTTTATAAATTGACTCATTAACTTTATTGATTTTGCGCTGATGGTGATTCGCGGTTGAACGAAGAATTTATTTTGGTCAGGATAATTATTAAAAGGACTTCGACGCTGATGCTCAAATTTGTTGTTCAATTTTACAATCTTTTTCCTGCTAAATTGCTCTTGTTTAAGTGATTTTTACAATACTTTGATCCAATATCAGTTTTATATGCAGCTTGCGGATATTGTGTTAACTTTGCGTATATGCATCTTTTTAAAAATAGGTACTTATTTTTGCTTAGCTTATTATTGGTTTCTGCTGGTAGCCTAATGGCAACGCACAATAGGGCAGGTGAGATCAGTGTTCAGCAAATTGGAAATTGTAACGACTTGACTGTTCGTGCCACCATTACAACATATACCAAAGCTTCCAGTTCTGCTGCGGACAGAGATAGTTTGATCATTTCATGGGGTGATGGTAGCTTTCAGATATTGGCACGTGTCAATGGTTTTCCGGGTGGTCCAAATGGTGTTCCACAAGGGGAGTTTATCGGTAATGACACCAAGGTCAACCTATACGTAGCGGTGCATACCTATCCCGGCAGGGCGCGCTATGTTATCTCAATGACTGACCCCAACAGAAATGGCAGCATTCTGAATGTAAATCCACCTAATTCAATCGTGGTGCCATTTCACCTACAGACCACTTATACCTTTCTAAATTCACAATTTCAAGGATGTAACAGCACTCCTATCCTGCTCCAACCTCCTATAGATTTTGGATGTGTAGGTCAGATTTTTAAGCACAATCCTAACGCTTATGATTCTGATGGCGACAGCCTCAGTTATCGATTGACAGTGCCACTTCAGGGAGTTGCAAGCAATGTTCCCAATTATTTTTTTCCAGATCAGATCAATCAAGGCCCTACAAATAATATCAACCTGAATCCTGTAACTGGAGATTTTGTTTGGAATACACCTAAGCTTGAAGGGGAATACAATATCGCAATAATGATTATTGAGTACCGCCAAGGTATTGCAATTGATACCATGATTAGGGATATGCAAATCTATATAACGGTTTGTGATAACAAGCCACCCGATATTGTTGCCATCCCTGATATATGTGTTATCGCAGGCGATACTATAAATTTTAATGTTACTGCAACAGATAGTGATGTTCCATTTTTGCAGAAAATAAAGTTAACTGCTTTGGGTGGACCTTTTGTAGTTCCATTCAGTCCTGCGTCTTTTACAGTGTCATCGGGATTTGCTGTTCCGCCAGTCATCGGGGTTTTCAATTGGGCGACTAAATGTGAGCATATCTCCAATCAAGCTTATTCAGTTGTGTTTAAAGCGGAGGACAATTACCTATCCAGCACAAGTGGTTTTTCAAATCTTAGGACAGTTTTTATAAAAATAGTGGGTCCGCCTCCATTGGGCCTAGAAGTTTCTGCTCCTGATGATAAGGCTACTTTGACATGGGACAGTCCATATGCTTGCGAGCAAATCCAAAATGATTACTTTCTCGGTTTTTCGGTGTGGCGTAGAGAAGGCAGCAATCCATTTATTCCTGATACCTGTGAAACTGGCCTTTCTGGCAGAGGATATACCAAAATTGGTTTCAAACAGAAGACTATCGTCAATGGTAAATATCAATTTGAAGATATCAAGGTAGAGCCAGGTAAAAATTATTGTTACCGAATTCTGGCAGAATTTGCAAGAAAGTCAGAGGGTGGCAATCCATATAATATTGTTGAAAGTATTCCATCAACTGAAGTTTGTGTTCAAATCAATAGGAAGTTGCCTTTGATGACACGAGTAAGTGTTGACATAACTAATACTACAAACGGGGAAATATACATAGAATGGTCGAAGCCAAACTCTGAAGGCCTTGACACCATCAAAGCTCCTCCGCCCTACAGATACCGTTTGCAACGTTCTGTAGGAACAGGAACTACCAATTTTTCGAGTGTGGCAGGTGCTGATTTTACTTACGACGCTTTTTGGAAGGCCAATGATACGGTGTTCTTGGACATCAATTCATTGAATACTACCGACAATCCTTATACATATCGATTGGAATTTTATACAGGATTGAGCCAAAGTATTCCTTTGGGAGCAACGCCCGTGGCGAGTAGCGTCTATTTGCGGATAAAATCTACGGATGAACAAAATACCTTAAGCTGGTCTGAAGTTGTGCCATGGCAAAATATCAAATATGCAATTTTTAGACAAAATCCTGGCACCTCACTTTTTGACAGTATCGGAGTAACAAGTAATAAATTTTATGATGATTTTAGTTTGGTTAATGGAATCAACTATTGCTACAAGGTAAAAGCAATTGGTTCCTATGGCATCAAAGATATTTTATCCCCTTTAATCAATTGGAGTCAGGAAGCTTGTGGTATTCCAATTGATACAATGCCACCATGTCCTGTGGTTCTTGAAGTAAAAAATCAATGTGAAGAAGAGTCAGTGACCGCCGAAGATTTAATAAATATGCTTACTTGGAGCGTTTCAGCTAACTGTGGTGGACAAGATGATATAGTAAGTTATGAGATATTTGAACGGAACGGAACTTTAATAAACTTACTTGCGAGCCAGGATAGAAATCAAGCAGCGGAATATTTGCATAAACCTTTGGCGGGTTTGAAGGATTGCTATTTCATTATAGCAATTGATTCCTTTGGCAATCGCAGTTTGAGTTCCAATGAAGTGTGTGTGGAAGATTGTCCACTATATGTTTTGCCCAATGCTTTTACGCCAAATTCTGATGGAACCAATGAATTGTTCGTTCCACGTTTCAAAAGATTTATCGATCGTATTGACATGAAAATATACAATAGATGGGGAGGATTGGTATTTCAAACCACTGAGTTAAATATCAATTGGTCTGGTAGAGACCTACAGAACAAAGATTTGCCAGAAGGTGTTTACTATTATGTGTGTGATGTTTTCAAGCCACTTGCCAATGGCAAAACCTTGATTGAAGGCTACATTGAATTGATAAAAGGAAATCGTTAGTTTATGTTTACAGGTATAATTGAAGCAACTGGATTGGTCAATCAAGTTACAAAGGAAAGTGGGAATATTCATTTTTGGATCCAATCAGATATCAGTAATTCCTTAAAAGTCGACCAGAGCGTAGCCCATGACGGTGTATGTTTGACTGTGACCGATTTAAAAGATGGCCAGCACTGTGTAACTGCAATACATGAAACTTTACAACGAACCAATTTGGGAACTTGGGAGGTTGGAAAAAGTATAAATCTTGAAAGATGTATGCGCTTGGATCAAAGATTAGATGGGCATTTGGTACAAGGACATGTGGATACGATAGCTTATTGTCAGGAAGTTCAAACAGAGCATGGAAGTTGGAGGTATAGTTTTACGATAGATACCAAATATGCCGCTTATTTGGTTGATAAAGGTTCGATCTGTATCAATGGAGTGAGTTTGACGGCTATCAATCCAAAACTTGATGAATTTGAGGTGGCAATCATACCTTATACTTTTGAACACACCAATTTCCAATTCCTCAGATCTGGTCAACAAGTGAACCTTGAGTTTGATATCATTGGGAAATACATTTTGCGCAATTTGACCATTACTAAAGAGTTGTAGTGGCTAGATGAGTTCGACTTTGAAGAACTCATAAAGTAGGTTTGTACCAATTTCAAGTAAACCGAATCCTGATAAAAAGGCATTTTGGTTTGCAAAGTGAGCGAATTCCAATTGACACTGTTTAATTAATTTTTTTCACTTCCAAAGTTTGTACTAGAAAAGTTGAACCAAAAAAATATATTATAATTTTGATTTTTTATGAAATACAATATGAGAATATTTTGTGTATTCTTCAAAGATAGCCTGTAATAGGATCTGGGATTCAAGAATTCATTCCTGATTATTGAAACGGAATTATACCAGGCTGCCCAATTAGAAAATCATTGAATAAGATATCATAATTTTGAAATGTATTGGTTTTTAAAATATTGCTGCCAACCACGGGAAGCGATGGGTAATAAGACAAGGAAAATTGAAAGGTATTGAAAACCAAATATTTATTGTAGACGAGAACTCCAATACCAATTTGAGAATACATTTTTCCATCAAATATTCTATAAATCTCATCACCTAGAAACCCTGCTGTAAAATTTATATACGGGCTAAAAGAGAATCCGTAAAAACTCTTTGGATTATAGGATTGCGTTTGAAATGACGTGACAAATTTTCTGGATCCAGAAACCTGGGAATTTATAAACCCAGGGATTCCGTTGAAGTCGGTTAGAGTCAAACGGTCCTTTGGATTGTCAAATCTATTGTTACCTATTACCAAAACTGGTTTGATGAATTGCCGAAATTTCCATTTGTGAATAGTTATTAAATCAGTAAAATAAGTTGCTGAGAATTTGATAGTTGTTTGTTCGGTATTGCCATTATTAAAGAAAGTTCCAAAATCAATAGTACCAGATAAGTAGCCAAAATTCAGATATGCACCATAAGAAGAGTGGGTACCAAGATAAGCTCTGTTGGAGTTATTTCTATTCTCTGTTCCGCCAGAAATTGAGAATACCTTTCCGTAAGGTATGTCTTCTTCAATTCCAAACCGAAAGAGGTATGTGTCTTTGTAAAATCTTTGACTTGAAATACCAATTGTTCCCAATACCAAATTCGATGAGCTGAAGTATTGGATAGGATCAATAATTAAATTAGGCCTTTCTAAATAGGTCTTATTCGTAACTCCTAGAGTCATTATTAGATTCGTAGTTTTGGCAAATATGGATTCTCCAGGGAATATTTTAACAGAATGCCCAGCCCACAAGCTATAATCCTTTATTTTAAAATTTTGAATTGGTGCTATAGGATCTGATTGATCTAAACGCTCTGAGTAGGATTTGTAATCATAGTAAATGCCACCAGCCCAACGAGTAAATGTGGAATAAAATGAACGATCAATTTTTAACCCTCTGTTGGCATTATTGTTAAGGTCGGTCTTGGTAAAAACCGATGACGAAATATAGGTATTTTTAAAACTGGGGACATTATAAATAACACCATAGCCGAAGGAGTTATTTGTGAAACTTTTAGCATAATCCAATTCGAATTGGTGTCCACTTCCAAGAATATTTTGATCAATAAGCTCAAGATTGGCTTTCGAATTGGAAATAGCACCGGTTGGTATTATGCTCCAAGAATCCAATACCCTTATATAGATATCAATGGAATCTTTCGTTCCCTTTATTGAGATTGGTTGGATAATAACACTGCTAATATAAGTTTGACGTCTGATCAAACGTTCAGATTCTGCGACTACCAGAGAATCTAACTTGTCATTTCTTTTAAACAGAAGCAAATTCCTTATTGCCCAATGGCTCGTCTTTATGTGTGTAGAATTCCCAAATCGTTCAATTTTATGTTTAGGTTGATCTTCACTATTAATAGTAGAATAACCAAAAGGGTCTAAGGTCTCAATATTGATATTTCTGATTATTCTATTTTGGAATAAATCAAATGATTTTTGAATAGCGGTTTTACCAAGCTTCTTCTTCTTCTTTTTAACTACTGCCACTTCAACATCCTTGAACAAGACATTATAAAAGAATTTGTAAAACTTTTTGTGTTTTGAAAAATCATCAATTTTTTGGTAAACTGTATCCGATTTTGTAGGCATTACTTTTTGAGCAGTCAACAAATGACAGTTGTATAAAAGCAATAAAAAGCAGAACCAATAACGCAAAATAGGGTGTAAAACTGGTTTGAAAGCAATGTAATATACAACATTTTTGACTTCCAAGTTAAGTCAAGGGACTATTTGAGCTAAGGCATAGTCAAGAAAATAAATGCGGAGAGAATTGTAAGCGGATTATGAGTTAAGGTTTTTAAAATAACTTGAATGAAGGCATTGACTAAAATCAAGGGATTGGATCAAGTGTCAGTGGTGATTTTTAATTGCGCCAGAGGTTTGACTAATTGTAAATGTGTAAATTTTTTATACAATTATTTTATGGCAGCATGTCCGAGTCTTGGATTTTACGCCATATAAACGTTATTTGTGGACAATTATACTTTAGCTAAACAGATAGTAGGAAGAAATTATTTCAGTCATAAAAAAAGCCTGAAACGAATGATCGGATCAGGCTTTTATTTATGCTTACAAAGAAAAAATTAGTTCTTTTCTGGCTTTGGCAGCAATACTTTGCTTGAAAGACGGAATTTTCCAGTTTTCTTATCTTGTTCGATAACGCGAATTCTTACTTTATCACCTTCTTTATACACATCCTCAACATTGTCGATTCTGTTGTAAGACATTTCTGAAACGTGAAGCAAGCCACTTGATCCATTGAAGTCAACAAATACGCCATAAGGCATAACTGTTGCAACTACTGCATCATAATCTTCTCCAACTTTAGGAACGAAAGTGATTTTATCAATACGAGCAAGAGCTTTTTTGATTCCTTCCTGATTGTTACTCACAATCTGAATGTATCCTTTTTCATCTCTTTCTTCGATGGTAATAACTGCTCCAGATTCTTTTTGGATATCTTGAATGATTTTTCCTCCAGGGCCGATAACAGCTCCTATGAAGCTTTTCTCAATTACCACCTCAATGATACGAGGAGCATGAGGTTTCAAATCATCAGCAGGCTTGGCAATTGATTCAGCCATTTTGCTTAAGATGTGAATTCTGCCAGCTTTGGCCTGTTCCAATGCTTTTTGAAGTTGTTCGTATGGAAGTCCGTCAATTTTGATGTCCATTTGACAGCCACAGATTCCTTTTTCGGTACCTGTTAGCTTGAAATCCATATCTCCTAATGCATCTTCATCACCAAGAATATCGCTCAATATTGCGTGTTTTCCATCAGCAGCAATCATTCCCATTGCGATACCTGCTACTGGCGCTTTCAATTGAACTCCTGCATCCATCAGTGCCATACTTCCAGCACACACAGTAGCCATGGAAGAAGAACCATTGGATTCAAGAATGTCAGATATTATTCGGATTGTGTATGCTAAATCATCTGGGAACATTCGGCGCAACGAACGAGCCGCTAGGTTAGCGTGACCGATTTCACGACGTCCAGGACCTCTATTCGGCTTTACTTCACCTGTAGAGTAAGCTGGAAAGTTGTAATGTAAAATAAAGCGTTCCATTGTAGTTTGGATAGCAGTGTCTAACATCAACTCATCCAATTTGCCACCTAAAGTTACTGAAGCAAGTGCTTGAGTTTCGCCGCGGTTGAACAAAGCTGAACCGTGTGTGGCTGGTAAATAATTCACTTCAGACCAAATTGGACGAACTTCATCAAGTTTTCTTCCATCCAAGCGGATCGAAGTGTCGAGCACCATTTTACGAATGGTTTCTTTCTTGAGTTTGTCGAAATAAGATAATATAAGTCCAGTGTTTGCAGCGAGATATTCTCCTCCCTTTTCTTCTAAGAATGTCTCTTTAAGGCTTACTTTGATTGCATCAAATCCTGCTTTGCGTGTATCCTTGTTTAGGCCTGCGCTCGCAATTTCTAGAATTTTAGATTCGGCGAGTTCTCTAACCTTCGCAGCTATTTCTTCATCAGCTGGAGCTTCAGGAACTTCACGCTTGGCGTGTTCGCCGCCATGAAATTTCTTGGCAAGTTCTAATTGAGCGTGGCATTGTGTTTTGATGGCCTCGTGTCCAAATTTGATAGCATCTACCAAATCAGCTTCACTACATTCATTCGCTTCACCTTCAACCATCATGATATTATCAAGAGATGCGGCTACAATAATTTGTAGATCAGCTTTTGCTAGTTCTGTTCGAATAGGGTTGATATGAAATACTCCATCGATCCTTGCAACTCTTACTTCTGAAATAGGTCCTTGGAAAGGAATGTTTGAAACAGTCAACGCAGCTGAGGCAGCCAATGCAGCGTAAGCATCAGGAAGAGTTTCTTTGTCAGAAGAAAGCAAGGTGATGATTATTTGAGTTTCGCTCTTGTATGTTTTTGCAAACAAAGGCCTGATGGCTCTATCAACTAGACGGCAAATAAGTATTTCGTAGTCATTCAGTCTTGACTCACGCCTGAAAAAGTTGCCTGGAATTCTTCCAGCCGAAGCAAATTTTTCTTGGTAGTCAACTGAAAGGGGAAAGAAGTCAAGATCTGGCTTCATTTCTTTATTAGAAACCGCGGTAGCCAACATCATAGTATCGCCAATGCGTACTAAAACTGATCCATGTGCCTGAGTTGCTAATTTTCCCGTTTCTAGGGTTACATTCTGACCATTGGGTAGCTGGAAAGAGTGTGTAGTAGGAATCTGATGTCCCATTTTTTGTTAATGTGTTATAAAGGTTCGCAATGGCTAATACACAATCAGTGAAGCTAAATTAAAGGCAAAACAAACCTTTGGCCTAAAATATTAAACCTACAGAACTGTAAAACACTATAATTTTGATTCCTAAATATCGAAGAGTCCAAATTACTTACGTAGACCCAATCTTTCGATAAGGGAACGGTAACCAGCAAGATCTTTTGATTGCAAATACATCAACATACGCTTTCTTTTACCTACTAATGTAAGCAAAGTGCGACGACAGCTGTGGTCTTTTGCATGAAGTTTCAAGTGGTCTGATAGACTCTGAATACGATAAGTGAAAAGAGCAATTTGAGATTCTGTAGATCCACTGTTGGTAGCAGAACCACCATAAGTTGTAAAGATCTCTTGTTGCTTTTCGTTAGTTAAATAAACTGGCATTGGTTGTGATAGCTTTTTTCTATTAATTCTTATTCGGCCGCAAAATTATGGATTTTCCTGCATATAATCAAATAAGATTGTAATCTATTTTATTAATTTTAATAGTGATAGATGTCGAAACTGACACCTTCTGTTGAAATATCCTTGTTTTTTACACTTGAACAGCTGCCAAAAAGCTTGATATTATTACTTGTATGGATATAGTAGTAGAACTTCTTAAGGTTTGAATTTGGTGCGGCAATCTCAAATCCTTGTCCATCTGTAAAATTGATTGATTCTATATTTTCAGTATCCCCAATACCTAACCCAGTAAAATAAATGATTGCCCCTTCAAATAATTGATCTTTAGTTAAAAGACTATCTTCAACTGTTTCTATTGCTGCTGCAAAGCTGCACAACCATCCTTCTCCTTTGATTTGAATGTTATTTGTTGTGCTTTTTTCGATAATGGCATCAATTGGCAGGTCAATAACCAACTTTTGTTCTTGCCAATACACAGGATTGAAGTGTGTTGATAAATCAGATTGTGCAAAGCTTATACCTGACGAGCACGTGTAAGTAAAAATTAGAATCCTGAGTAGTGAAATCCATTTCATGCAGCAAAAGTACTTAAAATTATTTTATGCCAATTTTTTTCACGGATCAAGTATTTTTCTTAGTTTCACCTTACTAAACAACCAAAACAGTATGAAAAAGCACCAATTTATTTTATTTTTATTGCTCGCAGCTTTTGGAATGCCCATTAGTGCTCAGAATATTACCGGCAAAGTTATAGATGCTGATGGCGGAGGCCCCTTAATAGGTGTCACCGTCAAGAACTTATCCAACAATAATGGAACCTTATCTGATGATGAAGGAAACTTTTCGTTAACCGGAAAAGATGGCAATCAACTTGAAGTTAGTTATGTGGGTTATACAACCCAAATTGTTGCCGCTGCTCAGAATTTCCAGATCACTTTAACCCAAGTAGCAACTAATTTGGATCAAGTGGTAGTGGTGGGAAGTAGAGGTCGTGGACGAGTAGCAATTGAAACTCCGGTGCCAGTTGATGTGATTAATTTACAACAAATTGCGTCTAATACGGGTAGAGCTGATTTGACTTCGATGCTCAATTATGCTGCTCCTTCATTCAACTATAATAGACAAAGTGGCTCCGATGGCGCAGATCACGTGGATTTGGCCACTTTGCGAGGCTTAGGACCTGACCAATCTTTAGTTTTGATCAACGGAAAACGTAGGCATCAAACTGCTTTTGTATCGGTTTTTGGAACAAGAGGCCGGGGAAATTCTGGTACTGATATGAATGCTTTACCGGCAGCAGCAATTGACCGTGTAGAGATACTGCGAGATGGTGCAGCCGCGCAGTATGGTTCAGATGCTATTGCTGGAGTAATAAACCTTATTTTGAAAAAGAATACAGGTGAGCTTTCTGTCAATGCAGGGTATAGCGCTTATTATGATCAAAAATTCAATCCAGCTTTTAGCAATGAACTCAAAAATTATTTTGTTTCTGAGAATAAATTGGATGGACAGATTTTTAATGCAGATATGAATTACGGGATAGGTTTGGGCAAACGTGGTGGATTTGTCAACTTAACTTTAAACTATCAAAAAGTGGGTAAAACATTCAGACAGAGTTTGGATACTTCCGAGCTTTTGACCAACCCTGATGCGATGTACATAAATAATGTCAGGCGCGCCCATGGAGATGCCTCAGTGGATATCTTTGGAGGATTTATCAATGCTGAACTTCCTTTGAATGATAACGGATTGACCCTTTACGGTTTTGGTGGTTACAACGCTAAGAACTCTGACGCGTATGCATTCAGTCGCAATTTTTCTTCAAAACCAGGTAGATTTCCAACAGATGCAGGTGGTAATTTGATTCAAGTTCCAGACATTATTGCACAAGATCCTGCTGGCGAGTACTTCTATAATCCCAAAATCGCAACAGAAATACGCGATGCCAGCGCCTCAATAGGCATAAAAGGAATTCTTGCCAATGATTGGAATTGGGATTTAAGCAATACGATCGGCAGAAATAGTTTTCATTTCTTCGGTGAAAAGACATTCAATGCTTCTTTGGGTGATGTTACGAAGAATAGCTTTGACGATGGTGGATTTACTTTTTTACAGAATACAGTCAATTTAAATTTTAATAAAGTGTATGATTGGATGGAAGGTTTTTCACTTGGAGCAGGTGCTGAATATAGAATCGAACAGTACACCATATTTGCTGGAGAAGAGGCTTCGTACAGAAATTATGATACCTCTGGAGTAAAGGCTACTGGTTCACAGGGATTTCCGGGCTATCAGCCAGCTGATGAAGTAAACGCAAACCGATCGGCCACTGGTATTTATCTGGATGGTGAATTGGATGTGACAAAAAGATGGTTGGTAGGATTGGCTGTAAGGGGAGAAAATTACAGTGATTTTGGATTTACAACCAATGTCAAAGCTGCGACACGTTTTAAATTGACGGATAATTTTAATTTGAGGGCATCGGCAAGTACAGGATTTCGTGCTCCTTCATTGCAGCAAATTAATTTTAGTTCAACTTTTACTACTGTTCAAGGTGGTGAAATATCAGAAGTTAAGATTGCTCCAAATGATAATGCAATCACAAAAGCTGCAGGAATTGCAAGCTTAAAACAAGAGACTTCTGTAAATCTAAGTGCAGGTTTTACTTGGAAGCCTATTAGAAGCCTGAGCATAACTGCCGATGTGTATCAAGTGCAAATCAAAGACCGAGTGGTTTTATCAGGTCAGTTCTCGGCTGAGGATACTACACTGAATAGCTCATTGACCAATACGCTGAAGCAACTGGATGTAGGACTTGCACAGTTTTTTGCCAACGCAGTTAATACAACCAATCAAGGTTTGGATATCGTAGTGGATTATAATCATAGGATGAAAAGCTCAAGTTTGCGATTTTTGCTGGCAGCAAATTTCCAAACTATGACCATCGATAAAATTAATGTGCCCGCATCCTTGAACAGTACAGAGGATCTGCGCAAAACCTTTTTGAGTGACAGAGAACAGAAATTTATTTTAGCCTCAGCGCCTCCAATGAAATTAAGCCTGAATATTGAGTATCGCAAGAATAAATTCAATATTGGAACTCGATTAACACATTTCGGTGAAATCAATTTATTGGGATATGGAGAAGATGGTTTGGGTATAGATCCAATGGTTCCTAAAGATGATGGAAATGGTACAGTACCAGATTCATATACCTATGGAGCAAAATTGGTTACAGATATATATATGGGCTATCAAATATCCAAGGCAATCAGCTTCACATTGGGTGTAGATAATATACTCAATGTGCATCCTGATTTGGGCCAAGTGAATACTGCTAAATATTGGGCTTATAACAACGAAACAGGTGGTCCATGGGACGCTGTTCAAATGGGCGGCAATGGCACACGTATGTTTGTGCGCTTGAGCGGTAGATTTTAATATTATAAAAACCAAAAAGAAGGGTCATTTTTTGACCCTTCTTTTTGATGAAATAAAAATCGGATAGAAGTAAATATAGAGACATCCGATAAAAGAAATGCTTTTTGTGATGGAATATTTAGACCTTAAGAATACCCAAGAATTACAGCCCTTTATCTATAGGCTCTATGATAAAAAATCAAAGCTTGATGCCATCTGCCCGTTGAGCCAAAGTGTGCTAAGCCGCATTAGGTAAGACATCTCCCTTGAATGGACCTACAACAGCAATGGAATTGAAGGAAATTCGATGACTTTGGTAGAGACAAAAGTTGTTTTGCAAGATGGAATGACCGTCAAGGGAAAGTCTTTGCGAGAACATTTCGAGCATTTCAATCATGAAAAATGTATTGACCTACTTTATCAATTGGTTGGAAAATAGCTAAAATTGACTGCTCATGAAATATTAGCCATCCATAGCTTGGTATCGCGGAATGTTGAGGAAGAGATAGCTGGTAGGTATAGAACTGGAGGAGTTCAAATTGTAGGTGCTAATTTTAATGTACCCAACCACTTGAAAGTCAATGAGCTTGTAGATGAATTGGTTCAATTTGTGAATGACAATCCATTGAACTTGGATTTGATTGTTTTAACCACAGTATTTCACCATCGATTTGTTTGGATACATCCATTTTTTGATGGAAACGGAAGAACTGTTCGCTTGTTTATGAATTTGTTGTTAATGCGCGCTGGTTTTCCGCCTGCTATTATCCTCAAAACGGACAGAAAAAGTATTATCAGGCCCTACAACTTGCCAATAACGGTGATTACTCTATGCTCTGTTTGATGATGATTCAAGCTATTGAACGCAGTCTGAATCTGTATTTAAATGCCGTTCCGCAGTACGAAGCTGATTTTGAATCCATTTCAAGTATTGTCGAGGATCCTCAAGTGCCTTACAGTCAAGAATATGATAGCCTGTTGGCCAAGCAAGGTAAAATCAATGCCTATAAGGAGGGGCGCAATTGGGTAACAACCAAGCAGGCTGTCTTAGATTATATCAGGAGGAACTGATTCTGATTTTCGTTGTTCGATTATTTTCTCGATATTGATTCGATCTTCTTGTGTATTGGCGTTCATTAATAAGTCTGGAACAACTGGATCAATAATATTTATTGGGTTGTTGATCAATACTTTACGTGGACATGAAATTCCTTGGCTTAAGTATTGAAGTAGAAAAGGATACGCCTTAGGTTCCCAAATGGTCAATAATGGATCTGGAAAATTAGTTTCACTGTTAAAGTAGCACGTTGCAATTCTTGAAGAATCTCGATTTTTAATCAAGGTTTCAATAGCATTTGAATCAACTAATGGCAAGTCACAAGCAACAACCAACCAAGCTGCATTGGGGTCAGTCCTAAACCCGGTTAATATTGCTCCAAAGGGTCCTAAATCTAAAAATTGGTCTTCAAGCACTTTGTAATCGGAATCGATTGAATGAATATTGCCTGCTTGGCATGAAATGTAAACATCATTGCAATACTTTGCCAATAGGTCTGCTACATGATATTTTTGTGCCTTGTTGTGCCAGCAGAGTTCACTTTTATCTTCTCCCATTCTGGTGCTTTTGCCTCCTGCTAAAACCAATCCTTTTAAGGGTGGAATTTGGTTTTTAATTTTATGAAAAATGAACTCAGCTATTTGCTCTTTTTGGTTGATGTGCACTAATTGAATCGTCTGCCAATTGGGAATCAATTCTTTGACATACTCTGGCAACTGATTTTCGGAGGTTTGGATCAATAACGCTACATTGGTCAATTGTGCAGCTCTCTTTTTGAGTGATTTTTCTTTTAGCTGATCTATTATTACTATCTGGTTTTGTGCAGTATAATGATTGCCATTGATTAAAAGATAATCTTGTGCAGCCCAGTCGGTAAAAGGAATTGATGGATTATTTTTGGAAGTCTTTATTTCACGACAAGCATTGCTGTGTTCAATAATTAGCTTGCCGCAATATTCTTCCTGGTTTTCTTCTTCATGCTTCATATCCAAGAAACCACCAAAAAACTGCTCTTGAAGTTTCATCAGGATAAAATTGGCAAGTTCTTGGATAGTTGAGCAGTTTGATCCCAGTATTGCCCATTCGCACCTATGAAAATTGCCTATTTCAGGGCGAACCAATTTGCTGTGTTTATTGTGCGTTGTATTCACTTTTTCCTCCAGATTTGTGAATTAAGCGGGTTTGCTGAATCAATATTTCATGACTCATAGCTTTACACATATCGTAAACGGTTAAGGCTGCAATGGTACATCCTGTCAATGCTTCCATTTCCACACCGGTTTTTGAAGTTGTAGTTACTTTGCATGAAATTGTGAGTGTATTGTCATCGAATTGCATATCTATGTCACAGTTATCAAGTGGAATTTGATGGCAGAGTGGAATCAAATTGCTTGTGTTTTTAGCACCCATTATTCCTGCTATGGTTGCAGTTTGAATGACTCCTCCTTTTTTGGTCATGATGTCACCATTTTCAAAAACCAAACTAATATCTGCTGGAAAGCTGAGCTTGCATTCTGCAATAGCAATACGTTTTGTTTTCAGTTTGTCACTCACATCGACCATGTTGGCAATGCCAGATTCATTTAGGTGAGTCAAGTCTTTCATTTGGTCCTTTTTTGGTCTAACTTATTCTTCTAAAGATACTAGAATACTTTAAGTGTTTAAAAAATGAGGTCAATTAGTTTGTCAATATGCCCAAACTTGAAATAATTTTCCTTTTTCAAAGGGTTTATCGTCAGGCGAAAGTTCTAAAAACGCGTTTGATGTTGCAAGGCTGATAAAATCACCCGACCCATTTCCTTTATTAAGTTGGGCATAGCTCATTCCGTCAGTTCTGAGTTCTAGATTTATCAATGCAAAGTAGCTCAAATCTTTGTCGAAATCAATTGCTTCGTCCAATTTCGCATAGACTGGAGCAGGGTTTTGATCCAAAGATTTATTCAGCCAAGGTATAAAATATCTTAGCATGCACAAAGCAGTCGAAACCGGATTGCCAGGAAATCCAAAAACCAAACAACTGGATTTTGCCTTGCCAAACCAAAATGGCTTACCAGGACGCTGTTGAATTTTATGAAAAATCTTGGAAACTCCCAGTTCTTCTAAGATGCCGGGTAAATAATCAAATTTACCCATTGATACTCCTCCTGTTAGAATGATAGAATCATATTCTGTCAAATGTTTCTTGAGACTGATTTCTATTTCCTGAATTGAATCTCTGAGGTGAAAATGATCTGCTTGCAGTTGATGTTGAAATAGAATACTGCGAATGTAGCTATCGTTGCTTTGACGAATTTCGTGCTGGAGTGGTATCAATTCGGGGGAAATTGCTTCATCTCCTGTAGTAATAATGGCTATTTTTGGAAGTTGCTTCAAGCTTATTTGAGTCAAACCAACTGATGCTGCGAGTTGGACAATACCAGAATTAATGCGTTTTCCAGAATTTAGGAGGACATCATCTTTTGAGGCATCTTTGGCTTTATTATGAATGTTTTGCCCTGTATTAACTTGAATATGTGATTTGAGTGCAGCCACCCCATTTTCTATTGTTAGGTGCTCATAAGGGATAACCGTGTCGCAATTTGAAGGAAGCGAAGCTCCAGTCATAATTTCAATACAATAAGTGGTATTCAATAATTTCAATGGTGCTTGTCCTGCAGCTTGGGTAGCTTGAATGGACCAAAGTTGATGAACCAAAGAATGCTTGTTATATTGTACAGCAATCCCATCCATAGCCACTCGGTGGAAAGCAGGTATATCCCTATCGGCAACAATATCTTGAGCTAGGACTCTGCCCAAGGCCTCTTGTAAATCAATTGTCTCATTGCCAAAATTTCTTGCTTCATTCAGCACCAATTCAGTTGCTTCCTGTACAGTAATAAAATCTCTTGTTGGCATTTTATCCACCAATTTTAGCCATTGAGGAATGAGATGGAAACATGGTTAAGGCTTCCTTTTCAGCCTCCCATCCATCTTTGTGTCTATTATTGACTGCAGATTTGATTGCGTTTTCTATTGCCTCATCAGGCCACCCTTCTCTTAACATAGCTTTCAAGTCAATTCCTCCATGCGAGTAAAGGCAAGTTTGAAGCAGTCCTTGCGTTGTAAGCCTCAATCTATTGCAAGTCCCACAAAAGTTTCTTGAGTAAGCTGCAATAATGCCTATTTTTCCTTTAAATCCTGGTACTTGGTAGTGAATCGCTGTTGAATAATCTGGGTCTTTTAATTTTGTTAATTGAGGATATTTACGTTTTATTTCAAATAGAATTTGTTTGTCGTTCCAGTGGCTTGAATGTATGATTCCTTGACCGTTGAAGGGCATTTCTTCTATAAACCGAACGTCAATATTCAGATCTTTGGTTAAGCTGACAAAGGAATTGACCTCATCAGTATTGATGCCATCAATTACTACCACATTGAGTTTGACATGAAATCCAAAATCCAGCATTTCATTCATAGCATTCCAAACGGTTTCAAAATCATCTCTTCTGGTAATTGCGTAAAATCGATCTCGTTTGAGGCTATCCAAACTCAAATTTATATCCTTGACTCCAATTTGTTTGAGCATTGGAAGATGTGGAGAAATTATGGTTCCGTTGGTAGTTAATGTTAATTTTTGAAGTTCTGTGTAGCAGGCTATTTGGGTCATAAAATGGATCAAATCCCTACGGACGAATGGCTCACCGCCAGTAATTCTTATTTTATTGACTCCTAATTTTAAGAAAATGCATACAATTCGTTGAAGCTCCTCATAGCTCAAAAGATCTTGTCTTTTAATCCAATCCAGGCCTTCCTCAGGCATGCAGTACGTGCACCGCAGATTACAACGATCTGTAACTGCAATGCGAACATAATTGATTGGTCTTCCGTGGTTGTCTATGAGCATTTTATCACAATAACAATGAGCAAAGATGCTGATAGTTCAGGGAATGGCAATTTGTTTTGCTTATAATTTTTATGAAGCCTAGAAAATATCGCAATTGAAGAGATAATTATTTCATGAAATAAGGTACTGAAATAATCTATCTCGATATTTAGACCTCAAATGCTAGATTGGCATTGCCGGCTCAAAAGCCTACAGATTATTCGACAGGAGGCTTCGCTGTTTTTCTTTTGGCAAAATCCAATTGTAGGCTGAAAATATTAGAGTACAACAAAGCCGAACTGTTGCCAATATCCGTTTGAGCATAATCGATATGGAATCGCCCCAATTTAAGGCCAACACCAAAGGTAGGTAATACACTCAAGGTTTTT
>Ga0105049_10001760_pt1 | contig 25556 bp, 21 predicted proteins | sample MAT06_FD_78087 | JGI IMG/M metagenome (GOLD analysis project Ga0105049, IMG submission 78087) | Freshwater microbial communities from Lake Fryxell liftoff mats and glacier meltwater in Antarctica - MAT-06 | ecosystem: Environmental > Aquatic > Freshwater > Ice > Liftoff microbial mat | place... | reverse complement strand
CCATTGCTGCTGCTCCCACCGGTCGCCGATGTCAGCGTCACGCTCAGTTCGCCGCCGGACGGGTTTGATTGGCCACGCATGTTGGAGAGCATCTGCCAGGCATTGATCTCGCCCTCGCCCGAAGGTGCGTGCAGCACCATCGCGTTCTCGGGCCCTGCATACGGACCGTACGCTCCCAGGTCGCGGCCCAACGCTCCCCCACTCCAGTGATAATCGTTGATCCGGCCGATTGTAGGCGACATCCAGCTAACGAGATAGTGATCCGTCCACGCTTCCCATAAATAGGTTATCCCTGTGTGATAGCCGTAGTTGCCATAGAGGCAATTCTCGGTTCCGTTCGCAGTAAGAACGCTCCCCCACACACGATCGTTTGCCGACTCGTTCGTCGTGATCGTTCCGTTTGCGTAGGCCGTTGTGTTCCAACTCGACCGGACATGGTAGTGATCGTTGTGGCCAATATCGTTTCGCTGAGCATCTCCCCGCTGAAGTCCATGATCTTCACCCGAGGTCGGCTCCGGGTGCGGAACAAGATCGGGGAGGGCGAGAAGGTCTTCGACATGCGAGGGAGGGTTTTCAAGCGGCACCGAGACGACATGTTCCGGCACTGGATGCTTGGATTCGGGACGGCCGACCTGACGGTCTTCACGTCCGGTGCGAACGCCCGGCAGATCGAGATGGCGAACGTGTCCAACGTCGCTCGAAAGCTCGACCTCATCAACACGATGCTCCAGGAACTGGAAGTGACCAAGGGGCGATGAGCGTTGTCCTTCCGAAAATGCCGAGATGACAGGATTCGCATCGAAGGTGGCATCGAATGTTTGTTGGACGACCCACGCCGCGTGCGTCGGGTCAGCGATAGAGGATTTAACCGATATCGTTTGGCAAGAGAGTCACATCATGGCCTGTCTCAGTCGCATACATTCAGTGGCAATCCCTTGGCCCCTTGATTAGTGATCTTGAAAACAACGACTCAGGCCTTCAACGCACACCTCTCATCCATTCCAGCCCTTTCGCAAGTGATTCCATCGGCAGGCCGATCACGTTGCTGGTGCTGCCTTCGATCACGCTCAGGTAGGGGTCGCTCGGCATCTCGATCGCGTAGGCGCCGGAGCAGCCCTCCCACTTGCGAGTGCGGAGATACGCTTCGATTTCGGCTTCGGTGAGGGCCTTCATGCGGACAAGGCTGCGTTCCTGCCAGCAGAGTTGCCAGTCGCCCGGGCGGTACCAGAGGCAGACACCGGTCCAAAGCTCGTGGACGGTGCCGGCCAGCGAGGTGATGATTCGCCGGGCGTCGGCCTCGTCTTCCGGCTTGCCGATCACCTTGCCGTGCAGCCAGCCGACGGTGTCCGCGGCGATCACGACGGCGTGGTCGTTCACCGTGGGAGCAATGGCGGCGGCCTTGAGCCAGGCGAGTTCACCGACGTAGTGTCGGCAGTCGCCGAGGCGGGCCTCCGTGGGTTCATCGATGTGCGACGGCTGGACGTCGAAGCGGTAGCCATGGAACTTCAGGAGTTCCCGTCGGCCCAATGAACCGCTGGCGAGAATCAGGCGGAACGGGAGACTTGCGGCCATCGGGTGAGTACCTCGGCGAGCGGACTCCACAGCCGATTGGGTGTGAGGTCCTTCATGCAGATCATCGCATCGCACTTCTTGATATAGCTGCCCCGGCAAGCCACGGATGTCTCCACTCCGCCCCGCGGCGACTGGTACGGCCCGTGGAGTGCGGTCTTCGTGCAGGTGTAAGGTGCGACGCAGGGAACGCCGAGCGCGGCTGCGAGGTGCAGCGGGCCGGTGTCATTGGCGATCATCACGTCGGAGATCGAGAGCAGCGCCGCGAGCCCTGGCAGACTGGTTTTCCCGGTGAAATCACGCGCGGAGCCCGTGAGCCTGGCGATCACATCCTGAGACATCGCCGTGTCCTCGCCGGTGCCCACGAAGAGGCAGGTGCCGCCGAACGAGGCCTGGGCTCGACGAGCGAGTTCCGCGAAGTGCACCGTGGGCCATCGCTTCGTCAGCCAGCGAGACCCCACCGCGAACGTGAGCCAGGGTCGGGGCAGCGATGCGAGTTCCTGCTTCGCCCACGCCACTTCGGCTTCACGCAGGGGCACGTGGAATCGCTTCTCGCGGCTGCCGGCGCCGAACGCCTCCGCCACGCGCCAGTAGCGATCAATGGCATGGATGCGATCCGCGTCCGGCACTCGGATCTTGTCGGTGTAGGCGTATCGACTTCCCTCACGGGAGTTGGCGAAACCGACACGTCGAGGTGCGCCAGTGATGCGAGTCATCAGGCCGGTGCGAAGCAGGCCCTGCAAATCGATGACGAGATCGAATCGTCGTCGTTGTAGCTCTGCCGCGAAACGGAGAGCATAAGCCGACGCACGGCGAAAACCCTTCTTGAACGCCGCCCGATCGAAGGGCAGCGTTTCCGTCAGGTCCGGATGGCCGACGATGAGAGATTCGTAAACGGTGTTAACGATCCAGGTGATCGTTGCCGTGGGGAAGCGTTCCCGCAACGCGGAGAGCACAGGCAGAGCGTGGACAATATCCCCGAGGGCGCTCGGCTTGATAAGCGCTATCCTGCGAGGCTGAAGTTCATTCAGAGGCACCATGGGTGAATCCCTTCACCGAGCAGTATCCATGAAAGTCCGTCACTCCAGCGGCCGTAGATCGGGCTGCACCCACTCGCGCCGGGCTTGCGGCGAGAATAGCCGCTCTTTGCTCCAGTAACGCAGCGCGAGTCCACGATCGCCGTGGGTCTGAAGGAGTTCGGCTGCAAGTTCGTCCTCAGGCCGTGTTCGATCCATCGTCAACACGAACGCGCGGATGGCCCACACATAGAACCGCGTGATCGTCTCGTGATATCCGGACCTCTCCGTGTTGGCGACACCAGTCGCCAGATTGTATCGTGTGATCCCGACCCGAAGGCGGTCGAGTGTCTCCTCGGGCGGATGCCGAAGAAGGTGCCAGAGGCCCACACGCAGGTGAGCTTCGTGGGTCCACTCCGCTTTCGGCAACGTGCAATCGAGGAAGGCCCGTGCCAGTTGGTCCGTTCGCGATGCCATCATCGGCCTCAGCGATCACCCGCCTCAGCGATCACCCGCTTTTCCACACTCGGGGCAGCAGTGCAGCCACGATCAGCAGCAATCCTGACGCGGCAACATACGGCAAGACGTGGGACGAATCCAGGGGGAACAGTGCCAGCCCCATGAGCGGACCCAGAATCCGACCCAGAGCCGCGAACGACTGATTCACACCCAGCACTTCGCCCTGCCGATTCGGATCGCTACGACGGCTCACCAACGACGCCACGGAGGGATTCACGAATGCAAAGCCCGTCACCGCACAGGCCATAACGATGTAGAACATCATCTTGCGAGACCCGAGGGAGCTCGCTGCGTCCGGTTGGGTGGACATCCAGGCAACCACAGCGAGGCCGCCGAGGCCGAGCAGCATCAACACCAGTCCAACCGCAAGCAGGGATTCCTCGGACACCTTCCCCGCGAAGCGGCGATAAAGCCCGCCCTGAGCCACCATCAGCACGAACCCGACGAAGGCAAAGACGAGGTAGTTGTCTCGCCGGCCCATGCCGAACGCTTCCTTCGTGAGCAGCGAGAGCGTGCCCTCGAAGTTCGCGAAGCCGAAGATGGCCAGGAAGTAAATGAGGATGAGGGTGCCCACGGTGGGGATGGATAGCACCTGAACCGTTCGCGAGATGCTGAAGAACTCCTTCGCCGCCGGGGCGCCCGAGGGATTTCGTGTTTCGGGGAGCATGCGTGCAGCCAGGATAAATGCGATCAGCGAGAGCAGGGATGCCATGGCGCCCGGGCCCCAGTCCGCGTCATCGAAGGCGGATTCGCCCGCCCAGGCGATGAGCGGCCCGAACGTGAAGCCGATGCCAAACGCGGCACCGATGAGGGCCATGCCCTTCGATCGCTTCTCCGGAGTAGTGCAGTCCGCGATGACCGCCTGGGCCGTCGAAACACTGGCCCCGGCGATGCCCGCTCCGATTCGTGACAGGAACATCAGCGTCAGCCCCAGCACGGGCTGGTTCGTCATGGAGGAAGCAATCGCGAAGAGCCCATAGAATACGACCGAGCCACCCAGGCTCAGCAGGATCACGGGCCGTCGGCCGATGCGGTCGGACAGCCGACCCAGTGCTGGCGAGAAGAAGAACTGCATCGCCGAGAAGACCGAGAACAGCAGCCCGATCGTGATTCCCTGGACCATGGGATCTACGCCGCGAAGGAACCCTTCCGCGTAGCGAGGCAGCAGTGGCAGCACGATCGCGAAGCCGAGCAGGTCGATAAAGACAACGACGAAGACGATAAACATAGCCGCCTTCGGGGCTGTCGGCGCAGGAGCAGGGGAAACAGAATCGGTCATGGAGGCTCGCGGCAGGCAGTGGCGGGGTCAGCAGAGGATCTCACACAGAAGATACGCCCACGGACCCGGTTTCGGCCACCCCGATCGGGTCGGTAATGCAGGAGACATCGCTCATGGCTTCCGCGGACATTCCATCCCACCTGCGTTCTCAGGGCTCCGGGAATCCTGGCTTTCTCGTCGTCGATACCGAGAGTGTGCCCGATGGCGAACTTCTCGCCGCAGTGAAGTATCCTCAAGAAGGGCTCAGCCCTGAAGAAGCGATCGACCGGGCCCACAAAGAACAACTCGAGAAGACTCACAACGAGTCGGACTTTATCCCTGTCACCTTCCACGTCCCCGTCGCCATCTGCGTGGCCCGCGTCGCACGAGACTATCGCCTTCAAGCGTTCACCTGCCTCGATTCACCTCAATATCGCTCGAAAGAGATCACCCGGAAGTTCTGGCTGGGCATGGCCCACTACTGCAGCGTGGAGACCGCCGGGCAGGACCGGGCCAAGCTTGTGACCTTCAACGGGCGGGGCTTCGACATGCCGCTGCTCGAACTCGCCGCCTTCCGCCATGGCTTGCAGGCTCGCGACCACTATCTCTCGCGCGACCGATACCGCGGCCCGCTGGATCTCCAGGAGTTCTTCACCAACTTCGGAGGCTGCAAGATGGTCGGCGGCTTGAACCTGCTCGCCAAGATGCTCGGCCTGCCCGGCAAGATGGAAACCAAGGGACACCAGGTTTACGATCTCTACCGCGAGGGCAAGCTCCAGGAGATCAACGAATACTGCCTGTGCGACACGCTCGACACGTACTTCATCTTCCTCCGCACTCGCGTGCTCAAGGGCGACATCACGCTCGAACGCGAAGCCGAGATCGTGGCCGACGCCAGGAAGCTGCTCCTCGCGAAGCGAGCAGAGTGGCCGATCCTGGCGCAATACCTCGAACGTGGCAAGTCACCAAACATGGCCTGAAGGATTCGGCACCGCCCTTCAGGCCGGCAAGTACCTCGTATTCGCCGAGGCCGCCCTTCCTGTCGAGTCGTTAAAGCCATAAGCAGGAGGAGATTTACCACGGAGTCACAGAGATCGGAGAGAGGAAGATAAAGAACGGGTGGTGCGTTCAACAAGGATAACGCTATCGAATGGCGCCAGAACGCTGACAGATCCTTTCTCGGAATCCCTTCATTCTCTCACTCTGAACTCTGTCTCCTCTGTGGTAAGTCTCTTGCTTCTGCTCGCGATACAGGTGAATTGTCATGCTGATCCCCACGCTTGCGAGCCTGTCTGAATCGACCCGCTGGCTCGACCCCAGCGTGCTTGAACGCCTCGATCGGGTGCGGAAAGCCTGGGAAGAAGCGAGTCGACGGATCGTTCAGGCGGTGCTTGCCAGCCATGTCCGCGATCTCACCGGTGGCGTCATCGAGATCGGGGCGGGCGGCGGCCAACTTCGAGCCTGGCTGCCAGCCGAGATCGCGGCTCGCACGATTCACACCGAACCCTCGGAGCCATTCCTTCACTTCCTGAAGACGCACCACCCCGGGGCGGCCGTGGCGAAGGCGGACGCGACGAAGCTTCCGTTCGCCGATCGGAGCGTCGCGGCCATTCTCGGGCTCTGCGTCCTCGATGCCGTTGCCGATCTCGACGCCGTCCGAGACGAGTGCCACCGCGTGCTGAAGCCGGGAGGGGTGATCGTTCACTTCCTCGATCTGGGCACGAACCCGGACGCCTGCTTTTCGGAACTGCTCCGCCAGGGCGAAGTGCCCCTGCCGAACTTCACGCAGGAGCCTGGCTTGATCGAGGAACTCTCGGCTGCGGTTCGCGAACGGCTGCCGACAACCGATCCGTTCGATGAGGTGCTCGCCGTGGCCTGGGAGCCCTTCGTGAAACTCCTCGCGACACTACAATCCGCACGTCATCCGCTCGTGGCCAAGCTGACCCCATACACCTCGTGGACGTTGAACGGCAACCTCGATCCGTTCTCGATGGGACAGGAGTTTATGCGAGTGAGATCGGAGCCGCAGCGGCTGCGGGAGCGGAATCACGCCCTGCTTTCACTGGTGCTGCTGGCGGGCGAACTTGGCCGGCCGTTGCCCTTGCGGGCGGTGTCGCTTCGCTCGCACCTTCGATCGCGATTGGAGTCTTCTTTCTCGCCCGCCGTCGGTTTCACGATCGAATGCGCCGGACCAGTGGCGGTCCGCGAATCTTCGACCGACGGCCGGTACATGCTGCGTCATGCGGGGCGGACTCTGTTCAGCCCGCGCCCCATCGAGTTGCCAGGAATTTTGATCGACGACGTGACGACCAACTCGAAGAGCCTCAATTCCGATCGTCCCTTCCGTGCCACCACGATCGAGGTGTTTGCAGCACGGAAAGGTTGGCGAAAAGGCGATCTCTCAGGCGAGCAGAAGAAAGACACTTACCACAGAGTCACAGAGAGCACAGAGTTCAGAGTGAGAGAACGAAGGGATTCCGAGAAAGGATCTGTCAGCGTCCTGGCAGCATTCGATAGCGTAATCCTCGTCGGACGCACCACCCTTTTTTTGTCTTTCTCCTTCTGATCTCTGTGGTAAATCTCTTCCTGCTTATGGCTTTAACGACTCGACAGGAAGGGCGGCCTCGGCGAGTACGAGGTACTTGCCGGCTTGAAGGGCGGTGCCGCGGATGGCGATCTCGTGCGTGCCTTCGGGGGGATTCTTCAAACACTTGATCGTGATGTCGACGGCGGCCTCGCCGGGCTTCACGATCACCGGATCGGCTTTGAAGGCTCCCTTCAACTCGTCCGGAAGCGAGATATCGAGCGTCACGGGCTCTGTCAGTTTCGCCGAGCGGAAGACGTTCACCTTCACCTTAACTGTCTCGCCCGCTCGCAGTTTCAACTCCGTCACGGCGTGGCTCACCTTCAAGATCGAACCCTCGATCGACAGCGTGATCCGCCCCGCCAGCGGTGCCACGAGATAGCGGATCGTTCCCTTCGGGTCCGGCACGCGGACGACGCCGACGAGTTCCATGCGCGACGTTCGTGTCGTTTCGAGCCACTCGGGCATGAAGCAGGGATAGAAGGCACGGTCCGCGTCCGCTGGCACGAGGAAGTCCGGCCCGGTGATGCCCTGCCGCTGGTACGACTGGGTCGAGGACATTTGCAGGCTGACCTCGCCTTTGAAATCCTCGAGGCGTTCGACGGTCACCTCCGCGGGGTGCGTCGAGCCGCGATGCACCTTGCGGCCTCCGTCCGCTTCGACGGCCACGATCTTGATCCGAGGCCGCATCGTCGTGGCGAGCAGGACGCTTGGGGTGCGTTCGTCCTCCGGCGATCGGGACGCGAGATTCGCCGTGACCGGAGCCGACGCTGTGCGTGTGACCTCGTCGGCACCTGTGCCAGAAGTGCCCGTGATGGAGATCACACCCGCGACGACATCCGCATCCTCCGCGGCGGTGATCGGCACCTTGAGGTCGAGTTTTCCCTCGGGGATCACCAGACCCGCCGGCACGGTGACGCCCCTGGGCAACCCGCCGATCGTGAAGGTGATCGATTCCTTGTGCCCACCCTTCCGCTTGGCGGTGACGAGCAGGTCCGCACTGCCGCCGAGGGGGACATTCAACCGGGCCACGGATTGCAGGGCGAAGTCCTTCTTCGCCGACTCGACGCTGATACGGTAGATCGCCGACCGCGCGGACGCCTGCCCGGACTGATCAGCGACTTCGAGGGTGTACGCGCCATCGGCGGGCAGCGTGAAGGCGAAGGCCGTATCGGTGGTGCCGGGCAGGTCGTCACCACGGGTCAATTCCTTGCCGTCTATTCCCAGGATCGCGAGGGAAAGGTCCAGCGGCGAGCCGAACCGTCGGGCCTCGGCGGTCAGGTCCCACACGTCGCCCTTCTTCCCCTCGCAGCGGAAGCGAGCCTTGCCGGTGATCGGATCAAGCAGGCCCGTGAGAGCCGCGGGCAGGGTGATCGTTGGCTCAGGGCCCGTCTTCGCAACCGATTCGGGCAGGTCACTGAGCGGGATGTCAAACGCGGGTGAGGGTCCGAAGGGAGTTTCGAGTCGATACGCGAGGCGGGTCTGCTGTGGGTCGGTCGGGAACGTGACGGTCCGGGTCACGGCTTCCAACTGCGGTTTGCCGGTGGCGACGCCGAGGCCTACAAACTCGACCGACTGGGACTTGCCTCGCTGGCCCATCGCGGGCAAGGTCGCGAGGACGCGCGGGCCGGGCGTGACGGCGATCCGATACACGAACGAGCGATCGCCGCGGAAGTCGAGGTCGTGCAGGTCCAGCGTGCATTCGGTGCCGGCGGTGGCGAAGAAGGTGAGGGCGAGATCCTGGCCGTCCGTGTCGACCGCATCCGCGAGAACCCGGCCCGTGGCATCGCGAACAACGAGGGCGGCGTTCATGCTCGAACCCAGCCGACGTGCGAAGACCTCGATCGTGATGGGTCCATCCTTCGCCGCGGTGAATCGGTAGCGATCGACTTCCTCGACGCGCGAGAGGCGGCCGTGGACGGTGACGGGGAGGGCTGGAAGTTTCTGCGGTTCCTTCCCAGCCTGTTCAAGCGTTTCCGACTCGCTGCCGACCCAGAACAGCCCCGTGCGAATGCCGACGCCGCTGGCATTGGCGACTGCCCAGCGCACCGGTCCGGCCGGAGTGCCCGCGGGGATGGTGATTCTCGCTGGCTGTTCTCGAGGCAGCGGCAGCGCGTTGATTAACGCCTTCGGGCCGAACCAGTAAGGCGGCGGAGGCACCTGGATCGGCCCTTGCTCGCCAGTGGTCTTCAGCGACACCTTGGAATCGAGCACGAAGAACTGGAGGTCCGGTGTCCAGTCGAAACCGCCCAGGTGGACATCGACGGTGGAGCCCGCCTTGCCGCCAGGGGGGAAAACGAAACCCGCCTCGGGTGGGCGACTGTCGCCGCCACGCTTCTTCTGAGCCTGGGCGGGGGTGGTGAATGCGATCAGTGTCAGAAGGAGTGCGAGGCCACGCATGAATGGGAATCCTGGATTCGCCGCTTGGGGCGTAGCGACACGACGATCGGTCATGTTTGGAGAACGAGGTCGATTCGTGGCAGCTTACGCGGCCGACAGGTGCAACGCTCCGCCGCAAGCGGCGAAGAATCACCCGACGAGATCCTTCAACACGCGGCCGCCGTTGACGATCGGCACCGGTCGGCCCAGCGGCGTGTAGTACGACTTGCTGCTGTCCACGCCCATCTGATGGAAGATCGTGCAGAGCAAATCCTCGACGCTCACCGGATCGGAGACGGGTGCGGTGGCACTCTTGTTGGTGGCACCGATCACGATGCCCGGCTTCACACCGCCGCCGGCGAAGAGCACGCTCTGGGCCATCGACCAGTGATCACGGCCGGCCTGGGCGTTCACCTTCGGCGTGCGGCCCATCTCGCCCATCATCACCACCAGCGTGCTGTCGAGCAGGCCGCGTTCGTCCAGGTCGGTGACCAGGGCGCTGAAGGCGCGATCCACGGACGGGATCAGGTCCTTCTCAAGGCTGGGGAAGCAGGTGAAGTGCGTATCCCAGCCGGAGTGGTCGATGCCGACGAATCGGCAACCGGCCTCGACGAGCCGACGGGCGAGCAAAGCGGATTGGCCAAGGCTGGTGTGGCCGTACTTCTCACGAAGCTTCTCGGGCTCAGCCTTGATGTCGAACGCCTTACGAGCCGCCGGTGCGGTCATCAGGTCGTGGGCCTTTTCGTAGTAGGTGGCCATCGTGGCGGCCTTGCCTGATGCGGACTTGCCCTCGAGGCCCGCGAGCAACCGTTCGCGGCGAGCCTTGCGTGAGTCATCCACCCCCGCCACCGGGGCGAGATCCCGCACTTCAAAGTCCGGCTGAACGGGGTCGCCTTCGATCACGAACGGGGCATGCTCGGCACCGTAGAAGCCCGAGCCTCCGGCGACCATCGGGTGCGGCAGGTTGATGTAAGGCGGCACCGTGCCAGAGTGGCCAAGCTCGCGGGAAACGATGGAGCCGATGGACGGGAAGAGGACATTGTTCGGCTTGCGGCTGTTGGTGCCGTCGGCGAAGTCAGCGCGGTAGCCAGTCATCACGTAGTGGTAGCCGGTGGTGTGGCCGTTGTCGTTGTGGCTGTGGTTGCGGAGGATCGTGTACTTGTTGGCGATCTTCGCGCAGTTGGGCAGGTGCTCGCCGATGAACGTGCCCGGTACGTTCGTGGGAACCTGCTTGTAAGGCCCGCGAACCTCGGCCGGGGCGTCCGGCTTCATGTCCCACATGTCGATGGTGCTCGGCCCACCTTCGAGGAACAGGAAGATGCACGACTTCGCCTTCGGGGCAACCGGCGACGCCGCCGTGGCCTGGAACTGCAGCAACCGCGGCAGCGACAGACCCGCGAGCATGCCAGCGGTGCCAACGCGAAGGGCGGTTCGGCGATTCATGGGGAACGTGGGCATCTGAGCACCTCGTGAAACCGGTAGTGATTTAGACTTCAACAATGGCCGCTTCTGAGTGCGGCGTGGGAAGAGGCTGACCAACCGCAGCCAAGCCTTCCAGGTGAAACTCGATGCACGTTTGACGTTACTTGGCTAGCCCGACTGATCCAAATGCGTCCTGTACTGCCATCTTGAGAAACGGCGCGCAAACCCAATCCTCATCGATTGTACAAGAACTCCTTGCTATTGAGCACGGCCCACATCACGTCCTCGACGGCCAGGGCACGGTCCGTGTCCTGGAACGCGGCCACCAGCTTCTGTCGCTCCGAGTCGGTCGGCTTGCGGCTCAGGGCGGCGAGGAAGAGTTCGTCCACAATCGCCTCGGGCTTCTTGTCGCTGGCGGCCAGCTTCTGGGCGATGCCGCGGCGAGCGTGGATCTTCTCGGCGATCTCGGGCGAGTTCATCAGATGCAGCGCCTGGGCGATGCTCGGGTCGGTGCCGCGTTCGCACTCGCAGACGCTGTAACGCACGGGACGCCCGAAGATGCGGAAGAAGTACGAGGGCATGCGGTTGTCCCACACCTGGATGGCGCGATAACCCTCGGGCCAGCCGTTGAACTTCTCCGGCACGCCCGTCACCTGGCCGATCGCGTCCAGCAGCACCTCGGCGGGCATCGCCTTCACCGTGGCGTGCGAGAAGTTCTGTTCGTCGTCCGCGTTCCCCTTGACGGACGAACTGCTCAGCTGATACGCCCGACTCGCCAGCAGCGTCTTTGTGAAGGCCTTCAGGTCGTACTTCGTCTCACGCATGTGGGCCGTGAGCGCTGCGAAGAGCGGCTCGTTCGAGGGAGGGTTGGTCGCCCGCAGGTCGTCGAGCGGTTCGACGAGCCCACGGCCGAAGTAGTGGGCCCAGAGCCGATTCACGATCACGGCGGCGAAGTAGGGGTTCTCGGGCTCGGCCATCCAGTCCGCGAGGGTTCGACGGCGATCGTCCGAGGGGTTGAAGGTCGTGATCTTGCCGCCCAGCGGCCGGGCCGGTACGCCTGTGGTGGCGACGGCCTTTTTGCCCTTGCCGATGACGGGGCCGAGGTCGGTGCCGGTCTTCCACACCACGGCCTCACCGCCGCCAGGGGTGGGTTTGCGGGCCACGCCGGAGAACATCCCCGCGAGGGCCCAGTAGTCGTCCTGGCCCCAGCGTTCGGAGGGGTGATGGTGGCACTGGGCGCACTCGATGCGAACGCCCAGGAAGACCTGGCTCATCGAACGGGCCGCGATTTCGGGCGTTCCGAGCGACTTGAACACTGCCGCCGGTCCCTCGGCCGTCGTGCTGCCACGAGCGGTGACGATCTCCCGGGCGAACTGATCGTAAGGCCGATTCTCCGCGATCTGTCGACGGACCCAGCGTGTCATCGCCACGGAGCCCTGCGGCGTGACGCTGTCCTTGTCCACTCGGAGGATGTCCGACCACTTCATCGCCCAGAAGTCGGCGTGCTCGGGCCGTTCCAGCAGCCGGTCCACGAGCTTCGCCCGCTTGTCCGGCGAGGAGTCTTCGAGGAACTTCCGGGCCTCCTCGGCCGTGGGCAGCGTGCCGATGGTGTCGAGGTACACCCGGCGAAGGTACGTGGCATCGTCCGCAGCGCCGCTGGGCGGGATGCCAAGGCGGGCGAGTTTGTCCCAGACGTGCTTGTCGATGAAGTTCGCTTCCTGCGGCCGAGTGAAGGCGATTCCGGGGCGTGGCAGCGTGACCCGGCAGACGGTGACCAGGCCCATGTACCGCACGAGAATGGCCGCCTCGCCGGGGCGGTCGCCCGCCTGGATCAGGCCCCGTCCATCGACGCCCGCGATCAGCCCGGCGTTGGAGTCGTACTCGGCCTCGGCCGTCACGCAGCGTCGCTGGCCCGCGGCGTCGATCGCTGTGACGCGGAGTTGCTGGGTGCCGTGGAGTTCCATCACCCGCAGGGCCGGCTCCACTTCCAGCGTGGTCACGGGTGTGAGTTCGCTCGTGCCCGCCGTGGCCCCCTCCTGAATCCAGCGAAGCAGTCGCCTGTAGCGGAGGCCGTCCACCTCAAGTTTCTTGCCGCCGCCGTGGGGAGTACGGCCAGTGCCCTTGGTGAGCAGCAAGCTATTCTCGGGCGAAGACAGGAAGAGCCGACGGCCGCGGCCCTCCGCCGTCAGGGCCTTGTGATCCAGGGTGGAATCGAAACCGAAGACGGACAACTTGAAGCCGTTCTGCCCTTCCGCTTTCCCATGGCAGCCACCGCTGTTGCAGGTCGCCTTGGTCAGAATCGGGATAATCTCCTGCTCGAACGAAACCCGCCGCGGTTGCTTGAGGCCCGTCACTTCGACATGGACGCGAGTCGTCTCGGTGCCAGAGCGGACGAGGACTTCCGTCTTACCCTCGCTCTTGGGCGTGATCATGCCGGTGGAGTCGACGCTGGCGATCGCGGGGTTCGCGATGTCGTAGGCCGCGGAGCGCGTGCCGTCGCCGTTGGGCAGCGTCACCAGCAACTGCTGGGACGCCTCGGGGCTGTCGAGTTGCACCGTGCTCGGGCTCACCGTTACGGCCGCACGAAGAGGCAGCGTATTCAGGGCAAGCACCAGCATCGCGGTAAGGAGGTTCATTTTCATAGTGCGACTTCAAAGGTTCAGGCAGCGGAAGTCGTCGAGACCGAAAGAAGAATTCAGGCGGGTCCGTCAATAAGACTATACCGCCTGAGACGTGATTCCGCCAGCACGATTCTCGGAATGAGCGAAGTTCGCGGGAAGCGCCGTCGGCTCGAGGACATCATGGCGTTTTCGCCCATGAGCTCGAAGAGGCCTGGGGAGTCCACAAAGCCACTCGACCGCTGTTCGCGGTTTGGTACAACAGTCCCTGTTTCGGTGCTCTCCCAACTCGCAACGCGGAATGGGGCAGATGATGGCCGAGTCGTGGAAATACATGGGGTTGGATGTGGGCGGCACGACCATGAAGGCCGCCGTCGTGAGCGATTCGGGCAAGCCGTTGACCGCGGCCGTCAGCCTGGAAACGCATCCCGAGAAGGGGCAGGACGCCGGGCTCGCGACAATGTGCGAGACGATTCGCCTGGCGGTCACGGCGGCCAAATTGACGATGGCCGACATCGCCGCGATCGGTGTCGCCACGCCGGGCCTTGGCGACATCAAGAAGGGGCTCATCATTGACCCGCCCAATCTCAAGCCCTGGAAGAACGTTCGCGTTCGCGACCACATCGAGAAAGAGTTCGGCAAACCGACCGTCTACCAGAACGACGCCAACGCCGCCGCTTACGGCGAATATTGGGTCGGCTCTGGCCGGGATGCGTCGAGCATGGTGCTCTTCACCCTCGGCACCGGCGTCGGCGGCGGCATCATCATCGGCGACACCATCATTGAGGGCCATCACAGCCACGGCGGGGAGCTTGGCCACCTTCGCATCGAACCGCCGGACCGAGGCCGACTGTGCGGCTGTGGCGCCCGGGGCTGCCTTGAACAGTATGGCAGCGCGACCGCGGTCACCCGTCGGGCCCGCGAAGAACTCGCCGCCTGGCGGAAACCGACAAAGCTCCATGCTTATCTCACCGCCAACGACGAGGATTTCACCGCCCGCGTCATCTTCGACATCGCGGACGCCGGGGATGAACTGGCCCAGAAGATTTTCGATGACACCGCCTATTATTTAGCCCTTGGCGCATGTGCCATCATCGCCGTCGTCGATCCCGAGATGATTGTGTTTGGTGGAGGGATGACGGCCGCCGGCGAGCCATTCCGCCAGCGCATCTATGAGTATGTGCGACGTTACGGACTGCCGTACCCGACCAAGACGGTGGAAGTGCGGTTCGCGGCACTCGGCTCGGATGCCGGCTTCATCGGCGCCGCCGGCTGTGCAAGGCTGCTGATGCGAAGCCACAGCGGGCCTTCGTAGGAATCGTTCAAGCCGCGGTAAATTCCCTCAGAATCATGGAGCCGGAGCCGCCGGAGCCGCCGGAGCCGCCGGAGCCGCCGGAGCCACGGGGGGAACGGGCTCCGCCGGTGCTGGCACCGCGGGGGCGGCTGTGGAAGGCGGCATCGGCGTTCCGAGCTTCGGCAGCGTCAGGGCCGGTGACGCCGCCGGGGGGGGGCCTTCCTTGTACGCCTCCCCGTCGAGGAACATCAGCACGCAACCGATCACGATGGCCAGGAACGTGAACAGCAACATCGTGGTGTAGGCATCGTTCTTCGGCTTCGGTTCTGCAAGCTTCTTCTTGGCCATCGCTGCTCTCCACCATCACGAGTGTTCGGTGATCGTCGCCGTCCGTCGGAAGTCGAGGCTCAATCGCGTTCGACAGCACTTATCGTGAGATCACGCTCACCAGGTCGCCGATGCGGGGGCGTTCGTCGGGGCGAAGCTGGGCGAACGAACGCTGATCCGCGGGGCGGAAGCTGGCGATCGCTTTCTTCGGCTCGATCATGTTCGTCACCGTCACCTTGCCCAGATACTTCGCATCGGGCTTATAACGCGAAATATCCAGAATGGCGCCCGCGGAAAGCCCCGCGTCCAGGCCGATCGAGAGTTCCACGAAATCGCCATCCACCCGTATCACGGTGCCTCGCACGTTCTCCGGCAGCGGCGTGATCTTCGGGGCCAGGGCCACCTGCACTTCGTTCGGTTCCTTGGCGCCGCTCTGCTTCATCGCGTAGATCCGGGCTTCCAGCTTCTCACGGTCCCGCATGAGCTGTTCGTTCTTGGTCTCGGTGCCGTTCTTGTCGTTGATCGCCTGCTGCTTCTCGGTGTTCGCCGTCTCACGCTGACGGACCAGTTGCACCCGGCTCGTTTCGAGCGTGTCGTTCTGAGCCCGGAGCTGGGCGACCTGCTCACGAGCCGCGGCGAGGTTGGCATTGGACTGATTGTTCTCGTTGGCGAGGTTCGTGTTGATGACGGTAAGGTCGTCCTTCTCCTTCTTCGCCGCGGTGAGGGCATCGTCGCGCTTCGTCAGTTCCCCGTTGAGCGTGGTCACCTCGTTCTTGTAACGATCCGCTTCCTTTCGCACCGCGTCCAGGTCCGCCCGACTCGCCTGATACTCCGCTTCGCGAGCGGCATTGGCCTTCGCGAACCCTTCGCGGTACTTCTTCGCTTCCTCGTACCAATTCGTGCGCGTCACATAAGCCTGGACGTTCAGGAACATCCAAACGATGGATGCGATCATCACGAGGATAGTCAGAATCTTGCCGATCCAGGTCATGGCCAGGGCCCTCTCCGTTGCGTCCGCGACTGATGTCGAATCGAGTTACTGCTGAAACTCCGAGAGGCGTTTCGTCAGTTGGGCCTTCCGCCGCTGAACGGTGCCAAGCTGCTCGTACCAGTTGATTTCAAACGCTTCCAGGTAACGAATTTCGTTGGCGAGGTTGTCATAGAAGACCGCCTGCCGATCCACCTTGGCCTGGAGAAGCTTCTCGTCCTTCTGCAATTGCTGCTGTTCCAGCCGAAGCTTGTTGATGGCGTCCAGGGCCGTCTTGGTCGCCTGATTGTTCGCTTCGATCGTCTGCGTGAGCGTCTCGGCGCCACGAAGCGGATTGCCGTCCGGCCCCTTGATGGGGGCGCCCAGCTTGTCCGTGTCGATGAGGCCGCTTCCGGGAAGGAACTCGTCGCGGAAGAAGCCGCCACCCATGGCCATCCGGTTGCCCGTACGAGCCCACACGAGCCGTTGATCGAAGGCTTTCTGGCGATCGTCACGGCTCTTCTCGGCATCGCCCAGGGCCTCGTACGCCAGGCCCCAGCCTTGGCTCGCGATCCGGGCCTCGAGCGTGAGCTGATCGATCTCCGCTTTGAGCTGTGTGATCTCGCCCTCGACCTTTTCGCCCTCGGCGGACGTGTGGTCCAGCCAGTTAAGCTTCTGCGTGTACAGGCCCACGGCCCAGGAAAGCATGGCCAAACCGACGATCAAATTCAGGAAGACCAGGAGTTTGCCCAGAATCATCATGGCTTCGAACCTCCCAGTCGATCCTGCTCTCGGCGGGTCAGCTCTTCCTCAAGGCGGAAGAGATCGACGAGCGTTCCACCCACCTGACGCTGGTAGTCGAAGAGTTTCTGCTCCGCGGCGGTCTGCTTCACCAGGAGTTCGTTCACCTTCGTCTTCCAGTCGGCCAGGCGATCCGCGAGCTTGTCCACTTGCGTCTTGATCTGGTTGCGGTGCTCGGTGTCCTTGGTCAGCTGATCCTGCATGGCCGACTTGCGTTTTTCGGAGTCCATCAGGGCTTCGGTGTTCGTGATGGCCTGTTTTTCCAGCGACCGAATCTTCAAGTTGTACTCGGCCTGGTCCTGTTCGATGATTCGTTGCAGCTGCTCGACCATCTGCTGGAATCGTACCGCCTGAATCGCGATGCTGGCCTTGTAACGCTTGAGGCCTACGACGAGCGCGACGCGAGTCTGCCAGGCCGGCTCGGAGTCGAGGTTAAACAGAAGTTCGGCGAGCTTCACTCGGCGAAGGGATTCATCGCGCGTCGCGTCGGGGTTCTCGACTTCGTCGAACTTGGCCATCAACAGCGACGTCAATTCGTCTCCCTTGTTTTCCTGGATCAGGCTCGAAAGCCTGGTGCGATCCTCCAGGCTGTACGACAGGGGAAGCAGATAGCTTGAAGCCGCGACCGCTTTGTTCGAGTCCGGGGCGTTGATGATCTGCATCACCCGCTGACGCACTCGCTTGACCTCGGCGATCTGGCTGTTGACGATGTCCGCACCCCCGAGCTTCGATGCGGCTGAGGGTTTGAAATAGGTATCAAGGAACGCCTTGCTGACGCTCTCCGTGACCGCGCCGGCCGGGGAGACATACGAAAACGGGATCGCGGGGTCCGGGTCCTCGGCATCGGCGGGGGGAATCTCCCCTGCCTCGAGCGGCAGGCCCACGACAAGGAGTTGGTGTCGAAGGAGCGAGGCTGCGACGGTCTGGCGTTGTGTCCAGTTCTCCACTGCCAAATAGACGAACGCTCCGCCGATCAGGAGGTTCAAAAAGAGCAGGATCTTCGCGAAGAGCGCCATGAACGCGATTCCTTGCTGGGCGTGAGTCCTCGATCACGAAGTGGACATCGAGACTCGTTCTTGATTCTGCCGGATGCCGCGAAGGGAAACAAGGCGCCTGGCCCGACAAATGAAGGGACTTTGGTCCTACATAAAGGCATTATCGACTCTGCGGATTAGGAGGTCAAGGCGAGAGCAGTAGATTGAGCGGTTGTGACGATTGAGCCAAGAACTTCGCGCTTGGCGCAGGAGTCGCTCGCCAAACGGGCGGGCTTGAAGTATGCTGGTTTTGCGAACCCCATGGGGCGATGATCGCCGGAGACTTTCGGAATGGCTGCGAATTCTGTCGAACCGCCTAACCAGCTCGGCAACTATGACCTGCTCTACAAAATCGCCGAGGGCGGGATGGGAGCCGTGTACAAGGGCCGCCACCGCATCACCGGCGATATTGTCGCGGTGAAGGTGATCGCGGCGAACACGGCCAAGAATCCCGTTCTCCTCCAGCGATTCGAGCGGGAATTCCAGGCGGCGAAGATGCTCGAACACCCCAACGTGGTGCGGGGCATCGAGTATTGCGGCACGGGCCCGTACCCCTATCTCGTGATGGAGTTCGTCGAAGGCGAATCCCTGGGTCAAAAAATCGACCGGGAAGGCGCCATGCCCGAGGCCGAGGCCGTGCGTATGATTTCCCAGGTCTGCGATGGGCTGCAACGCGCTCACAAGCAGGGGCTCGTCCATCGCGACGTGAAACCGGACAACATCCTGCTCAACCGGGAAGGCGTCTGCAAGCTCACGGACCTCGGCCTCGTGAAGGACACCGAGGACAACCTCAACCTCACCAAGACCGGCCGTGGCCTGGGAACGCCGCACTTCATGGCTCCCGAGCAGTTCCGCGACGCCAAGAAGGTCGATGCTCGCGGGGATATTTACTCGCTGGGCGCGACCCTTTACACCATGCTCACGGGCGAGGTGCCCTTCAGTAATTCCAACCCTCTCGATTGCTGGATGAAGAAGATTCGCAACGAATTCCCGGCTCCTCGGCAGTTGAACGCAGCAGTCTCGGAACGGGTGGACTGGGCCGTCCGCCGCTCGATGAGTGCGGACCCGGACAAGCGTCCGTCGAGTTGCCGGGAGTTCCTCGAAGACCTCACGGGCCAGGGTCGCGGCTCCGGCCCCCAGGCCCAGCCCGCAGCCACGGCCACCGAACTCTGGTACATGGTTTATCAGGATGACGTCGGCCAGAAGCACACGGTGAAAGGCCAGACCGACGGCATCCGCCGTGCGTTGCAGGACGGCCTGCTCGGCGACGCCTCGAACATTCTCGTGAGCCGTACGAAGACGGGCCAGTTCGTGCCGTTGCAGAGCACGCCAGAGTTCCGGGACCTGGTCGTTGCCCCCGCTCCGGTCTCCTCGACTCGCAGTTCGGCCTCGTCCGCGGTCGCGACTTCCCCACGCACCGGGGACTCAGGCGTTCGCAGCTCCGGGGGCTCGGATGCGAAGTCCGCGTCCAAGAGCGACAAGGGCTCATCGCCGCGAACGAGCCCCGCGGCGGGAACACCTCGCCCAACAAGCGGTTCGGGGCCGGTGCCGTACGTCATCGGCGGCGCCCCCGCTTCGCCGCCCCCCTTATCCGACCCGGGCGCGGAAACGAAGCCCCACGCAAAGACTCCGGTTTACGTGCCCCCGGCGAAGCCCGGTTCGCGCGACCAGGCTGCCCCCGGGAAGAAGAAGTCCTTCGACTGGGCGCCCGTGCTGCTGATCGTCGTCGCATTACTCTCGGCCGTGGTCGCGTACCTACTCTTCGTGGCCCGATAGTTCGCAATGAGTCTCGTGCTGCGACGAATGGACACCTGTCCACTAATCAGGTCGTGGACAGGTGACACGCCGCAAGCGGGCAAGATCTACGAACCCTTTTCTTCCGCGGAGTACTTCTTCAGTCGCGTCTCCACGTACGACTTCTGTTGCACCTCGGCGGCATCGAGAGCCTTGGCGCCGAACGCCTTCGCTTTCGCCTTGTCACCCGCGGCGAAGTGGGCGTCCGCCACGAGCAGCAGCGTCGAAACATCCTTGTCGCCGTTGAGCTTCAATGCGTCCTCCGCCGAGCGAACCGCGAACGATTGTAGTTCCTTGTTAAGCTTGAGATCCGTGGCCACGAACATCGACACGACGCGGCCAATGCCCGAGCCATCCTCCTTCTTCTTCGCGACCGTGATCAGACGCTCCGCCTCGGCCTTCGCCTCGGGGAAACGTTCGAGTTTCAGGAGCATCGACAGTTTGAACGTCGCGTAGAACATGCTGTTGGCCATGTTCGGCCACTTGGCACGATAGGCGTCGAACGCTTTCAATCCCGCTTCGGGATCGCTCTTGGCCGCGGCTCTCACGTCGCCGAAATCTTCGCGGCTTTTCTCCACAGCCTTGGCGTCCGCCTTGCCCTTCCACGTCCCGGCCACCACCTTCGGCAGCACCTCGCTCAGCAACGAGGGATGGCCGATGAAGGCGATCTTGCCTGCCTTGTCCACCACGAAGCAGCAGGGAATGCCGCTCTGCTTCGCCGCCTTCATGTACGCATCGCGCGTCTCGCGGTCGTTCGCGTAGGCCAGAGTGTAATGAAGTTTCTTCCCACGCTTCTCCACGAACGATGCCACCTTCTCTTCCGTGTTGTTCGGGTCCTTCGCGGAGAAGCCGATGATTGTCACGCCCTTGTCGCGGTACTCGTCTTGCAGGTCCGAAACGTGGGGCATCACCACAATACACGGCCCGCACCACGTGGCCCAGAACTCCACCACATAGACCTTGCCCGGCGCGAAGGATCTCACTTCCTTCCCCTGCATCCACTTTGTCGCCTTCACCGGCGGCGCCGGGTCGCCGATCCCCAGCGAGGCCGTTTTCGGATCGGCCTTCGGGTCTGACTTTGAACTCTTCTCATCCGCCGTGAAGCCGGGAATCGAGAACGCGAGAAGGCTGAGAGACGCAAGAAAGTGACGCATAGGAAACTCCTGGGGGAAATCCTGCGAAATCATAACCTGGATGGTATCATTACACGAATCACGTCAGAGCGACCAACACTCATTCCGGAGTTCTCAAAATGTATTGGCAGCTCTCGCTGATCACCGCCACCTTTGGCTTCCTGGCTTCGCCCTTGATGGCGGCGAGGCCGAACATCGTGTGGATCGTGACCGAGGACATTTCGCCGAACCTTGGCTGCTATGGCGATCCGGATGCGATCACGCCGAACCTTGATCGGCTCGCGTCGCAGGGGGTTCGATTCACCCATGCGTACACTCACACGCCTGTCTGCGCTCCCACGCGTAGCGGCATGATCGCCGGTCAGTATCCGACGACGCTGGGCAGCCATCACATGCGTTCCAAGCTGCTGAAGCCGCCGACGACGTTCACCGAATATCTTCAGAAAGCGGGGTACATGACCTTCTGGCCCGGCAAGACCGACTTCAACTTTGATCCGCCCAAGGGCTGGGTGGACAGCAAGGAAGACTGGGTAAAGAACCCCGATCTGCTCCCGAAGGACAAACCCTTCTTCGCGTACGTCAACTTCCTGGTGACCCACGAAAGCCAGGCCCGGGCCACGGAGGCGGCGTACCGCAAGAACATCGCCCGCTTGAAGCCGTCGGAGATTCGCGAACGCTCGAAGGTGAAGCTGCCGCCCTATTACCCGGATGCTCCCGAGGTTCGCGAGTGCGTCGGCAAGTATCACGACAACATCACCGCGATGGACTATCTCGTCGGCGATGTGCTGAAGATGCTGGACGATCGCAAGCTCTCGGAGAACACAATCGTCTTCTTCTGGGGCGACCACGGCTGGGGCCTGTCGCGAGGGAAACGCTGGCCGTACGAAAGCGGCGCTCGCATTCCGCTTCTCGTCCGCTGGCCGGAGCATGTGAACCCGGGCACCGTGCGTGAGGATCTTGTCGGCGTCGTCGATTTCGCACCCACGGTGCTGAGCCTTGCGGGTGCGCCCATCCCGCCGCAGATGCAGGGGCAGGTGTTCCTGGGGCCGAACCGCGCCGCAGTCGATCGCAAGTATGCCTTCACCGGTCGCGATCGCATGGACGAAACATATGACCGCATTCGAGCCGTCACCAACGGGCGGTATCGCTACATTCGCAACTTCCATCCGGAACTGCCTTACGCGCAGTGGATCAACTACATGGACGAGATGCCCATCATGAAGGTGTGGCGGCAGCAGGCCTTCGCAGGGAAACTCAACGACGTGCAGAAGGCCTTCATGGCAAGGACGAAGCCGAAGGAAGAACTCTACGATTTGCAGAACGATCCCTACGAGATCAAAAACCTTGCCGAGTCCACGGAGCATCAGGCCGTACTGAAGGAGTTGCGAACGGCCCTGGAGAAGTGGATCGTGGAGACGAAGGATCTGGGTGAGGTGAGCGAGCAGGAACTGATCAATCGCGGCCTGGTGAAGGATGTGCTGAACACCGAGTACGCCGAGCGGCAGAAGCTGCACCCGAAGACGCCTCCGGTGCCGTGACGCTCAGGGAAAGGCTTCTGCGAGTGTGGCATAGCGAATGCCCAGCGCGGTGCCTTCCTGCTTCGACTTCGCCTGGCAGAGCCCGGCCGCGGGAATGTCGATGCCGGCCGATGCCTCCTCGATGATCCAGACGTCCAGCCCCGCGGCCCGCAGATCGCAAGCCGCGAAGAAGCAGCAGATATTCGTGGCGAGGCCACAGACGATGACGGTGCGGATACCGGAGGCTTTCAGGAACGCTGCGAAGCCCGGGTGCTGGGCCGTCACCGCGTAGGCTTCAAAGTCTGTGTCGTATCCCTTCCGCCAGATCGCCGAGAATCGCTCCGTCCGCAACCCTGGCAGGAAATCGCTACCTATCGTCCCCGCGACGCAGTGCGGCGGATAGAGGTTATCCCGCTGGCCGAGGAACGAGCGATGATTCGCCGGATGCCAGTCCTGCGTGGCATCGATGCGGGCGAAGGGCAGCGCCAGCAGTGCGTTGAGCGTCGGCACGATCTCCACGCCGCCCGGCACCGGTAACTCCGCCGGGCAAAGCTTCGTGAACCCGCACTGGGCATCCACCACCAGCAGGCTCGTCGAACGCGGATCGAATGGAGACATCGGTCATTTCTTGAGGATGCTACGGTGCAGAACCGCGTTGCCCTTGCCGGGGACGCGGGTTTCCGTCTGGAGGGTGTAATGGTTGTCGATCTGCGCGACGGAAGTAAGGCCGGGTGCCGGAGAAGGCTCCAATGTGCCAGCATTGCCTTGGAGAGTGACTTTCTCCAGTGATCTTGGGCGGATCGGCTCTTCGATCAGTTCCACAATAAGACCAGGCTGGAGTTCCGAATCGAGGCTCAGGTCTTCGTTCGTCAAGCTGACCGCGACGTTCTCCGCGTGATTCAATCCCGACAGCACCAAACGTTCATTTTGCCGTCCAGCGCGACCAGATGCCTGCACAAATGCTTCCTTGCGATTCGCCGCCAGCAAGAATGCCTCAACGTCGTCCGTTGTGAGCACTCGTTTCTCATTCGCGACCGTGGGCTTCGTCGCCACGGCTTCGATCGAAGCGGACTTCAGCAGCCGGGGCCACACTCGCTTGAAGAGACCGTTGGAGCCGTAAACTTCTGCGTTCGTAACCTGGCCGTTGATGACGAAGACGACGCCGACGATTCCCTTCGCGTCCTCGCCGGACCGGCGCAGAGCGTGTTCGTAGTCGCCCGCGGAGCGCTGCACGGCCTCGTTCTCCAGCGAGAGTTGCAGGCTCGTCGGCGATGCAACCGCTGCCACCTGCGTGCCAACGTTCGAGGCCAGGGCCATCTGGTTCACGCTGACATTTCGCCAGACCTCGCTCTGGTTGCGGGACAGGTTCGCGATCTTGAGAGCGTTGCCGACCGCGATGTTGTCGCTCTTGGAGAAGTGCGTGGCCTTCTCGTTCCCACGCCCGGCCCAACGGCCCTGCTCCACGCAGTGCGACGGCAGCGGCAGCTTCCCACTCCCCGCGGGCACCAGCATGTCCGACGCGATCATGCGATCCTGTCGCCCGCCCTTGATGATGTCCCCGGATTGCAGAAACAGATCGTGAGTCTCCATCAAGTTCTCGACAGCGAGTTCACTCACGGTGCCGGTCTCATGGATGACAGCCCAGCCATTCTCGAGTGCCTCCTGAAGCGTCATCACACGCTGATCGTCCACCTGATCCGCCCCGTGCAGGAAGAAGACCGTGAGGTTCGCATGCGAGACGGGCGGCGCCACATCCAGCCCGTCGCGGGCCAGCAGCGATGGCGGAGTCGACCCGCCGCCGACATACCACAAGCCGGCAAGCCCAAGGACGAGCACACCCATTGCGAAGTACGTGGTTCTCATCGCTGAACCCCCGGGGAGAAATGGAGAGAGCCGCCAACCCTCGCGATTGTACCACCGGCAATCGGAAGCGATAGGCTGGTGATGTAACGAGTTTGTAAGGAGTGGTGAGAATCACTCGCCGAGTCTCTTGCCAATTCGGGAGTGAAACCGGTGCGGACCGAGGCAGAATCGGATAAATAAGACAGCATCCCGGTGCCGACTTTACCCCTCCCACTCGAAAGACACAACGAGGTTACTCATGTTCAGGTCGCGGATCGTCACGTTGATCGCAGCACTCGCCTGCTCCAGCTTGTTGGCGGCGCCGGTGCGCCAGTTCGATGAGCCGGGTTCCCCGCCGTTCCAGGTTCTGAAACCCGGTGAGAACCCTCCGCTTGGAGTGGATGGCAATTTCGTGGTCGGGCCGGAGTACGTGCCGGCGCCGGAACGCAAAAAGGTCGAGGGCGTTCCGCAGGGGAAGGTGATGCAGTTCGAGTTCGATTCAAAGGAGACCAAGCTCCTGAACCCTGGAATCGCCCGCAAGGAGTTCGGGAAGGTGGACCCGAACAACCCGAAGACGTTGATCGTTGAGACTCACAACATCGACTACAAGCGGACGATCACGGTCTACATTCCTGCACAATACAAGCCAGGCAGCGAAGCGCCGTTCATGGTGGTCCACGACGGCCCGAAGGGGAAACCCAACCAGGAGCTACCGCAAATCCTCGACAACCTGATCGCCCAGAAGCGTATTCCGCCGATCATCCTCATCATGGTCACCAACGGAGGCGGCGATGCCCAGGGGCACCAGCGTGGCAAGGAATACGACAATATGTCCGGCGTGTTCGCCGAGTACATCGAGACCGAGGTGCTGCCGCGGGTGGAGAAGAACTGCAACGTGAAGCTGACCAAGGACCCCGACGGCCGCGCGGCGATGGGCAACAGTTCCGGCGGCTCGGCTGCGCTCATCATGGCCTGGTTTCGCCCCGACCTTTACCATCGCGTGCTGACGACCTCGGGCACGTTCGTGAACCAGGCGTGGCCGTTCGACCCCAAGATGCCCGACGGGGCCTGGGGCTTCCACGAAACGCTCATTCCCAATGACCCCAAGAAACCCATCCGCCTGTTCATCTCCGTCGGCGACGCAGACCTGCTCAACCCGAATATCATGCGCGACGGCATGCACGACTGGGTGGAAGCCAACCACCGCATGGCCAAGGTGCTCAAGGCCAAGGGATACGAGTATCAGTACCTGTTCTGCCGCGGGTCTGGTCACAGCGTCGGCAACGCCAAGTCCCAGTTTCTCCCGCACGCGATCGAATGGGTCTGGAAGGGCTACGACCAGAAGAAGGCCAAGTAGCCGCCGCGAATGAGATCGCCCGCTTGAAGGCTTCACTCGATCGAGCCGAGTAGCCCTTGCATCTCTCCCTGGGCGTGCAGGGCTTCCGGCGTTCGCAGCCGTCCCGAGACGGCAATGCCGTCCTG
>Ga0105049_10001759_pt1 | contig 25558 bp, 25 predicted proteins | sample MAT06_FD_78087 | JGI IMG/M metagenome (GOLD analysis project Ga0105049, IMG submission 78087) | Freshwater microbial communities from Lake Fryxell liftoff mats and glacier meltwater in Antarctica - MAT-06 | ecosystem: Environmental > Aquatic > Freshwater > Ice > Liftoff microbial mat | place... | reverse complement strand
GACGTAAATCGCCTCCTCGTTTTCGCGACAATGATCCAGCATGGTTTCGGTCTTGCCGATGCCCGGCGCGCCGCTGATCATGGTGATCGCCGGGCCGTCGATCGACTGCACCAAAGCGGGCGTTAGTGTCTCAGTTTGAATTGTCTTTTTTCAGATAGGGTCCGCGCTTGGTCGGAGCCGGAGCGTCAGCGTCGATCAGCCCCACAATCCAAGCCATATCGTGCAGCGTGTTGGAAACGCCTGCCGCCATCGCCGGGGTCATTTTCAGGCTTTTGTGCATCCGCACGAAGTTGTAATGCACGAAATGGAGCGACAGCATATGCAGGTGGTTTTCCAGCTTCTTGCTGAACCCGTTGGTCAGGCGGGTGTAGCGGCGCATCCCCATCCGCATGGACAGGTTTTGACGCTCAACATGCGACGTGCTGATCATTTCCGTGACGGGGTAAACGCCGATGATTTCCTTGCGCGCGCCTGTGCATTCGGCTGTGCTGTATTTCTTCTGGTGCCCCTTCTGCCCTGAAGCATCGCCATACAGCTTGATCAGCATTGCATAGTCTACGCCGCCACCGAACGCGCCTTCAACGGCCTCCAGATATGCCTTGTGGCCGTCTGTGGTCAGTTGGACGCGGTTCGCCAGACGGGCGCGCAGATCGTCCATGAACTCTATTGCGGTAGTGCTGGAACGGTCGCCAACTTCAAACGACAGGATCATCTTGCTGTCGCGGTCAATGGCGGTCCACGTCCACACGTCGCCCGCACAATCTGGTGCAACGTTGGCAGTCACCACGTTCTTGTCTTTGGGATAGCAGAACGACCAGATTTCATCGCACTGGACATGGGTTGCTTTGACGCTGCGCACCGTCGCGTCGTGATAAGCCGCACAAGCCTTGCCCGCGTTCTCTAGCAGCTTGGTCACGGTGTTGATCGACACACCAGTGATACGGCTGATTGATCGCATGGACGAACCCTCGACGAGCATGTTGAGGATGCTGACGCGGGTTTTGATGTCTAGCTTATTCATGCACTCAGTGTAGAAGCGCGCAACTCATTTAGCAAGCAAAAACTTCATTTTACTTTCGTGCGCCAACGAAAATCCCTGTCAGAACCATACCGACCAAGCCGATCACGGCGGCTGCGGTGCTTCCAACGAGGAAGTTGAGCGCGCTATCTGGCAAAGAGAACCCGTGAAGCGTGAACCCATGAAAGAAAACCATCAGCCCAACGATCCCGCAATAGCCGCACATGAACCAAAATGCCTTGTTGGCAAACGGCTTGATCAGGTCGTTGAGAGTCCTTGCTGTCTCCGCATTCAGTTTGAGTTTTTCGTTCTCAAAGTAAAGCCGGTCTTTTTCCTCTGTTACCTGCGCAAGCTTGTTTGCATAGTCCGCAGTCGTAACTTGAACGTCACGCGGCGACACGGGTATCGCCGGGGGTGCGTTGTCTAAGTCGCTGAGAGTAGGCAGGTCTTCATGCGGCGGCTGATCGTCCGGCAAGAGCCATCTCCGTAAAATGCTGCTGAATATCAGACGTGGACAAAGGCCAGTTTCTTGCCTTCCCAAAATAGGTGTTAGCCCAAGGCGTTCCGGGTTGGTGAGTCATTTCAGAAAGTTGCAACCCAGTGTATCCACCATATTTCCGCCAAACATGCTCCAACACTGCACGTTCAGCAGGTGAAAGCTCCGCAGTGTATGGTGTCTTGTTGGCATCACCCAATAGGCCACCCTCAGCATTGTGACCATAATCGCGCAAGTGATTCCAAATTGCACGAACTACCGGCCCGCCGTCCCACGCCTCTATATTGGAGGAAATTAGCGGTGCGCGGTTGATCGCAAGGTTCCATCCATGTGCAAAATACACAAGCTTTTGAAGCCTCATTTGGTTTATAGGTGGGCCACCGTCGAGCTTGATAAACTCGTTGGCTATGGCGAGAGGATTGTAGCTAGGCATCATCCCCACCTCGCCGCTGCGGCTCTCTCCGCGATCTCGCGGCGCTGGGCCTCTGTGGTGTTCTCCTGGCGTGCTTTCGCACCCGCCAAGCCGCTCGCGCGCTTTGCCGGTTGCTTCAATCTCGTATCCTCGATCTCGCCGGTCGCTATCTTGGCAATGTGGACAGCCAGGCCTATCGAGTCCGCTGGGCGTTTCTGCCCGTTGGGGCCAGTTGGCATGTGTTCTCTCCCGAACTTCAGTTGCCGTGTCCCCGGCTTGTGCCGATGATGCCATAGCAACGGGTGATTTGGCTACAGTCTTTACATAGGTGACAAGTGCGGCAAAAGTAGGGGCCGCACGTTCACGCCAGGTTAACAACGAGTGCATGGTCAGGTTCCTGCGCAACGTCAACCCCCTCCCCAATTTCAAACTGAGACACTACCCAGAAATGACCGGCTTGCCAAAGCGAACGCTTGACAGTTGCACTCGCCGCGCGGGTGCCCCACTGCCTGGCCTCGACGCCTTGGGCAAAATGGCGGTGGGATCGGGTGTGTTTCTTGATTGGCTCGTCCACGGCCAAGATGCAAGTGCCGCCAGGGCTTGCCTTTTGGTGCGCCTCACAGCACAGCAGGCAGCCCTTCCCGTCCTGCGGAACTTGTTCGACGCGATGGAAAAGGAAGTTCCTTTGCCCGAGCCGGAATACCTGGCGTCTGACATTGGGAACAACGCCGGTGATCTTGCGCGAGGTGTGACCGAAATGGGCATGGATTGGCAGATGACCAAGGCCTTGCCTGATCGGTCAGACGGTGAGATTGTCGGCGCCATGAAGTCGAAAGTGATCGACCTGCAAGGCAAGCTTGACGCGGCAATTGCAAAGACCAACGCCTCGCCAAATTCGGGTATCCAAAGGTCGAGGGTGGTGGCCTTTCACCCACCACCTTGCGCGCCCTTCACCCAACCCGCTCATAGCTTTCATTACATATTTTCTCGACACCAGAGTCTGCACAGCCCCATTTCCGGCCCCGAACCCCAAAAAACGATCAAACCTTGTGAAATCGCCCATTTGCAAGCCACTGATCTTGCTTGCAATTTTTTGGCGACCCGATCAAACCTTTGAACGCCGTCAACTGACTTATCGGGCAGGTGGTGATCCGCAACGTCAGACAGTTTGCTTGCCGCGGCCCTGCGCGCACGCCATGATGGCGGCACCAACCCATTGCAACATCCGGAGCCATCATGAAACGCACCGCATCCGCCGTCTGGTCAGGCGATCTCAAAACCGGCAAAGGCACCATGTCGACCCAGACCGGGGTGCTGAAAGACGCCCGCTACGGCTTTGCCAGCCGGTTCGAGGAAGGCCCCGGCTCCAACCCGGAAGAACTGATCGGGGCTGCCCATGCCGGCTGTTTCTCGATGGCCTTTTCCGCCGACTTGGCCACAGCGGGCCATGTGCCGACATCTGTCGCCACCACCGCCACGGTAACGCTGGAGTTTCTGGAGGCGGGTCCGACGATTACATCGGTGCATCTGGAAACCCGTGCCGTGGTGCCGGGCATTGACGCCGCAACCTTTCAGACCATTGCGGCAGGGGCTAAAGCCGGGTGCCCGATCTCGCGCCTGCTGAACACCACCATCACCCTGAACGCTGTGCTGGCAAGCTGACAGCCCGCGCCGCAAACCGCGCGGCGATGGACGCCACGGCGCCAAACGGCTAGAAGGCGGCAGTTTTCCTGCCAAGGCTGCCGCCAGATGCCCGATACCAAGCTGATCGCCGGGGTCGCCCCCGACCGGATCGCCGCCCTGCGCGCCCGCGAAAGCCAGCGCTTTGCCGATGCCCGCCCTTTAAGCCAAAGCGCCGACCTTGCCGGGCAGGCCGCGTGGCTGGGCGGGGTGCCGATGCTGTGGATGCAGGATTGGCCGATGCCGTTTCCGATGGTGGTCGCCAAGGCGCAGAGGGCCGAGCTTACCGACATCGACGGCAACCGGGTGGATGACTTCTGTTTTGGCGATACCGGCTCGATGTTCGGCCATTCGCCCAAACCGGTGGCCCGCGCCATCCGCGCGCAGGCCGGGCGCGGGCTGACCTATATGCTGCCGACCGAGGATGCCATGGCGGTGGGCGTGCTGCTCTGCGAGCATTTCGGCCCGCTGCTCTGGCAGGTTGCCACCACCGCCAGCGATGCCAACCGCTTTGCGCTGCGGGTGGCGCGGGCGGTGACGGGCAAGCCCAAGGTGCTGGCGTTTGCCGGGTGCTATCACGGCGCGGTGGACGATGTGATGATCGAGCCGGGTCCAGATGGCACCCGTGCCTGCGCCGGGCTGGCGGGGCAGGTGGCCGATCTGACCAAGACCGGCGTAAGCGTCGAATTCAACGATCTGGCAGCGGTCGAGGCTGCGTTGCAGACGGGCGGGGTGGCGGCGGTGCTGACCGAACCGGTGCTGACCAATTGTTGCATGGTGCTGCCCGATCCGGGGTTTCACGCGGGTCTGCGCGACCTGACGCGGCGCTACGATGCACTCCTCATCATTGATGAGACCCACACCATCTCGACCGGCCTTGGCGGCTATACCGCCACCCATGGGCTGGAGCCCGACATGTTCGTGCTGGGAAAACCGGTGGCAGGCGGGGTGCCCGCTGCGGTCTGGGGAATGACGGCCGATGTCGCAGCGCGCTACATCGCCTATAACCACACCCGCCCCCCCGGGTTTTCCGGCATCGGCACCACGCTGTCGGCCAACCCGCTGCAATTCGCCGCGATGCGGGCAACGCTGGCACAGGTGATGACGCGGGAAAACTATGCCACGATGGAACGCGGCGCAGTGCGGCTGGCGGCTGGCCTGTCTGCTTCGATCACCCGCCACAAAGCACCCTGGCATGTCGTGCGGGTTGGCGCACGGGTGGAATTCATCTGTGTGCCGCACCCTTTGCGCAACGGGTCGCAAGGCATCAATGCCCACCGCCCGGCGCTGGAAGCGGCAATCCATGCCGCGCTGGTAAACCGCGGCTGCCTGATTGCGCCGTTTCACAACATGATGCTGGTGTCGCCCGCTACCAAAAAACGCCAGATCGACCGGCTGATTGCCGCATTCGACGCCATCCTGTCTGAACTTTTTGCCTGAAAGCCCGCCATGACCGCCCCCAACAAAAGCCCCTCTGGCTCCGACCCCGCCGAAGCCGACGCCTTTCTGGCCGCCCATCCCGAAGTGGAGGCGGTGGATATCGTGCTGCATGATGCCAACGGCATCGGGCGCGGCAAGATCATTCGCCGCCACGAACTCCCGGGGCTTTATGCCAGTGGCCGGTTCCTGCCGATCTCGATCCTCGGCCTCGATATCTGCGGTGAGGATGTGCATGAAACCGGACTGATCTGGGAACAGGGCGATGGCGATCTGCGGGCCTGGCCGATCCCCGGCAGCCTCAAGCCGCTGCACGGCACCAACCCGCCCCGCGCCGAGTTGCTGATGAGCATGTATCATCTGGACGGGCAGGTCATGACATCCGACCCACGCCACGCCTTGCAACGGCAGGTCGATCTGCTGGCCGCCGAAGGATTGAATGCCGCTGCGGCGTTTGAGCTGGAATTCTTTCTGCTTGCCAATGACCGTGGCCCCGATGGCCGTGTGCGCCCCGCTGATGCCGTGCTCGACGGCCGCCCCTCAACCAAGACCGAGGTCTATTCGGTCGATCATCTGCACGGGATGGAGCCGCTGTTTTCCGACATCTATGCGGCGGCCAAGGCGCAGGATATCCGCGCGGAAACCATGATTTCGGAATATGCCCCCGGCCAGTATGAACTGACGCTGCACTACCGCACCGATGTGATGCAGGCCGCCGATGATCTGATAAGGCTGAAACGGATCGTGCGGCTGCAGGCGCGCCGTCACGGCGTGACCGCCTGTTTCATGGCCAAACCGATCGAGAAATATGCCGGGTCCGGCATGCATTTCCATGTCAGCCTGCTGGATGGCACAGGCCGCAACGTGTTTCAGGAAACGGTGGAGGGGCAGTGGAATGACGCCATCCGCCATGCGCTGGGCGGATTGAGCGCAACCATGGGCGAATCGATGCTGGTGTTTGCCCCCCACGCCAATTCATGGCGGCGCTTTGCCAACCAGAGCTATGCCCCGGTATCGCCGACCTGGGGGGTCAACAACCGCTCGGTGGCATTGCGCATTCCCGCCGGCGACATCAGCGCGCGGCGGATCGAGCATCGCCCCGCCGGGGTCGATGCCAACCCCTATCTGGTGGCGGCCACCGTGCTGGCCGGGGTGCGCCACGGGCTGAAGCACCGGATTGACCCGGGGCCGGAAACCACCGGCAACGGTTACGATGCCACCGACGGGCTGGAAATTCCGGTGGATTGGCGCTCTGCCATTGTGGCGGCGCAAGGGTCAGATTTCCTGAAAGACGCGCTGGGGGCCGATATGCACCGCACCTTTACCGCCGTGAAAGCCGCCGAATATGCACGGGTGGCACGCACGGTATCCGAGGTGGATTTCGACCTGTATCTGCACACGGTCTGACCCCCCGGTATCGGGTTCCAACCGGCGATAAAGGCCGCTAGGGTTGCAATGCGGCTGACGGGGAGACGGGATCAGTGCAACGAAACGGTGGCCAACTGCTGGTTGAAAGCCTGATCGGCCTGGGTGCCAGCACATGTTTCGGGGTGCCGGGTGAAAGCTATCTGGCCGTGCTGGATGCGTTGCACGACAGCAAAGGGCGGCTGGATTACGTGCTTTGCCGCCACGAGGGCGGTGCGGCCTTCATGGCGGCGGCATGGGGCAAGCTGACCGGCACACCCGGCATCTGTTTTGCCACCCGTGGCCCGGGGGCCACCAATGCCGCCATCGGCATCCATACCGCGATGCAGGACTCAGCGCCGATGATCCTGTTTGTCGGGCAGGTCGGCACCGCCATGCAGGGGCGCGAGGCGTTTCAGGAACTGGATTACCGTGCGGCCTTTGGCTCCCTTGCGAAATGGGTGACCGAGGTGGACCAGGTTGACCGGTTGCCGGAATTGCTGGCGCGGGCATGGGCCACGGCGCTGGGTGGCCGGCCCGGTCCGGTGGTGGTGGCATTGCCCGAGGATATGCTGACCAGCCTGACCGGGGTGCCGCCCCTCGCCTCCGCCGTCCCGATTGCCGAACCGGCCCCGGATGCCACAGCCCTTGCGCAAGCCATGGCGCTGCTGGCGGCGGCGCATCGGCCGCTGATCCTGATCGGCGGCTGCAACTGGACCATGGCGGGCCGCGCCGCGCTGCAGCGCTTTGCCGAAGCCTCCGATATCCCGGTGGTTGCCGCCTTTCGCTATCAGGATCAGTTCGACAACCTTTCGCCCTGCTTTGCCGGGGAAGCCGGGGTCGGGATGATGCCGCATGTCAAGGCGCTGATCCAGGGTGCCGATGTGATCCTCGCCATCAATGTGCGGTTTGGCGAAATGACCACCGATGGCTACCGGCTGCTGGCGGTGCCGCACCCGGTGCAGCGGCTGATCCATGTGCATGGATCTGACCGCGAACTGGGCAAGGTCTATGTGCCCGCCGTGGCGCTGCAGGCTGGCCCCAATGCCTGCGCCGCGGCGCTGGGCGCGGTGCAGGGCAATTGGGCCAGGTGGCGGCAAGCGGCGCGGCAAGACTGGCTGGCCAGCATGAATGCCCCGCCACAACCCTCGCCGGTGGATATGGGAACGGTGATGGAACACCTGCGCCACCGCCTGCCGCCCGATGTGATCCTGACCAACGGTGCCGGGAATTTCGCGGTGTGGCCCAACAAGTTCTTTGCCTTCGGCCCCGAGGCCCGCCTGTTGGCACCGCAATCGGGTGCCATGGGCTATGGCCTGCCCGCCGCCATCGCCGCCAGGGTCGCCTTTCCCCGCCGCACCGTGATCTGCTTTGCCGGGGACGGCGATTTTCAGATGACGATCGCAGAGCTTGGCACCGCCATGCAGGCCGGGGCGCAGCCGGTGGTGCTTGTGCTGAATAACGGCATCTACGGCACGATCCGCGCCCATCAGGAACGCCACTACCCGGGGCGCGTTGCCGGAACCACGCTGGAAAACCCCGATTTCACCGCAATAGCCCGCGCCTATGGCTTTCACGCCGAACGTGTCGCCGCCACCGCCGATTTTGCCGCTGCGTTTGAGCGGGCGCTGGCATCGCCCACCGGCGCGGTGCTCGACCTCGACATATCGCCCGAAGCCATCACCCCGCGCCAGACCCTCAGCCAGATGCGGGCAGCGGCGCTGGCAACCAAGGTTGGAATTGACGGGGCCACGGGGAATGGATGATCTTGCCGCGATGGACCAGCCGCCCGAGCCCCCCTATGTTCTGGAAGACCAGATCGGCTTCAAGCTGCGGCTGGCCAATCAGCGCCATCTGGAACTGTTCAGTGAAGTCTTGCCAGAGGTGACGCCAACCCAGTTTTCAACCCTGTTCAAGCTGTGGGAACAGGGGGCACTGTCGCAAAACCATCTTGGCCGTCTGGTGGCAATGGACGCCGCCACCACCAAGGGCGTGGTGGACCGGCTGCGCACCCGGGGTCTGGTGGCAACGGCGGCATCGGAGTCCGACCGCCGCAGGCTGGATGTCTCGCTGACGCCCGCAGGGCTGGCATTGATCACTGCCGGCATCGCGCGGGCACGGCAGATTTCCGACGTAACGACCAAGCCGCTGTCACCGGACGAGCGGGCGTTGCTGTTGTCGTTTCTTGACCGGCTCAGCCGGTGATGGTGATGCAGGGGAGCGGGTGAATTGGGCATACGTCTGGCAGGCAGGGTGGCGATCATTTCGGGGGGCGCTGGCGGCTGTGGCGCTGCGGCGGCGCGGCTGTTTGCCGCCGAAGGTGCTGCGGTGGGGATCATCGACCGCGATGCCGCAGGCGGTGCGGCGCTGGTGGCAGATCTGTCGTCAGCCGGGTATCCCGCCCATTTTGCCGCCGCCGACGTCAGCCGGGCCGATCAGGTGACGGCAGCGGTTGCCGCGATCAGCGCAGCACTAGGCCCGGCCAACGTGCTGTTCAACCATGCCGGAACCATCACCATCAAACCCTTTCTCGATACCACCGAACAGGATTGGGATTTCCTGTTCGCGGTGAATGTCAAAAGCATGTATCTGGTCACCCGCGCCGTGTTGCCGATGATGCTGGCGGCGGGCAAAGGCGCGATTGTCTGCACCTCGTCGATCTCTGCCGTCTATGCGACACCGAATGAGGTGCTGTATGATGCCACCAAGGGGGCCTGCCACATGTTTGCCCGCGCCATCGCGGTGGAGTTTCGTGACCGTGGCATCCGCTGCAACGCGATCTGCCCCGGTTTCATCGAAACCGCGCATGGCCAGCGCGAAGTGGCGGAACTGACGGCGCTGGGGGTCGATGTGTCGGATGCCGCGATCCGGGCAGCACAGGGGCGGATCGGCAGGCCCGAAGATATTGCCCGCGCCGCGCTGTATCTGGCATCAGACGATGCGGAATTCGTCACCGGGGCGCATTTGTTCGTGGATGGCGGCTTTTCCGCAGTATGACCCCCCTTTCCCAGCCATAGATCGGAGCAGGAATGTTCGACATTGCCAACAAGGCCGCCCTCATCACCGGCGGAACACGGGGGATCGGTGCCGCCCTGGCCGAACGGCTGGTAGAGGCGGGGGCGGCGGTTCTGATCACCGGGCGCAGCGAAACGGCGGAGTCGCGCGCTGTGCTGGCGCGGTTGCAGGGCAAGGGCCGCGCCGCCGCACATTATGGGGATATTCGCGGGCAAGCGGCAGCGCAGGCGGCAGTGGCCGCGACACTTGCCGCATTTGGCCGGCTGGATGTGCTGGTTCATTCTGCGGGCGGTGCGGCACCGGGCAAGATCACTGACATCTCGCCCGAAAACTGGATGGCGGCATTCGATATCCATGTTCACGCCGTCTATCATCTGTTTCGCGCCGCCCATCCGTCGCTGGCGCGCGAAGGCGGGGCGGTGGTGCTGCTGTCATCGGTGGCCGGGTTGCGCGGCTGCCCCAATGCCGTCGCCTATCAGACCGTCAAGGCGGCACTGCCGCAGATGGCGCGGGCGCTGGCTCTGGATCATGGCGGCGAGGGTATCCGGGTCAATGCGGTTGCCCCCGGCATCATCCGCACCGATTTTCACGCCGCAATGACCCCGGTTGCCAAGGCGCACAACATCGCCAACCGCATTCCGCTGCACCGCGAGGGCACCCCCGACGATGTGGCCTCGCTGGCGATGGAATTGATCCGCAATGATTTCATCACCGGCGAATGTTTCGCGGTGGATGGCGGCATGTCGATGCGGATCACGGCCTGACGGTTCAGCCCGCGCCTGACAGCGCCGCATTCACCGGTCGCGCCGCCGCATAAAACTGGCGGAACAGGTCGAACCGGCGGTTCGCCAGAACTGCCGCTGCCGGATCGGGCTGAAACAGCCGGTCCGGCACCACAAGCTGGCGCGCAGCGGCGGCCAGATCGGCGACCAACCCGACGCCCGCGCAGGCCATCACCGCAGCCCCCACGGCACCGGCATCAGCTGCCTGCATCCGCTGCAAGGGTCGCCCCAGACCATCGGCCCGGATCTGGCACCAGCGGTCAGATTGCATGCCGCCGCCACCGGCCTGCAGAACGGCGGGGTGGAGGTTGCCCGATGCCTCGACGGCTTCCAGCGCCCACCGTGCCGAAAAAGCCACACCCTCCATCACCGCCACCGCCAGCGCATTGGCATCGGTGGCAGCGGTCAGTCCGGCAAAGCTGCCACGGGTTGCGGCGTCCCACAGCGGTGCCCGCTCGCCCTGCAGATGCGGCAGGAACAGCGGGCTGGTGGCGGCAACCGGGGCGGTGGCCCGGCCAAGTGCTGCGACGCCTTGCCCGGTCAGCCGCGCCAGCCAGTCCAGCGATGCGCCACCGGCCTGGGTCGGCCCGGCATGCAGCGTCAGCCCGGCCCATTCGGGAAATGTCACAACACCGGGGACAGCGACCCGGGTCGGCGACAGCAGCCCCAACACTTCGGATGTGCCGCTCAGATAGATGCCTTGCCCGCTGTGCGCCGCGCCAAGCCCGAACAGGCTGGCCCAGGCATCCATCGTGCCGGTGACAACCGGCACCCCGGCAAAGGGCCCTGCCGTCACCGCACCGGCAACCGCCAGCGGGTCGGCCAGCGGCGCAAGCCGCGCGGCAGCACCCGGCACCCCGGCGATCAGGGGGGCGGCATAGCGCAGATCGGTGCCAACCAGCCCGACCGAGGCGATGGGATCGGCCTGCACCGCGCCGGTCAGTTGTGCAATCACCCAGTCCTTGGGGGCCATCACATGGCAGGTCGCCGCCCAGACCTGCGGGCGGCACCGCGCCATCCAGGCCATGCGGGCAAGGGCATGGCTGGCATCTATCGGTATCGGCGCACCAAGCCAGGCGATCTTGTCGGCCAGCGTGATCCCCGCATCAATCGCCGCCGCTTGGGCAGCTGCACGGGCATCCTGCCAGACCAGTGCCGGGCACAGCGGTGCAAGGGTGGCATCGGCAAACACATGGGTATTGACCTGCGAGGTGATGCCGATTGCCTGAACCTGCATTCCCGACGACGCAAATCTGCCAAGCGCCGCAAATCTGCCAAGCGCCGCAAATCTGCCAAGCGCCGCCGTGACATGGTGCAGCCAGTCCGCCGGATCCTGTTCCACCTGCCCCGGACCCGGGTGCCGGGTCGGATAGGGCGCGACATGGTCGGCGATCCGCGCCCCCGCCACTGTCAGCATGACCGCCTTGACCGAGGTGGTGCCGATGTCGATGCCGATCACAGCCTTTGCCACATTTCCCCCCCTTTGAAGCCGGGCGTTGCTTGCCGGAAACATCACCCTGCCCTATTTCCCGGTGGTCGCATGATTGAAGCGGAAAACCGGATTCCACTTTTCTTCATCACGCTTAACCGCTGGACGCGGGCAGACTGGCCCGCCTATTCTGCCCCTGCAAGCAAAATGACTTTTGGGGGATGGAACCATGGCTTTGAAACTCGGGTTGGGCGCTGCGGTGATCGCGGCGGCGCTGTCACTGGCAAACACGGCTTTCGCGGAAAAAGTGGTGGTGATCACCCCCTATCTTGCCCAGCCGGGAACCCAGTTCTACGTCGAGGCCTTTCAGGCCCGCGCCGACGAACTGGGGTGGGAGGTCAATGTGATCGACACTGCCGGCGATGTGGCGGCAGTGATTTCGCGGATCGAGGATGCGGTGACGCAAAAGGTTGATGCCATCGTGATCAACGTTGATCCGGCGCAGGTCGGTGCCGGGCTGCAGGCGGCAGCGGCGGCAGGGATCCCGGTGGTGGGCATGGATGCCGGGTCTGATCCGCTGATCGCCGCCAACGTCACCTCCAACGGCTACGGCATGGCGGCGGAAACTGCGGTTTACGTGGCCAACCGGATCGGTGGCGCGGGCAATGTGGTGATGTTCACCTTTGACGCCTTTCCCCCGGTGCAGCAGCGCGGCGTGATCGCCAATGCGGTTTTTGCCAATTTTCCCGATATCAAGGTGCTGGACCGGATCACCCCCGATGTGGCTGACGGCGGCATTGCCGACAGCCGCGCCAAGATGGAAGCCATTCTGGCCGCCAACCCCGAACCCGGCAGCATCAAGGCGGTTTGGGCGGCATGGGACCAGCCCGCGCTTGGCGCGCTGCAGGCCATCGAAGCGGCAGGACGGCAGGGTGAAGGCATCGTGATCACCGGCATCGACGCCAACCCGCAGGCGCGCGAGGCGATAGCGGCTGGCGGTAATTTCGAAGCCTCGGTTGCGCAGGATTTCGCCGGTATCGGTGCTACGGCCGCCGATAGCGTGGCGCGGCTGCTCAAGGGCGAAACCCTGCGGCAAAACGTGATCTATGTACCGACAGTGCTGGTGACGGCGGCGAATGCCGCCGGCGGCGATCAATAGACCTTGCGCGACGGGGTTCAGCCAACAGCGGCACCGCTGTTGGCACTTGTCGGCATCGTCAAACGATTTGGCCCGGCGCTGGCGCTGAACCGGGTTGATCTGGTGCTGCGTAGCGGCGAAGTCCATGCACTGATGGGGGAAAACGGTGCCGGGAAAAGCACCCTTATCAAGGTGTTGGCCGGAGTGTTGCGGCCTGATGCCGGAACGGTGCAGATGAATGGTGGCGCGCTCATGGCATCCGGTGGGGATCCGGCGGCACTGGGCTTGCGGTTTCTGCATCAGGAACTGCAGGTCGTGCCCGGCGTCAGCGTGGCGGAAAACATCTACCTGGGCCACCGGTTTCCCAGCCGCTTCGGGCTGGTGCAGTGGCGCAGGCTGCGGGCCGGCGCTGCGGCGGCGCTGGCACGGCTGGGGCTGGACCATATCGACCCGTCCGGCCCGATGGCCGGGCTTGGCCCCGGCGATCAGATGCTGGTACGGATCGCCGCGACCCTGGTCAGGGGCGGCGGTGCCGACCCCTGGCTGTATGTGATGGATGAACCCACGGCGGCGCTCAGCGATGCCGAGGCCGGGCGGCTGTTTGCGGTGATTGCCGAACTGAAGGCTGCGGGGGCGGGGGTTCTGTATGTGTCGCACCGGATCGAAGAGGTGCTGCGGCTGGCCGACCGCATCACGGTGCTGCGCGACGGCGCGGTTGTGGCGCGCCATGACCGCGGTGCAGCCGATCAGCCCCGCCTGATCCACGATATGACCGGGCGCAGTCTGGCGGTTCACCCGGTTCAAGCCCCGGTTGCCGCTGCTGGCGCTGCTGTGCTGACGCTCCGTGGTCTGGCCGCAGGGACGCTGCACAGCCTTGACCTGACGCTGTGCCGGGGCGAGATCGTGGGGATCGCCGGGTTGGCCGGTTCCGGGCGCAACGCGGCGCTGAAGGCGCTGATCGGCGCTATACCCCGGCGCGGGCAGGTTTTGCTGGGCAACAGACCGCTGGCACAGACACCGGCAGCGGCTTGGGCGCAGGGCGTTGCCTATGTGCCGCGCGAACGGCGGTCCCAAGGGGTGATGCTGTGGCGGCCGCTGTCGGAAACCGTGGCCTTGCCGCATTTGCGCCGGTTGCAGCGCGGCGGCATCCTGCAAAAGCGGGCGGAACGGGCGATGGTCGCCCGCCTGTCTGGCGACGTGCGGCTGAAATCCCGTGGCACGGCGCAAATGGTTGGCCAGCTCAGCGGCGGCAATCAGCAGAAAGTGCTGTTCGCCCGCGCGCTGGCCGGGCAGCCGAAGCTGCTTTTGCTGGATGAACCGACACGTGGTGTTGACGTCGGGGCCAGATTTGATCTGCACGATCTGATCCGTGATCTTGCCCGGCAGGGGGTTGCGGTGCTGGTGGCATCGTCGGATCTGCCGGAACTGATCGCCCTGTGTGACCGTATCGCCATTCTGCATCGCGGGGTGATGACCGGGCTTTTGCCAACGTCAGGCCTGACCGAAGCCGGGTTGCTGGCCGCATGCTACCGGGAGCCGCAGCCATGATCGGGCGGATAATGCGCGGTTATGGCACCCTGATCGGCATTGTGCTGCTGATCGGCTTTTTCTGGGCCAACCTGCCCGGCACGTTCATGACGGCGCAGAACCTGCTGAATATCAGCCAGCAGATCAGCATGTTGGCGGTGGTGGCGGCAACCATGACGGTGGTCATGGTGATGGGCGATTTTGACCTGTCGGTCGGGTCGATGGCGTCGCTGTCGGGGGTGGTGGCGGCGGTGCTGTTCGTGCAGGGCTGGCCGATCTGGGCCGGGGTGGCGGCGGCGCTGGCGGTTGGTTTGGCCGGGGGGCTGGTCAACGGCTTTCTGGTGTCGGTGGTGGGAATATTGCCCTTTGTCGCCACGCTGGCCACGTTGACCATGCAGTCGGGGCTGGCATTCGTGATCTCCGGTGGCAAGACCATCTTTGGCCGCGATATTCCGGCTGAATTTGCCGGCTTCGCGCGGGGCGGCGTGGCGCTTTGGCAGTCTGCCGAAAAGCCGGTGTTGCTTCCTTCGCTGACCATCACGGCGTTGGCGGTGGCGGCGCTGGTGTGGCTGGTGCTGGAACAGACCACCTATGGCCGCAGACTCTATGCCATCGGCGGCAATATCGAGGCGGCGCGGCTGGCGGGGGTGCGGGTAACCTGGCTGCGGCTGACGGCCTTTGGCTTTACCGGTGCCGGTGCGGCGGCGGCTGGCCTGATGTATGCCGCCCGGGTTGCATCCGCCAACCCGGTACAGGGATCGGGCCTGATGCTCAGCGGTATCGCCGCGGTGTTTCTGGGCATGACGATGAGCGAAAGCGGTCAGCCACGGGTGCTGGCTACCCTTGCCGGGGTGCTGGTGCTGGGGGTGATGGACAATGGCCTGACCCAGATGCAGGTCGACAGTTATGTGCGCGAGGTGCTGGTGGGGGGGATCATCCTGCTGGCGGTTTCGATCAGCGCCCTTGGGCGGCGCGCCATCGGGCGGTAAGCAAGGGCCTTCGCCTGTGTGGCGTGCCGCTACCGCCGCCCGCCCAGCATCGCCAGCCGGATCAGCGCCCGTTCCACCAGCGCCATCGCCGGGGCGCGCTGCCCGGCGGATCGCAGCAACAGGTCGGTGTCCACCAGCACCGCCAGTGCCTGTTCCAGCGTGCGCCCGCCCCATGAACCGGCCTGCCGCGCCATCGCGTCGCGGCGCGGGCCGAAACCACCGGTTTTCTGAATACCCGCCGAAACCCCGCCGGGATCAACCGCCGCCCGGTGCAGCCCGCGAAAATAGCGCAGGGCCCCGATGCACAGGCCAACCGGCGTTACCCCCTGCCCCTCAAGCCGCCGGATCAGCGGCCCGATGGCTTCGGTACGGCCATCGGCGACGGCGGCGATGATGTCATCGACCTCTGCCTCTACCGTGGCCGGGGCCATTGCCGCCACCTCGTCCCCGGTCAGGGGCGTGGGATCGCCCCATTTGTACAGGCCGATCTTTTCCAGCGTCTGGCGGAAATCCCCCGGATCAAGATCACGCGCCAGCGCCATCAGCGCTGTCGTCGCCTCTGGCCCCGGATCAAGCAGGCCAGCGGCGGCCAGCAGCGCTGCCACCTCCTCGCGCCCCGGCGGGTCGTTGTACAGGCCGATGGAGACCGTGTTGCGATGATCGTCAAACAGCTTTTTCAACGCGGATTTGCCGGTCAACCCGCCTGCCGTCACCACCAGAACCGCGTCACCGGCGCGCCAGTCCTCCAGCGCCGCTTTAGCCGGAACGGCGGTGGTTTCGGTGGCATCTTCCACAAACACCACCCTTGGCCCCGGAAAAAACGCCTTTGCCTTGATGGCATCAATCAGCGCCGCCGGATCGCGGCGCATATCGCCGGCCTGCAGCCGGGTCAGCCGCATTTCAGCCTCGCCCTGCGGCCCGACCAAAGCGCGGATCACCTCCTGCCGCCGCAGGGCAACCCGCATCGGGTCGGCGCCAAAGATCAGCAGCGCGGCGCGGGCAGGATCGGGCCGGGCAAAATAGCGCGCCGCCTCGGTGCCCGACAGTTTCATGGCTGCCAGTTGCCCGATGTTGCCACCAGCCGAGCCACGATCTGATCGGCCAACAGCCGCATCAGCCGGGTTTCGGCGTCGCGCTCTGCCGCAAGGGTGGAAACCGTGGTGCCCGACGCGGAATAGGAGGTGAAGCTTTCCACCGTGCCCGCCGACAGTTCCGCCCCGGTGGCAAGGTCGGTCAGCGCGAAACTCACCGCGCCGGCAACATTGAACCGGGTAATCGCATTGTCGGGCGTGATTCCAACGCCGCTGGTCCGGGTGGTGATCGCGAAACCCAAGCCATAGGCCGGGTCGCGGCCACGCCCCAGCCGTTGTTCCAGCCATTCCACCAGATCAAAGCCGTTCTTGTCGGTCGGAGCGGTAACGGTGATATTGTCCTGCAGCCGGGTCGCCGGGCCTCCGGGGCCGAATGCGGGCTGAAAGCCGCAGCCGGCCAGCAGCGCCAGCAGCGCCAGCGCCAGAATTGAGCGGCGGCTATACCACGACATTGACGATGCGCCCCGCCACCACGATCAGCTTTTTAGGCAAGGCCCCGGCCAGCACCCTGGCCACCACCGGGTCTGCCAGCACCAGCGCCTCGACCTCCGCCGCCGCCATGTCCTTGGGCACCGAGATCTCGGCCCGGCGTTTGCCGTTGATCTGGATCGGCAGCACCACATGATCGTCGGCCAGCATCGCGGGGTCTGCCTTGGGCCATGCGGCCTGCGCCACCAGCCCGATGCCACCCAGATGCGCCCAGATTTCCTCGGCCAGATGCGGCACCATCGGTGCCAGCAGTTGCGCCATCACCCGCATCGCCTGCCGCTTGGCCCCGGCAGAGCCATCGGATTTCGCCACGACATTGGTGAATTCATAAAGCCTGGCGATGGCCTTGTTGAACGCGAAGCCCTCGATCCCGGTTGCTACATCGGCGATGGCGCGGTGCATGGCGCGCAGCAGCGCATTGTCCTGTGCCGCATCACCGGCACCCCGCGTATCCACCTCGACCGCCAGCCGCCAGACCCGGCCCAGATGGCGAAACGCCGCTTCGGCCCCCGATGCCGTCCATTCCACATCGCGCTCGGGTGGCGAATCGCTCAGGATGAACCAGCGCGCGGTGTCGGCACCGTAAGCCGCGATGATCGCCAGCGGGTCGACCACGTTCTTTTTCGATTTCGACATCTTGGCAGAGGGGATCACCTCGACCACAGCACCGGTGGTTTTCAGATGGCCACCCTCGACCTCCTCCGGCAGGTGATAGAACGGGCGGCCCGCCGGGTCGCGGGTCTGATAAATCTCATGCGTCACCATGCCCTGGGTGAACAGGGCGTTGAACGGCTCGATGGCTTTGGCGGGCAGGTGGCCGGTGGCGTGCATCGCCCGGGCAAAGAAGCGGGAATAGAGCAGATGCAGAATCGCATGCTCCACCCCGCCGATATATTGATCGACATTCATCCAGTAGCCAACCTCGGCAGGATCGGTCGGCGTGGTGGCGCGCGGCGCGGTGAAGCGGGCGAAGTACCACGAACTGTCCACGAATGTATCCATCGTGTCGGTTTCGCGCCGCCCCTTGCCACCGCATGTGGGACAGGCGCAATCGCGCCAGGTCGGGTGACGATCCAAGGGATTGCCGGGAATGTCGAACGTCACGTCATCGGGCAGAACCACCGGCAGGTTCGCCTTGGCCTCGGGCACCACACCGCACCTGGCGCAATGCACCACCGGAATCGGGCAACCCCAATAGCGTTGCCGCGACAGACCCCAGTCGCGCAGCCGGAATTTGGTGACGCCCTTGCCGATGCCGCGCGCCTCGCAATGGGCAATCGCCGCCTCCACCGCTTCGGAACCGGTTTGGGTTCCGGCCCCGGCAAATCCACGGACATAGGTGACCGGTTGATCCTTTGGCGGCACAAAGGCCTCTGCCAGCACGGTTGCGCCCGCACCTTCGGCCACAAACACCGACGGAACCGGCAAAGCATATTTGGTGGCAAAATCGAAATCGCGCTGATCATGCGCCGGGCAACCAAAGATTGCGCCGGTGCCATAGTCCATCAGGATGAAATTGGCGATCCAGACCGGCAGGGTCTGGCCGGGCACCAGCGGATGCGCGACCCGCAGGCCGGTATCGAACCCCAGCTTTTCGGCGGTTTCGATCGCCTCCTCGGTGGTGCCACCCTTGCGGGCTGCCGCACAAAAAGCGGCTGCGTCGGGGCTTTCGGCTTCCAGCGCGCGGGCCAGCGGATGGTCGGGGGAAATCCCCACGAACGACGCACCCAGCAGGGTATCGGGGCGGGTGGTGTAAACCTCCACCGCGTCATGCCCGGCATACGGCGTCACCAGATCAAAGCCGAACTGCAACCCGCGTGAGCGGCCGATCCAGTTGGCCTGCATCAGCCGCACCTTGGCGGGCCAGTCTTTCAATCCGTCCAGCGCCGTCAGCAATTCCTCCGAACAGGCGGAAATGCGGAAAAACCACTGGGTCAGTTCGCGTCGGTCCACCACGGCACCCGAACGCCAGCCGCGCCCATCGATCACCTGTTCGTTGGCCAGCACGGTCATGTCGACCGGGTCCCAGTTCACCACGGCGTTCTTGCGGTAGACCAGCCCGGCCGCCAGCATGTCGATGAACAAGGCCTGCTGCTGGCCGTAATACTCCGGGTCGCAGGTGGCAAACTCGCGGCTCCAGTCAATCGACAGGCCAAGCGGGCCAAGCTGTGCCCTCATCTCGGCGATATTGCCATAGGTATAGTCTTTGGGGTGAACGCCGGTTGCCATCGCCGCATTCTCGGCGGGCATGCCAAAGGCATCCCACCCCATCGGATGCAGCACCGAAAACCCCTGCGCCGCCCTGTAGCGCGCCACGACGTCGCCCATGGTATAGTTGCGCACATGACCCATGTGGATGCGCCCGGACGGATAGGGGAACATCTCCAGCACATAATATTTCGGGCGCGACGGATCATGCCGCGCGGTGAACACCCCGGCGGCGTCCCAGGCCTGCTGCCATTTCGGCTCAGAACTGGCTGGATCATAGCGTGTCATTGCGGCCCTCATCCTCATATGTCGGGCGTGGTTACACTGGGTGACCGTTCAAGGTCCAGACGCGCCCCCGTGCTCATTTTCTGTTCGAAAATATCCCGGGGGTCCAAGGGGCAGTGCCCCCTTGCCTCTCCACAAACCTACAGCTTGCTGTCCTGCACCCGCAACTGCCGCGCCCGGGTCAGGATGGCATCTTCGACCGCCCGCACGGTTTCGGCGCTGACGGTGCCGCCCTGCGCCACCAGCGCCACGTTCAGCGAGCGCGCATCCAGTGCCGGATCGTTGACCAGAATCGTGGCGCGGTACGCCCGGCCACCGCCGGGCGGGGTGCCAAAACCGGTCACGATCACCCCGGTAAAGGGGTCAACCGATTCGATGGGCAGAAAGTTCAGCACCTCCAGCGCGGCGTTCCACAGGTATTTGTTGACCTCGACGGTGATGTTGGGGTCATCGGCGTTCTGGAACAGGTCGAACAGGGTGGACTGGCGTGGCTGTGCGGGGCCCGTCGGTGCCACCGATGCCGGATCAGGCCGGTAGGGTTTGCTGAACAACCCCCCGATTCCCTTGCCGCCACAGGCCGAAAGCGGCACCACAAGGCCTGCGGCCACCACGAGCCGCAGCACAGCCCCGGCCGGCGAACGCCGCAGCAGATGACTTATTTTCGACACCATTAACCGCCCGATCCCCCTACCGTTCTGTGCTGTCTACCCGAGCGCGCGAAACCGAACAAGGCTTTTCCCGCCAATAGCTTGCGCCCGGGCTGCCGGTCGGGCGAACCCGATGAAACCGGTACGAAAAACCGGGGCGCACAACACTGTGGCAAAGCTGCACCATGAATGCCCATCTTTTGCCTTGATTGGGGACGGGCGTTGCAAATGGGCGGGTCTGGATAGAAACAGGGTTCATACCCAATTCGGATTCCCCTGAGTTGGGCCTCACCTTTAGACCTGAACGAGGGAAACATGAAAAAGATTCTTATTGCTTCGACCGCACTGGCTCTGACCGCAGGTTTCGCGGCGGCTGATGCCCCGGTCCTGTCCGGTTCCGCCCGCATGGGCGTTACCTATGATGACTCCATTGTTGCTCCTGGCTCCAAAATGGCGTTCTCGTCGCGCGTTCGCTTTGTTGTCACCGCTGCCGGCACGACCGATGGCGGACTGTCATTCGGCGCTTCGACGCGCCTTGACCAGTTCAGCGGCAACAATGCCGCTCTGGGCAGCGGCGGCACCACCAACGGCGACTCAACCGTGTTCCTGTCCGGCGCGTTCGGCAAGATCACCATGGGCGACGTTAGCGGCGCTGCTGATGCTCTGGTTGGTCAGACCGATGGCGTTGGCTACGGCCCGAACGATGGCCTGCACGAAATCGGCTTCATCGGCACCACCAAGACCGCAATGTACTATGAAATGTCGACCGCTGGCGGTCTGACCTTCGGCGTAGGTGCCGGTCAGGTTGGTTCTGACGAACTGAACGCTGCCGTGAAATACACAACCGACACGTTCTCTGTTGCCCTGGGTTATGAGGATGACAGCACCGCCGTTGTTGGCCGCAACCGCGTCTCGGTTCTGGGCTCGATGACCCTCGGGGCGGCCACGATCAAAGCCAAGTACATGACCGACTCGGTCATTAATGATGACTCCTACTCGGTTTCGGCTTCCAGTATCTTCGGCGGCGTGGGCGTCACCGCGTTCTACACCCACTTTGGTGCTTCCGACTCCGACAACATCGGCCTTGGTGGTTCCTACGACCTCGGCGGCGGCGCAGCGATCAAAGGTGCCGTTATCAGCGTTGGAAGCCCCATTGCTGGTGCCGACTCCATGGTTGCCGACCTCGGCGTGACCTTCTCGTTCTGATCTGAACGTATGACCTTTGGAAAGAGCGGGCCTTGGGGTCCGCTCTTTTCTTTTGCGCGCCGGGCTGCAAGACAGGCCTGCCAAAACAGGAGCAGCCGTTGAGCCTGTCAGAGATCACATCGCGGCTTGACGCCGCCGTTGCCCGCGCCGGACGCAAGGCAGGGGCGGTGGGGCTGATTGCCGTTTCCAAGGAACAACCGGACGAACGGGTTGCCGCCGTGCTGGCCGCCGGCCACCGGCTGTTCGGCGAAAACAAGGTGCAGGAAGCGGCGGGCAAGTGGCCGGGGTTCCGCGCCCGGTTTGGGGGTGTGGCGCTGCATCTGCTTGGCCCGCTGCAAACCAACAAGGCGCGGGCGGCGGTGGAACTGTTTGACGTGATCCAGTCGCTGGACCGGGCCAAACTGGCCCAGACTCTGGCCCGGTTGGCGCAGGACACGGGCCACTGCCCCGATCTGTTCATTCAGGTCAATACCGGGGTAGAGCCGCAAAAAGCCGGGGTGCTGCCCCAAGCGGCAGATGGTTTCATCGCGGAAGTGCGGGCTTTGGGCCTGCCCCTGGTCGGTTTGATGTGCATCCCGCCGGAAGGTGAACCGCCCGAGGGCCATTTTCGCCTGCTGGCCGCGATAGCCGCACGCAATGGGGTAGCGGGGCTGTCGATGGGGATGAGCGGCGATTTCGAGGCGGCGGTGGCGTGTGGTGCCACCCATGTGCGGGTGGGGTCGGCGATTTTCGGGATCCGGTCCCGGCCCCAAGGGTGAAAGCGTCAATGGCCTCCGGCCCGGGGATATTTTTGCCAACAAGAAGCTGCAAGATCAGGGTTTGACGATCAGGCGGGTTTGGCGGCTCAGGTGGGCCACGATCCAGCGCAGGTCCTTGCGGCGGAGGGCGAGGCATCCGGCGGTAGGTGCATGGGGCCTGCGCCATTGGTGGATGAAGATCGCGGAGCCGTTGCCGGGGATGGCGTCGGGCCGGTTCCAATTCGTCACCAGCACCAGATCGTGGATCGGATCGGCGCGGCGCAGATGTTCGTGGCCAAAGCGGTGCGGCGCGCGGACCGGCTGGTTGTAGTTCGTGTCGCGCGGGTCGTCGGACCAGAGATCGCCGGGGCCGATGGGAATGGCGCGGCGCGGCAGGCGGTGCGCAGCGACCCGGTCGGGGCGGAAATGGATCGCCACGATCCGGTGGCTGCCAACCGGGGTTGCGCCATCGCCTTCGCGTTTGTGCCGGGTGGTGCCGCTGCGCCCGATGGTCGAGGGGAAGCGGCGGCCAAGGAAGCGGGTGCCCCAGCGGGTGGCCACGATGTCGGTGCGGCGCGGGGCGGCGGGCATTACAGCAGATGCCCGGATTTGGCCGCCTTGGTCGCAAGGTAAGCGCGGTTTTGCGCGGTTTGCCCGACCCGCAGCGGCACCCGTTCCACCACATCAATCCCGTTGGCCTGCATCATCGCCACCTTTGCCGGGTTGTTGGTCAGCAGGCGGATCGCCGAGAAGCCCATGCTTTTCAGGATGGCGGAACCAAGGCGGAAATCCCTTTCATCATCCTCGAACCCCAGCCGGTGGTTGGCCTCGACCGTATCAAAGCCCTGATCCTGCAGCGAATAGGCCCGCATCTTGTTGGCCAGCCCGATCCCGCGCCCCTCTTGGTTGAGGTAGAGCAGCACGCCCGCCCCTTCGGTCCCCATCCGGGCCAGTGCGGCATGCAGTTGCGGGCCGCAATCGCATTTCAGCGACCCCAGCAGGTCGCCGGTGAAGCAGGCGGAATGAAGCCGGACCAGCACCGGGGCGTCGCGGGGCGGGGTGCCGACCTCGATGGCGCAATGTTCCTCGCCGCCATCGTCGGGGCGGAACACATGCAGGCGGCCCTTTTCGGCTGCTGCCATGGGCAGGCGGGCTGTCACCACGGGCGAGAGGTGCGGCGGGGCGAACATCGTGGCGGCGGCCAGATCCATGTCGATCAGGGTCAGGGAATGGGCCGCCGCCATTGTCACCGGATCAGCCACCGGCACCACCAGCGCCGCCGGCAACAGCCGCGCCGACTTGCACAGGGCGATGGCGGCGCGGTGCAGGCCGGCGCTGCCGTCGCGGTCCGAGCGCAACGGGCCTTTCATCGGGGCAATCAGGTCATCCGCCGGGTCTGCCACGCCATTGATCCAGCCAAGCCCGACATCGGCGGGCACCAGAACCCGGGCGATGTCGCCATCATAGGCGCGTGCCTTGAGCGTTTCGGCCCGCCGCGCGGTGATTGCCAGAACGGGGGGCGCCAGGGCGCGCAACTGCGCCAGCCGATCCGGCGTCAGTGTTTCCGCTGCCACCGCCAGCACGCCAGTGCCGCCACCCGCAAGCACCACCGGCACCCCCATCCGCAGATCGGCACGGGCGCGGTTCAGTTTTTCGGCGATGGTGGGGCCAAGGGTTTCGATCATGCCGGATCCCTATCCTTGCTGAAGGGAAATTGAAACATATCCCGGTCTGGCGACACGTCCACGTGAGGCGGATGTCGCAAATCTTGTCGCAGCCGTGATGCAGGCGCATCTGTGATCCATCAAAACAAGGAGCGCCAAGATGGCCAACCTGAAACGAATTCTGCTGGTAGACGATGAGGACGACCTGCGCGAGGCGCTGTCGGAACAACTGGTGATGACCGAAGATTTCGATGTGTTCGAAGCCGCGACCGGCCAGGAAGCGATGGAAAAGGTCAAGGCCGGGCATTTCGATCTGGCGATCCTTGATGTCGGCCTGCCCGATACCGATGGCCGCGAACTGTGCCGCCGGATGCGCAAGCAGGGGGTGAAATGCCCGATTCTGATGCTTACAGGCCATGATTCGGATGCCGACACCATTCTGGGGCTGGATGCCGGGGCCAATGATTATGTGACCAAGCCGTTCAAATTCCCGGTGCTGCTGGCCCGCATCCGCGCCCAACTGCGCACCCATGAACAAAGCGAAGACGCGGTGTTCCAGCTTGGCCCCTATACCTTCAAACCGGCGCAGAAAATGCTGGTGGATGAGCGGGAAAAGAAGATCAGGCTGACGGAAAAGGAAACCAACATCCTGAAATTCCTTTATCGCGCCGCCGATGGTGTGGTGCCGCGCGATGTGCTGCTGCATGAGGTCTGGGGCTACAATGCCGGTGTGACGACGCACACATTGGAAACACATATTTACCGCCTTCGGCAGAAAATAGAACCAGATCCGTCACAGGCGCGCCTTCTTGTCACCGAATCAGGCGGCTATCGTCTGGTGGCATAGCGGAATTCACCAACCCCACTTTCCAAGAACCCCGCCACACGCCCGGGTTATGGCGTGCATCCTCCCTGTTGGACTGGCCCGGCATCTTGCCGGGCCTTTTTTTGGGGGTCGGCACAGTACGCCAGGGCGGGCCGGGTCTTTGTATGGCCCGGCACAAGAAACGATGGCCGGGATCAAGGCCCCGCAACGCGCACAGCGATTCCGTTCAGATCGATGCCGTCCAGCTTTGTGCTCCAACTTTCGCCGGGGCGGATCGGCCAGGCATCGGTCAGGGTGCCGGTGGTAACGATTTCCCCGGCTGCAAGCGGCGGGCAGTCCGGTCGGTCGGCCAGTGCCGCAACCAGATAGCCAAGCGCCTTGACCGGCCCTCCCAGAACATGGCTCGCATGGCCAGTGTCAACAGCGGCCCCGTTGCGAAACAGGGTCAGGGTGAAATCCGACAATGCAGCCACCCATCCCGCCCGGTCGGCGGCAATCGGGTGCCACGGTCCAACAACGAGCGCACCATGCAGGCCGTAAGCGGCCACGGCCTCGGCAGCCGTAAACTTCCAGTCCGGAAAGACCGACTGCACAATTTCAAACCCGTGGGCGACAGCGTCAACGCACTCCAGAAGGGCTGCCATATCCATCCCGGCCTCGGGCGCACGGCCCAGGTGCAAAACGATTTCAGGCTCGATGCGCGGTTCGGCAAACCCGGCAAAGTTGATCGTCGTGTCGGGTCCGGCCATCTCGACTGTGCTGTCATAGACATGGTTCCACATCGGACCGGTCATCCCGTAACGCGCGAGAATCGTTGTGTTGGTAAAGCCGATCTTGCGCCCGACAGCCGTTTCCCCCCGCAAGGCCCGTGCCGTGCGCACCCGGGCGGCAACGACATAGGCGGTGTCGATGTCCAGATCGGGCTGGCGCGGGATTTCGGTCCCGGTTCCGACGGCGGCAACCAGCCGGTCGGCAAGCAAGTCGATGTAAGTCTGCGCCATCGCATCCCCCCGCAGTCAGTTCTGCCAAGACCAAGCATACAGGTTTGTGCGGTGAAAGTTCAGGTTCAGTTGTCACG
>Ga0105049_10001756_pt1 | contig 25575 bp, 17 predicted proteins | sample MAT06_FD_78087 | JGI IMG/M metagenome (GOLD analysis project Ga0105049, IMG submission 78087) | Freshwater microbial communities from Lake Fryxell liftoff mats and glacier meltwater in Antarctica - MAT-06 | ecosystem: Environmental > Aquatic > Freshwater > Ice > Liftoff microbial mat | place... | reverse complement strand
GCCTCCACCCCCGCCGGCCCCTCGATCGGGGTTTTGGCCAGCGCCAGATACACCTCGTGCAGCGTGATGGTCAGGCTGCGGTTGGCATCGATTGTGAAGGCCATGGCGAATTCCGCCGAGGTGCCGGCCTGCGCCTGAGCGAGCAGCGTGGTGTTCTCGAAGCGCACGGTTATCTGGCCGGTGCAGCGCGCGATGCCAGGATCCACGCCCTCGACGCGGCGATCGGCGCGGATGGTGCGGACAGCCTCCATGCCGTTGGCATAGGTGAGCCGCGCGCCGGTGACCTGTGCCAGCGGGGATCCAGTGCGTGTGATAGATCCCTGAACCTTGTTGAAGGCGGTGTAGGCGGCCGAGATCGGCGCGCCGCCGGAGGTCGCGCCTGTCCTGGCCGATCCCTGACCGAGCAGCCCGAAGGTCGCGGTCGCAGCGCCGGTCGGCGTGAAGTCCATCTCCATCGTGTCCGCCCGCACTCCGGTGCAAACGTCGAAGGACGGCACGTCCGGATAGCCGATCTCCATCGCATTGCTCGGCAGCGACGCCGCGCCCGAGGCGAAGGTGTGGATGAAGTTGGTCGTGCCGGTGGTGGTGGGCGCGCCCAGCAGCAGCCGCAGCCAGTGGCCGATGTTGATCAGGTCCACCGGTACCACCGCCTGCTGGATTCGCCCGCCGCCCGACGGCTGATCGCAGGCGGCGAGGCGAGTGCTGCGCACTGCGCGAGTTGCTCGACGACCCACGCCAGATATGGTTCGCCGGCAGCATCGAAGCCACCGAAGCGAACGCCCTGATCTGGCGCGTGAAGGACATCGCCGCCACGATCACGGCTGCCATCCGCAAACAGCCATCAGCGCACCTTGACCCGTTGCTACGGCGGCGGTGCCGGCGCCAGTGCCTCGGCCACTTTGGCGGTGGCGCTGTTGGGTCGGGTGGTGCGGGCGGCGTCGGCGGTGGCCTGTTTGGTGGCGAGGTCGAGCTCCGCCGTGACCACGGCTTGTTCCGCGATTACGACATCCGCCAGCGCCGAGCGCAGCGCGGTGGCCGCGGCGTCCCAGGCGGAGTGCAGTGTGGCGCCGGGGGCGTCGGCGGCGGCGGTGGTGAGGGCTGCGCGTGCGGCCTCGTAATCCGTCCAATCCACCGCTGCGCTGCGTTTGGCGCTGGTGCTCGCGGTGGGGGTGACAGCCAGGGCGGCGGCGTGTTTCGACAGCGCGGCATCGAGCGCACCGGCGAGCGCGGGTGCAGCGCCTTCCCCGGCTGCCAGTGCCGTTGCCGCCTGCACCTCGATCGTGGTGAGCGCGGCCTGCTTGGTGGCGAGCGTGGCGCGCGCCGTGGCCAGCGTGCCTTGCGCGGCGGTGACCGGCGCCAGCATCGCGGTATCCAGCGCGGTGATGGCGGTGCGGATCGCGCTGGTCTTGGCGGCGATCTGGCCGGCGGTGACGCCGAGGCGTGTGGCCACCTGATCTCGTAGCGTGGTGGCCTGCGCATCGGCGAGCGGCGGCGCGGCGCCATCGGTCCGAACGGCCTCGGCCGCAATCAGAACGGTGCCGCGTGCGGCCAGCCCCGCCTGCACCCGTGCACCCTGCGCGGTCAGCGCATCGAGCGTGCTCTGCGCCCGGCTTGCAAGGGATTGGAGTTTTGCCGCGGCCTGTTGCGCGGCGGTGGCGGTTCGTCCCTGCGCGCCTTCCGCGGCGGCGGCGGCGGCGGCGGTGGCCTGGTTCGTGGCCATGGTCTCGGCCAGCGCGGCCAGGGTCGCGGCGATGTCGGTCATGTGCTTGATCCTTCCGATATGCGATCCATGGCGAAGCTGCCTTCGGGAAAGGGCCTGCCCTGCTTGGCGAATTCCTGCATCAGTGCGGCGCGCAGCATGGTGGCGCCGATCGGCTTGGCGGCTTCGGCCGCGTCGTAGGCTGCGGTCAGCGCGGCGTTGCGGATTTCGCCGCCGGTCATGTCGAAGCCCTCGGCCAGGGCGCGCAGATCGAGCCCTGGTGCCAGCAGCGCCGCCGGCAGGTGCAGCCGCCATAGTGCGAGGCGTTGCGCCGCGCCCGGGCGGGGGATCGGCACGGTCAGGTCGAAGCGGCGGAGGAAGGCGTCGTCCATGCCCTGTGACAGGTTGGTGGCGAGCAGGGCGATGCCCTCGAAGCGTTCCAGCCTCTGCAGCAGGTAGTTCACCTCGATGTTGGCGTAGCGGTCATGCGCGTCCTGTACGTCGCTGCGCTTGCCGAACAGCGCATCGGCCTCGTCGAAGAACAGCACCGCGGCGAAGCCTTCGGCGGCGGCGAACAGCTCGGCCAGGTTCTTCTCGGTCTCGCCGATGTATTTCGAGACGATGCGCGACAGGTCGGCGGCCAGCAGCGGCAGGCCGAGTTCGGTCGCCACCGCCTCCGCCGCCAGGGATTTGCCGGTGCCCGGCTCGCCGGACAGCAACGCGACGAGGGCGGGGCCGCCATGGTCGAGGCCCCAGGCCTCGCGCACCGTCGCGCGATGGCGGAAGCGGCGCACCACCTCACGCAGCCGCGCTTCCGTCCCGGGCTCCAGCACCAGGCGGGGCCAGGGCACGCTGGGGATGCGCAGCGTGGCGAGCCGCGCGCCGCGCGGGGGCGCGGTGGCCATGCGGGCTGCCAGCAATGCCGCCGGGGTGGCGCCGCGCGCGGCCGCGGCGATGCCAGCGATATCGGCCTCCGCCGCCCAGGTCTGCGCGGCCAGCGCGGTGCGGTCCGCTGCCGGCAGGTCCGGCAGGGCGCGCGCCCAATGCGCCTGCTGCTCGGCCATCAGGGGCCGCGGCACGGCGAGCCGGGTCATCGCCACGCGCGGTCCGCGCAGCGCCTGCGGGCCGATGATGGCGAGCGGCGCGATGGGCGGCGTGGTGGGGCCGGGCAGTGCCTCGGCGTCGGTCACCAGCGCCACCAGCGCGCCGGTGGCGGCGGCGATGAGACCGGCCTCCGCCCAGGGTGGCGGCACGGCGTCCTGCGCGCCCTCACGCGATGGCGGCGCGTGCAGCAGTAGCGCGACGCGTGAAACGGCGGCGGCGGCGCGGGCGAGCGCCTCCTCGGCGCGTTCGGGCCGGGGCGCATCGAGCAGCAGCAAGGGCGCCGCCCGCCCGTCGGCCCAGGTGGCCAGGATCGCCAGCGCGGGCGCCAGGCTCGCGGGCACCGCGCCCTCGGCGATGATCGGCTGCGCCGTCCAACCGCCCGAAGTTGCCTCCGGCCAGGCGCCGTCCAGCGCGGCGAGTAGCGCGGGGGTCGGGTCCAGCAGTCGGTCCGCTGGCGCCTGCCCTGGATCGGCCGCGCGCAGCAGCCCGGCGCGCCACAGCGGGCTGTCGCGCAGCGCGGTGCGGAGCGCCGCCGCATCGTGCTCCGCCGGCAGCAGCAACCTCGCCGCACGCCCGGCCGTCAGCCGCCGTGGCCTGCCGGTGAGCGTCGCCACGGCTTCCGCCGCGCGGTCATCCAGCGCCGGCAGCACGGCGAGGCCAAGCAGATCGAGGTCGAAGGAGGAAAGCTGCGCCGCACGCGCCACCCGCGCGAGCGGCGTATCCGTGGCGGCGAGCGTCGCCAGCAATTGGTCCCCGGCCGCGGCGAGTGCCGCCGGTTCGGCCAGGCTGCCGGCAATGTCCTGCAACGCCGCATCGGGCAGGCGCAGCTGAAGGCGCGCCGCGGCGATGGCCAGCAGCAGGCTGGTGGGCTCCGGCAAGGGTAGGCGTCGGCTCATGCGCCGCCCTCGCCGCCGTAGCGAAAGCCGATGCGCCGGCCGATCCAGGGCAGCCAGCCCGGATCGATGTCCCAACCGGCGCGCCGCAGCACGATATCGGCAGCGTCGAGCGGCCAGATCAGCTCCGCCATCGCCGCGTCCCAGCGGAGTCGGCCCGGGCGCAGCAGGAGGCGGCACAGCGTGTCGGCGGCCGGGTCTTGGCCGAACGGGTCACGCCCATAGGCGCGGCGCAGCGCACCGGGCGCATGCGCGACGCCATGCGGCGCGCTGGCGAGCAGACGCGCAAGCATGTCCTCGATCTCGGGTCCGGCGACGGCCAAATCCTCGAGTGGCGCGTCGGGCGGGGCCGTGCCGGCGAACACGGTGAGCAGCACGCGGTCCCGCTCCAGCGCCGCACGGCGGGCAGCCGGTGCCAGCGGCGCGGCGAGGCGCTGGAGGGCCAGCAGCCCGAGGCCGAGCAGACGGGGCGGCAGACCCTCTCCCAGCGCCAGCCAGCCGGGGGCGAGGACACTGAGCGGGCGCAGCAGCAGCAGCAGCCCGCCACCCAGGACCTCCGTCGCCTGCGGCGCGTCCTCAACGGTGGGGGCACGCGCCACTGGCGCCGGGGCGGAGGGGGCCGGCGGCACGACATCCGGCCGACGCCAGGATTCGGCGCCGAGTGCCACCAGCAGCGGCAGCAGCGCGGGCAGCAGGGCCGCGGAGGCCGGCACCTTGGCCATAACCACAGCCACCACCCAGGGCCCGCGCAGCGCCACTGGCAGCGCCGCCAGCGCCGCGCCGAGGGCCGCCGGCACCCGCGCCAGCAGCGGTGCCAGGGCGGCCGATGGACCTTCGAGCCGGGCCAAGGTGGCCAGGGCGGGTGTCTCCCCCAAGGCGCTGCGCAGCGCGGCGAGCAGCGCGTCGGCCACCGCCTCGGCCTCTCGCATGGTCAGCAGCACCGCGACGTCGGGCGCCGCCTCCAGCAGCGCCGCCATCGATGCGGCGGCTCGCGCGGGATCGCGCCGGACCCAGGCCAGCACCAGTCGCGCCGCCGCGCCCGGCCGTGCCAGATCGGCCTGCGCGGCCTCCGCCCACCAGGTTGGAACTTCGCCACGCGCAGCGGCGCGCAGCAGCGCGACCTCCGCCGCCCAGAGGGTCTCGAACATGGCCGGCTGCGGCGCAGCGTCCTGTGCCGCAGCAAGCGATGCCGTGTCCTGGGGCGTAGCGGGTATCCTGGCGCTGCGCGCGGCAGGAAGTGCTGCGGCGATCGCGCCGGCCAGCGCCTCGGCCCAGGCGGCGCCGAATTCCTCGGCGCTCGCCTCGCCCTCGATCCGCAGGCGGAGTGCGATGTGCGGAATCGCCAGTACCGCATCCTCCGCTAACCCCGCCGCCGCCAGGGCGCGCGGCAGGGCGCGGTCGAGCGCGGGGCCAAGCCGTTGCACCGCCGCATCCACCAGCCGCCCGGCCGCATAGCCCGCTTCGGGATCCGGCGCGCGGACCCGCGTGAAGAGGCGACCGATGGCGACGCCTGGCGCGGCCATGCTGTTACGGCACGCGCTTGATCGTCGTGGAGCGTGCCAGCAGCAGCGTGCGTTCGGTGCCGAGGTTGCGGATCATGGTGCCGGCGGCGTCGAGATAGGCGCGCTTGGTGGCATCGGTACCGGCCTCGGCCTTCATCGCTTCCAGCGTTGCCGTGGCGTCCTGGCCCTTCGCGACCGCTTCCATCAGCTTGGCCGTGACCTCGGGTGGCGGCGGCGCGGCGGTGAGGGTTTCGGCCGCCGCGGCGGCCTCCGCCTTTTCCTTCGCCATGGCCTCGGTGAACGCCGTGAGGCGCGCCTCACCGCCCAGCGCGGCAGCGGCCTCTTCCCTTGGCTTCGCCATGATGTCCTTGGCGGTCAGCCCCTCCGGCGCGCCAGGGGCGTAGCTGGCCGCGCTTTTCTCGGCCAGCGCGCTGTTCATGCTGGCATAGGCGGCGGCAGTCTCTTCCTTCGCGAAGACGCGCGGGCCGCCGGCGGCCACGCTGTCAGCGACGGTGCTGTCGGCCCGCGCGCCCGTGGTTGCGTCGCGCAACGGCTGCCTGACCGCCTGCGCCGAGATCGCGCCGAAGGTCTGCCTGGCCTGTGCGGCGGGCTGCACCGCGGCGATGACCTGCATCACCTCGAAGCCCCTGTGCTCGACCGCATAGGCGTCGGTCACGCGCTCCAACGCCAGTTGCTGGCGCGCCGTCGGGTCGGCGACCTCGGTGGCAAGCTGCGCCTCGGTTGCCTGCACCTTCGCGGTGAACTCCGCGTTGCGGGTGGCGAGCCGGAAATCGGGCGTGGCCGCCACCGCGGCACGCGCTACCGCGTCCTGCACCAGGGGTTCGGCCATCGCGGCCTCGATGATTGCGCGCTTCTCGGCCGGCTGCTTCTGATACGCCATGGCATAGGTCTTGGTGGTGCGTTGGCCGGCGATGCCATCCTTGGGCTGCGCCGCGTCGCGCTGCATGTCGCGCACCAGCACCACCATCGCCTGCAGCACTTCCAACAGCATCACGAGCACGTCGAGCAGCACCATCCGCTGCTTGACATAGACCGCGAAGTGCCGCGGCAACATCTCCAGCGGCATGCGCTGCGAAAGCTGCGCCATGCCACGGGCGTCGTACAGCGCGGCCGAATTGGTCCACCAGCTTGGCGGCTGCGCACCGAGCCAATCGGCGGCTTGGCCGCGCGCATCCTCCGGCACTACACCCAGAACCGGGTGGGCGCGTGTCAGGCCCTGCAGCGGGATGATGATCTTCACGATCTCGGTGCGCCGGTTCACGAGCTCGTCCAGGCCGAGCACGTCGAACAGTGCGCCCAGGCGTTCGAGGAAGGCGCCGGCGGCGTTGTCCGTCACCGGCGCCGACGGCGCCGTGGTGTCGTTCAGATGGGTGATCGGGCCGATGCTGCCGGGCGCCTGTGCATCGGCCGACCCGACCACCACCACCTGCTTCACGATGACGCGGCGCGCCACTTGTACCGGGTCCTTGTCGAAGACGTTGCCGAGGTCTTCCAGGAAGTCGTCATCATGCAGCGCGACGACGCAATAGGGCATCACCGTGGTACCACGGAAATAGCTGAATGCCTGCTGTTTGGCGCCCGCGATCAGCCCGGAGACAAGCTGGATGCGTCCACCGCCGGCGGCGATGATGCGATCCAGCAACGCCACGCCCGTGCTGCCCCTGTCACCAGACAGCCGGTCGCCGATCGCGGCGGGATCCAGCGGCAGGAAGCCGATCGGCGGGATGTGTCGGAAGCCGCGCTGCCACAGGTTGATCCGCCCGCCCTGCTGCGCGTCGATCAGCGGCGCGGCGTCGAGGCTTTCATCCAGCATCGCCTGGAATTGATGGATGCGTGCCCAGGCGCTGGCGCGGGGCGGCGCGCCGAAGCGCGTGCGGTGCCAATCCTCGCCCGGCGTGGCCACGATGCTGCGGCGGGGGATCCAGCGGTCGAGGAAAATGGCGCTTCCATCCGTGCCCAGCCAGACCATCGCCAGCGCCACCGCGCCACTCTCGTGCCGGCCGGGGCCGACCGGCCGCGCGAAGCCGCCATCGGTGGCGAAGTCGGGGTCCCAGCGGCTGATCAGCGAATGCTCGAACACGTCGAACCACCAGGCGGAGGCGGTGCCGCGGAGCGCCCAGGCGGTATTGAGCCCGTCCTCCTCCGGCAGTTCCAGCGGCACGCGGACGAGCGAGAGGCCGAAGGCACCGCGCCAGGATTCCGACTGGCAGGTGGCGGAGCCGCTGCCGGCGCAAGCCTCCCCGTAAACCTTCGCCTCACCTTCCGGCACTTCGCCGGGCTCGATGATCAGCAGATAGCAGCCCGGGCGCACCGCCGCGCTACCGCCAGTGGGGCCGGCTGGGTCGGGCACCAGGCAGACACAGGGCGCGAATTCCAGCCCGCCCGGCGCCACGCGGCGTGGGGTTTTTTGCTGCGTCGAGATCAACTGCTCCAGCGTGAAGGCAAACGGCTGCGACACCAGGATCGGACGGCCCACATGGTCGAAGGCAAGGCCGGGCGAGAGGGTGATGGTCTGCGTCTTGCCGAAGCCGCCGCTGGAGGGCGGGGCGTTGCCGTCGCCATTTACGGGCATACCGTTCAGCGCATCGGCCGACAGCCCGAGGCCATGCGCCACGCCCGGCATCGACATATGTGCATCGAGCCGCGCACGGGTGTCGAAGTAGCTGTCTTGTCGGCGAAGGGCCTCGGCGGTCAGGAAGCGGCCGTTGAACCAATTGGTGCGGCGCATTGCATTGGTGCCCCGCGCATCGCCGGCGGGGCCCGCGGGCAGGCCCTGCGCGTCGCCGCCGCCCTTCGCATAGCCGAGATACTTAGCGATCGCTTCGTCCTCGGCCGCGGTCATCACGGCGTTCGGGTTGCCGGCCTTCTTGGCCATCGCCATGAAGAACTTCGCCTGGATCTGGTTGGTCGTACTCATCGGCGCGGCTCCTTCACGGCGTGAAGTGGGAGACGAGGGCAACATCGCGGCCCTGGGCGGGCGCCGGCGCGGCATCACCGGCCATGCCGGCCAACGGCCTTGCCGCGGCATCCATCAGCGGCTTCGGCCCGGCACCGGTCAGCAGCAATTGCCAGGTGGTCTCGGCGGTCCAATCCTCGCCGAGCGTGATCAGCGTCTCAGGGCCGAGCACCGCCCAGCCGACGACCGTGACATCGGCCCAACCCGTAGCAGGATCGAAACGGAAGACGCGGATGTTGTCGGCCGTCCGGCTGGTTGCCTCTGGCGTGGCGGTGAAGCGCGCGGTCAGCACGATGCGCCCGGCATCGGACGCGGCCGTGACGCCGAGCAGCCGGAAGCCGGCATCGGCCGGCGCGCCCGCCAGCCGCAGCCCGGTGGCGATGCTGGCCACCGTCTGCACATCCGGCAGCAGCGCACGCACCGCATTGTCCGGCACGGTTGCGAGCTTGGTGCGCTCGGCCGGCTCGCCCACCGGGTCGAGATCGATGGTCGCCAGCAGCAGCCCCGCATCATCGCCGTTCGACCACAGGCGCGCGAGTGCGGCGGGTGGCGTCAGGATGAAGTCGAGCAGCGTGGCGCGCAGATCCCCAGGGGCCGCGAAGGTGGCCGCAAAGCGCGTCCAGTCCCGCGCCAGCGGATGCGGATCCGGCGGCGGTTCGGCGGCGAGGCAGAGCCGCCAGCGATCCAGCACGCGCGAATAGGCCAGCGCATCGCCGCTGTCGGAGCAGGGCGGCGCAATGGCCGGCACCTGGCCGTCCAGGCAGGCGCGGTACGACAGGACGATGTAGGCGCGCCGCGTTCGCGCCTCCGCCGCCGCGCCCGGCGGCGCCGTGAGATCGACCCAGAAAGGCGCCAGCGCGAGGCCGGTGACATCGAGGCAGACCTCCTGCTCGACATGGATCAACCGGCCCAAGGCATCGATCGCGAGGCCGGGGGCGCATACCAGTTGCACGGCGTTCGTCGTGGCGTCCTCGCGCGCCGTGACACGCAGGCCCCAGACGGTGCCGGTGCCGTGCAACACGGCGTTCAGCAGCCGCTCCCGCAGCACGAAATAGCGTTGCTCGGCCGAGAAATCCTCGGCGCCGAGCAACTGCCCGTATTGGTAGCGGAGCCGCGCGAAGGGATCGCCGGGCCGCGCCGGATCGGCGCCTTCGAGGGGCTCGAAGAGCAGTGCCGTGTCGCTCATCAGCAACGACTCCTGTCCTGGGAATGACGCGTGGCACCGATCATCCAGCGATCTTCCGGTGGCGCGCGGCCAAGCGTGTGGCCGGCACCGAGCGGGGCGCGCGAATCGAGGATGGCAGGGGCGAATTCCGGGTGTCCGCCGATCGGCGCGATGCCGATGAGGCTGCCCTCGCCGAGCCGGAACCCGGCATCGAGCCAGCACAGCGCATGCAGCGTGTGCGCCGGCTTGTTGGTCTCCACCGCGAGGTCCAGCACGGCGGCAAGCGCATCGCTACGATGGGCGGGAATTACCACGGTGAAGCGATGCGCGAAGCGGCGATGGAAAGCGATGACGGGGTCGGGGTCGAGCGGCGGCGGTGGATCGGCGGCCGGGCATGGCGTGCCGCCCTCGGCACGCACCGCGGCGCGGCGCAGCATCAGCGCAAGCTGCTGCGCTTCCAGCGTCTGCTCCCAGGGCTCGGAGGACGTGCTCTCCGGTCCCTCATTGTCGCCGAGCTGGAGGCCCGGCCCGAGGATGCCCCACTCTGCCGCGCCGATGATGGCGGTGCTCTCGCGCCGCAGGCGATAGGCCTCGATAATCTGCACCGGCGCCTCTGCCAGGATGCTGAGCAGCCGTGTAAGCCCTGGGATGGTGCCGCGGCTGCGCCACAGCGTGGCGATCTCGGCCAGCAGGCTGCGGCGCACCGCCTCCGTCACACGTGCATCGAAGGTGAGGGCGAGGAAACCGCCGAGCCATTCCAGCGCTTCCGGCGGCGCGGTGTGCGCCGACAGCATGTGCCGTAGCGCCGTGATGCGCTGGTCGATCTCGGTGGTGAAGCCTTCGAACAGCGCGAGCGACCGGTCGGTTGCGTCCGCGGCCACCGGATCGCCGCGCCAATAGGCTGGCAGCAGGTCGAGCAGGGAGGCGCGCGGGCAGGTGGCGCGCAGCGCGAATACGCCAGGTGCGCGGCGCTCGGTGCCCGCGAGGCGAAGCCGCAGCCAAAGCCAGCGGCCTGGCGGCGCCTTCACCACGCCCTCCAGCGTCACCATCGCGTCGGGTGGCGGCATGGCTTGGCCTCGCGCCCCAGCGGGTAGTGGATCCTCGCTCGCGATCGCCGATTGGAAGGGCGGCAGCGGCGTGTCGGCATAGGCCGGGCGCGACTCCATCAGGCCGATCGGCGACCAGGCGATCTCCTCCTCGGGCGCCAGCGTGCCGAGCGGCGGCCAAGCAGGGTCGGGCGGCACGGGCGCCGCAAGATCGGCAGGTGGGCGCGCATCCCGTTGCAGGTCGCGCGGCGGCAGCGTGTCCGCGGTGCGGGCTTCCAATACGACGCTGGTACCGGGCGGCACGCAGGCATCGACGAAAACACGGTGCCAGACGCAGGCGAAAACACCGGAGTCCAGCGCGAAGGTTTCCACCGTGCCGGCGGTGGCAAGCGGGCTTTCGCGCGCATGGGCGGCGCGCGCGCCCTTCACGGTGCTGGCCTGCACATGGCCCTGCGCGTCGAGCCACAGCGCGCGGCCATCGAAGCCGCGCACCGCGAAGCCGCGCTCGGCTTCCGGCCCGTCGGGGGCCAGCGTGAATTCGGCAAGCCAGGTCGGCAGCTTGGCGCCCGGCGTGCCAGCGACATCGGCGATCAGCACGACATTCTCGGCGGTCATCACGGCTTGCAAGGGTGTCCGCAATGCGGGCAGAGCAAAAATGGCGGGCGGGGCGGGGCCGCGCAGCACGGCGATGCGTCGGCCCTCGAGCACCACCACCGCAGCGCCGAAGCGCGCATCGCCGGCCAGCGAGAGTGCGGCACCGGGCAACGTATGGGCCTGCCACTCGCCACCCCATTCGTGCACGAAGACGCGGGGCGTGGCGGCATCGGCGACCACCACGCCCCAGCGCGTGCAGGCCACGGCGAAAGGCCGCGCATCGGCGGGCAGCCGCAGCACCGCGGCGGGGCGGAGTTCGTGGCCGAGCAGGCGCAATGCCGGCGGGACGGCATCGAGCAGCCAGAGCCGGCCGGCGGGATCGCGCGCCACGCCGTTCGGCGGCCGCGCGGGCGCGGGCGGCAGCACCGGCGCGAAATCGAGTGGTCCCGTTGGCGACTCCGGCGCGACTGGCAGGGCCAGCGCCGCCCAGGTACCGCCTTGCAGCGCAAAGACGCCTTGCCGCGGATCGGCCAGCACCACCGTGCCGCATTCGCAGAGGTCGGGCGGGCAGTCGAACAGCACCGCGGCCCCCATCGCCGCACGCCAGGCTGCGAGATGGGCAGCCGGCCGCGCCGCATCCACCGCCGCCGCGGTGGCCAGCGTCACGCGCGCCGGCAGGCCTTCGATCCGAGTCGCCGCATGGTCGCAGTGCCGCCACATGGCCCGGCCCGTCACGTGCAGGAAACCAGGGGAGGGCATGCTCAGCATTCCTGCTGCTCGACCGGCACAGGCAGGCCATCCAGCGGCAACGCCGCTTCAGGGGCGATCGGTTCGGCCACATCGCCGATCGCGACGCGCACGCTGCGCAGCACCGGCAATTGCCAGGCGAGCATGGCGACGCTGCCCGAGGCCGGCAGGCGCGTGCCATCGGCGCCGATCGTCTCGCCTTCCAGCAATACCTGGTTGACCAGGCGCACGCCCTTAACCCGCAGCGCCGCCGCTTCGGCGTCGCGGTCGCGCACGGCGCGGCCGAAGGGCCAGCCGGCGCCATCCGGGCCATAGGGCGGCAGCGGCGCGAAATGCTGGCGCAGCGCCAATTCCACCCAGCGCTTCAGAGTTTCGCCGCCGGTGCCGGGCAGCGCCTCGATGGCCACGGAGATGTCCACCGGCACGTATTCCGGCGCGATAACATAAAGCTCCGTCGTGACCAGCCGGCGCGGCTCCAGCCAGGCGCAGACGCGGCGCAACATGTCGCGATCCGGCGTTGGCGTATCGGGCGTCATCGGGTCATGTGCGGGCAGCACGACCAGCGTCACCACACCGGGCACGCCGTCCACGCGCTGCTGCGGCTTGTGGCGCGCCAGCACATGCGCGCGGCCCACCTTGCGGCCCGGTGTTTCCAGCGCAAGCTCCACGAAATCCTCGGCCGCAACGGCACGATCATGCGTGCGCAGCGTGCGCGGAATGCGCGCCTCGGCTTCCGCGATCGTCTCGGCATCCTGGCCGCCCTCGGCGGGCAGCCTGTTCTCGCAGCGCAGCGAAGCGTTGCGCACGCGGCTGATGGCCAGCGCCGGCACATTGCCGCGCGCACCGCCGCCGGCGCGGTAGCCAAGGCAGCGGATCGCCTCGCCCGGCAGGGGCATGCGGCCATGCAGCCCGTCGCCGAAGGTCAAGGTGCCGGTCTGCGGATCGAGTGCGTAGACCGGGTCGTCCGGCCCGGCGAGGGCCAGGTCCTCGGTCGGGCTCCAGCGCTCCCAGCCAAGCGGGCCACGGATCTGCACCGTCTCGCTGCCCGCGATGACCGGCGTCTTCGCCAGCTTCACGGCCTGCGCGGGGCGGCCATCGCCATAGCCGAGCAACTCCGGCGCCGCGGTTTGCGCCTGGGTGGCCGAGACGACATTCGCCTCGACCAGCCGCACGCGCAGCGGCGGATGCGTGGGGTCGATCCGCCGCAGGCTGATCCATCCGAGCACACGCGCGGCGAGCTTCGGATCATCGAGGCGCGGCGGCAGTGGGCCGATGCCGAGCAGGTCGGGATCGGGCGGCGTGAAGCTGTCCGCCGTCCAGTCGCCCAGGCGCGGCGCATCGCGTTCCGCGTCGGGGAGCCGCAGCTTGACGGTGCCGGACCGTGTCAGGCCCTCGGTGCCATCGGCCTCCACCGAAAGACGCAGAAAGGCCGCACGATCGATGCGCGCGGTGGCGCCGGTGAAACGCCCGGTCGAGATCTCGAAGCGCACCGGCCATGGCGTGGCACGCGCGCCTGGGTCCGGGCAGCGCTGCACATCGGCCGGGCCGCACAGCGCATCGTCGGTCCGCACGCCGACATTCAGCACGCGGCCGGAGACGCGGCGACGCAACTCGGCCAGCGCCTCGGCCGGCGGTAGCGCCGCCAGCGCCTTCAGCGCATCCTCCGGCGCCAGCAGACAAAGCCAAAGCCGGCGATCCAGCGCGGCCGCGGTGCTGGTGGGCGGCGGCAGTGCGCCGCCCTTCACGGCAGGCATCGGCGTGGCGCGATAGGCGGTGACCAGCGGCGTGGTGCCGTCGAAATGATCCTCCAGCAGATCGCTCACGCCGCTGTCGGTGATCGGGTCCGCAGCACCGGCGGGGGCGGCGTATCTCACCTTGGTCCAGCCGGATAGCTCTACCGGCAGTACCGTGATCTCCTCCTCCGCCTCGAACACCACATCCCCGGCGGCGAGTTCGAGCCGCGGCGCGGTGGGCGAGAAATCTGGCGTCACGGGGTCTAGCCCACCCTTCGGCAGTATCAGCCGCAACTGCGCGCGCGCTGACGTTGCGGCGCGTGGCGGCAGGTTCAGCAGCTTCAGGAAGGCGAGCTTGGCAGCCTCGGGCGCGCGGTTCAGCCGATACAGCAGGTTGTCGCCGAGGAAGGCGAACAGCTCGATCAGCGTGACCCCGGGATCGGCCGCGCTGTGATCGGTCCATTCCGGCGCATGCACCGGGATGCGGCGCACGAGTTCATCGCGCAGATCCTGCCAGGACCGATCATCCAGGCGCGGCGGTTGGATCGCCATGGCCTAGGTCCCTCCTTGCAGGGAAAGCCCGGTTTCGACGAGGCGCGGCGCGCTGCCGCCGGGGATGCGGAAGCGCACCGCGATATCCAGCCGCTCCGGCTCCCGCGCCACGCTCGCGACATCGACACCTTCCAGCGTCAGCCGCGGCAGGTCGCGGCGCATCGCCTCCTCGATCGCGAGGCGAAGGCGCGTGCGGGTCTCGAGGCTGTTCGGCTGGAACAAGAAGCGCCTGAGCCCGGCGCCGAACAGCGGCCGGCCGATACGCTCGCCGGGCTCGGTCAGCAGCACGGCGCGCACCGCCTGGTCGGCCGCCTCAGGGTCTTCGGTCCAGGCCCAGCCAGTCGGGCCGCACAGCGGCAGCCGGATGCCGCGCAGGAGGGGTGCCGTGCCGCTCATGGGGATTTCTTCGGGACGGGGATGGGGATGCAGAATTTCAGCAGCAGCATCCAGAAGAAGCCGGGCAGGATGATCAGGATGCTGAATATGATGCTGAACAGGATGTACGCGCAGATCGTCAGCACCGGGATGCCGAAGGAACACACCCAGGCGATGCCCCAGGCGCGCTGCGTATCGGCCGCTTCCTCGCCGGTGATGTAGCTGCTGTTGGGCGGGGCGGCGAAGCCGGCGAAGGGCCTTGCCTTGGCCTTGGCGATGCGCGGGATGTCGCGGATCAACCGGCCGATGTCAGGCAACTGGATGGTGGCCGGGCGGGCACCGAGCACGTCGGTCGGCTCGGCGATCGAGAACGGTTCGGTGCGCTGCGTCCAGATGATCTGCGGCGGCTCGCAGGCATCGCGGCCGGCAACGCGCACCCAGCACCAGATGGCATAAAGGCTGTTGTGATCGTAGCGCAGGCGCTGCACGCGCGCCGTGTCCCGCGCGGCGACTACCGCCTTGGGTGCGCTGAAACGCGCCGCGACGGCGCTGGCCGCGATGTTCAGCGCCGCGCTGTCGGGACGCGGGCCGGGCAACGCGAGCAGGCCGCGCGCCGGCTGTTCGCGCGGCTCCAGGCCGTGGCGACGCAGCGCGTTGTAGGGTTGGCTGGCAGGGTCGGCAAGCGCAAGGCGGGCGAGCAGCGCGGCGTTGGCGGCGCGTAGCCGCGCATCCTGCTCCTCCTCGAACACGCTGCCGGCCTCGGCGCCGGCGGCCTCGAAATCGGCGAAGGCGTCTTCCAGGATCAGCGCCGCGGCATGCGCATTGGCCGCGCGCTGGTCGCCGCCGATGCGGGGCGCCTGCGTTGTCAGCGGCGGCCAGGCAGGCTCCTGCGCCGTGCCGCGCCAGGATTCCAGGCCGAGCGAGGCCATGATCTCCTGCCCCAGCGCGCCAGCCGTCACCTGCGGCACCGAGTTGCGCTGCACCGTCAGCGTCGCGGCCTGCTGGTCGCCGAACATCTGCTGCCGCAGCGAGACCACCAGCGCCACGCGCAGCCGCCGCAATCGCAGCACGCAGCAGGCCAGCAGAAGCTGCGCATCGTCGTCGGACACGCCGACCGGCACGGCAGGCGTCACCCGCGGCAGTGGCACGCCAGCGCGGATTCGGTCGGCAAGGTCGTTCAGGCGATTGTCGAGCAGGATGCGCCAGGACCCCGCGAGGCTCCCGAAGCTGCGCCGCGTCCATTCATGACCAATCACGCCGCCGCCATTGGCCGCGGCGCGCAGCACGGCCTGCGCGCGATCGAGCCAGCCGGCGGCGGTATCGGGCGCCGCGCCGGCGGCCAGCAGCGCGTCCGAATCCAGCGCGGAATTTGGCGCCAGCATGGCCCAGCCCTCGGCCAGCAGACGGCGCAGCACGGCATCCAGCGCCTGCTCGATGTTGGCGCGCCCGCCGGTGATGGTGATGTCGCCGCTGTTGAAGGCGCCGAGCGCCATCCAGGCCGTCGCCACCGCGCTCGACGCCGGCCGGGGCGGCAACACGGTCAGCCCGAGCAGCGTGTTCAGCGCCGGCTCTACCCGGCTGCGCAGCGCCGGCGCCGCCGCGGCTGTCGCCTGCACCGCCGCCGTTGCCTTCGCGCGCAACTCCGTGGTGAGCGACGCCGCGGTGCTGGCCACGATGTCCGTGGCCTGCTCGGCCGCGGAGAACACCGGCACATAGCCATGCAGCGTGCAGTGCTGCGCCGCCGCGCCGGCCGCGAAATCGGGCGGCAGCAGCGTGAGCCTCGCACTGTCGAGCGCCATCGGCAGCGTAGCCCCCGCAACCAGACCAAGGCGCGCGCGCACGCTGCCCTCGATGCCCTGGAAATCGGCGGCGGTCAGCGCCTCGGGGTCGAGCGGTGCTGCCACGCGTGGCAGCACCACCGGGTTGGGGGTGGATACGGCCCGCGCCAGCGCGATCCAGATGCCGCGTTTGCCATCGGCGCTGATCCAATCCTCCCACGCCTCGTTCGCGCCGGGCCGGAGCCGGCGCACCACCGCGCCACTGCCGAGCACGCGAGAGCGCGCGAGGCGCGGCCAGCCGGCGCGCTGGCAGGCGACGTCGAAGGCGACGAAGGTGAAGCGCTGATGCAGCGGCAGGTAAAGCTTGCGCAGCCAGGGCGGCGTGCCCGCCGGCACGCCATCACCGCCCGCCGGCAAGGCAGGGTCGCGCTCGATCGCCACGGGCGCGCCGCGCGCGACCGCGAGCGTGTCGTAGCGCGCGGCGCCATTCGCATCGAGCATGCCCTGCGGCGGTTCCGCCCAGTCGCGCCACGGCAGCAGCTTCGGCCATTTCGCCGGATCCGCCACCGCCGCGGCGAGATCTTCCATGAAGGCATCGCCATCGAAGCTCAGCAGCGGCGGCGCGGCGGGTGCCGGGTCCGTGCCGGCACGCAGAAAAAACGGCGTGGCGATGGCCAGCGTCTCGCGCGCCTCGCTGCGATGCGCGGGGACGATCAGCCGGCGTCGGCGGGGTTTGAGCGCAGCGGGGGCGAGCGACACCGACATCACCAGACATTCCCTGCGCCGGGCGTGTAGCTGGAACTGATGACCGCGTTGGTGATCAGCGTGTCGCACTTCACCACGCCGGAGAACTTGCTCATCCCGGCATCCACAGTGACCATGCCGGCGGTAACCGAGAGCTGCGCCGCGGCGTTGATCACAACCTTGCTGTTCGCTGTTATCTCCACCTTGCCGCTGACATCGATGGTGATCTTGGCGCCGCTCGAATGTTCCAGAGTCACAGTGCCGCCGGACGCATCATCCAGCGTCAATTTATGGCCTCCCTGAGTCTCGATCAGCAGCTTTTCGGCGCCCGCGCTATCGTCGAAAAGCAGCCGGTGGCCCGAGCGCGAGGTGATCGAGCGCCTGTTGTTGTCGCTGTCCATGGTCTCGGGCGGAGCGTCGCTGCCATTCCAGAGCGCGCCGAGCACGATCGGGCGGCTCGGGTCACCGGCGGTGAACGCCACCAGCACCTCGTCCTCCACCTCGGGGATGAACCAGCTGCCGCGCTCCGCGCCCGCCATCATCGTGGCCAGCCGCGCCCAGGCCTGTGCCGGCGCGGCGTCGTCGGAGGCAACGAAGGGCAATTCCACCTTCACCCGGCCCTGGCTGTCGGGGTCCTGCACGTCGCGCACGATCGCGGGATAGACGCCGTAGAGCCGCGGGCGAGGGAAGGGCACGACCGTCGCGATGGGGTCGAGGAGGCTCATGCGCCCTGCTCCAGCGCCGCGCGGCAGGCGGCGAATTCGGTACGGAAACCGCTGGTCTGGTCGAAGCTGTGGCGCACGCGCGTCACCTCGTAGATGCCGGAGAACCAGGGCCCGAGGTCGAGCAACTCGGCGCGCCCGCCGGCACGCAGCGCCGGCGTTCCACGCGTGGTGCCGGTGCCGCGGATGAAGGCGCGCGCGCGCTGCTTCATGCGTGCCTCCGCTAGGTTGCGCGCCTCCTCGGTCGTCGCCGGCATTTCCAGGTGCAGGTCCTCCGGCGCCTCGCCCAGCGCCTGCTGCAGCGCTTGCGGGCCGGTGCGGCCCTGCGCCTCGGCCACGGCGCGCGCGATGTCGGGCCCGGCTTCCTCGTGGATCGCCGCCTTGGCCGAGACATCCCAGCCATGCACGCGCACCTTGGTGCGCTGCTGCGCGAGGTCGGCCCGCACATCGAAGCGGATCAGCTCGTTCTGGTGGGTCAGTGGAATGGGTCGTGCGCCATCGGCCCGCGCCCGCGCCGTCACTGCGCCGTCCTTCAGCAGGATGCGCGCATCCAGCGCATCCGCACGTTCGCGCAGCAGGTCGAGCTCGCTCTGCCCAACCTGCCAGCGCTGCACGTGGTTGGCCCCGGTGGCGTCCACATCGGCGCGCAGCCCGGCATCGTCGAGGATGCGGCGGAGGATGTCGGCGTCCGTCGCGTTCTCGAAGGTGCGTGAACGCCGCGCCAGGCGCAGCTTTGCCAGCGCATCCTCGGCCAGGATGGTGAGTTCCGGCGGTCGCGATTCCGGATACGACGCGCCGATCGCATTGATCGTGCCCTCGAACACGGTCTGTGGCGTGCCAGACGTGCCAAAGGCCACGGTGATGCGCTTGCCGAGGTCGATCGCCGCGCGGTCGAAATGCACATAGCCAGGCGCGCTCGCGCGCTCGGTCTGGCCGAAGTTCAGGAACACGGCTTCGAGCGTCGCCACGCCCTGCGAATCCTCCATCGTCTCCAGCCGGATCAGGTCGCGGCCGAGCGCCGTGTTCTCCTGCCCGTCGATCGACAGGACGGGACGGGCCGAGACGAGAAGGGGCGGGCCGTCGTTCATCGCTGCGGCAAGGCCAGGCGGAGCGCGCGTTCCAGTTCCTCGCGCAGGATCTCGCGGATCACGGCGCGCAGGTCATCGGCCTGCGTCTCAGGTGCGGCATCGGCCTCACCGCCGCCGCCGCGCGCACCGCCCGCGGCGGGATCGACGATGACGTCGGTGGATACAGTGTCGATGATCACCGGCATGGTTCAGTGCCCTCCCCGGCAGCGCGCACAGCCGCAGCCACCGCCCATCGAATGCGCCCGCGGGGCGGTGGGGGTGCGCGGGGCCTGCATCGCCAGCGTCTCCCAGCGCGGCCGCCGCTCGCCATCCCACGCCGTTTCGCGCGGGGCACTGCGCAAGGCCGGCGGGACGGCGCCGGAAGGGGCGCGCGGCAGCACCGGGGGCGGGCTGCCACGCGGCGCCAAGGGCGTCGCCCCGGCGGGCGTGTTGGGGGCGGCGAGCGCCGTGCCCGCGGCGCGCTGTCCGGCGACGACGGCAGCAAGGCCGGCAGCACGGGTCCCCGGCGCGGGGCCATCTGGCGCCCAGGGGCTGGCCGCCCCCGCGGCAGCGCTGCGAGTGCCCGAGGACAGGCCCGCGCGCCCGGCCGTGCCGGCTCTGGCGCCGCTACCGGCCCCGGCGCTGGCGCCGCTACCGGCCCCGGCGATGCCGCCGGCATTGCCACCCCCCGCGCTCAAGGCACCCGCGCCGAACACGTCCACCGCCGCATCCGCCGAGAGCGAGATGCCGGCAGCCGACGACAGCCCGATATCGGCCGACAGGCCGAGATTCGCCTGCAACGACACACCGGCAGAGAACGAGGCGTCGAATTCCGCCGAAAAGCCCGCGGAGATGCCGAGTGACAGATTGGCCGAGAAGCCGGCCGACAGCCCCAGCGAGAGCCCACCCGGACCCATGTCGAGCAGGCTGCCCGCGCCCGCCGCCGCCGCCGCATCGCGCAGCCCCGCGGGGCTGGGCGGCGTGGCCGCACGCGCCGCGGCGCGATCCACCGCATTCACCTCGTAGCGGAATTCCTGCTCGGTCAGCGTGATCAGCACCTTGGAGCGCAACGGCACGCCGCCGGGCGAGAAATAGTCGAACGTTTCCTGATACTGCGTGATCAGGCCGTTGAAGATGATGCTGCCCCAGCGGAACTGCACACGCTTCGGCGCCGGCTGCTTGTTGGCGCTGCCGCCCTGCTGCGTCTCGGCCTGCTGGATCAGCGCGGCAAGGCCCATGGTGCGCAGCCGCACATCGAGCTTCTCCTCCTGCTCCACCGCGCGCCCATCGGCAGCGTCGCGCGGGCGCGTGCTGTCGAACACAGCCTCGAAGTTCAGCGTGGCCTCCGACGTGCCGACATGCTGGACCTGTTGGCGGCCCTTGCGCTGCCTGTCCCTCGCCCTGCTGGCGGTGACCTTCAGGGTCAGCGTTTCCGGGTTGAAGTCGAAGGGAATCGCCTCGGCCTCCGTCGGCTGTTTCCCGGCCTCGTCGAACGGCACGATGCTGGCGCGCTTGAAGGCGGCACTCATGCCGTGGCCCCCCGCAGCAGCCCTTCATGCGCGATGTGCAGTTCCTCGATCGCCATGGCGCGCGCCTCATGCGCGTTGAGGTCGGCGGACTTCACCTTGGTGACGATCCCGTTGACGAAGTTCCAGCTCGCCTTCGGCTTGGCTGCCGCGCCCTCCGGCCCGAATACGGTGATGGCACCGGAGACGTAGGGTAGCGGGAAGGTGCCGTCGGTGCAGCGGCGGATCCACGCCCAAAAAGCGTCATCCAGGGTCACACCGCGCTTCAGGATCAGCACCGGCGAGGTCGCCTTGCCGGGCAGTTGCCGCACGCCGGCGTTGAAGCCGCCTTCGCGCAACGCCGTCATCTCGATGTTGAGTTCAAGCCCCGTCACCTCGCTGAAGGCGCCGCGCGCGGCATTCGGCCCGCCCTGCGCCAGCCCCTCGTCACCGCCATAGCCGGAGACGTCGATCACCACGCTGAAGTTGAAGTGCGAGAGGAAGTTGTCGCTCATGGCCCGAGAGCCTCCAGCGCCGGCTCCTCGGCACCCGAGCGGACCAGGCGGAAGACGATGAACTCCGCCGGCACCGCAGGTGCCACACCGACCAGCAGGATGGCCTGGCCGGCATCCTGCGCGCTGCGCGGCGTCGTGCTTTCGTCGCAGCGCACGAAGAAGGACTCGGCCGCGCTCCGCCCGGCCAGCGCGCCGGCGTCGAACACTGCGCGCACGCGGCGCGTGGCGATGCGTGCCATCGCGTCCCACAAATCGGGCCCGTTCGGTTCGAACGGTGCGAAGGCGAGGTCATGCACCAGCTGCGCCTTCAGCCAATCCACCAGGCGGCGGACCGAGATATGCGTCCAGTCGAGGTCGAGCGACGTGGTGCGGCTGCCGAGCAACATCAGACCACGCTCGGTCGGCCGGATCACATCCACGCGTTCCTCATGCAGAAAACCGGCATCGGGCAGGCCTGGGTCGTCGGCCAGCGCGAAGGCACTACGAATTTGCTGATTGGCAGGCGCAGCCCAAGGTCTTGCGGCCGCCTCGACCCGCGCCACGATGCCCGCGGCCGCAGCGGCGGGCGGCAACGTCACCGGCGCCGCGCGTGCATCGCGCGCATCGGCGGCGAGCAGCCAGGGCGCATAGAGCGCGGCACGGTCGGAGGCCAACGCGCGACGCCAGGCGGTGATGTCGCCGGGTGTCAAAAGCGGTGGCAGGTCGAGAAGCGCGATGCGCGTGGCACCGGCCTCACAATGCTGCACCACCGCCTGCTGCGCGGCGCGCAGATCGGTCATGTTGAGGCCGAGCCAGGGATAGGGCTGCGCGCGGCGTACGCCGGGCACGGGCGCTGGCAGGCAGGCGCCGAAGCAGGGTGCGCCGGGCTCGGGCGGTGGATCAGGCAGCAGGTCGCGCGGCGGCGCGGGATGCAGCAGATCCGGCAGCACCACCAGCGCCACCGGCGAGAAGGGTTGCTTCACATCCCATTCACCCAACGCATCCAGCGCCGCCGGGCGATCCCCGAACAACAGGAAGCGATGGTCGGCATCGCCGGCACGATGCGCGGGGTTGATCTCGGTGGACGTAAGGAACACGTCGCGCCGCGTGGTCGCCTCGGCATCCGCGCCACGGCGCACCGGCACGAGGTCCGCGCCCGCTACCAGCAGACCCTCCGGCGCTGCCAACAGGGCGTGGGATGGCAGCAGCCACGCATCGCGGAGCAACGCGCTCGGGCGCAGCAGGTCGGAGCCAGCGGGATCATCCACATCGCCCCAGATGCGGTCGGGCGAGCCCGCTTCCGTCTCCGGATCACTGCCGTCGATGGGCGCCGGCAGCAGCGCTTCGGACGCCGCACGCCGCCCGAGCAGGCGCGGCAGGAAGCGCGGGTGGCGCCAATCCAGCCCAGCCTCATCCCACCGTTCGAGCACCGCGCCGTCGAGCGCGATGTCGAGGCGCAGCAGGATTTCCTCCGCGGCCTGCGCCGAGACGTTCCGCCGGAAGCCGAGCGGTAGCGCGGGCTCGAGCGTCAGGCGCACCGTGCCGCGACCGGCCTGTTCCACCTCCGTCACGCGCGCGATATGCCAGGCGGCCTCGCCAAGTATCTTTCCCGGGAGCCGCACGGTGGTGCCGGGCACGCCGCGCTGCGCCGGCACCAGGTAGCGGCGCCGCAGCATGGTGCCGCCACCCGACTTCGGCACACGCACCAGTTCCGGCACCATCGGGAAGGCGCGGCGCGGCGCGCACAGCCGCAGCAGCAGGCCATTGCCCCAAGCCCCTGGATTGCGCGCGGCGATGCGCATGGCGCGGCGCGACGGCGCTGCGTGCGCCACGGTGACGCCCGGCAGCACAAGGCGCGCGGTGCGCGCGTTGCGATGGTCCATGCAGCGGATGACGACGGCGCGGCGGCCACCCTCATTGAAGAAGGCGGCGATGGCCTGCGGCATCAGCAGGCCCGGGATGGCGGCGCCGAAGGTGCGCGTGAAGGCCGCGGCACTGTCCACCGGCACCGGCGTGTTAAGCGGGCCCCGCTGCGCGAGCCCAATGAACGCCGCGGTGTCCAGCCGCACGAGTCGCGGCGTGGGCGGCGTGGCGCGCGCCTCGTACACGCCCGGCGGCAGGCCGGAGCGCCATGCGGCGCCTGTCGCGAATTCGGCGCCACGCAAGGAAGCGCTCATGATGCGCACATCTCGACTGGGCTCGTCATGCCCGTCACTCCATGCCGATATCCTCGCAGACCAGGGCGAGTTCCTCCATGGCCACGTCGGTGCCGCCCTTCGCGGCGAGAGTCGGGCCGGTGTATTTCGACGGGCGCGCATTGGTGAGCTTCCACGTCATCACCACCGCGGCGCGATCCTCGCTCATCAGCTCGATCACCACGGTTGCCTTGGCGTCCTGCTTGCCCTGGCGGACCTGGTCGATCCACTGGAAGAAATCCAGGCCGCCGGCGAGGCCGCGCTTCAGCGTCACGTCATTCGCCTTGTACATCAGCGGCACCTTGCGCGGCCGGTTCGCCGGATCGGTGCCGACGCGGTAATCGGCGTAGGTGACCTCCGTGCCGAGGCCCGAGACGTCCGAGAAGCCGGCCTTGATCTCGGTGCCGGAGCCCGGGGTGATGGTGACCTTGAAGTTGAAGGCGCCATATGGATCGTCGCGTTGAACAGCCATGGCCGTTGTCTCCTCTCAGACTGTTCAGACGATGGAAGCGTCGGCCGTCCATTGGCCGATGCGGAAGATGACGTATTCGGCGGGCTTGGTCGGCGCCACGCCGATCAGGCAGACCAGCCGGCCGTTGTCGAGGTCGCCCTGCGACATCGTCGTGCGGTCGCAGCGCACGAAATAAGCCTCGGACGGCTTGGTCCCCATCAGCGCGCCGGTGCGCCAGACATCGTAGAGAAAACTCTCGATGGTCAGACGGATGCGCAGCCACAGCGCCTCGTTGTTCGGCTCGAACACCGCCCATTGCGTGCCGCGGTCGATCGAATGCTCCATGTAGATGAACAGCCGACGTACGTTCACATAGGTCCATTCCGGGTCGCTGCTGATGGTACGCGCGCCCCAGATGCGATTGCCGCGGCCCTCGAAGAAGCGAAGGCAGTTCACGCCTTCCGGGTTCAGCACATCCTGCTCGCCTTTGTTGACCGGGCGGGAGAAGCGAAGGATGCCGCGCACCACCTCATTCGCCGGCGCCTTGTGCACGCCGCGTTCGATATCGGACCGCGCATAAACGCCCGCTACCGCGCCTTCGGGGCTCAGCAGCATGGTTTCGCCGCCGGCACCGCCGGGGGCGGGCGTGACCAGCCAGGGATAATACATCGCGGCGTAGGTGCTGTCGTACTGGCCGCGCACCTCTCGGATCGCCGCCTGGTCCGCATCCGGCGGTCCGGCGGTGATGGCGAAGCGGTAGCGCATGCGCTCGGCATGGCCGATCAGATAGCTGCGCGCCACCATCGCCTGATCGGTGGCCAGCGTCGACGAACCTGGCGCCGCGACGATGGCGATATCCTCGATCGCCTCCAGCGCGACGAGGCCGGTGGCGTCGTGCCCGGCACCCGCGCCGGCCAAGTCATCGGCCGTCATCGTCGTGCCATCGAGCCCGCCGGTGAGTTGGTGCGGCGTGCCCGCGACCAGCGCGCCGAGCAGCGCGGCGGCGAAGCCCGCGCGTGGTTGCGCCGCCGCTGGGATGGTGGCCGGGTCGCCAAGGTCGAGGAAGATGCGGTTGGAACGGTCGGAGGGCGGCTCGATGCCCGCGACGGGGTCCTCATGCCGCAACACCCGTCCAATGAACATGTCCGAATCCGGGTGCGGCGAAAGACCGCCGACGCTGTCGCTGCGGCTGCCGGTGGAGCCATCGCCGTTCGGCTGCACCAGCAGGCTGAGCGTCACCTTCTGTACGCTGCGCAGCGCCGCGCTGGTGAGGTCGAGCGTCCCGCCCGCGCCGGTCAGCAACGGCCGACCGGTGGGATCCATCGACACCGCCCATAGCGCCGCGTTGTCGAGCGGTGAGGCCGTGCTCACCAGCCGGTCCTTCGCCGCGACGTTCGAGCTCTCGACCATGTCGCCCGGCCGCACCCCGGCGAGGCTGCGCGCTGCGCCGGTGCCGGTCAGCAGGTTGCCGCTGCGCAGCGCCTGCGCGCCAACGACAAGGTTGCCGCTGATGCCGGGGAAGCGCGCGCTCAACTGCCGGTCAGCGCCGGAGATCGACATCACGGCGCCGCGCGCGCGCGATTCCGGGCCGGTGGCGCGAAACACGCGTGCGACATAGAGGCGTCGACCGCCATTCTCGAAGAACAGTCGCGCGGCATGGGCCAACTGGTTGCTGCGCAGACCATCCGCCAGCACGAGGTCGGCGGCGTCGCCGAAGAAGCGCTGGAACTCCTCGAAGGAGGTCACCAGAAGCGGTGCGCCGGTGACCGGCCCTGAACGCGCCTGACCGACGAAGCCAGCCGTGGAGGTCGCGACCCCCTCGATCGACTTCGCGCGGTAGGAAGTCTCCTCGATATAGACGCCGGGGGCCAGATATTCGGGCATGCGCCAACCTCCTCAGACGAGTTCGATATCCCAGCGGCGCTGCTGCCCGCCGAGAATTTCCAGGGTAGGATCCACGCCGCCCACCGGGCTGCGCAACGTGCCGTCCACGGCGCGCACCGCGAAGCTGCGGCGCTCGAAGGGTGAGCCGACCGCATCGGCGTCGATGGTATCGAGTTCGGCTGGCAAGCCGGCGAGCGGATCCGCGACGAGTGCCGCCGCCAGGGGCGCCCGCGGCGCATGCACGGTGAGCACGCGCTGCACCAAAAAAGGGGCAGCGCCGCCCATCGCATCGGGACGCTCACCGGGCAGGAGCAGCAGGTAGGAGCCGTCATCCGCGCTCCAGGTGAT
>Ga0105049_10001749_pt1 | contig 25595 bp, 23 predicted proteins | sample MAT06_FD_78087 | JGI IMG/M metagenome (GOLD analysis project Ga0105049, IMG submission 78087) | Freshwater microbial communities from Lake Fryxell liftoff mats and glacier meltwater in Antarctica - MAT-06 | ecosystem: Environmental > Aquatic > Freshwater > Ice > Liftoff microbial mat | place... | reverse complement strand
TTGCCAGATTTATTGTTTCTCCTTCTCCCCAAAAAATCTCCCAGGCATTGATTTTCCACTTTACCCAGGCACGTTCCCAACCATCCTGAGAGAACTGAAAATCTTGGGATAGCTGTGGATTTGTCTCAATCCAACCTCGACAGGCAGAAATAATTTCATCCCAACCCTCTGCAATGGCACTATGGGCGTCGTTATATGAAAACTTTCCCTCTATCAAAATGCGGTTGGGCAGTCCTTGAATAAGATCTATATTGCTTCCGCTGTCATTCAATACTGGAGAAATAACTGGATTTCCTGCCGAACGAACGATCTTGGCGCTCAGATATGAGAGGATTTGCGATGCGCCATAGAGATCTCGCAACTTACGCGACTTTTCAATGAAGCTTTGAACCGGGGCAAAGCTGATCGCGGTGTAAACCGAAGTTTCTGGGGCTGAAGACATCAGGCTTTCCTTATGAGGTGTCGCGCTTGTTTTTAGTTTAGGGGGAACAATATAAACGTGTCGCTAAAAAGAGGCTAGTGTTAGGTATCCCAATAAGACCTCTAAAATCACATCAAACTCGAAGATTTGAGGATTCTTTAGAGAACGTCTCAATCTTTTCTTTTTCTTGACGGTTGGTAACAGAATGGTTAGGAAGCCTGAATTGCATGGATACAGCGATCGCCCACCTTTCAATCGACTCCTTCTGCTCATCGCCACCCTCATCCAGCATCCCGGCGTTGGCAGTGCAGATCCCTTAGAGTCGTCGAGCGGTGAGCATCATGAAGCCCTCCAAGACGTTTGGGAGCGGATGCAGCACGTTGCGGCCAGCCACGCCCTTGAGTTAGAACCCTACCGCCTGAGCACCCTCAAAAAAGACCTACAATTTCTCCGGCGTTATGGCATCCTGCACCGCTCCATGTATCGCTGGGGCTACTACCTGGGAACTGGCGTCTTTCAATCCGACGAACTAGCGATCGCCCTTCAGGCCCTCGCCGCCCAGGGCGGAGCCTTAGGCGATTGCCAATCCCGCCAAGTCTTCGAGAGCGTGACACGCCGCCTGCGATCGCGCAACAGCGCCACACAAGGGCGGCTGATGTACCCCATCCGTACCCAACTCAACCGCAGCATCGTTCCAACCGACCCGCAAGAAATGATGCGGAAGGGAGAAAACCAACACACCCTGTTTCACCAACTTCAGCCCCTAGAACAGGCTATTGCCCAGGGACAACGCATCCTCCTCTACCGCCATCGTGATCCGCATGGCACCCAGGGCATCGGCACCCTTGATATTTACCCACTCCAACTGATTTACTCCGAAATTGCCTGGTACCTGATCTACGAATATGCCGAAGATAGCTACCTAGAAATTGAGCGGATGGATCGGCTCAGTGATTCATTGAAGATCGTTACGGCAGAAGGGAGAGGAATTGAGCCGCAAAAAGCAAAATTAGATCAGGCCTATCAACTCCTCACCCATGGCTGGGGTCTATATCTGGGCAAACGCTTCGAACAACAGCAAGAACTTGCAGGCACTCTGCCACTCATCCTCGTCAAAGTTCGCTTTTTTCCCCCGGTCGCACAGTTCATCCTGGAAGCCAAAGAGCGCCATCCACAGCAGGCTCTTCGCATCAACAAAACCCACGGCTATGTGGATTACTCCATCCATCTGCCAAGGCGTTCATTGGAAGAATTTCGCCGCTGGATTAGTCGGTTTATGGAGGGTGCCATGTTCCTAGAACCAAAGGAACTAGCCTACAAGCACCAACAAGCCGCCAAAGGCTTGATCGAGCGCTATCAATCAGAAACCCAAGGCAATGAGGCGGAAAGCTAATAATTCATGTGGAAGGGCAATTGCTGATTGACTGACAAAACTCGGAAACCCTCACCCCCAGCCCCTCTCCCAAAACGGGCTACGGTGTATACATAAGTCTGGCTTCGGTCTACATATCTCCTGAAACCCTTGCTGTATAGGTTTTTAGAAGAAGTGACAATTCTCAATAGCTCTTGCTTGTTGAGAGCATTCAACGAAGAAATAAGGGTTTGAGAAGTGTATAGGGCATCAATTTTGTGATTGAGCAAGATGTGTATACAACCCAGTTTTTTATGCAAACGATGCTTGTTTGCTGATGTTCCTCAGGATCCAGAAGGGCGGGGTTGGTTTGAGCGAGATGCGCTCAAGGCGCGAGATATTTATGGGGAAGCTCGCCATGATTGCTGGAGGAAGATGGCGATCGCCACCCCACAAAACATCGAATCACCTGCGATTCAAAAATATTTGATGTAAAAAAAGCCCTCGATGCGACCCCCAAAAGCTTCCTACCTTGGCCGCTGGGTCAGTTGATTGTGCCGTTCGTTCACGATGTCAATATGACGCCAATATCGAAACTGATTTAGATGCCCTGATTCAGCTAGTGGGGCGATCGCTCCATACCTATAAATTTCATCGATCCAAACCATCCCCCCTCAAACTGAGGAATTTACTGAATAAATGAATGGGATGACTGATCGGATTATAAAGCTGTCATAAAATACGGAAAATCTTTTACCATGCCTAACAATCAAAGACTGTAACTTTTCATACATTCATTATCAAGATCCGCATAAACATCATATTCAACCCCTTCAAAATGATCGATAGTGAGATTAAGGAAATGGAAGTCTAATCGATTCTTACAGCATCAACCAAAACATGAAACAGGGGCTCTCTAGACTGATAAGCCGATAGTAAGTAAATCGACAGACAGATGAATTGACTTCCTCAATCTTGATTTAACCCATTGTTCAGTTTTTATCTCAAGGATTCACCCCTATGAAGTCTCATGTACTGGCAAAGTTAGCAGCAGCAACAGCATCCGTTGTGATGATGGCAATTGCAGCCCCAGCTCAAGCATTTTCCTTCTCGTTCGGAACGGATAGCATTAAGTTTGGCAATGATACAACGGTTGACTTTGAGTTCAGAGAATCCCACGGAGCCTATACTTCTGGCGTGAGTATTTTTGAACAGAATAATCTGTCGAAAGCCGTTGCCAACCTGTTTTGGGAAACCAAGCAATCTGATAATAGGGGTGCCAATGAATGGAAAGGATCCTTTGGCAATGCAGTCACTTCTCGCACTGGGCTAAATCTGGCTTCCTTCACCTTTAAGTCTGGCGTTGCTTACACGCTCGGGTTAGTGAGTGGTAGTAACGGCACCGTGTATTCCACGAGCAGCTTAAATCGGAACTCGACCCAGCAAGCTGTGTTTGGCGATGCTGGTACATTGTGGTCGGCTCTCGACAAAAGCACCACAGCCCATTTCTCCGCAGCTCCTCGATACAACAGTGGCGATCTGTTTAATGGCCCCGTGCTGGTTTCATTTGATGATCGTGGCAACAGAAATGATACCGACTTCCAAGATTTCACCATCCAAGCACGCGCACAAAACCCCTCTCAGCCCGTTCCTGAACCCCTTTCCCTTGGCGGCATCGCGTTGGCAGGGGCAGGCTTGAGCTATTTCCGTCGTCGTCAACAAAAAGCAAAAGCTGTTTAAGAACCCTGAAGAATAACATGGTTCTCAATAGCAATGCTTCATAGCAATGCTTCATGACAGACGGATCTGACCTCTAAAAAATCCCCTCGCATTTGTCGAGGGGATTTTCTGTTGAGATGAGTTTAGTTGGCAACCACAAGTTCGAAATGCCTGGGGGTGTAAGGAAATGGCCGATCGAGAATCATGAATTAGCGAAATGATTTTTACCCTTCTTACCATTCTGAATTAGAGATGTAATAGAAAGATGGATACAATAGAACTTTTAGCGCGTAAGAGTCTTAAGTCTGCTGGTTTGCCCATAACTCAAATCACGGCTCTAATAGGATTGCTATATGGCTGGGGTTGATGTTATTTCTAAACTCAGACAAGATGGATTGATGACATCGACTTGCAGCTTCATGAGCTGCGCAGATGATGATCTGCACAAATTTTCGGTATGAGTTTGTTAGCTCGCTTGGGATGATCTGTAAGCTGTTGGCTGACTAGAGAGATGTAAAATCAAAAGCTGATGTCCCTTCCCTGACTGAGCGCGTTGCTTTTCCTCCAAGGTCTACCCCAAGGAGTTATGATATGCCAGGTTTTCCTGTGGCCAAGAGTTTAGCCCTACTCAGCGCCACCCAAGTCACTATTCTCTGGCTGGTGCTGCCGCCGTCAGCATCCTTAGCGCTGGCTGCACCGTGGCCTGCGGTTGCCCAAGTGGCTCGGCCTGAACGAGATTCTCTGTCCCAACGGATTCAAAATTGGTTGGCAAGCCTCAATTTGCCCTTTCTCTCGACCAACCGAGAGGCCAGTGCGGTTGATGCGTTAGCCCAACGGGATGCGTCAGGCCAGCGGATGGCGGCCCATGCCTTGGGGGGGGCGATCGCCCCCCCCGAGGGGTTTGGAGCCATTGGCGAAAGTATGGGGCAAACCTACTATGTCTCCCCCACAGGAGCCGATGAGAATGCTGGCACTAGCGCCAGCAGCCCCTTTCAGACGGCTAGCCAGGCCCTAGAGGTGGTGCGCCCCGGAGAAACCATCGTCTTTGCCCCCGGAGACTATGGCCGCCTTGCTATCCATGACATCCAGGGCGATCCTAATCGCCCTATCACCCTACGGGCCAATCAAGATGCGGTGTTTAGTTCGGGCAGCTATGCCACCGGAACCGCCATCTCGATTCGAGATAGCGCCCACCTAATTGTGGAAGGGTTGGTGGCGACCCGCTCGTTGTGGGGGATCGCCGGAGAACGGATGGCGCAGGTAACCCTCCGCAACGCCCATGTGTTTGACATTGGGCAAGAGGCGATCTCTGTCCGCGACCATTCACACCATATTCTCATTGCCGAGAACCGCATCCACGATACGGGGCAGCGCGGGGGCGACTTTGTGCGCTATGGCGAAGGGGTCTATGTGGGCAGCGGTCAGCCTGGGGGCGAAAATGACGGAACGCACAGCGTCGTCATCCATAAAAATGAGATTTTTCGCACGAGCTCAGAGGCCATTGATCTCAAACGCGGCTTGCACACGCTGATTGCAGAATACAACTGGATTTACAATATCAACACCAATGTTCGGGCAGCGATTAATGTCCAAGAAAGCGCCCGTGGCACTGAATATGGCTATATTGTGCGGGGCAACCTGATCACCAATATTTCGGGCGCTCGCTATGACACAGATGGCACGGGCATTCGGATTTTTGGCGGCGGTGTCGAGGTTTACAATAACGTGATCTACAACAACCAAGCCTATGGCATTCGCAGCGAAGGCACCATAGGCGGAACCCGGCGAATTTATCACAATACGGTCTATAACGGTGGCGATCGCGGCGATATTGTGGATGACGGCGGGAATGCTGATCTGCAAAATAATATTGGCTCTGAGCAACCGGGAAATATACCAGCGCGCCCCGCTTTATTTGTCGATCCAGAGGCGGGAGATTTTCGGTTGGCTCCTACGGCTGCCGCTGCCATTAACCAAGGAACGATTCTAGAATCCGTGCCATTGGATATTCTGGGTAGCCCTCGCCCCCAAGGGGCTGGGTATGATTTGGGGGCCTACGAAGGACGGTGAATGGTGATCATCTATGGCGGTAGTCATGCCTAGATTTCATAGCGATGGTCTGTAGCTATCGCTATGAGGCTTGGATATGGGTAAAAGGCGATCGCCCTCATCCCATCCCACGCGGTCGAGGACAAAGAAAGGGCGATCGCGCCTTGCCTAAAATTGTGTTTGAATGCTAAACCTACGCAGCCCCGCCGACCACGATAGACTCGCCATCAATGGTGATGGGTAAGAGCGCTAGCGAATCCTCGGCAGGCCCACCTAAAACAGCTCCATCGGGCGCAAACTTGGCATCATGGCAAGGGCATACAAAGGCAGATTGGTCGCCTTGCCACTCAACAATGCAACCCCGGTGGGTGCACGTGGGGTTAACCGCAATAATTTGCTCCGTGTTGGCAGGGTTACGAATGGCCAACACAGGGCCACTGGCCAATTCCACAAATAATTTACCCTGCTGATCTAGCTCAGCAAGGGTGCCAATTGTTTGGGGAGTGCTACTCTGCTGACTTTGTGGCGTGCAAGCAGCGATCGCCACAGGCAGGGAACTGGCGATCGCCCCCACACCCAACCAACCCATAAAATCCCTACGATTCATCAAAGGTTCTCCTAACGCTCAGGGCATTGAACTCGTCTTCATTTACGGTTCGTGTTTACGATAATTCGTATTCACGATAATTCGTATTCACAAACAGTCTGAGTCTAGTGCAGACTAAACAGAACTAAGGCTCATTAACTCTATCTAATCTGATTTGTATCTAACCTGATCTGGCATAATCTGCCGTCTCGCTTGGCACAACGGATTCGGTCGCCTAAAAATTGATGGTCATCCGTCTCGCTGCACTCCTGCCACGTCTCTATTCTGCCGAATCTGTCGAAGCTTAGCGGTGCTTGGGCGCACCACTCCCACAACTGATTCCAGAACTTCTCCCATAAAATAATGACATCACAATCTAATTCTCCCAAGATTTAGCTTCAAGTTTCAGTTTCAGGCTACGGGAGGAATTCATGGGTTCAAAGATTGCTTTTGAGATTGCCTCAGAGACGCTTCCAGGGATTAATTCAGGGATGAATGCATGATTGTCATTAAGCCTTATCTTAGCTCTGCAGGATGAAATCTCGATGAAATCCTGTGGATAGAGGCTGATCTCTCGATAGGAACCCCCCATTGAGCAATCTGAAGAGATTCCAAAATGCTTCCTCAACACGGCTAGGAGGGAGTCTATCAATCCTAAGGCATACTCATAATGAATACGTTTAGCTCAAGATGTCAGGATTGAAAGACGGGGCAATTCACATCATGGGCGAACCCGACCAGCCCAGCGATCGGGGGTGCAAGATCTTGATCTGATTTCAAAATCTGATTTCAAAAATGCTTTTCGGTAATTTTTGGGGCTGAAAATCCTGTCTGTTAGCATCGGAGCCGTGGGCGGAAGCCCCAACACCTGCTAGGATTCTGGAAGTACTTCTGTTCTAGACCTACGAGTTGCCGTTTCCATGCCATCGGGTCAGACCCACGATCGCATTACTCTGTGGAGCCTGCCCTTGGTGGGAGGCATTACCCTGCTGGCTACCACTAACAGCACTCTCACCCTGCTGATGGCGGGGGGCTACTTGCTGGGTGGGTTGATGTTTGGCCCCGACCTCGACATTCATTCGGTGCAATTTAAGCGCTGGGGCTGGTTCCGTTGGATCTGGATTCCCTATCGCGGTAGTCTCAAGCATCGCTCTCCCCTGTCGCACTCCCCCATCACCGGCACCGCCCTGCGGATTCTCTATTTGCTGCTGTTGATTGGCTTTATGAGCGGGCTGGGGTTAGCTTTGATCAACCAAATTGGGCAGCTCGGCTGGACTTGGGGCGATATTGTGGGAGGAATGGGGCGATCGCTCCTCCAGCATCGTCAGCAATGGTTTATCTTCATTTTGGGGCTAGAACTCGGTGCCGTGAGCCATATTCTGGCAGATTGGTTGACCACCGCTCGCCGCCGCTGGCCGCGCGAAAGCTGGAAAGCCCTTTTCCCCAAACCCGCCAAAAAGCGAAAGCGCCGTTCCTCTGCCACCTCTCGCCGCTCGGCCAAACGCCCCACCCCCAAAAAAACAACGACAAAATAAGCTCCCCGTCCTTATTCTGTGCCTTGCCATGTATGCTCAAACCCACTACCTCCTCCGCTCCCGGCAAAATGGCCAGTACCTCGTTGCCCATGCTCGTAATACCAACGACCACCCCGAAGCGCAACCCCTGCAATTTTTGCTGCTGTTTAGTGAATATGCCGATGCCTTGAGCTATGTAAACACCCACGCCGGAGATGTGAGCGATCGCTTTTCGGTCGAAACTCTCATGGGCAGCCAACTCTCCGCGCTCCTCAAACGCTGGGGCTATGACGGCATCGGGGTCGTCAAAGACCCCCTTCTCCCCACCGTCGAATTTCTCAACATTGCCACCCCCTAACGCAATCTGCTCAGCCGCTAATGTGTTCAGCCGCCAATTTGTCCAGTCGCTAAGACTGGGAAGCGGAAGTGCCCCCTTGGCGTTATACAATGCAATCTTGCGTTGAATGATGGCGGGTGATTTGATCCTCAAATTGTAAGTTGGGGACGCAATCATCGGTTTTTGGGGCTGGCTTGAACGGCTGCTTGTTGCCAGTTGATTATTATCGGTGGTGAAGGGCGATCGCCCTCCCCGCCACGGCATGACCCGCCCCTTTATTACGATCAAAATCCCCGGCTCCAAATCCTCGCACCTGTCTCAGAAATCGCACCCATCATTTTTCACCCCTTCTTCCCATGAGTAAGCACTATCGCATCACCCTGCTGCCTGGCGACGGCATTGGCCCCGAGATCATGGCCGTCACCATCACGGTTATGAAAGAAGTCGGCCAGCAGCTAGGGCTTGACTTTACCTTTCGGGAAGCGTTGATTGGGGGAGCCGCCATTGATGCTACCGGAAACCCGCTTCCTGACGAAACCTTGGCAGCTTGCAAAGATAGCGATGCGGTGCTCTTAGCCGCCATCGGTGGCTATAAGTGGGATACACTTCCCAATCATCAACGCCCCGAGCGTGGCTTGCTAGGGTTGCGGGCAGGCTTGGGCTTGTTTGCCAACCTCCGCCCCGCCCAAATTTTGCCACAACTGATCGATGCCTCTAGCCTCAAGCGTGAGGTCGTCGAAGGGGTAGACATCATGGTTGTCCGTGAACTGACCGGGGGCATTTACTTCGGCCAGCCCAAGGGCATTTTTGAGGATGAAACCGGAGCCAAGCGTGGGGTTAACACGATGGTATATACCGACGCAGAAGTTGACCGCATTGGCCGGGTGGCCTTTGAAATTGCCCAAAAACGCGGCCATCGCCTCTGTTCGGTAGACAAGGCCAATGTGCTGGAAGTGTCGCAATTGTGGCGCGATCGCATCACCCAGCTTGCCGCCGACTACCCAGATGTCGAGCTTTCCCACCTCTACGTCGATAACGCAGCCATGCAACTGGTGCGAAACCCCAGACAATTTGACACCATTGTGACGGGCAACCTCTTCGGCGATATTCTTTCCGATGCTGCCGCTATGCTCACGGGCAGCATCGGGATGCTGCCTTCTGCCAGCCTCGGCGCGTCTGGCCCCGGTGTGTTTGAGCCGGTGCATGGCAGCGCCCCCGATATTGTGGGGCAAGACAAGGCCAACCCCTTGGCTCAAGTCCTCAGTGCTGCGATGATGCTACGCTATGGGCTAAACGAACCAGAAGCCGCCCAACGCCTAGAAGATGCCGTTCAAACCGTCCTCAACCAAGGCTACCGCACAGGCGATATCCTTTCTGAGGGAATGACTCTGCTGGGCTGTCAGGCCATGGGTGAGGCTCTGCTAAAGGCGCTAGCCTAGGTTTTGGGGTGACAATCAACCGAGATAATGACCCAGCCTAGTCACCATTCGCTGGGACAACCCTCTAGTGAGGCACTCATCCGAGATAAATCCTACCCACAACTAAATATGGTTCGTTCCGTAGCTTTTTCGCTATGCTATTAGGCAACTTAGCGGAACGATCCGTCAGGGTTTTCACCGTCCATCGAGAATACAGGCGATCGCAACTGGAGAAGGCGTTGGTGTACACCTCACAATATACACAGAATCAACCGAGTCCCGATATCCGACTCGACTCAAACCCCGAATCCATGGGCATTTCGGCCTTGCTCGATCCGGCACTTTTACAGTCTGCCCGGATGATTTACCGCACCTTTTATGAGGTGCATCCTGACGAAATCCGTCGCCCCATCGGTATTGCCATCGATCGCTACACCCACCGGGGCAAGCTCATTTTTGGGGTCAAACCCGTTCTGTTGCCCCAAGAATGTTTTGTGCCCCTCAACCAAATCGACGCCGATCTGTTTTAAGACTTATTTTTTAAGGCTGACCTACTTTTTAGGGCTGAGTCTATATTTTTAGGACTGATCTGTTTTGATGCCGCCAGATTTTAAGGCCAACCTCTCTCCGACCGACTTTTAGACAACCGATTGTAGATAGGTTAGCGTTAGGGAGAGTAATGGATTGAGGTCAATCGCTGAGGGCGATCGCTCAGACGATTGGCTGCATAGGCAGAGTTTTCTGCTTAGGTTTTGCCGGCTGCGGCGGTTAGAGCTGAGATTTTGAAAAAAACCTGAGATCTTATTTGTCTAGCGAAATGATTGGTGTAGATTATTAAGGTTGAATAGTCAGCCTAGGCTGCGGTAATACTAACGCTATGGGATTGTATCCAGGGGTAATCGACCGTCGAGGCATGAAGGTCTTGAAAAAAAGGAAAGCACCGCAGCGCAGACTGTGGGCACTTTTTATGTTGGTCGTGCTAGTGGCTTCGGGGGTGGCATTCCACCAGGTTCGAGCTTGGATCGTGCAGCCCCAAGTCTTGTTTGTGCTGGGCGGCGACCCCAAGCGCGAGGCATTTGCTGCGGAGTTTGCCCAACAGCACCCGGATCTGCCGGTGTGGGTGTCATCGGGTAGCCCTGCCGAATATTCTGAATGGCTCTTCTCGGAGTGGGGGATTGCCCAAGAGCGCGTCCACCTCGACTATCAAGCGGTGGATACCGTGACGAACTTCACCAGCTTGGTTGAGCAATTTGAGCAACAAAATATCAACAGTGTCTATCTCGTAACCTCGGACTACCACATGCGGCGGGCACAAACCATTGGCCTCATTGTGCTGGGGAGCCGGGGCATTGAGTTTCAACCCCTGATCGTGCCAACAGGGCGATCGCCCGAGCCTTGGGGGAAGGTCATTCGTGATGGTGCCCGCTCTATTTTCTGGCTCGTGACGGGGCACACCGGAGCTTCCCTCGGAGAAAGGTACCGCTCAGAGTAAGGAGCCTTGGCTTATTTGCGATCTCGATGCGGGACGGAACCCTAGGGCGGGATGACTCAAAGATCCGTATTACCCTAAAATTAAAGCCCAAAAACTAGAGCGTTCAAAGACTGCTAAGACGCAACATCCTGAATTAAAACATAGGGCTGCAAAATGAGGGCAGTGAAGCGTTTGTTAGGAGACTTGCTCCAACCGCTGATCTGGGTGCGGCTGGGCTTCTTGATGAGGCTTTGATCAATCCACTGCTGAACAGTGCCAGACTCGTCAGTGGCGATCGCCACCGCCACGTCTACTAAATCTAGATCAGAGGCCACGAGCACCAAGGCATCTCGCTCAGAATGGGGCATCAGCCAATCCCATTCGGCTTCGCCCATTCGCCCTGCTAATTCTGCTTGCAAATCTTGCACTTGCGCCACCCTAGCCCTCGTCAAACAGTTGCTCCAAACCGTATTTTAACCTCTTCACCGAACTCTCTGGTTTACCCGATGACAAGAATATGGTTTTCTTATCGGTCTTGAGAGTTTCAATCTTTCTTGATTAATCCATCTTGATTAATTCATAAGCAGGAAAACGTAATTATTTGTAATACACATTTCGACTGCGCTCATGCTCAACCCCTGACGAGAAGAGGGTTGAGCGGAGTCAAAACCCGGCAACGAAGCTTAATTTAATTCAGCCCACCTTCTGACTGCTTCCTAGAGTCTAGTTTGAAGAGACAAGCCAGCCTTACCGCTGTTGATCGTGGAGGGCATGGATTTGATCAACGCAGTGCTGGGTGAGGGTTTCTAAGGTCTGCCGATCCGTAGAGGACGGCGGTTGGATCAGCGCACCAATGCGGATCGTTAGGGGGACGGGGCGGGGAAAAATGGATCCTTTTTGTAAAATATGCTCTGTTCCCCACAGGCTAACGGGGAGGAGGGGGGTTTGGGTTTTGGCCGCAATCAGCGCTGCGCCGAGTTTGGCATTGGGGATGCGGCCATCGGGGGTGCGCGTTCCGGTGAGAAATACACCGACTGCCCAACCGGCCTCAAGTTGCTGCATCGCCGCCCGAATGGCTGCGCGATCGCCCATTCCCCGCTTCACTGGGTAGGCTCCATATAGCCGAATGGCTTGGCTCAAGCCGGGCACCTGAAACAATTCCTCTTTCGCCATATACGACACAGGACGGCGCACACTACAGGAGAGTAGGGGCGGATCAAAATCGCTGGCATGGTTAGCAACAATCAGGAGTGGCCCTTGGCGTGGTACATTTTCCATGCCAAACACTCGCCCCCGGAAGTAGAACCGCAACATCGGGGCGACAACGGACCACTTAAACAGGTGGTAGAGTGCCAAACTCACCCAGGGTTCGCGATCGCGGCTCATGTGGCTGGCTGAGTCCATCCCGGCTTTCCCTTCTCTAAGCGTGTCTCAATCTCTAGCGTATTCAAAAAATGAGTCGTCTGACCTGAAAGTGGCTTGCAGTCTTACGATCACAGACATGGCAAAAGGCCAGGCACGTTTAACTTAGAACACGCTTAACGCGAAACCCCGATTATTCTGCGGCGGGGTATAAGCGATCTAAATCGGCGATCGCCCCTACATTTTCTAGCCCCAGCGCTGGGCTAGTGCGCTTGATCAACCCCGTCAACACTTTGCCAGGGCCAACTTCCACCACCTGCTCAATCCCCTCTTCCGGCAATTGCAACGAGATTTCTCGCCACCGCACTGCGCCTGTCATTTGCTGGGCAAGGCGATCGCGCAACACTGCCGCATCCCTAGAAGGGGTAGGGTCTACATTTGAAAGCACCGGAACCGCTGCCGTTTGGAACGGGGTTACCGCCAAAACCTGACCAAATTCCTGAGCCGCCTCGGCCATCAACGGCGAGTGAAAAGCTCCACTAACATTGAGTTTTATCGCCCGTTTTGATTTCACAGCGCCCATCACCGCTTCTACCGCGTCTGGGGTGCCTGAAATCACAACCTGGGCGGAGTTATTATCGTTGGCCAGCACAACACCGGGTGTCTGGGCAATCTGCTGCTCCAGTTGGTCGCGGTTAAACCCGATCAAGGCCGCCATCATGCCTTCAGAGGCCACAGCCATCAGTTCTGCCCGCCGCTTGACGAGGCGTAACCCTGCTTCAAACTCCAGCACATCTGCCGCGTACAGCGCGACATATTCCCCGAGGCTATGGCCAGCAACTAGGTCAGGGGTCTGACCCCGCTGCCGCAACAGATCGACCAAGAGGGTTTCGATCACATACAAACAGGGCTGTGTATACAGCGTGTTAGAAACTTTATCGTCGGCACTTTGGCAGACTTCTGGCACCGACCAGCCTAAGATCGCCTCTGCCTGCTGAAAGCGAGCTTGTGCCCCTGGCAAGGCTGTTAAATCTGCCCCCATGCCAATGGCTTGAGAGCCTTGCCCAGGAAACACCCACGCTGTTTTTGCCATGACTCTACTTTTTCCTGCAACCGTAACGCTTACTTTCTGAGCTTTCTTTGAGGATGAGGAGCTTAATGCTCTGAGGATCTCTGCTGAGGCGTTTTCCCTATCATGTGAGCTGATGAGATTAAGGGGCGATCGCCCGTCCATTGGCGGAATCTTTGAGGCTTGGGGATTACGCACCTGAAGCCGACCTGCCGCCCCACCGGAAAATCGCAGCCCCCCAGGTTAGCCCCGCCCCAAAGCCTGCACTCGCAATCACATCCCCCGGCTGAATCTTCCCTGCCCGCACCCATTCATCTAAGGCTAGGGGCACCGAGGCCGCAGAGGTGTTGCCATATTCGGCCATATTGCTAATCACCTTCGAGGCCGGAATATGCAGCCGATCCGCAACAGCATCTAAAATTCGCTGGTTAGCTTGGTGGAGGAGCAACCAATCGACCTGCTCGACAGTCACGTTGGCGCGGAACAAAGCCTTTTCGATGACCTCAGGCACCCGCCGCACCGCAAACCGATATACATCTTGGCCATTCATGGTGATGGGGCTGAAGCTACCCCGAGAGACCGTGACCTCATCCACTAACGGTTGCGGCTCTCCTTGATACCGGAGGGTGAGGCAATCATTCATGCTGCCATCGCTACGCAACTCAAAGCCGAGGAGATGATCAGCATCGGGGTTAGCCTGCAAAACGACCGCACCTGCCCCGTCGCCAAACAAGACGCAGGTACGGCGATCGCCCCAATCCGTCCAGCGCGACAGCACATCGGCTCCAATCAGCAACACAGTCTGATAGGTGCCAGTGCGGATAAACTGCGCCGCCGTCACCATCCCAAAGATGAACCCAGAACAGGCTGCCGTTAAGTCAAAGGCAACCGCTTGGGTCGCCCCCAGGGCTTGCTGAATCTGCGCTGCGGTGCCAAACAGATCATCGGGGGTAGAGGTAGCCAGCACAATGAGATCGACTTGGTCGGGGGCAACCCCTGCCATCTCTAATGCCTGTGCCCCAGCAGCCGTCGCGAGCGATCGCACCGACTCCGTAGCCTGCGCCAATCGTCGCTGTCGAATGCCCGTGCGCGACGCGATCCACTCATCAGAGGTGTCTACCACCCGACTCAGGTTCTCATTGCCTAACACCGTAGCAGGGGCACTAGAACCACAGCCCGTGACTGCCACCCCTACCCCAAACCGATCCAACATTACTCGATACCCTCTGGTTGTTCAGTGTTTCGAGGTTCAGGGCTGCGCGACAGAGAAACCTGCCCCTCAGAGGCCACTGGGTCATCTGATTCAAACTGCGATCGAATGCGCGCTAGCACCTGATGGTCAACCGCTTCCTTCGCCATGCGAATGGCATTGAACACAGAAGGAGCCTGGGAGCTGCCATGGCTAATGATGCACACCCCAGCCACCCCCAAAAGCAGCCCACCGCCATGCTCTGCATGGTCAATCCGCTGCTTAATGCGCCGTAGATTCGGCTTCAAAATAGCCGTCCCAATTTTGCCCCTCAGACCCTGCGGCAATTCTTCACGCATGGTTTGCAGCATGACTTCGCCAATGGCTTCGGCAAACTTCAGCAACACATTCCCAACAAATCCGTCGCAGACCACGACATCAAACCTCCCCGACAAGACATCGCGGCCTTCCGCATTGCCAATAAAGGGAATTCTGGGATTGTCTTGCAGCATTTGGTGTGCCCGAACGGCCAAGTCATTGCCCTTCGTCGATTCTTCCCCAATGTTGAGCAAGCCAACTTTTGGCTCTGGCGTCCCTAGCACATATTCAGAATATACCTTGCCCATCAGAGCAAATTGTTCTAAAAATTTAGGCCGACAATCGACATTGGCACCCACATCCAGCACTAACACTGGCTTAGAAACCATCGTAGGCAAGACCGCCCCAATGGCAGGTCGGTCGATTCCTGGCAATCGCCCTAGCCGCAACAAAGCTGAAGCCATGGCGGCTCCAGAGTGCCCCGCAGAAACTACTGCATCTGCTTGACCTTGCTTGACCAATTCAGTGGCCACATTAATGGAAGCCCGAGGCTTTCGGCGAATCCCTGTTAGAGGTTCCTCGTGCATTTCCACGACGCCCTCAGAGGGAATCACCTGTATCTTACCTGCCGCGTTGTGTTGGGCTAGAGAGGCTTCAACTTGCTGAAGATCCCCAACCAACAGAACTTCGACATCCAGTTCTTCCTGTGCCCTGAGTGCGCCAGCCACAATTTCAGATGGGGCGTAGTCTCCGCCCATCGCATCAACGGCGATCCGTGCTCGAGTTAAACCCATGCGCTCGATGTGATAGAAACCTCAAAAATTCTATCAGATGGACGATCTCAGTAACGGAAACAAGACAACGAATCTCAATGTATTCGCCATAGGATCGGGCAATCTTTCTGATTTTCTCGAAAAAAAACCAGACCTTAACCCAATACCTTCTCAGTTTCGCCAGGCGGAACAATCCGCTGGAAGAGATAGCCTGTGCCCCGTGCCGTCAGAATCAGCTCAGGATTGCTGGGATCATCTTCTAGCTTGGCGCGGAGACGAGAAATATGCACATCAACAACGCGGGTATCGACATGGCGCTCTGGGGTATAGCCCCATACTTCTTGCAAAATTTCAGAGCGCGAAAAAGGCTCCCCCGATCGCCCAACCAATAATTCCAACAGGCTAAATTCCATGCCCGTGAGCCGAATGCGCTCGTCGCCCTTATAAACCTGCCGCTTATTGGTATCGATGCGGATGGTATTGATCTGGATCACGCCGGAGCTAGGAATGCCCGTGGTGCCCGTCTTTTCAACACGACGCAGAACCGAACGAATGCGGGCTTCTAGCTCCTTGGGCGAAAACGGCTTGACCACATAATCATCGGCTCCAAGCTCTAGCCCCGTAATTCGATCGGCCACATCGCCCAAAGCCGTTAGCATGATGATGGGGACGTCCGATTCTTTGCGTAGTTCTTGGCACACCCCATAGCCATCTAGCTTGGGCATCATCACATCCAGCACGACGAGATCGGGGGCTGAATGACGAAATGTGTCGAGGGCCTCTTCGCCGTCTGCCGCCGTTACCACGTCATACCCAATCATCGATAAACGGGTTTCAAGGATACGGCGGATACTGGCTTCGTCATCGACGACCAGGATTTTTTCTTTATGATTCTCCAATTGACTCAACACTCCTTGAAACAATGCTTGAGGATGTTAAATTCTATTCATACTATCTTTTAAGATAATATCTCAATTACGGCAATCGGGATTGGCCGCAGCTCTTATTGTCGCTACATTTCAGAGTTTTTTAAAATTCGCCCAATATTTCGTATAAAGTTTACCAACCTCAATAAGATTTGTATGCACTTGGTTGATTAAGTATTGTCAACATATTGTCAGCAGGTTGCTCGCTCTAGGCTGGAGAAAGCCAATGTAGATCTGCTGTGACTAGGCTCAAGTTCTCTTCACTCTCCTACACGGCAGCGATGGCTGGTGCCGTGCAGGTTGCAACCTCCGAGACGGCCTTCTGACTGGATAAAGACTAAAAACAGCTCAGGCAAAAAGGATGAAAGCCTCTAGTGTAGAGGGCTTGCCTGGCGATTTTATCGAAAAATGGATGACTTGATTTGTGGAATTGATTTGTGGAATTGATTTGTGGAATCGAGGAAAATTCTGCAGGGGATGACGCTCTTTAATTAGTTCAAACGTATTAAAATAAAAGCCTGAAGGTTGCTGAATGGTTAAATCGCATGGCTAAGACCCGCTCGGTTTATGTGTGTAACGAATGCGGGGCTACCTCGGCGCAATACTTTGGCCGCTGTGCCGCCTGTGCTAGCTGGAACTCATTGGTTGAGCAGGTCGCTCCGGCTAGTAGCGGTGGAACGGGCAAAATCGGGGCGATCGCCCGTACCCCCAGAGGCATCGCCCGCAAGCCTGCCCGCGCCGAACCCATTGCCGCCCTCACCCTCAACCAGATCACTGACCATCCCCAAATGCGGCTGTCGTCGGGCTATGGCGAGTTAGATCGGGTGTTAGGGGGTGGCATCGTGCCGGGGTCTCTGGTTCTCATTGGCGGCGATCCTGGCATTGGCAAATCGACCCTGCTGCTGCAATCGGCTTACCTGTTGGCTGAGCAGTACCGGGTTTTATATGTCTGCGCCGAAGAATCGGGGCAGCAGGTCAAATTACGCGCCCAGCGGCTGGGGGTGGTGCAGAATCAAACGACACCGGGCAAAGGCGTGCAATCGTCTCCCACGGTGACCCAACGGACTGCGACCGCAACCCAGGCCGGAGAGGCCTATCCGGGGTTGTATCTTTTGCCCGAAACCGATTTAGACACAATTTTGTTGGAGTTAGAGTCGTTGCAGCCCCAAGTGGCCGTAATCGACAGTATTCAAGCCCTATACTTTGCCTCTCTGACCTCGGCCCCTGGGTCTGTGGCGCAGGTGCGCGAATGCACATCGGCGTTGATGCAAGTGGCCAAGCGCGATCATATTTCGCTGTTTATTGTGGGGCATGTGACCAAGGAAGGGGCGATCGCCGGCCCCAAGGTGCTAGAGCATTTGGTAGACACGGTGTTGTATTTTGAGGGCGATCGCTTTGCCAGCCATCGCTTGTTGCGCTCCGTCAAAAACCGCTTCGGAGCCACCCAAGAACTCGGCGTCTTTGAGATGGTCAACTCTGGCCTTGCAGAGGTCCTCAACCCCTCGGCGCTGTTTCTGGGCAGCCGCGACGAAGAGACTCCCGGCACCGCCACCATCGTCGCCTGTGAGGGCACACGCCCCCTCGTGGTGGAGCTACAGGCGTTGGTTAGCCCCACGAGCTACGCATCCCCCCGGCGCTCTACCACGGGCATTGAATACAACCGGTTTCTGCAAATTTTGGCGGTGCTTGAGAAGCGGGTGGGGATTCCCCTCTCGAAGTTAGATGCCTATGTGTCTTCATCTGGTGGTATCAACGTCGGAGAACCGGCAGCGGATTTAGGGGTGGCCGTCGCAGTAGCCGCTAGTTTCCGCGATCGCATTGTCGATCCGGAGACGGTGCTGATTGGGGAAGTGGGGCTGGGGGGGCAGGTGCGCCCGGTGTCTCAGATTGAGCTGCGGCTCAAGGAAGCTATGAAACTGGGCTTTAAACGGGCGATCGTGCCCGCTGGGCAAGCGGATCAACCGGGCATCGACCTCGACATTATCCCCGTAGCACGGGTTATGGATGCCCTCACAACCGCCCTCATTAGCGGACGGATCCAAGCCCAACCCGAAAACGGCGGGTGAGGGAAGAGTCAGCCTGCTAGATGCCCAAGACTTGTTTGGCACGTTTTAGGTACTTTTCGCGGTCAGCCAAGCCATTTTTACCCCCGTTGACTAACCGCGTCACGCGGATCAGGTCATCTGCGTCTGCGTGGCGGTTGATTTTGCGCATATCCCAGAACCATCCGGCGGCGGTGACGGCATATTGCGGTGAAGCGACGAGGTCGGGGTACGACAAGAAATCTATGCCCATGGCCTGGGAGAATTTGGCGTAGTTGGCACGGCCTGTAAGTTGGATGACCCCGCGCCCCATGAACTGCTTGCCATCACCAGCTTGGATGTTGCCTAAATCTTGGGCTAATGAGGAGGGGGGCTCGTAGCGTTTTTGGGCATCGGTGGGTCCCCAGAGTTCGCGCATCCATCGCAGCCCGCCACTTTCGTGCAGAATTTGCCCAAAGAAATGGGAAATTCTCAGCGGGGTATTGATTTGGAAGCGCTCGCAGGTGACGTTGATGCCGGGCATCATCGCGTGAATGCGATCGCCAAATTGAGTAGACCCCACAATTTTGAGCATCTGCGCCTCGGTGACATAAATTTTAGAGGGCGGGGCATAGGTTGCAGGGGCGATCGTCATCGTCGGCTCGGGCGGCGCATCTTCGCGCAGGACAAACAGCCTCAGGTAAGGCTCGGTGCCCGCCGGACGCTCTGGTAAATCTGAAAGCTTACGGATCCAGCTATCAACTTCGCCATCTAGATCATGGAGTTCGGGCAGCTTTTGGATCAAATCACGCAGGCGGGTAGTGCCCCCATCCCGATACTGCTCGAAGGTAAACTTGCTGCTGTAGATGCCGTGGTAAGGGGGCGCTCCAGCGGCGGCAGGGGGCAACTGAGACAGTTGGCGCAGCGCCCGATCAACAAAGCGATCCGCTTCATGGGCCTCCGCAGGCAATTGCAGCAGCAGTTGCTCTAGTCGATCGAGTCCTAGTTGGCGGTAGGTTTTGAGTTTGGCAGCATCCATGGAAGAATTCCCTCGGCTTGATGGGCAACGTCAAAATTTGAGAGTGTGAAAACTGGGGAAGGCTTGTGGCTCTCTGGGAGATGCAGCGTCTTGGAAAACCGCTGTGAGAGTGGGGTGGCCAAGCAATATCTGCAAACCTTGGCTATTTTTTACCGTTATTTTTCACTGCTATTTCTCAAAGTTCCCTAACGCGCAGGCCAGCCCAATGGGTCAAAGCCTGAAACGACTTACAAAAATGACTTGCAATTATTATAAAGACCATAAAACGCCATGAACCTCGGCATTGGCAAAGACTATAAGCAAAAATTAAGCAATGCGTGCCGCTGCCATTGATCGGGCTTGCCCCTGCTGGCTGCATTCTTTCACTGGGAGAAGGGTGCAGGGGCTGTGATGAATTTCTGGAGACTGGTGGAGCTTTGTGGAGAGATAGGGGGGAACCCTAGCCCTGGGGTTAGACCATCTGAGGCCTCAGAAAGTCGTAAAATAAGAAGGCTGAACAGATGGAAACCGCTGCTACTTATGGATGTTATTCCAGCCATTGATTTGTTGGAGGGGCGCTGTGTCCGGTTGTACCAGGGCGATTATGCCCAGTTGGATGTGTATAACGACGACCCGGTGGCGGTGGCGCAGCAATGGGTGGAGCAGGGGGCAACACGGCTGCACCTCGTGGATTTAGATGGAGCTAAAGCGGGGCATCCTGTTAACCAGGCTGTCATTCAGGCGATTGTGGAGGCGGTGTCCATACCCGTGGAAGTTGGGGGTGGGTTGCGCGATCGCCCTGCTGTGGCTGATGTGTTGGGCTTGGGGGTGCGCTGGGCGATTTTGGGCACTGTGGCCGTAGAGCAGCCGGAGTTGGTGGCTGAACTCTGCCGCGAGTTTCCGGGGCAAATTATTGTGGGAATTGATGCCCGCAATGGCAAAGTGGCTACGCGGGGCTGGCTCGAAACCTCAGAAGTAGAGGCGATCGCCCTGGCCCAGCAAATGGAGAAATTGGGAGCCGCCGCCATTATCTACACCGACATTCATCGGGATGGCACGATGCAAGGCCCTAACCGCGAAGCCCTGCGAGAATTGGCAGGGGCGATCGCCATTCCGATCATCGCCTCGGGGGGCATTAGCTCCACCATCGATTTGCTCAACCTGCTGGTGCTAGAACCCCAAGGGGTGAAGGGCGCGATCGTGGGCAAAGCTCTTTACACCGGTGATCTCAGCCTCACAGAAGCGCTGCGAGCGGTAGGGCCGGGGCGCTGGCAAGATATTCCCCCTGATTTTGGCACATCTGTCATTGCCTAAGGCATTATAAACCCCTAGCTCCAGCCGTGGCTGGAGCTAGGGGTTACGATTTTGAACGCTGAAGATACAGATGTAGCCATGATTCATAGGACATTTACCTGTCATTCCCGCGCAGGCGAGAATCCATCTTGAGAGTCTTGCAACCCATGGATTCCCGTTTCCACGGGAATGACGCTGGCATGTCCTAACCTTTGTGACTATAGCTATATCTACACTTAAGGCCGTAGGACGACGACGCCATAGGCTTCGGGAGACAGAAAACCTTGGGCGGTTTTAAGAATTTTGTCAGGCTGCATCGCTTGGATGTGAGCGGGGTAATGGATGGCCGCCTCTAAACTTTGGGTCAGGGCATAGTAGTAGCCATACAGCCCAGCGCGATCGCCAGGGGCTTCGTTCGAGAACAGGAAGCGGTGGGCGACGAGGGTTTGAATGCGGCGCAGCTCACTGGGGGTAATGGGTTCGGATTGGATACGGGCGATGTGATCGGCGATCGCTGCTTCCACCACTTCCACATTCTCGGCGGGCAACTCAGCAGAAATGTAGAACAGCCCTTGGTGACGATAGGTGGAGCTACTTACCCCAATGCTCGTAACCAGTTGCCGATCTTCTCGCAAATCGCGCACCAGTCGAGCCGTGCGTCCGCGCCCTAGCACCGAAGCCAAGACATCAAACGGATAGGTTTTTTCTAAATTCTCCATGCCCGGAATCCGCCAGAGCATGACCAGACGCGCTTGCTGCAACGTGGGATCGGTATATTCACGGCGAACAATGGTAGAAAACGGAGTTTCGGGCGGATGATCCGAGAAGCTAGGGTGCTGGATAGGCACTTGGAATTGACGATGGGCGATCGCCTGCTCAAAGCCCTCTGCCACAATAGACACCAGATCTTCGACCGGAAGATTTCCCACCACCACAGCGGTCATCGAGCGAGGCTGATACCAGTGGTCATGAAACTGCCGCATTTGCTCAGCAGTGAGGCTTTCAACGACTTCTGTTGCGCCCAAAACCGGGCGACGGTAAGGCAAGCGCTCAAAGGCAATTTCCATGGAGCGGCGGAAGGTGCGGCGATGGGGGTTGTCTTGGGCGCGCCGAATTTCTTCTAGCACCACCAAGCGCTCGCGTTCAAAGGCATCGTCCGGAATCGCAGCATTGAGCACCACCTCAATTTGGTGCGGCGCAAGAGCCGCAAAATCCTTCGGCGCAGTGGTGATGTAGTAGTGGGTGTAATCTTGGCTGGTAGCCGCATTCATCACGGCTCCTCGTTGCTCAACCCAGCGTTCAAAATCGCCGCTTTGTAGCCGCTGGGTGCCCTTAAAGATCATGTGCTCTAAAAAATGAGCGGTGCCATTCAATGCATCGGTTTCAACCGCAGACCCCACCCCTAACCAGATGCTTAGGTTAACAGCATCCACCGGAAGCTGCTCAGCAATAATTGTGAGGCCATTGGGGAGTCTATGGATGTGGGGCGCATTGAGAGCGCGGGGGAGCGGCGATTCCAGCAGGGTTGAAGACATGCACAAAATAAAAATACTTTTAATCTATCTTAACGGTCGTAGCCTAGGTCAGTGGTTTTCTTCATCTTCTTTCCCGTGTCGGCTCACGCGGTCAGGTTTTTGGCTGAGATCGCGCGATCGCCCTTGTCACAGGGGCTTCAGGAAAACTCACATTGCCCGCCAGAGGGGTTTCTCCGTACAATTCAATTATGAAGATTTTGTAACAAGTTGATCTGAATTCTCCTCGGTTCCTCGGTTCCAACCGAACCTCCTTCCAGCAAACTCCTGCAAACGAACTCCTGCAAATGAGCCTCCTGCCTTCTGCGGTCATTACGGTTGCTTCAGGGTGCCCGTTGTAACAACCTACAGGACAGGATGAGAGGCATCGATTCACAACCGGATCGCGTACAAAACATTAGGATGGCAGCATGGGCAAAGACGGCAAAGCTCCTCGGGTGGTTGTGATTGGAGCCGGGATCGGCGGATTGACGGCAGCGGCTTTATTGGCGCGGCGGGGATATGAGGTTGCTGCCTTTGACCAAGCCCAGGTGCCTGGGGGCTGCGCCTCCACCTTTCGCCGCCGGGGGTTTACTTTTGATGTCGGGGCTACCCAGGTGGCAGGGTTAGAACCGGGGGGGATTCACCATCGTATCTTTGCCGAGTTAGGCATTGACTTGCCCGAGGCCGTCCCCTGTGACCCGGCCTGTGCTGTGTATCTCCCTGGGGAAGCGGAACCGATTCGCGTGTGGCGAGACCCCCAACGCTGGCAGGCCGAGCGGCAGCGCCAGTTTCCGGGCAGCGAGTCGTTTTGGCAACTGCTGGCAGCCTTGTTCCAGGCAAGCTGGGCGTTTCAGCAGCGCGACCCGGTGGTGCCGCCGCGCAGTGGGTGGGATCTGTGGCAAGCTGTGCAGGCCCTACGACCGGGGACAGCCCTCACGGTGCCCCATGTGTTTTCAACGGTGGGGCAGGTTTTGCGCTGGTATGGCTTGGGGGGCGATCGCCGTCTCCGCACCTTCTTAGACCTCCAACTCAAGCTCTATTCTCAAGTGAATGCGGAAGAAACAGCGCTGCTCTATGCCGCCACCGCCCTAGGTGTTTCGCAAGCCCCCTATGGGCTGTCTCACTTGCAGGGCAGTATGCAAGTGTTGAGCGATCGCCTAGTCGCGTCCCTCGATCGCGACGGCGGCACCCTACAAATGCGGCATCGGGTCAAAAAAATCCATACCGACCAAGGCCGGGTCACAGGGGTTACGGTGCGCAACCAAAAGACCCAAGAGACTTGGACTGAGGCGGCTGATCATGTGGTCGCCAACGTTCCGGTGCAAAACTTGATGCAGCTTTTGGGCGACGCTGCGCCCCAGCGCTATGCTCAGCGGGTCGAAAAGTTGCCGATGGCCTCCGGCGCATTTGTGGTCTATCTCGGCGTCACCCAAGCCGCCATTCCACCAGATTGCCCGCCCCATCTCCAGTTTCTTTACGACTACGGCCAACCCATCGCCGAAAATAATTCGCTCTTTGTCTCCGTTAGCCATGCCGGAGATGGCCGCGCCCCAGAGGGCTGCGCCACCGTCATTGCTTCATCTTTTACCGATCCTCGCCTGTGGTGGGCGCAGGGCGCAGGCGCAACCCCCTACGATACTTTGAAGCAGCAATATACAGAGGGGGCGATCGCCCGTCTCAGCCAATTTTTTCACCTGACCCCTGCTACCCTGCGCCATCAAGAAGCCGCCACGCCCCGCACCTTTGCCCACTACACCGCGCGCGATCGCGGCGTAGTGGGCGGCATCGGCCAGCGGGTTTCGACCTTCGGCCCCTTTGGCTTTGCGACCCGCACCCCGATCCCCGGCTTGTGGCTAGTCGGAGATTCGACCCATCCTGGCGAAGGCACCGCTGGGGTTAGTTATTCGGCGCTCACCGTCGTTCGGCAGATTGGGGCGATCGCCTAACTCCCCATCCGGCTAGCCTTGCCCAGAGTCCTTCAGAACACTCGCTTGTCCCACAGATACCCGTCCCATAGGTTCTAGCATTTCCGTTAGACCCATTCCCCCTATGCCTGTTGGTTATAAGGTAGTTTTGCCAATAGCATCGCCATGGCACAGGTGCCAGAAAGCCCTGAGAATGTCAGCCCTGCCCCAACAAAACCGCTCAACAACAGGAACCAAGGAGATAGGAAGGCACCTAGCAATGTGCCTATCAGCACCAACGAACCAGCCACAATCTGAACCTGGCGCATCATGCTGATGGGGGCGTTTTTGTTGATCTGGGTAAGATAACCCGCCTGCTTCCATGCGGAGAGACCACCGGCTAGGTGGGTTACTTCACTGGCTCCGGCCAAAAAGAGTTTTTGGGCGGCGGCAGCCGAACGGTTGCTCGTTTGACAGTACAACACAATGGTTTTGCCACCTTCGGACGGGATAAAGCCAGAGTCAAGCTGAGACTCAAGCTTAGATAGTGGCTTCAATTGGGCACCAGCAATCCGCTCTCCAGCAAATTCAGATGGCTCACGGACATCAATGAGGGTGACGAGGCCTTGATCGATCCACTGCTTGAGGGTTGCAGCATCAATGGTTTGGAGGCGATCGCCCAATTCCTGAGTATTAGCAACGGTCATAGAACTTCACTCCTTAGGAGGGTATGGATTAGATGGTTAATGGATTAGATAGCTAATGGATTAAATGACTAATGGATTAAATGACTAATAGATTAAATGGCTAATAGATTAAATGGCTAATGGATTAGGTTTGAGGCGATTACCGAGTTACTAGGAGTCACTTAATCAGTCACCCAATCAAAACTGTCGTTATATATTTATATAATCATATAGAGATTAATGGAGTCAAGCCTTTTTCTGGTATACGAGAAAAATGTGATGAATGCCTAGCCGAATGATGGCCAGAGGATAAATAGCCGATGGTGATGCAATATCCACACAGCTTTTGAGGAGGGGGTTGATGGGTCAGTTTGATGGGCCAGGAGAGGGCGATCGCCCTCTCCTAGTAAAGTTCCTCATCATGGATCACACCACACAATCTGATTCATCTTGACCACCATTTAGATTCCTCTGCTTCACATCATCCCTCTGCTCTACACCTGTGACTCAGACCTCGCTTCAGGACTAGCTTCAGGAGGTATGCACCATCTACCTGCTCTGCACCATCTACCTGCTATGCACCATCTACCTGCTCTGCACTATCTTCTGTTCTGCACTATCTTCTGTTCTGCACTATCTTCTGTTCTGCACTATCT
>Ga0105049_10001743_pt1 | contig 25623 bp, 21 predicted proteins | sample MAT06_FD_78087 | JGI IMG/M metagenome (GOLD analysis project Ga0105049, IMG submission 78087) | Freshwater microbial communities from Lake Fryxell liftoff mats and glacier meltwater in Antarctica - MAT-06 | ecosystem: Environmental > Aquatic > Freshwater > Ice > Liftoff microbial mat | place... | reverse complement strand
GCACGGATCTCCCACCCCCAACCAAGCCATGATGTGGATATGGGAGAAAGCACCCATACTATCGTAGGTGTAGCTGCGGGCGGACGGCCCGGCCGGATGCCGCAAGCTCGGATGCCACACCCGAACCAGCTCCATCCAAATGTGCTTTTCGATCTTTCGAGCGAGATTACGCCCCTCAGGATCGGGGCTTAGGTGCCGGATGGCTGCCGCACCAAAGGCCGTGACCGGCAAGTAATTCAGGCTGAAGTATTCGCGAAGTGCGCCGTTGGTCTCAAGAAAATGGAGGAAATGCTCAAGGAAAAAGATCGCTCGTGCGCGGAGGTCCGGGCGATCAAACCGATGCGCCGCCTCGAGCAGGCCGCAGGCGTTCATCAACCCACAATTCTCGGTGTAACGGTGGAGGTGCGCATTCGCACGGGGGAGAATCTTCTGCCAACTCGATTCGAGCACCTCGATTGCAGCTTTGGAGAGCTGCGCGCGGTGAAGTCGCAGAATGAGCGGGGAAAAGAAACCCACGAAATCGTTTCCATCGTCCTGACTCGACTCCAGAATCCGGTTGGCGAGTTTCGTTTCCTCAGAGCCCCCGGCCAGAAGAACCAGCGCATACCACTTCCGCTCCCGAAAGCCGGGTGCCGGGGAGGAAGGCCGCCACTTGCCTTCGCTGTCGAAGTGTTGTGTCGCAAGCTGGGCGACGGCAGTGCGAAGAATGCGGGAACGCGTGACCTCGCCTGTGCTGCCGACCTGCGACGGCTTGGTCATGCGCTTCTGCTTCAACTCGCTCGTATCTTTCCGGGATGCCGGGCGGTCATTTTTCATATAATTTTTTATCGAGAATGGAGGCTTCAAAGCGGGCTTTGAGATTGTTGGGGCACAAACCCAAACTTTGGCTGAAAAACGTCCGTGCCTGGTCAGGATCGTTAAAAAAGAGTCGGCTGTAGGCGAGAGCGGCAACGACAGCGGCTTTGTGAACGGCGACCCAGTCGTCGAGATAGGAAATGTAAACTGCCGTGGCTGGCGGTTTGCGATCCGTATCACTGATTAATTCCCCCTCCCATTTCATGACGCTCTTACTGAGAAGAACACAGGCGGTGATTTCATCGCCGAGAAGCCGGTGGGCGGATGCGATGTAGTATTCCACTTCTGGCCCCATAGTGGGACTGTATTCGCTCCGGATAAACTCTGTGATCCCCAGAAGGATTGGTTTAGCCTCGTCGTGGCGGCCCAATTCAATCAGCGAAACCGCTTCAAAGTAACGTATATAATAAAGGGCCTGCGTATCCCACCAGCCCGCTCTGAAGTTGGCCGGCAGTTTCTGCCCCTTTCGAAACCAAGTCAAGGCCTGCTCAGGGTCCTTGCTGCGTAATGCAAGCCGCCCCTTGCAGCAACAGGCGAAGGTGTAGGCCTCTGTGAGGTAGGTTTCACAGCACTCTGCAGCGACGAATTCGTGATTGGCAAGTGTCGCGAGTGCCTTGTCGAACTCGAAGATATTGTTGTAGGCATCGGCCAAATCCCAAGTGAGATGATCGGATGGCTTCTCCGGGAGATTCGCCAGAATATAATCGACTCTTTCTTTGCCATTCGAGCCGAGCCGGGCCATGACGTAGTTGACTTCTTTGAGTAGAAAATCATCCTTCGGCTTGAGCCCCATCGCCTTTTTAAGAAGCGGCAACGATGCGGCACGCTCGCCAAGGTAGCTGTATTTGACCACGGCCAGGTTTCGATACGGCATGTAGTAATCCGGGGCGGACCGGGTGGCCGATTCCCATGCGGTGGCGGCTTCCGTGTGGCGCCTCTTGTCGTAAAGGATGCAGCCCAGCAGATTTGCCGCCTGGGCATCGGAAGGGTTGGCGGCGGTGGCCGCCTGCAACACCTCGATCTCGGCTAGGCGATAGGGGAAGGTATCGACAGATTTCGGCGTGGACGCTGCCTGGCGATTGGCGGCGGCTTGGTCCGCTTGCCCGATGCTTTCCTGAAGCCATGCCAAAGTGTAGAGAGCCATGTCGGACGGCTTTCTAAATGCTTTGAGTCCTTCCAGAGTGGCAATCGCAGGATCGGTCAAACCTGCATTGACAAGATCGAACACAATGTCGAGACAGGTTTGTGAGGGATTGCTCCGCAGCGGCACGAAGAACGCCTCCAGTGATTCTCCAGCGATGTGGAGCCTGAGGAAACTTGCCAAATGATCGAGGGAATCGCGGGCGAGGATCGCATCGAGGTGCGCAAAGGCCGCCCCGCTGTTGCCCAATTTCCACTCCGCGACAGCGAGGTATGAGCCCGCAATCGGATGGTCGGCTTCGCGCTTGAGAGCGCGGTGGGCGTGATCCTTCATCTTGTTGAAGGCAGCACGCTTACAGTCAATGGCAGCAATGAACGTCATCGCAAAGGAAACGACATTGTGGCTCCAAGTCGCCTTGTAAAAGGCGTCGTAGGCTTCGTCGTCGCGGTGCAACCCAAGCAGGCACAGGCCCTTGTAGTAGCTGATGGTGCCGTCAGACGGATTCGGGTTGAGCATGTTCTGCACCGCCACGGCACTTTTGAGAAAAGCCAGGGCTTCTTCGAACAAGCCGCTTTCGTAGCGGACGCCCGCCATGCCAACGAGTGCCGGGATATACTTCGGATCGCGTTCGAGGGCGACGGCGTAGTATTCTTCTTTCCTCCAGACCGGGTCGCGGTATTGCTCGGCGTGTCGCCCTGCTATCGTGATCTCTTGGGCTGTGCTCAGATCATGCGGTTTGGTGCGCGTGACGGTGTCTTGCGGCATGCGGATCACATCGGGAAACTCCTCGGTGTAGTCGAAGAGCACCTCACCTTCCGCCGAAGTAAAGAGAATGCGGCAGGCGTCTGGCGGCAGCGCAGCATCGAATTCCGCGCTGTCCCCCGGCGTCAGGCTGATGTCGGTGTCAAGCACGACCCTGTTGCCACACCTCACGACCAGCCTCGCGTCATTGCGGGCGCGGGTTGTGATGAGCTTGACCTTGCCAGCATCCCGGTCGAAGGCCACCGCACCGGCGATAGTGGCAAAAATCGGCGTGCCGATCTTCTGGAATGGATACCAGTATTGCGAGAAAGTTTTGGTCTCGTAAGGAGCGAGCCAGGAAAAGTCCGGCTGGTCGTCGGCATAGGAGCCCGCCATCAGTTCGGCATGTTCTCCATCAAGATCGGTCAGGTTTGCATTCCACGCATCACCGAGGTCTTCGAGGGCCCACTGGAACATCTTCTTGCCGGGGCTGACGTGGTGATTGCCGACGTGGATGGTTCCACAACCTTTGCGGTGATCGTAGCCGCCAAAGAACTCATGCTTCGAGGGCCCGGCAAAATACGAATTTCCCTTTATGGTGTTTTTGTGAATGCTGATGTCCGTCGGCATCACATGTTTCTCGACGGCATACCAGCCTTTGTGGATCGGGAAGGTGGCGTGGTGACGGTCGTAGTGGTGATGCACCCAGTTGACATCTTGCGGGAAGAAGAGCTGGTAGTCGTCGTTGACGTGAACGCCCGCGTTTTCAAACCACATGAACGGGCATTCCCTTTCTGTGCGGTTGGCGAGCGCGACCTGTGTTTCGAAGTAAGAGGCATCGGGACGGAGAGTCACACCGACCATGCCCTTGATGCGATACTGGCCCGGCGAGATGGAAGCCTCCGAAAGCCAGCAGATGGCCGTGCCGTCCTCGAGGGTTTCGATCTTGTAATCTACGGGCAGAAACGTCGAGGGACGGTGGTGAAATGGATAATTCCACTCCATACCTCCGGAGATCCATGATCCGTAATTGCCAACAAGCACGGGTTTGATGCGCGAGTGCCGGTAAAGGAAATGGTAGTCGTTTTTCTTGTCGTAACCCTCGAAGATGCGTCCGCCGATGGCTGGCAAAATGAGTAGTCGGATGTATTCGTTTTCGAGCCGAATCACCTCGTATTCGACGTCCGTCAAAATTTCACGCTCGACCCCCTGCACCACGCGATTGGGGTATGCATAACCAGTGGAACCTTGGTGCTGACGGAACTCGGAATACAGCGGCATTTCGCAGGGTTCCGGTTCGCAATACGTTGGGATAACCATCTTTTCGACGGCGGCAATGACAGAGAGTTGCTTCATGGGTAGAATGATGAGGATGGGCTGGGACTCAAGGTTCGGGATGGCAAACTGCCAGGTTGGCTATCAAGGGCTGGGTTTCCACGTTACCTTCCAGTCGGGACCGAAATTTGGAGCTGCAGAACGACAAGAAGGAATCCCGCGACACCAGCAGCGGGTAAAAAGGGCCTGGCTGCCAAGGCAAAAACTTGGGCGTGGCGATCAATGAACTGTAACATATTTTTCCCTAAGAGAATATTTTAGGGCTTGTGGCATGCAACATTGCTGCGTCAGCAACTCAACGGATTTTAGTTCGAAGGAAAAGTCGTAGTCCGTAGAATGCAAACCTTCCAATTGCATCCCAATGCGGTTAAATTCAACCTCTCCAAGTGGAACGGCGGCCTCGTTCCCATCCAGATACACTTTGAAGTCGCTGATCGGGATCTCGATAGTTTCCCATTCCCCCTCCGTTGAGACTTTTTTTGCTCCAGATGCGAAAACCGGCTTCCCGGCTGAAAAGGGGTTGGCCAAAGAGATGCTCATGGACAATGGTTGCAAGATTGTCTGCTTGGAGTCCAATACGCGATAGATCATACGCACACGCACCAGGGCAGAAGGGGATTCTTTTTCGCGACCCTGATTTTCAGAATAGCTACTGAGCCAAGTATCGGGACCACCATCGCCAACGACCTTCAACGTCAACTGGCTGCCATCTTCGCTCCCAGGGGGTTGAAACTGAAGCGTCGAGGAAGGGTCGGCTAAGTTGGTCGAATCTCCATGATAGCGAGCAGACCATTCTCTCGTCCCATCAATGAGATTTTGGTCAAAAATGTCTTGAGCCTTTCCTGTGTGGAGAATGCACAAAAATAAAGCGCAGGAGAGAGTGGGCAGAAGGAGTTTCAGAAAAGGTGGATTTGAGGTTAAGGATAATTGTATCCATTCAGATGCACTGGGGACCGCGATGCCTTGGTTGGCGCCACGGTCACGAGGAGCGGTATCGAGCCACCACCATGGACAAAATACCGGGCGGGTCCGCTTGAGACTCGCGGTTAGGCTTGCAGACGACGACGACGGCGAAGAATCATGAGCGCGCATAGTCCGCCAATAAGCAACACACCCACACTGGGCTCAGGGACCGCTTGGATCACAAGGTCGTTACCCCCGGTGAAACTGTTGGATCCAAAATTCCCAAGGTAACTGATCTGCCATTCTTGAGCAGCGAGAGTGAACGAATCGTTTTGGGCGTGGCCGTTAAGCAAACCCGTGATGAAATCGCTACCGTCGTTGTTAATGAGGAAGAAAAGACTGCCAATCGTGGGCGTGTATCCCAGCGTGAGGGATATGGTGTTGAACGCGATAAGATTAACGGATCCTATCACATTGACCTGGTCGTAACCGGAACCCACCGTGGCTCCGTTGATATTGATAGCCAAGGCGCCTGCATGCGACAGGTTCCCTGTGTTGAGGATTCCTGTTGCGGCTGCTGCGCTGCCGGGGGCCAGTGTGCCGCTCGCGTTCACCGTAAGGGCATTGACCGTGCCATTACCGCCGAACGTTCCCCCGTTCACCGTGACGGTGGAGGTTGCGGAAAGTGATCCGTTCACGAGCAAGGTGCCTGCCGTGACGATGGTTGCTCCCGTGTAGGTGTTAGCACCACTCAGGGTCTGAGTGCCGCTTCCGATTTTGGTCAGCGCGGTTGGATTTCCCCCGTCGATGATACTACCGCTGAAGTCGCCCGAGCCATTGCCATTACCCACGCTCAGTGTCCGTATTGCAGGACCGGCAGTTGACCTCTGACTCCTCACGACTCCCGAGCCGCTCAGGGCACCTATCGTGCGATTATTATCCCAGATGTCCAGAACACCAGCGGAGCCGATGTTGAAGTTCTGCGTGAAGGCCGTATTGGAACGGTTCACCAGCCCGCCCGAGGCGACGTTGACCGGTCCGGTGATGCCAAGTGTCGAGGTTGGGTCAAAAAAGAAGCCGAGATCATCCGATCTGGTGGCGGTGAGAGTCAAGCCATTGCCACCGTCGTTCGTTAGATTTCCGGTAAGAAACAATCGATTATTGGTTCCGATTTGCCCCTCACGACCATTGAAGTTCAAGTTATTATTGATCGTGATTGCACCGCCGTTACTCACCAAGGCCCCACTCGTGAGCGTCAGCGTGCCGGCGCCCGTCAAATTGTTCGATATGGTGAGTGAGTTGGCTACACGGGCAACAGCATTGGCCGTTGCACCCGTGAGAAGAAGGTTTTGCGTAGCTGTCGAGGTGGTTATATCTGTGACAAAATCAGCCGAAATGACGGCTCCATTAATGTCGTATCCGTAAGCCTTGAAACCGTCGGTGCCGTAGGTCACAAGCGAATTGAGGCCGTTCAATACGGAAGTCGGTGATCCGGTATAGAATCCCGGAAGGATCCCGTTTACCAAGGCACTGGAGGGCGTGCCGCCGTTGATCGTCGTGGCAAGAACATTGGCGCTATCGGCGGCACCGGTCGCGACCTGACCCAGTCTCCAGGGCGTGGCGGCGGTAAAAAACGAACCACTCAACACAACGGACGAACCCGCAGTGCGGGTGACGTCACTGAACGACAGTGCCACACCGACATTCCCGGCAGCGTTGTTGCGGTTTTCCACGCGAATCAGATTCAGGCCGCCGGAAGACGTGTAGGCGCCCAGTGTCTCATTGATGGCCACTGTTCCCCCGCGGATTCGCAGCAATGATCCCCCTTGGGCATTGATCGGAGCGGCGTTATTGATCCGATTCGCAAGATTCAGCGCCCCGCTCCCGCCGGGCATGGCACTTGCGTTGTCCAGAGTCAGCGTCGCGAAGCTCTGGATCACGTCTGAGGTGACAAGAACAAGAGCTTGACCACCGAGGTTGATGGCAGATGCCGCGGAGAACACCCCGCCTCCGCGCAGTTCGGCAGTTCCTTGGCGAACTGTGAGGGCGCCAGAAAATGTGTTGTCGGCATTGAATCCGATGATGCCGGAGCCAGTCTTGGTGATCCCAAACCCGCTGCCGGAGATCGGGTTTACAAAAACGGCACCGCGAGAGTTGTCGAGCAGTGCCGTCGAGTGAAACACCCGGTTGGCTCCGAGGGAAATATTCAATGCCTCGATGGCCGTCGTCGATCCGATTAGAATCTGATCGCTCCCCACCAGGTTGCTGGTGAAGCTCACATCGCCGCCCAACGTGACCGTCCTCGCAGTTCCTCCCGTCGAACGCAGTTGCAAAACGTCTGCACCAGCCGTGCCCGTCGAGTTAAAATTCCATCCACTCGCCAACGGGGTGTTTGCGCCAAACGTCGGGGCGATGGTGCCAGCGCTGCCGAATGTGAACGTAAAATTCCCGTTGATGAGCCCGGATGTCCAGTTCGCGGTATTGTTATAGTCGTAGGTGCCAGGGCTCGTTTGCAACCATTGAGCATGTCCGGTAACTGGCAGGATAATAGCGGCGACTGCCGCAATGACGGGGAGCAAGTGTTTTTTCATGGATTTTGGAGGTGGGGATTGATTGTGTGCTTGCCGGTTGAGTTCACTGGGCTTTGGCAAATGAATAATATGATTTTATATCTCTGTCAATCGCTTTTTTCATCTTTTTTCAGACAGGCTCTGTGTGTGTTCCATTTTTAGCGCCCTCGGTTCATGCAAGTGACCAGCGAATAGACCCTCGACGATTTCCAGCAACGCGCGAGCGATTTTCTCCGTGCTGGTCTCGAAGATGCCCGCGGGGAGAGGGCAGAGGAACGGGGTTTCCTTAGTGCGGATGAGGACGAGCTTCAGGTCGGCGGGCACGTTCACTTGATGGCAGAGGATGGAAGTCACCATAGTCGGCATTTAAATAAATCTGTTTTGCCAGACATTGTTTGACGTTGCGTCCAATATAGCAGACTTTATTTTTATGCCAAAAACGTCGTCGATCCCGCTTCCCGCTAGGCATGCGCTCCGCAAGCTCGGGCGTGACATTGCCCTAGCCAGGCGCAAACGAGGAATCTCCACGGCGGATATGGCGGCCCGGTTATTTGTCTGTAGGGACACGTTGTGGCGTCTGGAACGTGGTGATCCGACCATCGCCACGGGAACGCTCGCCACTGCCGCTTTCATCTTCCAACTGCACGACCGCCTTGCCCATCTTGCCGCTCCCGAAACCGATGCGCTGGCCCTCAACCTGGACATCGATCGCGTGCCTAAACGCATCCGCCGTATCCGGCCATGAGCCTTGAAGTTCACATCGAATGGGCGGGACGGACGCATTTCGTCGGGCACCTTCATACCACGCCACGCAATCCTGCTGTGACATTTGAATATGCGCACGATTGGCTTCGTCGCGCCGATGCTTTTGCGATTGATCCCACCTCGCTCCCGTTGCGGGTCGGCCCGCATCACAGCGCGATGCTCTTCGGTGCCATGCAGGACTGCGGACCGGACCGATGGGGCCGGATGCTCGTCGAACGCGCTGTTCGCAAACATGTTCTTGACCGCAAACCTTATCAGGATCTCGATTACGTGCTCGCCCTTGACGATGCTTCGCGAATCGGCGCCCTGCGTTTTCGCTCGGATGCCGGAAGTCCCTTTCTCGGAGCCCGCGAGGGAAAGATTCCCCCCGTCGTGCAGCTCAGCACTTTGATAAACGCCGCTGACGCCGTCCATAGCGAAGCCGAAACCGCCAAAGACCTGCGCTACCTGCTCGGGCAGGGTTCACCGCTCGGCGGGGCGCGGCCGAAATCTGTAGTGGCCCTGCCGGATGGCCGGCTTGCCATCGCCAAGTTCCCCAAACCCAATGACGTCCGGGACATCGCTGCCGGGGAAATTCTCGCACTTGCTCTCGCCCAAAATGCCGGCATTCAGGTTGCCGGGCACCGGATGGTTTCCGCCGGGGGAAGGAACATTTCTCTCATCACCCGCTTCGACCGCGCCGACACCAACCGCATTCCGTTCCTTTCCGGCAGCAGTCTGCTCGGCCTACGGCCCGGGGAACCGGGTTCCTACACTCTGCTGGCCGATGGCATTCGCCAATTTGGCTACAATACCGCTGCCGATCTCCAGGAACTTTGGAGACGCCTCGTCTTTTCGCTGCTGGCAAGCAACTGCGACGATCATCTCCGCAATCACGGTTTTCTCATGAACGAGCCGGGGAAATGGGCACTCTCACCCGCCTACGACCTGAATCCCGTTCCTGAGATTGACCGCACGCAAACTCCGAAAACCGCCATCTCCGAAAATCAGGAAGATCCCAGCATTGCCCACGCTCTCGAAGTCGCTCCACGCTTCGGCCTCAAGGCGGCGGAAGCAAAAATCATCCTTCGTGAAGTCTTCGCCGCAGTTTCCGGTTGGCGCAAGACTGGCAGGCAACTCCGTCTCAAGGCATCCACCCTCGATGCCTATAGTTCAGCCTTCGACCATCCGCTCATGGATGAAGCCGGAGCCCAATAATAACTCCCAAATAACTCCCAAAGAGTCAAACCCTAGCCCGGATAAATCACCACCATCGTGGCGGGACGCCGAGAGCGGGAACAATGGAGAGCTCCCGACGATGGGAAGGTTCGCTCTTTCGTGCGCTACCGCGAGGGTCTTCGACTGGCGGAAATGTTCAGCACGGCTGACAAGCTAGTGCGAGTTGTCCGGTGTCATCTTGCAGAGACGGAACCGCCCATCACTCCCTTGAACTGGAAACGATGAGTTCCATCCCGAGTAACTTGAAGTCCGATGTGCGCCCCTCAAATTGGCTGCCTACGATATCAAGCAACGCCCCGGCAATCACTTCCGTGCTGGTCTCGAAGATGCTCGCGGGGAAAGGGCAGAGGAACGGGGTTTCCTTAGTGCGGGTGAGGACGACCTTCAGGTCGGCGGGCACGTTCACCTGATGAGAAAGGATGGAAGTTACCACGCCGCGAGACACCGTGCTGGGATAAACGATCAATCCCTCCGGGCGCGTGGGCTGTTGCCAGAGATCCTCGAACAGGTCGAATCCGACATGCTCCATCTCGGAGGGAGTGAAATCCTCCTCGCGAGGTTTGAAGCGGAGCGGTGGCGCAGGTATAAGGCGCATCCCCGCTTCCGCCACAAGTCGTGGCAGGAGCGTCTCGATCAAATCATTGAGGATGCCGGAACCTGCCGCTCCCGCGAGATCCATATGGGTCAACAGACTCACGCTCTTGGCACCTTGAATGGAAAGGGAATGCACGGCGCGGGTGAAAAAATCGTCGCTATCGACTTCGACGGTATTCGGCAAACGGGACGAACTCAGGAAAGCAGTCGGCACCGGGAGGCGGCTGAGCCGCTTGACTGCCTCTTTGTTGTAGCCGACGCCAATCAAAGCATCGAAACCCAAAGCGTGGGGGTTGGGCTGGCGGTTCTCATTGCTGAACACTAAATCTGAACGATCAACGAGAACGGTGGAAATCCCCCTCGCCGAGGCCAAATCCTGAAGCCACTGCATGATCGAAAGTTTGAACCGTTCCGAGTCCGCGTGGGGCAAGGCCAGCAAACCGAGCTTTTCGATTTTCGTCGGCTTCTCCGCCACAAGTGTCCCTTTCTTCGGACGGCGCACCAGCAATCCCTCTCTCGCCAATATCGTCATCGCCTGATGCACTGTCGCCACTTGCAGGCCCCATGCCTTCGCAAGCTCCGCAGTCGTCGGCAGCTTCGAGCCAGCCGGAAGCCGACCAGAGCGAATCTCTTCCCGCATGGCATCACACACCTGACGGTAGAGCACCGCGCCGCGGTCGAATTTCAGATTACTCACTTCGGCAAGTGAACTAGGGTTTTGTTTATTCATTTTCTGAATAATTCCTTGGTATGAAGGATTTGCCAAGCTCGAAAATATCGTGAGCGATCAGCCCTCGACCGCGGTGCGGAATTTTCCTGATCGCATCAGTTCCCCTATTGGCGAAATGCTGCGATTGCACTTGCCTGCGAACACACCATGTGGTTAGTTGATTCAATGAAAGCGGTAGGAATTTTCGAAGCCAAGACAAAGCTGACAAGTTTGTGCGAGGAAGTGGTGCGCAGCGGTGTTGCTATTCTCATCCAAAAACGAGGCAAACCGATGGTCATGCTCCAGAGAGCGGAAGTGCCATCTCATTCCGGGCATCCGGATATTCTCGCGGCGTGGCACTCCTGGCAAGAGAACCATTTGCCGAGTGAGGTCGAATTCCCCCAGGTGGAAGAATTGAGAACTCCACCTAAGCCCAATCCGCTTGCGCAATGACAATTCGCTATCTACTCGACACCTCCGTTTTTTCACAACCGTTGCGGAACAGGCCGGTGATGGCGGCCTTGCTTCGTTGGAAATCCGCAGGCGATGCGGCGTGCGCGACGTGCGCGACGGTCGTCGCCGAGATCGAGTTCGGACTTCACCTTGAAAACCGGGAAGAACGATGGGCAAAGTATCGGGCGCTGATCGAAGAGCGACTCGATGTCTTGGAAACAGACCGCTCCGTGTGGGAAAGATTTTCCCGCCTCAAAGCTCGGCAGCAAATACTCGGAGCACCGATTGCCGATCTGGATTTGGTGATCGCTGCGTGCGCGTTGCAGCAGGGACTCATTGTTGCCACTCTCAAGACGAAGGACTTCTCGCGCATTGAGGGGCTGGCTTGGGAGGACTGGTCCCGCTGATTGTAAAGGCGTCTCGGAATGGGCTCAGCTCTTGGTGAAAAGCGCGGTATCGCCCGCACGGAGAGACCAACCCAGTGCCTGCCCCTCGGGGTGTTCGACGACACTACCGGTGAGAACTTCCTGCCAGCGGCCTGTGGATGGCAAATGAAGCGGGAGAGTTCCGCCGGATGCCGCGTGAATCATGACCATCGAGCGATTCGCCCACACCGTATGTCCGACGGGGGCGTAGAGGTGCGCTCCGGCAACCTCGAGGGCGCACCGCAGGTGTCCGCTGTCGCAGCTCTCCTCTAGAGAGAGAAACCGGACATTCGGCAGGGTTTCTGCGTGTGCTCGAAGGGCAGAACGCGCGAAGGGAGGGCGGACAAATGCCTCGACGAGGACTTTGTAGCGCGACGTGGCGGATGACAATGCCAGCGCGTCTTCCAGCAGGAGAATATCAAACGGTGCTCCCAAGTGCCCCCACCGCACCGAGGCTTCGTAAACATCCCGGAGGAAAACTTTCGAATCAAGGCCGAGGTGTGCCACGCTCTTTTCATCGATCACGAAGGCGATCTCGGCGACAGGTGATCGATCCAAAAGCACAAGCTCATCGGTCAACGCGTTGAGACGCCGGATTTCTGAGAGAAGGGCTGGGTCGTCGAAGTTCTCGCAGAACTCGCCGACCCATCCGCTCAGTTCCGTGAGCCACTGGTGTTTGCCGCGCACGGCCGCTTGCGCCCATGCGGCGTGGAGGTATTGCTTCGCTTCGGCAGGATTAGCCGCCACTCCCACAGAGATCGCCGCCGCGCGGTCATCTCCTACCGGCGGCTTCATCCAAAGGTCGTTCTCGTCGAAAAAAGCCTTTCCGTGCGCCTGCACGGAGCCAAGCGGCACATGCTCCATGAGCAAACCCGAACCCAACGCACGATCTGCGTAATTGAATGGGGAGGCTAAAAAGTCAATATCCGGAGATCGCAACACGCGACCGAGCGCGTGGTGTCCCCCGACGAGACCGCCTGCTCCATATTGACCGGTAAACGGAGTCTGCTCGCGGGCCGTCAACGTGTAGCCATAGAACGCCCCGATGAGCGAACGCCCGAGCGTGCGAGTTCGCACCTTCTGGCAGCAATCCAGCAGCAAATCGACCGTCATTTCACTCAAGCTCTGCTGATGATCGATCGCGTCTTGAAATTCGGGAGCGGGTCGTATCCCGTCAATCGACATCCTCCGGCGTTCCACCGTGGGAATCTCGATTTCATCCCAGGCTGACTGGCGGCCCCATGCTTGCGAAAGCGCATCCTCCGAACCATAAACCCGCCGAAGGTATTCGCGAAAATACTCCCTCGCCGGCTCGCTCGTGTCGGGGAAAACATCGCTGCCAAGGATGCTCCATTCCCAAGTAATGCCGGCTGATAGCAAAAAGCCGGCCACTCTGCGGCTCCATCCCGAGGTTTCCAGCCAGGACAAATAAGCACTCAGGGCGCTCAGCACCCCGTCTCGCCAGGATCTGGACGCCAGAGAAGGCAGCCGAATCCGGCCGGCGCGTTGGAGATCGAACCACTCCGAGCCTCCTCCATCGAGCTGGAGTTCTCCCAGGTGCGCCTGCGTCCACCATTCCGGAGCATAAAGCGCCACTCGCAGCACAAAAAAACTGTCCGGCGACGCTTCTGCAACTTTCCGAAAATAGTGCTCCTGCGGGGCGGGATCATACTTGCCGGGGCCGACCCAAAAATTGAGATGCGGATGATAGATATCCGCCGTCGCATTGGCATCCACGTGCGCGACCCGCAGCCCGCTTGCGTGCAGCCGATGATAAACCCGGACTTCGTTGTCCAGCACCGGACGGTTCGCGGCCCAGAAAAAAGCCCGTCCCCCCTTGTGAAATACACAAGGGGCTCCTCCGGAACGATCCAAAGAAAACCCGGGCCACAAGACCGCGCCATCGCGATTCCCCAAAGAAGGAGATTCTTGATCTTCTTCCGGCTTGCTCACTCGTTCCCCGTCAATTCCGCGATGTAAACCCCGTTGCCGATGGTGCCGATGGCCAGTCGGGCGGGATTCTCATGATCCACGGCCAGACAGGAAATGAGATGATTCGGCAACCATGAGGTATCCAACTCCTCCCAACTCTCGCCCCCGTCGTCCGAGCGCAGAATTCCTTTTCCGGATGGTGCATACCAGTGCGCGGAAAACGCTGCATAAAGTGCGCCGTCCGGTGCTTCCGCCAGAGCCGTTGCACATTGATGGTCGCCCGTGGGGAGCTGCTCCCACCGTCGTGCCCGCAACGCCCAGACGCCACCTTGGTAGAGCCCTACAACCAAGGTCCCAAGGTGCTGCGACCATAGCATGCTGGCCAAACCCGGCCCCCGCGTCAGCGGAAGATTGGCGGTAATGTCTTCAAAGGTTTCGCACCGGTTGGTCGAACGAAATACTCCCGCCATGCGGTTGGCCGTGAAATAGACCCCCTCCGCGGAAGGATCGGCGATGAGGGTGCGATCCATACTCGTATGAACCTGGGAATAAAAATCAATCCTTCCCAGGATTTCCTGATGGATGATCTGCCAGGATCGTCCGCCATTTGTAGATCGGTAAATACCCCCGCCCTCCGCTGCCAAAAATCCATTGGTCAGCAATACGGTGTCGGGAGCAAACGGATCGAAAACAACATCGCGAAACCACGCCAGCCCGCGCGGCAATCCGGCATTGCTTGGCGCCCAGTGCTCGCCCCCATCCTCCGACCGCAGGAGCAATCCCATGCCATAATTGCCGTGTTGTCCGGAGTTCTGACACGCCAACAAGGTGTTCGGGTCGCCGGGATGTTGGGCTAGTGACGACGCAGCCGAAGAGAGAGTCTGGATTTCCTCTGGCGTCTCGATGGGTTTCTTGAGAGCGCCCGCATTCATCCGCCCGGTCTTCCGCACCAGCCCGGTGCAAGCAGAATCCGAGAGCTTAATGCCGCCATCCGTCATCAAGGCCGACAAACGACTCTGCCCGTCACCACTCCGAATGAAGTTCACTCGCTTCGCGCAGGTATTCGCCATTCCCTTCCAGCCAGCCCGCCAGGAATGGCCGCGATCATCGCTCCGCCAGACACCGTAGAAATCCGTGGCATAGAGACGTCCGTCAAGATACGGATCGACAAGAATCGACGAAGTCGCCGAAAAAATCTCGCTTGCGTCCACATGGGTATTCGTTACCTCCACCCGCAACTCGCCGGAGTTTTTCTGCGACCAAGTCTCCCCGCCATCCTCGCTCCAGGCCCAGCATTGGTGCGCCGACGTGTAGAGCCTGGCAGGATTACGCGGATCGATGGCCAGGGAGTTCCAAGCCATGTAATACGGATCAATGCTTCCTCGACCGAGGTCAAGACCCTGGGATGACGGCTGCCAAGTCGCGCCCATGTTGGAGGATCGATAGATCCCCTGCTCGGAACACGCCGCATACCAACCAAGCGGCGAACACCGAAACGCCCTCACCCTTTTGCCATGCAAGTCAGCAAGTTCGTGCAAGGCTCTTGCTCGGGTTTCCAACACGACACACCCGCCCGGCGACGCCCCGCCCCAATAGGAAGTCGCGTCGCTGATCGTCACGACGAGCTTTTCCCCGGCTGCATCAGCAAATTGCAGCGAAGTCACATTGCGGCCACGCAGACCGACGTATTCCCATGTTGATCCGGCATCTACCGAAACAAAGACCCCATCGAACGATGTCGCCAGCCACACTTCACCCCGCCGGGTGGGATGAAAAGCGATCAGGTTTCCATGCACCCGGCTCTCACCACCCGCTGCATCCAAGACAAATCGGTCGGTGATGCGCTCCCATTGAAGACCTCCGTTGTAGGACGAAAACAGCTCGCCAAAGGCCACGCCCGGCTCGACGAGACGGCCCTGTGTGCGATGTACCCCGACATATCCCGTGGCCAACAGCAGATGATCCTCATCAAAGGGATCAAAGGCCAATGCGGAAACGGCATACCGTCCGTCGTAAAGGTGGCCATGGTAGCCGTAGTGGCCAGCAAAACGCCCTTCCGGACGTTGAAGCACCAAGCTGGGAGCGAGCCCGCAGTTGCGAGGCTCCCAGCTTTCACCGCCATCGACCGAGACAAACAACCCACCGACATCGCTGCGGGCGTAGAGGGTGTCGCTCTTGGATGGGTGCGGGGTAACCTCAATAATATAGCCGTAAAAGAATGGGCCGAGACAACGATGGGATCGGATGGGAATCATCAAGTGGAAAACCTGTTCAGAATTTCAAAGTTAGGCAAAACACTGCTCTGCCAGTGGTTTTTCGCGAAGTTGGTTTTCAGACGGCTCAAACTTTGTCTCGCCGAGAATCGGACGACAAACAGCCAGTGCCTCGTAGAGAGACTCGATGGCCCAGAGGCCGTGCCTGCCGTTCATCTCAGGTTGCCGCCTCTCGCGCACCGCCTCGGCAAAATCGCACAGAGATTCTGAAGTTGCATCGGTGGCGGGCACACAATCGATGATGTTGCACAAGGGCTCCGGTCCACTCTTCCAGCAGGTTTCCTTGAGTTCCAGGCGCATCGGATGCTCCGAGACCAAAAGCGTGGCATGGGTTCCGTAAATTTCCATGGCATGGCGATAAGAGGCCACGTAATGCGACTGAAAAGTGACCGGGATGCCTGCGAATTGCCCGAGCAGAACTATCGAGTCTTCCGTTTGCGTCGGCGTAATATCCGCATGCGCCAATCCCGCAGTCCACTCGCCCCGACCAAAGAGAAAGTGCAGCAGGTCGAGTTTATGAATGCCGCACTGGTAGAGCGGGCCGCCGGGATTCTCGCCCGGATGAAAACGCCAATTGTCGGGCGGATAGATGAGGCCCAGGGTGCTCATGGTTGCTATCGAGACCCCGACCACCCGTCCGAACTTGCCCTCGTCCAACAGCGACTTAATGTATTGGTAATGCGGCTCATAACGCAGAGTAAACCCATGCCCGTGCGGGATCCCGTGCTCCTCGCAGTATTCGACCAGTGCCGTGCAATCCGATAAATCGTGGCCAAGGGGCTTTTCCGTGAAAATCGCCTTACCAGCCCGCGCTGCCAGAGTGGCTTGGGCGACATGAAGATGAGCCGGAGTGCAGACAAAAACGGCCTCGACTTGCGGATCATTGACGAGTGCCTCAATCGAAAGGTAGGCCACCAAGGGTTTTTCTTCCTGAGCTTCGGCTTCAGCGACGATGGAAGGCGACAGGTCGATCCCGCCGACCATTTCGAAGCACCCCGCTTTTCGCAGGCTGGCCCGGCGCTTAGCCCCGTAGCCTCCCACTCCGATCATGGCATAACGTATTTTCTTCATAGATTTCCCTCAGACAAAAACGCGGGTTTGCGCGAGTTCTGTTGGAAGTCGCCGGTTGCATCCTCCCGATGTTTTTGCATCACCTCGATCCGGCGATGGAGTTGGCTCGCAAATCGCACGTCGGGGCCGTGCAGCAAACCCACGGGGCCAAGTCGCAAAAACCGGCCCGGCTCCTCCCCCAGGCACGCGATCCACGCTCTCGTATTCTCGATCTCAGCGTCCACAATGGCAGGCACAGTCGGCACCTCGATCTCTCCATGGCCGCGCCAATGAACCAGCATTTGTATGCATGTCAGAAGGGACCTGTGGAGGCAGGCATAGACAACCGCGTGGGCTCGGTGCTCTTCCGCGCATGCCCGCGTGATCTCGTCGGGTGCCGCAGCAGCCACTTCTGCGAACGCTTCCATCGCGTCGTCAATCAGCGGCAAAATCCGCTCTTGAGTCGTTCGCAGCGCATATCGAAGAACCTCGCAACCAGGATTGGGCATAAACGGATACCCCCCCTTGAGTCGCATGTAGTCGGTCAGCACCGGATGCCAGTAGTAGGCACGATCCTCCTCGGTGAGCGCAATTGGATTCGGCACCAAGGGGCCTGGCAAAAAGGTGTTGTCTCGCTGCGCATAGACATGAAAACCAGGTCGTTCCCGCACCGCTCGCTCCATCGCTCGCAATCCCGCTTCCATTCGATCTCTTAGCGGCTCCGCGATCCAGTCCCGCACCACCGAGGAGACGGACTCCTCCGGGGATTCCCCTTGCTCTAGGTAGCGCTTGAGACTCGCTTGATTGATATTAAAGCGCACGGTGTCCGGTTGGGTGACCAGTCCCTTAAATAGGATTTGATCGGCCTCCAGACTGCGAGCGAACTGCAATATCTCAAGCTGCTCCCAAGGATTCGGGACATAGCAATTCTGCAAATAATGCTCGTTCGGTCCCGGCATGACCATCCGGGGCTTGCGTCCGCTGGCGAGGATTTCCGCAGCACGCTCCTCAAAATCCAAGCGGCGCCTATCCCGCGCGCCATCATACCCCCCGCGCTCCAAAGCCTCCGGCCCGACCTGGCCCAGAGCCCACTGGTCCTCCATGCCGCCGGTCCGCGATTGCTCTCCCCACAGCGCAACATGGGTGCGTGGACCGGCTTTATCCAGCACGGCAGCCCGCTCTCCCGGAGTGAGTTGAGATGTCAGCGCGACATCGATGTCGCGGCCCGCCCATTTAGCGGTCGCCACAAGAGCGTCGCAAAATCCCGCGATCCGCCCTCCAATATCGGTTCCTCTGCCGAAAAAGCGCGAGTTATAGAAGGGGCCATTCGCCCCGGCATACAACGCCTCGGAATGCGAAAATCCCGCCCCGCTGTCATGCACGAAAACGATGATGTCCTGCAAATTTTCTGCTGCCCCCAAAATGCTCTGCAACATCTGCGAATAATGGTCGCGCACTTCGAGCAGATCGGTATCCAAGGCGTAAAGCGGCGTCATTGAGCAACTGGGATTGTCCACCCGCGGCCCTCGCCAACCCGGATGCTTCCGGAAAAGCGCCTCCGGCACATGCCGCGGCTCCGCCACATAAAGCACCGAGGTCAGCCCCTCCTCCCCCGCCGCCCGATCCAGTATCCGCAATCGCTCCAGATTCTTCTCCAGAAAAAACCGGGGATACATCCCTCGCGAATACGACGACTCGGCGAACATATCCAACGATGCCCCATAGTTGTCGAAATAGAGGTAGTATTCCTCCGGATGCGAGTAGGCCAGCGGATGATAGGGGGTGTCGAGAAAGTTGATCTGCAAGGATGTGCATCCCACCTCCTTCGCCGCTCTCGCATAGCGTCGGGCCGCTTCATCCAGAGAAATGGAGCGATCGTGCAGTTCGGGTTCCCATTCCCCTAGAACAAAGACTTTTGAATAGACAGTTGACATTCCTTTTATGAATAAACAGAATACTTTAGAGAATCAAGCGAATTTTAAGCAGAATCTTTTATTTTAGGACATTCATCAGCGGCTCGAAAGCCTTCAGGTAAAATCTCACAAGCGAACATGACCACGCTGACCATCACAGAACTTACAATGCCCGCCGCTTTGATCGGCCCGTCCAATCCGTTTCCACAACTCAACCGTCTTACCGGGGGGCGAGGCGGACTCCAAGTGGACGAAAGCGTGCCGGCGGAGTTGCGGAAATACCTCGGCTATGGCGTGGGCAGCGCCTGCGGTGATCCCTGCCTGCCTTACGCGGTGCAGGATAATTATGGTCGCGAGCGGACACCTCAGGCATTCAAAGTTGCGATTCTGGAAAACGAGCATTTGCGCGCGACGATTCTCTTGGAGTATGGCGGGCGGCTTTGGTCGCTCCTGCACAAGGCGACGCAGCGCGAACTCGTGGAGGTGAATCCGGTGTTTCAACCAGCCAACCTAGCAATTCGAGGCGCATGGTTCAGCGGTGGTGTAGAATGGAACTGCGGGGTGCGCGGGCATACGGCCCTTGGCTGCGATCCGCTTTTTGCGGCGAAAATCACCCATCCCGAAGGCTGGCCGGTGCTAAGGCTGTGGGAATATGAGCGGATTCGCGGAGTCCCTTTTCAGATGGATTTCCTCCTGCCGCCGGACTCCGAGTTTCTCCACGTCCGCGTGGGCTTGTCGAATCCGCATTCGGAAACCATCCCCCTCTACTGGTGGTCGAACATTGCGGTGGCGGACCGTCCAGGGCTTCGGGTGGTCGCGCCGGCACGAGAGGCGATCTACAATGTCTATCGGAGTGGGCTCTCGCAAACCGCTGTGCCGATCTCCCAAGATCGCGACATCACCTACTCGAAAAACTCCCCGCGTGCTCGTGATTTCTTTTTCGTAATTCCCGATCAAGATCGACCGTGGATTGCAGCTCTCGACGAAACTGGCGGCGGGATCGTCCACTCCTCGACCTCCCGCTTGAGGGGGCGGAAGCTATTCGTCTGGGGCAACAGCGAAGGGGGTGAGCAATGGCAGAAGTTTCTCAGTGAAGGGCATCATCCCTATGTGGAGATTCAGGCCGGGGTGGCCCGCACGCAGTATGAATCTTTTCCGATGGAAGCGGGGTCACGGTTGAGCTGGATCGAATCCTACGGGATGATGCAGGTGGCTCCCGAAATCGCACATTCGGATAACTGGGGCCTTGTGACGAACACCGTCAGCGGGAAACTGGAGGAAATGCTCCCAGCCCGTCGCGAGGAGGAAATGCTGCTGACCACGAATACGCTCTTTGACACTCCGCCGGAGAAGATGATCCAGATGGGCGCGGGCTGGGGCGCGCTAGAGCGTCTGCGCCGCGAATTGAGCGGGGAGGTTACTCTTGAAACCGCCGGGATTTCCTTTCCGGAAGAGTCCATGGGCAGCGCGCAAGAGGTGTGGCTCTCATTGCTCCGCACCGGCAAATTATCGGAGACGCCTGATGTGTCGGCGTGGGTCGTGGATAAACCTTGGATCGACCTCCTTGAGGGAAGTGCTGATGATCGCTGGGAGGCTTGGCTACACCGCGGGGTGATGCGCTACTACGAGGGCAATATCTCAGGTGCCCAAACGGCTTTTGAGACATCATTGGCGCGGAAGGAAACCGCTTGGGCCTTGAGGAATCTCGGGGTGCTCGCGATGCACGCGCAGGAATTTCCCAAAGCGGTGGAGTTGTTTGTAAAAGCCCTTGCGCTGGATCGAGATTCCGAGCCGCTGAAGGTCGAGTGCGTCCAAGCCCTCCTCGCCGCCGGGCGTTACGAGCAGGTGTTGGAAATCATGGAGTCGATGCCCTCTCCCTCGGGGCAAGGGGGAAGGCTCCGCGCCCTTCGGGCACGGGCGGCCATGGAGGTCGGGCAATACGAGTTGGCCGAGACGCTGCTTTCCGAAGACCTGGTCGTGCCGGACCTCAGAGAGGGCGAGCGCATTCTCGGGGAGACTTGGTGGGAATTGCAGGCCCGCAAGGAAGCCCGCGCTATAGGATGCACCGTCACAGACGAGATTCGATCTCGCGTGCGCCAGACCGCACCCCCGCCGCATTTGGATTTTCGCCAAGCCGATTAGGAAGTCTATGAATTCCCGGGAACAAATCCTCTCCGCCATTGCCGGAAATCCGCATAACCGGGTGATCCAAACCATCAACACAATGGCAACGAAGGTAACTAGACCGCAATTAGTCGCAAACAACACCCTCATAGAACTCTCAATCTAACCACCACCTATGACCCAAAAACATGACTCAAGCACACCAGCATGGGATGCCCATCTCTGGAATCGGATTCGCTCACTGTCCCCCTTCCGCACACTATGACCAATCAAGAAAAGTTTCTCCGCACCCTGCGCCGCTGGCCGGGGGAAACGTACGTGCCCGGAGGCTTGAAGTGCACAGTGCAGCGCGCAATTTTTTTGGGCTCCAACGAGTCGGTCGCTTTCAGCCAGACAGGCGCGCATCTCAGGCTCCCTAGCCTGCCAGTCAATCCGCACTACGCTTCCTGTCCCTCGGATATTGCCCATTAACCTTCCCCATTATATGCAACTCATTGATTGGATTATCGTCGGCCTAATGCTCGGCTTGGTGTTGTGGATCGGTCTCTATACGCAGCAATTTGTCAAAGGGGTCGCCGACTTCCTCGCGGCAGGACGGGTGGCGGGGCGCTACGTCGTTTCCGTCTCCGCTGGAGAGGCGGGGCTGGGCCTCATCTCGGTCGTGGCCATCTGGGAAATGTATTACAAATCCGGTTTCGCCGTAAGCTTTTGGTCGGCCATCGGAACCCCGATCGCTTTGATCATGACGATCTCGGGTTACTGCATCTACCGCTACCGCGAGACACGGGTCCTCACGATGGGCCAATTGCTCGAGATCCGTTACAGCAGGCGGTTTCGTGTGTTTGCCGGGTTCCTCTCTGCGCTCTCTGGAATCCTAAACTACGGATTGTTTCCAGCCGTCGGTGCGCGCTTCGTGGTTTATTTCTGTGGGTTCCCGCCTCAACTTGACATCTTTGGCATGCAATGGCCGACTTTCGCCGTGCTCATGGCCATCTTTCTGACCATCGGGGTTACCCTCGCCTGTCTGGGCGGACAACTGACGGTCATGACCACGGATTGCGTGATGGGGATGATTAGCTATCCGATCTATCTGATAATTGTCTTTGTCTGCCTAAGCCAATTCTCCTGGTGGCAGGAGATCGCGCCCGCTCTGGCGGCGCGTCCAGCCGGGCAGTCGATGCTAAATCCCTTCGATACCTCGGCGCTGCGAGACTTTAACCTACTCTACATTTTTATCGGGATCTTTGCGAGTATCTATGGCGGAGCTGGAATGACATGGCTGGGTACCCAGGGGTATAACGGCGCCGCAGTCAACGCCCACGAACAGAAGATGTCCCGCATCCTCGGCACCTGGCGCGGAGGATTTAGTTCGGTGATGATCATTCTCACGGCGGCCGTGGCATATTCCTACTTTCATCATGCTAATTTCGCGGACCGAGCCGCTGAGAGCCAACGGAGTCTGCATGTTACGGCATTGCAGGATGTCGCTCCAGCCTTTGCGCCCGATCCGGAAGTGGGCCCGGTGACCTCGGTCGAAGTGGACGCGGCCATCGCGAACCTAAAAGCGACTGACCCCGGAAAATTTGTGACATTCGAAACGATCAGCAAGCAGATGACCGTTCCTGTGGCTATTCGGGACATCCTGCCCGTAGGAGTTCTTGGTCTGTTCTGCGGGTTGATGATCTTTCTACTCATCAGCACGGATAGCACCTATCTGCATTCGTGGGGCTCGATTCTCGTGCAGGACATCGCACTTCCACTCCGTAAGAAGGCTTTTACCCCCAAGGAGCAACTATTCTGGCTCCGGGTAGCCATCGGCCTGGTTGCGGTCTATGCGTTCGCCTTCAGCTATTTCTTCGGTCAGGCGACCTACATTCTGATGTTCTTTGCCATTACGGGTGCCATCTGGGCGGGAGCCGGTGCGGTGATCGTCCTTGGTTTGTATTGGCCAAGAGGCACGACGGCCGGTGCCTGGACTGCGCTGCTTTCCGGGGCGGGTATTGCGGTGGGGGGATTTCTGCTCATCAATACATGGGCCGGCCATGTCTATCCATTGCTTGAACAGTCGCCCGCTTTCGTCGCACGGTTGAGCCTTGCAGTGGAAGCGCTTTCCGGGCCGATGGAGCCACTCATCCTCTGGCGAATCACCCCGGAACGGTTCTTCATGAACGGCCAGGAGATCAATTTCCTTGCGATGATCACTGCAATAGGAGGCTACGCGGTGGTTTCGCTGCTAACCTCGCGGGAGAAATTCAACATGGATCGCATGTTGCACCGCGGCAAATATCGTCGTCCCGATGAGCACATGGCAGAGCCTCCCATGGTCGCGGCTCGACGCAAGGGAATCGTCGCCATGCTCCACGCCATGAGTGGCATCGATGAGAACTTCACCAAGGGTGACCGGATCCTCTCCTGGTCGGTTATCATTTATTCCTTGGGATACGGATTCGGTTCGTTTCTGCTAATCGTCATCTGGAACCTCATCTCGCCGTGGCCTGCCGAGTGGTGGACAATCATGTTCTTCATCACCGGCATCGTGATTGCCAGCCTCGTCGGGATTGTTTCTACGGTCTGGTTCTCAATCGGCGGCACAATCGATCTCATCCGAATGTTCAAACGACTGCACAGCCATCGCGTCAACGAGGCCGACGATGGCCGGGTTATCGGGCATCAGAGTGCGGAAGATGTCAAGATCGCCGACAAGCATCAGTAAGATACCGCTTCATCAAGTTAGAATCGGAATCTCCCATCAAGAATTGCATGAAACATGAGAACCTCCGCAAGAAACATATTGAAGCGAGATTCCGGCTGCTCACTCCTCCCGAACCCAACACAGATCTAAGGGTGGCTCAATGACGACGACATTCAGGAGATTTAGCAAATTGGCGTCCGGTCTGGCGGCGATCCTGGTTCTGATCCAACTGTCGGGGTGTAACGAGCATCCGGAGGGCGGGATGCGGCTGGCGGAGGCTGGAGAGCCTCGCTATGAGATTGTGACCAACGCCGGACTCGCTTCGAAGGAAGAGCAGGTCGCGGCAAAACATCTCGCCCGGTTTTTGGAGCGGATCACGGGTGCCGGGTTTGCGGTCCCTTAGTTTTGCGCCCTTGAGTCGTCGCTCAATGCGATAGCACCACACATTTTGGAGCCCGGTGAGTGGAAGTTGCACTGTGAGGGAAACAGAGTTTCGGGGACAAGTGCGTTCCCAAACAGAAGTTTGGGAACGAGGGAAAAAAACCCTGACAGTCCCTACCGGCTCCTCGGCATTCTCGACCCCGATCGCAATCATACCATGGCGTTTGCCATGAAAATCCCCAGCTACTGGCTGGTGCAGCCAGCGGCAACTTTATACCCCGGCAACTTTATACCTGTCACCATGTTTTATTGCTATCACGTCTTACACAAGAATCAGGTTAATCCTTAAATCAATCTTGCGAAATCAACGTAAAACAGGCCGCAGCCAAAGGTGACGGCGTCACCGACGACACCGCGTTCTTTCAGCAAATGATCGATCTTGCCGCAGAGACCCACGGCACCGTAATTGTGCCGTCGGGTGGGTATCTGGTGGGAACCCTCAAGCTGCACCCGCATCTCGGCTTGGTCGGCTTCCCCATATGTGCCGGGAAAGGGTCCAACGGCTCCGTGCTGAATTTGGCTGACGCCAATGCGAAGTTCTGCTCGATCTGACGCTCGCCATCAGTGCGCGGGTGGACGGCCTTTGCCCTGGACGGCGGAAATCTGGGGAATGGGATCCACGGCATCCTGGTCGCAAAGCCCGACTACTGCACCACCGAGGACAGCCCGTTGATCGAACGGTCTAAGGTTTTCCGCTTCACGGGTGACGGCGTGAGGCTTGATCTCGGATCTGGTGTTACCGAGTCCGGGGCAAATGTGCTTTTGTGAGTCCGATTTCGTGGAATGTTCACACCAGCCAAGGCCTCAAATTGCCGGCAAAAGTTTGCCTTGACGATTCGCTTTTGAAAACAGGCTTTCCGGATGGTTTTTGAGAAGCCAACCGTAAGCATTATCCCCAGAGCAAGACTGCGGAAATCCAAATTTGCTCGGTGGACGAGTGAGTTGCGAGGTCCTTCCCACCGGTTAGGAATTGTACAATGATAATATTTGCAATGTGTTAGAATTGATGAAACTCCCTTTTCATTGTGAAAAGCGAGACTAAGCTTCGGTGCCACTATAAACTTCTCAGCCCGGCCCTCGACGAGCGAGGGCGACGCATTTGGGCTGCAACCGAAGCGGCCTCCCTCGGGCGTGGAGGCATATCACTCGTCTCTCGATCAACAGGCATTTCCCGGACGACCATCTATGCACGACTCCGGAAGCTTGGTCGCAAGGGCAAACTTGCCGTTGACCCAGAAGTTCCCCGGGCTGGCCGTGTCCGCCAGAAGCCCGTGGAAGTAAACCTCTGGAAGCCCGAGCGACTGTCAGGGTTGCCCGAAATCTTCCGAGCGGTGGATCCCCTCACCCGCAGTGGCCACGATCAAGTGCTCCGGGGAGCTCGAATCCTGGATGAGAGTAAAACCATTGGCGCGCCCCTGCGTTTCACTGAACCACAATGGGAGCGTGGAAGTCCAGGTGCGTCCCGTGTCCTTGGAAACATAGACGCCCG
>Ga0105049_10001742_pt1 | contig 25631 bp, 19 predicted proteins | sample MAT06_FD_78087 | JGI IMG/M metagenome (GOLD analysis project Ga0105049, IMG submission 78087) | Freshwater microbial communities from Lake Fryxell liftoff mats and glacier meltwater in Antarctica - MAT-06 | ecosystem: Environmental > Aquatic > Freshwater > Ice > Liftoff microbial mat | place... | reverse complement strand
CGCGCCATGACCGGGGCGAACTGGACCGGTGCCGTGCATGATTGGAAATCCGACCCTTCGCAGTACGGCGCCATCCATTTCCACGACGACGACCAGGGCGACCTCGGCTGGCAGGAAACCTTCGCGCTCACCGTACCCACCGATTGGCCGAGTGGCCTGTATGCCGCACACATCAAGAACGATGCCGGCGAGGACTACATCCCCTTCGTGGTGCGACCCGCCAAACCAACCTCGGACGTAGCGTTCCTGCTGCCCACCTTCAGCTACCAGGTCTATGGCTGTTTCGTGCGGCCAGGCCGCGGCGCCGAGATCGCACCGCGCGCGAAGGAATGGGGCGCGCTGCTGCAAACGCCCGACATGAACCCGCAATTCGGCCTGTCCTGCTACAACTACCATTCCGACGGTTCCGGCGTGTCGCTGGTCTCGATGCTGCGCCCGCAACTCGACACCCGGCCGCGCCAGATCAGCCTGATGGACCCGGTCGAAGGCGGCTCCGGCACCGGGCGCATCGGCGCCGACGGTTATTTCCTGCATTGGTTGACCAGCGAGGGCATCGCACACGACGTGATCACCGACCACGATTTGCACGAGGATGGGCTGGACGCCATCGCCCCCTATCGCGTGGTGATCGCCGGCCAACATCCCGAATACCATTCCGATCGGATGATGCAGGCGTTTGAAGATTTCCTGGGCCAAGGCGGTCGCTTGATGTACCTGGGCGGCAACGGATTCTACTGGCGCGCCGAGCCAAGCGCCTTCGCGCCCCATGCGCTGGAGGTGCGGCGCGCCGAATCCGGCATCCGCGTCTGGGCCACCGAGCCGGGGGAAAGCTACAACCAGTTCGGCGGCGGCTATGGCGGGCTGTGGCGGCGCATCGGCCGCTCGGGCCACAAGCTGGTCGGCATCAACTTCTCCAGCCAGGGCCGCCACCTGGGTTTCCCGTACCGCTTCACCGACGGCATCAACGATGCCCGTGCCGCCTTCATGACCGCTGGGATCAACGTGGGCGTTGGCGAGGCGTTCGGCGACAGCGGGTTCATGGGCGGCGGGGCAGCCGGGTTCGAGCTGGACAGCGTGAACTTCAAATATGGCTCGCCGCCCAACGTGCTCGTGGTGGCCAAGGGCGTGGTAATCCACGAAGACTACGGCTGGGTGAACGAGGACATGCTGGTCCACCGTCATCCACTGCCGCAGAAAGACTGGTCGTGCGCCGACATGACCTTCTTTGAAACCCCGTCAGGCGGTGCGGTGTTCTCGGCAGGATCGATGACCTACGCGGGCAGCATCGTGGTGCCGGGCACGCTGCGCACGCTCACTACCAACGTGCTCCGCCGGTTCATTGATCCGGCGCCCTTCGCTTTACCGGAGTAATGCCAAGGTCGCTCATCACTGTCCCATAGCAGACAAGGAAGGTGAGGGCTCTGCCCTCAACCCGCAAAGGGTCAGAGACCCTTTGATCCCATTATCTTTAGTGACCGTGCTAGCCTCCAGCAGGCGAACCCACGTATCAATCTGGGGCTGCTGGCGCCCCCCAAGCTGTCATAAGATTTTTGGTTTTTCTTGTAGGTAGGGTCCAGGGGCCTGGCCCCTGGCGGGTCTGGGCAGAGCCCAGCCTCGCTCATCTTTGCGCGCAAAGGGTAAAGCTCGAGCCTCCCTCCTCGATCTGTCGATCATCACGACGATTGGTATAACGTTCAGAACCGCGCGTTCGGTGCGACTGGCTGTCCAGCGTCAGCGCATTCATAGGCGCGGGCGATGACCTCCAGCACATGAGCCTGAATATCGAGGCTCAGTGTGCCGGTGTCGCCGGCTTCGATCCGCGCGACGAAGGCGGCAACAATCGACGGCGGCGTGCCCGCACCCGGCGGGCGCAGTGTGCGCACGGCGTAGCCGTCGAAGCTGGTTGCCTCGCCCGCTCCCGCCAGCACCGCATAGTCGCCATCGGGCCGATACAGTTGCACGGCCCCGTCGGCACCGCCGAAATAGAGAGTGCCCGATCGGCCAACCACCATCACCCTCGCCCGCGTCGCCTGATGCGGTTGCCCGCCATTCCAGTGCGCATGCAGGCTGACGCCGATCCGGCTTTCCAGCACCAGGCCAAGCAGCGCGGTGTCCTCGACATCGGGCGCCACGATGCTGCCGTCATCCATGGTGCGGGTCGCGAAGCGGGTCGACAGACTGGCGGTAAAGCGCGCGATCGGCCCGAACAGGCTGGCCACGGTGGTGAGGTGATAGATGCCGAGATCGGCCAGCACGCCGCCCCCGGCCTGTGCCTTGTCATAGAACCAGCCGGCATGGGTGGGACCGCGATGGCCGCGATGGCATTCGACCGCGCCGACCTCGCCAATCGCGCCGCGGCGCAGCAGATCGGCCACCAGAAGATGATCGGGCGTCTCGATGAACGGCAGCGCGAAGAAGGTGACAGGCTTCACACGGGCCTGCTCGCGCAGCACGGCGGCGAGATGCGTGGCCTCCGCCAGGGTCGGCACCAATGGCTTTTCCACCATCACGTGCTTGCCGGCGCGCAGTGCCATTCCGGCATACGCGGCGTGGCTATCGGGCGCCGTCAGCACCAGCACCGCGTCAACACCCGGATCAGCGATCACCGAAGCCGGATCGGTGGACCAGCGCTCAATGCCAAAACGCACGGCGCACGCGGCCAGCCGTGCCTCATCGCGCCCGGCGATGGCGACCAGCTCCGCCCTCCCCTTCAGTTCCAGGAGTTGCGGAAAATGCCGGCGCTGGGCGATGTCGCCATAGCCGATGGCGGCAATGCGAAGCGTCACGGCACCACCGCCTGCGCCATGCCGCTATCGGCGGCCCGGCGCCCGGCATCGAGGATGGCCACCGCCTGGCGGTTCAGCGGCAGCGCCAGCGTGGGGTGCAGGGGTTCGCCGGTTTCAATGTGATGCAGCAGTTCCTCGCCGACCGTGGCGCGCCCGGCCGGCAACGGATCGCCCTGTTCGATCCGCGTCGGCGTGGCGCTGCCCCGTTCCTTGAACACCAGCACATCGGCGCCATCCAAAACGATGGTGCCATGCGTGCCCATCACCACCGGCCCGTTCGGCAGCCCGTTGTGGAAACTGGTCCAGCTCGCCTCGATCGTTCCCACGGCACGGGGAAAGCGCAGCAGCAGCGTTGCGTTGTCCTCGGCATCGCCAGGACTCATCAGGTTGGCCGCCATCGCCCGCACCTCGCTCGGCGCGCCCACGATCCACGCCGCCAGGCACGCGCCATAGCAGCAATAATCCAACATTGCCCCACCGCCCGCCGCCTTCTGGTGCCACCACTCGCTGGCCTTCTCCGCCTCGCTCACCAATCCGATCGTGGTGGCGCCAGGATGCAGGCTGCCATGCGCCAGCGGCCCCAACGAGGCCATGTTGCGCCAGCGGAACTGCACCACGTCGCCGATCTCGCCAGACGCCACGATCGCCTTCACCCGCCGCACCGCCGGCCGCCAGGTGATCGGCCAGTTGGTCACCAGCGCCACTCCGGCCCGTGCGGCTGCCGCGGCCATTCGGTCGGCATCGGCCAGGGTGCCGGCCAGCGGTTTTTCGGTCAGCAGATGAATGCCGCGCGCCGCCGCCGCCTCGGCCACCTCGGCATGGCGGCTGATTTCCGGGCAGAAGATCAGGATATCGAGTTTTTCCCCGTCCAGCATCGCCCGCCAATCCGCATGCACCCGCGGCCCGCCGGGCGCCGTCAACGCCCGCGCGAGGTTGGCCCGCCGGCTGCCCTCAACCTCGGTCAGCGTCGGGGTCGCCGGCGCCGTATCGGCCACGGCCACGAACTCACAGCGCCCTGTCGCGGCCAGCCGCTCGACGAGGTCGTTGACATGCATGTGGGCGAAACCGATCACCCCCACGCGGAACCGCCGTTGCATCGCCTCAGCCCGCCAGGTCGCGCATTTGGGCAAACAGATCGCTCTTGGCCTCGAACCCGATGCCCGGCAGCTCCGGCAGGGTCACATGCCCGTCCTCGACCCTGACGCCATCGGGAAAGCCGCCATAGGGCTGAAACAAATCCGGGTAGCTCTCGTTACCCCCCAGCCCCAGCCCGGCGGCGATCATCAGCGACATCTGGTGCCCGCCATGCGGGATCAGCCGGCGCCAGCTCCAGCCCATATCCTTCATCACCGCAAGCGTGCGCTGGAACTCGCACAGCCCGTAGCTCAGCGCGCAGTCGAATTGCAGCCAGTCGCGGTCGGGCCGCATGCCGCCATAGCGCAGCAGGTTTCGCGCGTCTTGATGGCTGAACAGGTTTTCCCCGGTTGCCATGGCGTTCGGATAGAATTCCGCCAACGCCGCCTGCAAATGGTAGTCCAGCGGATCGCCGGCCTCCTCGTACCAGAACAGGTCATACGGGCGCATCATCTTGGCATAGGCGATGGCGGTTTCCAGGTCGAACCGGCCGTTGGCGTCAACCGCCAACCGGGCGCGGCCATCCAGTTCCTTCAGCACCGCCTCGATGCGCACCCGATCACCGTCGAGGCTGTCGCCGCCGATCTTCATCTTCACCACGGTGTAACCGCGGTCGAGATACGAGCGCATTTCTGCCCGCAACATGTCCACGCCCTTGCCCGGATAGTAGTACCCGCCGGCGGCATAGACGAATACGCGCGGATCGGGCGCGATGCCGTGCCGCTCCGCCAACAACCGGAACAGCGGCTTGCCGGCGATCTTGGCCACCGCATCCCACACCGCCATGTCGATCGTGCCCACCGCCACCGACCGATCGCCATGGCCGCCCGGCTTCTCGTTGGTCATCATCGCCGCCCAGACGCGGTCGGGGTCGATGTTGTCGCCGGCATCGTTCACCAGCGACGCGGGTGCGGCCTCCAGGATGCGGCCGGCAAACCGCTCACGGATCAGCCCGCCCTGGCCGTAGCGCCCGTTGGAATTGAAGCCGTAGCCGATCACGGGCCGGCCATCGCGCACCACGTCGGTTACCACCGCCACCAGGCTGCTCGTCATCTTGGTGAAATCGATATAGGCGTTGCGGATCGGCGAGGAGATCGGCCGGGTGATCTCGCGGACATCGACAATGCGCATGGGCGTGGCTCCGGCTGGGTCCTGCATTGATTGTCCAGGCAGCACAGGATGGCAACGGGGGTGGCGGTGTCTGGCATTGGCGGGACAGTTCGAGATCGGCTGGCCGCTCGGCCTGACGCGCGCCCGCTGGGCGAATATTCTTGACATTGCTGCGCCGCACAAATATATCCCTGCCGCGCGCCTTGAGTTTGTTCCGTGCGCTGCCAGCCTGTGTTTCCCCGTTTTGAACCGGGGATGGCCCCATTGCCGAATTCCGACCGCATCTGGTTGGGCGGGCATGCAGGCCGACGCACCACTCGGTAGCCCGTTCCATTCGCCATTCTGCGCCGGCCCGCGGTCCGTCCGCCGCGCGAGCACGCGTATCCGTGCGCTCGCCTTGAAACTCCGGTGCGCCGTTGGTGCGCCGACCTGAAAGCATGACTCATGACAACATTCGAAAGCCTCGGGCTTGACGCCGCGCTGCTGCGCGCACTGGTCACCGAGGGTTATACCGCCCCCACCCCGATCCAGGTGCAGGCAATCCCGCCCGTGCTCGCCGGCCGCGACGTGCAGGGCATCGCCCAGACCGGCACCGGCAAGACCGCCGCCTTCGCCCTGCCAATCCTGCAACGCCTGGCCGCCGACCGTCGCCAGCCGCCGCGTGGCGGCTGCCGTGTGCTGGTGCTCTCGCCCACGCGTGAACTCGCCAGCCAGATCGCCGACAGTTTTCGCGCGTACGGCGCCAATATCGGCTGCCGCGTTACCGTGATGTTCGGCGGCGTGCCCAAGGGCAAGCAGGTGCGCGCCATGGAACGCGGCGTCGATGTGCTGGTGGCCACCCCCGGCCGCCTGCTCGACCACATGCAGGACCGCGCCGTGCGGCTCGACCATGTCGAGATCCTGGTGCTGGACGAGGCCGACCACATGCTCGACCTCGGCTTCATCGTGCCGATCAAGAAAATCGTCGCCACCATCCCGTCGCGCCGGCAAACGTTGTTCTTCTCGGCCACTATGCCCGGCGAGATCGGCAAGCTGGCCGGCGGCATGCTGCGCGACCCCGTGCATGTCGCCGTCGCGCCGGTGGCCACCACCGTCGAGCGGGTGGAACAGGCGGTGATCTTCGCCGACCAGGCGCAGAAGCGGCACACGCTGTTCGCCCTGCTGACCGGCCCGGCCGATGGCCGCACGCTGGTGTTCACCCGCACCAAGCACGGCGCCGACCGGGTGGTGCGCCACCTGGAGGAAAGCGGCCTGCCGGCAGCGGCGATCCACGGCAACAAAAGCCAGGGCCAGCGCGAGCGTGCACTTGCCTCCTTCAAGTCGGGCGAGGCGCGCGTGCTGGTCGCCACCGACATCGCCGCCCGCGGCATCGACGTCGATGGAGTGAAGCACGTGATCAACTTCGACCTGCCGAACGTGCCGGAAAGCTACGTCCACCGCATCGGCCGCACCGCGCGCGCCGGGCGCGACGGCATGGCGATCAGCCTGTGTGCGCCCGACGAACGCGCCTTCCTGAAGGACATCGAAAAGCTGATCCGTACCAAGGTGCCGGTGATGCCGACACCGGCCCCAGCCGGCCGCAGCCGCATGGCGGCCTGACCGCACCACGCTGAACGAGGAAAGGGCGAGGGGTCATCGATCCCTCGCCCTTTTTGCGTACGATAAGAATGAAGCTCTTCCAGGCAAGGCCAGGGCTTTGCCCTGGACCCACCAGGGGCCAAGCCCCTGGACCTTCAATATATGAAAATAAATGGGTTTCCAAAGGCCGTCGGTCGTCGGTCGGTCCCTGCGGTGCGGCTTCGCGCCGCAACGGCAAAGCCCTGGCCTTAGCCGACCACGCCGCTCCGTCTCAGGCTGTCACATGGATCGGCGGCGTCTGGTTGAACCAGCCGGGGTGGGCACGCTCCAACTGAGCGGCGACCTGCATCAGCAGCGCCTCCTCGCCCCAGCTCGCATAGAACTGCGCGCCGATCGGCAGGCCGTCGGGGTCCAACCCGGTCGGCACCGAGATTCCCGGCAGCCCGGTTTCGTTGCCCGGCATGGTGTAGCGGCAGGCATCGCACAGCCGGCCCACCCAGGTGTCGAGCTCCTCGTCGCGCAGCAGCGAATACGGCCCGTTGGCCTCCGGCACGCGGATTGCCAGCGTCGGCGTCAGCAACAGGTCGTAGCGCTCCATCACCCGGCCGAACTGGCGGGTGACGGTGTTGTTGTCGGCCATCATGCGGAACATGGCGTCGCGGTCGTAACGCAAGGCCGCCAGGTAGTGGCGATAGGTCATGGGGGCGAGGTGCGAGGCAAGCTCCTGCGGCTCGACGCCCAGCGCGCGCGCCTTGTCGGCAAACTGCGCGCAGCCGCCCACCCACGCCGTGGTGTAGGCGCGCCACAGCACCTCCCAGTCGCAGATCGCGCTGTCCTGCACTTCTTCGACCGCATGGCCCAGTGCTTCCATGGCGCGGCCGACGGCGCGGATGCGCTCGGCCACCACGGGGTCGGTTGCCACGGCGCGGCCCCACATCCCGGTGGAAAGCCCGATGCGCAGGCGGCCGGGATCGCGCTGGAGCGCCTCCAGGTAGGAGCCCCGCGGCGGCCCCATGGCGATGAAGCTGCCGCCTTTGGGCACGTGGGTCAGCGTCTCATAGACCGCCGCGGTGTCACGCACGGTGCGGGTCAGCACGCCATCGGCGCTGACCCGCACCATGTATTCGCTCTGAAAATGCGGCCGCGGCACCCGCCCGCGCGAAGCCTTCAGCCCGATCAGCCCGGTGAAGGCGGCGGGAATGCGGGTGGAGCCGCCGCCATCGCCGGACATGCCGATGGGCACGATGCCGGCGGCCACCGAAGCCGCCGACCCGCCGGACGAACCCCCCGGCGTGTGGGCCAAATTCCACGGGTTGCGGGTGACCCGCAGCGCCTCGACATCGGTCGCGGTGTCGAAGGTCAGGCCAAATTCGGGGCTGGTCGAACGGCCGAGCGGCACCAGGCCGCCGGCCAGAAAGTTGGCAATGGTCGGGTCGGTCTGCGGCACCACATACGAGCGGGTCAGCTTTGAGCCACCCTGCTGCGTCCGCCCCTTCAGGCCCGAGCCGAGGTCCTTGAGGAACATCGGCACGCCGTACAGCCCGCCATCGGGGGCCGGCCCGTCGGCATCGGGGTTGGCCAGCACATCGGCAAAAACCTCGATCACCGCCGCGATCTGCGGGTTGAGCATGCCCACCGCGGCGGCGGCCTGGGCGGCCAATTCCTTGGGCGAAACCTCACCCCGCCGCACCAGCCCGGCCAGCCCCACCGCATCATGGCGTGCCCAGTCCGACCAATCCATCGCCAGCCCGTCCGTTTGCGCCATTGCCGCATCCTCCAGGTGCCTAACCGGGATCGAGGCCCCGGGGCCGTTCGGCAAACCCTGTGCCCTTCATTGCCACAATGTCAATTGCAGGGGGGTTCCGGTGCGCGCCGTCCGCCGCGCATTCAATTGACAGCCCGGCGCGGCACCGCCACGGTGACGCATTGCGGTCGGGGCGCCGCCCGCAGCGACCGGCGCGCGGCGCAACGGGAGAGTTGGAGGCATGGCGGGGTTGCGAGGTCGGGCAGTATTGGCGGGCGCATGTGCGCTGTTTGCCACCGCACTGTTCGACACCGGGGCCGCCGCCCAGCAGCGCGGCGGTGCCATCACCTATGGTGTTGCCGGCGGCGTCGGTTCGCTCGACCCACATGTGGCTGGGTCGCTGGTCGAACTCGAGGTGATCCACCACATCTTTGAAACCCTGCTCGCGGTGGACGAAAGCTACAATGCGCGGCCGATGCTGGCCGTGTCGGTGCAGGTGGGGGACGAGGCGCGACGCTTCCGCTTCACCCTGCGCCGCGGCGTGAAGTTTCAGAACGGCGAGCGCATGACCTCGGCCGACGTGCTGGCCTCGTTCGAGCGCTATGCCCGGGTCGGCACCAATACCGCGCTGCTGGAGGATGTCGCCCGCTACGAGGTGCCCGACTCCGATACCTTCGTCGTGCACCTGCGCAACAGCAATGCCATGTTCCTGGAGATGCTTAAATCACCCAGCTACCCGCTGGCGATTCTGCCGGCCGACCAGAAAAGCAAGCCCGGGCGTGAAATCGACGTGGTCGGCACCGGGCCCTTCGCGCTCGATAGCTGGGAGAAGGACGACCACCTGGTGCTGCGCCGCAACGACGGCTACACGGTCGACCGCTCCGCCGCCGGGCCCGATGGGCTGGCCGGGCGTAAGACTGTCTACCTCGATACCGTGCGCTACAACTTCATTGCCGAGGCGCCGGGACGGCTGGGTGCCTTGCAAAGCGGCCAGGCCGATGCGGTGGCCAGCCTGCCGGCCGACTATATCAGCCGGCTGGGCGAGCGCACCGACCTGGTGCCGCTGCGGGTGTTTCCCTATTGCCAGTTGCTGTTCGTCACCCACGCCGGCAACGGGCTCACCACGAACCGGCTGATCCGCCAGGCGATCCGCGCGGCAGTGAACGTCGATGATATTGTCGCCGCCTCGGGCCAGCCAGCGCGGCGCAACCCGTCGCTGGTCTATCCCGGCAGCCCCTATCATACCCCGGATGCCGCCGCGCCGTTCTACGACCGGCGCAATCTCGACGAAGCGCGCGCCTTGCTGAAACAGGCCGACTACAAGGGCGAGAAGCTGGTGCTGCAGACCAACGCCACCTTCAGCTACATGCGCGACGCCACCCTGGTGCTGGCCGGGCAGTTGCGCGAAGCGGGCATGAACACGGAGGTGCAGTTGGTGGGCTGGCTGACCAACCTGACCAATCTGCGCCGCGGCACCGGCAACTGGAACGTCACCAGCGCCGGTTTCTGCACGCAGCCGCTGTTGGGCCCACAGCAATGGCGGGCACAGATATTCGCCTATCCGCATATCCGCGACCGCGCCGGACTCGACGAGGCGTATAGGCTCCTGTTCGCTTCTCCCGCCTTCGCCCAACGCCAGGTGGCGTGGCAACAGATCGAAACCCAGTTGCTGGACGAGGCCTACCTCATCAAGGTGGCCGATCTCGGCGCGGTGCGCGCCTACAACACGCGGCTGAAAGGCATGGCACCGTATTTCTTCCAGCGGTTCTGGAACACATGGATCAATTGACGGCACTGGCAGAATACGGGCGCCCGGCGGACGGGATGGCCATGGGGGTAGAATGTATCGCGGAATCCTGATGCGGCTCTCACAGGCGGTGCCGGTGCTGCTGATATTCTCGGTGATGGTGTTCATGCTGATGCACCTGCTGCCGGGCGACCCGGCACAGGCGATCGCCGGGCCCGATGCCTCGCCCGAAGCGGTGGACAAGATCCGCGAGCAGCTGGGGCTGAACAGGCCGCTGCCGATCCAGCTGCTGGAATGGTTCTCCCACCTCGCCGTCGGCAATTTCGGCGAGTCGCTGGTGCTGAAGCAAACCGTCGTCAGCGCGGTCATCGAGCGCCTGCCGGTGACCCTGTCGCTGTCCTTCATCTCGCTGGTGATCACGCTGCCAGTGGGTCTCGGGCTGGGGGTGGTGGCGGCGTATTGGCGAAATACCTGGATCGACGCCTGCGTGATGGTCACCGCCCTGCTGGGCGTGTCGTTGCCGGGGTTCTGGGTCGGCATTCTCTCGGTGCTGTATTTCAGCGTCACCCTGGGCTGGTTCCCGCCATCCGGCTATGTGCCGTTGAGCGAAGGCGGGCTGTGGTTGTGGTTCTCCTCGCTGATCCAGCCGGCGGTGGTCCTGGCATTGTTCCAGATCGGCTTCCTGGCCCGCATCACCCGCTCGGCCATGCTCGACGTGCTCGACCAGGACTTCATCCGCACCGCGCGGGCCAAGGGCGTGGACGAATGGACCACAATTTCCAAGCACGCCTTCCGCAATACGCTGATCCCCGTCGTCACCGTGCTCGGCATCACGCTGAGCCTGCTGATCGGCGGCTCCGTGGTGATCGAGCAGGTGTTCGCGCTGCCCGGCATCGGCCGGCTGATCGTGCAGGGCATTCTGGCGCGCGACTATCCGTTGGTGCAGGGCACCATGCTGCTGTTCGGCTTCGCCTTCGTGGTGATCAACATCATTGTCGATATCATCTACACGTTCGTGGACCCCCGGGTGCGGTATGGCTGACGCGACGATGAGCTACCAGCCGGCCCTGGCTTCCGGCGAGGCCATCGCCGCGCGCCGCCGCTTCCGCATTCTGCGCAAGCTACTGCACCACCGCAGCTTCATGGTCGGATTCGTCATCGTGCTGGTGATGGTGATGGCGGCCCTGCTGGCGCCGCTGACCGGCATCGATCCGAACAAGATGGCCATCCGCTTCCGCTTCCGCCCGCCCCAGGATGCCTACTGGTTCGGCACCGACCAGTTCGGCCGCGACCTGTTCACTCGCACGCTGTACGGCGCACAGCTTTCGCTGTGGATCGGGTTGTCTGTGGCGGTACTTTCCGGCGTGATCGGGGCGGCGATCGGGGTGCTCAGCGCGCAGTTCCGCCGGCTCGATTCCCTATTGATGCGCATCATGGATGCGCTGATGGCGGCCCCCGCGATCCTGCTGGCAATCGGGCTGGGCGCCGCCCTGGGCCCGCAAACGCACAGCGTGATCATCGCGCTCGCTGTCGCCTACATCCCGCGCACTGCGCGCATCGTGCGAGCCTCGGCCCTGGTCACCCGCGAACTGGAGTTCATCGAAGCCGCGCGGGTTGCCGGTGCGTCGTCGTTGCGCATCATGTTCCGGCATTTGCTGCCCAATGCCACCGGCCCGCTGCTGGTGCAGTCGACCTTTGTTTTCGCCTACGCGATCCTGGCCGAGGCGGCATTGTCGTTCCTTGGCATCGGACCGCCGCCGCCGGCGCCCTCGTGGGGCAACATCATCGCCGAGGGGCGATCCTTCGCGGTGCAGTCGTGGTGGATCATGCTGTTTCCCGGCTTTGCCATCAGCCTGGCGGCCCTGGGCATGAACCTGCTGGGCGATGGCCTGCGCGACGTGCTCGACCCCCGACTCAAGGTGGAGGGCTGACATGGCCGCGCCATTGCTGGAAGTGAACGACCTCACCGTGCGGTTCCGCACCGATGCCGGCTGGATGACCGCGGTCGACCGCGTGAGCCTGGCGGTCGGCGAAGGCGAGGCATTGGGCATCGTCGGCGAGAGCGGCTCGGGCAAAAGTGTGACCGCGCTCTCGATCCTGCGCCTGCATGCTGGCCCAACCACGCGCATGCCGACGGGCAAGGTGATGTACGGCGGCCGCGACCTGCTGGGCCTGCCGATGCGCGACATGCGCGCGATCCGCGGCAGCGAGATCGCGATGATCTTCCAGGACCCGATGTCGTCGTTGAACCCGGTGCTGACGATCGCCGACCAGATCGGCGAATCGCTGCGCCTGCACCAGGGATTGGACCACGCCACGGCCCGACGGCGGGCGGTTGAACTGCTCGACCTCGTGCGCATTCCCGACGCGGCACGCAGGGTTGACGAATACCCCCACCGCCTGTCCGGCGGCATGCGCCAGCGGGTGATGATCGCCATCGCGATTGCCTGCCGGCCGAAGCTGCTGATCGCCGACGAGCCGACCACCGCACTGGACGTGACCATCCAGGCGCAGATCCTCGACCTGTTGCGCGACCTGCAGGCGGAGCTTGGAATGTCCGTTATTTTGATCACCCACGACATGGGCGTGATCGCCGAATTCGCGCGGCGGGTGATGGTGATGTATGCCGGGCGTGTCGTCGAAACCGCGCCGGTGGGCCAGTTGTTCCGCCGGCCGCTGCACCCGTATACCGACGGGTTGCTGGCGGCGATCCCCAAGCTGGATGTCGATGTGCGGCGCCTGCCGGCCATCCCCGGTTCCATCCCCGATCCCACGGCCGTCATCCCCGGCTGCCGGTACAGCCCGCGCTGCCCGATGGTGCAGGCGCGGTGCCGCACCGAAGCACCCGACCTGCTGCCGGCCGGGCCCGAGCGCCAGGCCCGGTGCCCACCGCGCGTTGCCGCCCTGGAGCATGCGGCATGACCGCGCCGATCATCCGGGTGCGCGATCTGGTGAAGGACTTCCACGTGACCCGCGGGCGTGGCGGGCCGCCGGCGATCCTGCGTGCGGTCAACCATATCAGCTTCGACATCCGCCAAGGTACCACGCTGGGCCTGGTGGGCGAATCCGGTTCGGGCAAGTCCACTACCGGGCGCCTGTTGGTGGGCCTGATTCCGGTCACTTCCGGCGAGATCGGGCTGTTCGGCGAAACCATTACCGGCGCCGGCGGTGATCGGGCGCTGGCGAAGGTGCGCAGCAAGCTGCAATTCGTGTTCCAGGACCCGCACGGCTCGCTGAACCCGCGCATGCGCGTTGGCGACTGCATCGCCGAGCCGATCGACGTCGGCGGTGGCTGGACGCGCCGCGACCGGGCCGACCGGGTGTCGGAACTGCTGGAAACCGTCGGCCTGCCGCGCGCGGTAGCCGAGCGTTTTCCGCACGAATTCTCTGGCGGCCAGCGCCAGCGCATCGGCATCGCGCGCGCGCTGGCCCTCAAGCCTGACTTCATCGTCTGCGACGAGCCGGTCTCGGCACTCGACGTTTCGATGCAGGCGCAGATCATCAACCTGCTGCTCGACCTGCAGGAGAAGCTGGGCCTTTCCTATCTGTTCATCGCCCATGACCTGGCGGTTGTGCGCAGCATCGCCACCGACGTGGCAGTGATGTACGCCGGGGCCCTGGTGGAACAGGCGCCGAAAGCGGTGCTCTATGCCGCGCCCAAGCATCCCTACACCGAAGCGCTGCTGGAAGCGGTGCCGCGGCCCGACCCCGACCGGGTGCGCAGTGCCGCCCTGGGCGGCGAAATCCCGAGCATTCTGAACCCGCCGCCCGGCTGCGCCTTCGCTGCACGCTGCCCGAAAGTGATGGAGATGTGCCGCAGCGAGCGCCCGGCCCCGCGGCCAACCGGCGACGGGCACGTGGTGGCGTGCCACCTTTACTGAGGAAAGCCGGCTGCCATCTAATACCAACCCTCGGTACCAGGGACACGCACCCGGTTAGGGCCTGAGGGGAGATAAATAAGGCCAGGGCTCTGCCGTTGCGGCGCGAAGCCGCACCGCAACGGCCGAGCCCCTGGACCTCATTCTGGTGGTGGCAGGGTCAGTTTTATTTCTTTATCGAAACAATTAGGACATGCGTTGACCGCCCCCGCAGCGCGAGGTTTTCGCGGCGTGGGGGCCTGAAAACGACCGGCGGGGCGGCGCGGGCGTTGCGCGGGCCAGGGTGGCTGGCGGCGATCTGGCTGGCGCGCATGCGGGGGCGCATTTCGGCCGGCGCGCTATCCGGCGCGCGGATGACGCGCAGCATCGAGACCGCGCCGGCTGTGCGGGCGCGCGGATGGACAGCACGCGCGGACGTGCGGGGCGCGGACGCGCGTGATGTCGGCGGGCGGGGGATTCGCGGCGTCGATGCCGGGAGCGGGGGGAGGAGGCCCTGGGACCAGAGCTGGATGATGTCTTCCAGACGGGCGAACAGGCGCACCAGGCAGGCCACGATGAGGGCGTGGATTGCCTCGGGCAGCCATGCGCCCGCAGCGTCGGTTTCGACGGAGCGGCGCAGGCTGGCAAATTGTACGACCAGGGCGGGTTCAGTTACTAACACTTGGGTGTTATACATAACTTTTAGGGTCGCTGCAAGGGGAATCTGCATGGCGATTCGAGTTTAGCGAGGGTAGGGGAGGATGTTCTTTTTTGAAAAAAAGAACCAAAAAACTTTTATCCTCGAAGCATCCGACCAAGCATGGAGAGACGGACACCAATGGATAAAGTTTTTTTGCTTCTTTTTGTTCACAAAAAGAAGAATCCTTCTTTCCCGCGCATCCACGGACCCCCGGATCCTCGGGCGGCTGCCTCTCGACTTTCGCGCCGGTCCCGATAGGGTGTCGCGCACAGCGATCCCAAGGAAATGCTCCATGTCTGTCGTCACCACCGAACACGTCGGCAAGGTTTCGGTCATCCGGATCAACCGGCCGGACAAGATGAACGCCATCAGCAAGAGCGTGGCCGAGGGCATCCAGCAGGCCTTTCAGGCGTTCGATGCCTCGGACCAGCGCGTGGCGGTGTTGTCGGCCGTCGGCACCAAGTCGTTCTCCTCGGGCGCTGATGTGTTGGACCTGCCGGAGTTGTGGCGCTGCATTCCCACCGTTGGCTTCAAGACCAACAAGCCGGTCATCGCCGCGACATCAGGCTGGTGCGTGGGCGGGGCCATCGTGATGGCGATGATGTGCGACATGATCGTGAGCACGCAGGACACGATTTTCTATTATCCCGAGGCCAAGCTCGGCCTGACCGGCGGCATGATCTCGTCGCTGGTCACCCGCATGCCGCACAAGCTGGCGATGGAGGTGATGCTGCTGGGCACCAAGGTGGGCGCCCAGCGCGCCTATGACGTGGGCTTCATCAACCGGGTGACCGAGAATGGCGGCCACGAGAAGGAGGCCATCGCGATGGCGGAGGAGCTGGTGGGCTCAGCCCCGCTGGTGATCGCCACCTTGAAGCATTTCGTCAACGATATCATCATGCCGGCGGGGCCGGTTGAGCGGATGGTGGCGGTGAGCCAGCAGCTTGCCAGTGTGCGCAGCAGCAGCGACCTGAAAGAAGGCGTTGCCGCCTACAAGGAAAAGCGCAAGCCGCGCTTCACCGGAACCTGACACCCGACGGAGGAGACCACGCCATGGCGCATTACACCCAGGCGCATTGGGGCACCTACGAGGTTAGGCAGGCCAGCGATGGTTCGCCGGCGCTCCAGCACTGGAGCCAGGACCCCGACCCCTGCGACATCGGCCTGCATATGCTGTCGCCGGAGTTGGATCGCGTGCGGGTGCGCCGGCCCTCGGTGCGCCGCTCATGGCTGGAACGCGGCCCCGGTGCCGCACCGCATCTGCGCGGCCGCGAGGCCTTCGTTGAGGTTGACTGGAACACCGCACTCGACCTTGTGGCCGGCGCGTTGCAACGGGTGAAGGACGCTGGCGGCAACGAGGCGATTTTTGGCGGCAGCTATGGCTGGGCCAGTGCCGGGCGGTTCCATCACGCCAACAGCCAGGTCCATCGCTTTCTCAACAGCATCGGTGGCTATGTCCGCCACAACGACAGCTACTCCCTGGGCGCCGGGCGCGTGGTGCTGCCGCACGTGCTGATGCCGATCGACCAGAGCTGGGAGCAACTGACCACCTGGGACGTGATGGCGGCACACACCAAGCTGTTCGTGGCGTTCGGCGGCGTGCCGTTGAAGAACGCCCAGATCTCCCAGGGCGGGGTGGGCCGCCACCAGCACGCGCCCGGGTTGCAGGCGATGGCAGCGGCCGGCGTGCGCTTCATCAACATCTCACCGGTCAACGACAATCTGGAAACCGGCGGACCGGTGGAGTGGATTGCGATCCGGCCGAACACCGACACCGCCCTGATGCTCGCCTTGGCCCGGCAATGGGTGATCGACGGCACCGTCGACCGCGATTTCCTGGCCCGCTGCTGCTCCGGCTACGATAAGTTCGAGCCGTATCTGACCGGCGCGTCGGACGGCACCGCCAAGACTGCGGAATGGGCCAGCGCCATCACCGGCATCCCCGCCGCGCGCATTGTGGCGCTGGCGCGCGAGATGGCGGCCACCCGCACCATGATCAACACCGCCTGGGCGCTGCAACGCGCGGCCCACGGCGAGCAGCCGTTCTGGATGACCGTTGTACTGGCCAGCATGTTGGGCCAGATCGGCCTGCCCGGCGGCGGCTTCGCGCTGGGCTATGGCCCGACCAACCGCATGGGCAGCCCGCAGACCCGCCTGCCCGGCCCGTCGTTGCCGCAGGGCACCAACAAGGTGCGCGGCTTCATTCCGGTGGCGCGCATTGCCGACATGCTGCTGAACCCGGGCGCGGAATTCCGCTACAACGGCGGCGTTCATACCTACCCCGACATCAAGCTGATCTACTGGGCCGGCGGCAATCCGTTCCACCACCACCAGGACCTCGCCCGCCTGGCGCGGGCCTGGCAGAAGCCGGAAACCATCATCGTCAACGAGCCCTATTGGACGTCGACTGCCAAGTTCGCCGACATCGTGCTGCCGGTGACTACCACGCTGGAGCGCAACGATATCGGCTTCGGCACCCTGGAGGGCCTTGTGGTCGCCATGCGCCGGGTGGTTCCCCCGGCGGGCGAGGCGCGCGACGACTACACGATCTTCACCGCGCTGGCCGAGCGGATGGGCGCCAAGGATGCCTTCACCGAGGGCCGCGACGAGATGCAGTGGGTGGAGCACCTGTACGACGTGTTGCGCAAGCGTGCCGATTCCATGGCCATCGCGCTGCCCGATTTCGCCACCTTCTGGGACGAGGGGCTGGTGAACCTTGAAGCCCACGCCAAGCCGAATGTCATGTTGGAGGCCTATCGGCGCGACCCCACGGCCAACATGCTCAATACCGAGTCGGGGAAGATCGAAATCTTCTCCGAACGGATCGCGGGCTTCAACCTGGCGGACTGCCCGGGCCACCCCACCTGGTTTGAGCCGGGCGAATGGCTCGGTGCGGAGAGTGTGCGCCGCCATCCGCTGCACCTGCTGTCGGACCAGCCGGCGCGGCGCCTGCACAGCCAGCTCGACGCCAGCCCGCACAGCATGGCGGCCAAGGTGGCGGGGCGGGAGCCGATCTACCTGAACCCCGACGACGCCGCCGCCCGCGGCATCGCCGATGGCGATGTGGTGGAGGTGTTCAACGACCGCGGTCGCTGCCTCGCCGGTGCCATTGTGTCGCGCGATATCATGCCCGGCGTCGCCCGGCTGTCGACCGGGGCGTGGTATGACTATGACTGGCAGACCGGGCTAGAGAAGCACGGCAACCCGAACGCGGTGACGCAGGATATCGGCGCATCGGGCCTGTCGCAGGGTTGCACGGCGCAGACTTGTCTGGTGGATGTGCGCAAGGCAGATGGGCCGGTGCCGGGGGTGACGGCGCACGCCCCGCCGGAATTCACAGCGACGCGGTAACAGGCAGCGGAGCGGGCACGATGACGCGGCGTGGCGACAGCTTGGCGCTGAACATCACTGAAGCCGACCTGCGCACGATGCTCGATACGATCCCGGCGCGTCTGGCGCTGGTCGATCGCGAAGGCCGGCACTGCTACGTGAACGCCGCCTATTGGGCGTATCTGCGCCAGCCGCCTGAGGCCGTACTGGGTCGGACAATCCGCGAGGTGATCGGCGACGAGGCCTATGCGCGCATGCGCCCCGACCCGATCCACCGCACGCTGTTCGACCGCGCGCTGGCAGGCGAGACCGGCGTATGGGAGGGCTGGCTCGGCTACCTCGAAGGCGAGCGCTACGTGCATCGCACCTACTATCCGTTCCGCGATGCCGCCGGCGCGGTGGTGGGCGTGGTGGGGTATAGCCGCGACATGACGGAGTTGAAGGCAGGCGAGGCGCAGTATGCCGCGATTACCGCCGCCGCGCTGGACTGCCTGATCGTGTTCGACGAACACGGCCGCGTGGTTGAGTTCAACCCCGCCGCCGAGCGCAGCCTGGGACTGGCGCGCGCGGCGGCGATTGGGCGTGCCATCGGCACCCTGGTTGACCTGCCAGCATTCGAGGCGGGCAGCGATGGCACCTGGAAGGCGCCCGCCGGCACGCCGGCCTGGGTGGGCAGCCGCGTGGAAGCCGAGGCGCTGCGGGCCGACGGCTCGCGCTTCCCGGCCGAGTTGGCGGTGGGCGAGGTGCGGCTGCCATCGCGGCGGCTGTTCACCGCGTATCTGCGCGACCTGACCGCGGTGCGCGCCGCCGAAGCCGAGATTCTGCGCCAGCGCGAGGCGCTGCATGAGAGCGAGAAGATGGCCGCCTTCGGCTCGCTGCTGGCCGGGGTGGCGCACGAGTTGAACAACCCGCTGTCGATTGTTATTGGCAACGCCATGATGCTGGGCGAGGAGGCCAAGGAAATGGCCCCCGCGCTGGTTGGCCGCACCGACCGGATCATGTCGGCAGCGGAACGCTGCGGGCGCATCGTGCGCAGTTTCCTGGCCCTGGCGCGGCGCAACCGCAGCCAGGTAAAGCCGATGTCGGTGGCCACCGCGGTGCAGACCGCGCTGGAGTTGCTCGCCTATGGTCTGCGCGCCAGTGGCGTGGCGGTGGAGCGCGATATCCCGGATGACCTGCCCGACGTGCCCTGCGACCACGACCAGTTCAACCAGGTGCTGAGCAACCTGCTGGTGAACGCCCGCCAGGTGTTGGAGGCACGGGCGCAGCCGCGGCGTGTGCGCATCGCCGCCACACTGGATGGCGAGTTTCTGCGCATCACGGTGGCCGATAACGGCCCCGGCGTGCCGGCGGCGCTGCGTGGCCAGATATTCGACCCGTTCTTCACCACCAAGCCGGCCGGCATCGGCATGGGCATCGGGCTGGCGGTATCGCGCGGCATCGTGGAGGTGCATGGCGGCACCCTGACGCTGGAGGAGGCGCCAGAGGGCGGTGCCTGCTTCGTTGTTCGCCTGCCGCGGCGCACCGATGTTGATGGTGCCGCCGAGGTGGCCGAGGTGATCCCGGCCGCCCGTGCCCGCCAGTCGGCACTGGTGCTGGACGACGAGCCGGAGATCGCCGCCCTGCTGGCCGACATGCTGGACCGGCTGGGCTTCGACTGCGAGGTGGTGGACAACGGCGAAGCGGCGCTGCAGCGGCTGGCGGTGCACGACTTCGCGCTGATCCTGTGCGACCTGCGCATGCCTGGCGTTGACGGTGCGGCGGTCTATGAATGGCTCGGCACGAACCGGCCGCATCTGTGCCGCCGCGTGGGGTTCGTGACCGGCGATACGCTGGGCCTGGCTACCGAAGGCTTTGTGGCGCGGGCCGGGCGCCCGGTGCTGGAAAAGCCGTTCGTGCCGTCGGCGCTGCGCCAGATGGTCGCTGAAATCCGCGCCGGGGCTGCCGACTGAACCGGCTGCCGTTATCGCACCAATCGTGAAGTATCCGGCTTGCGCGCCATGCAAGGCTGGTGTCTCATTCTTCGGATACGACCGAACGGCCGCATGCAGGAGATCAGATGATGTTCAAACTCACGCGCCGGCAGACGCTGGCCGCTTTCACGGCCATGGCGCCAATGGCCAGCTGGAGCCCCGACGTGCAGGCGGCAACCCCGCGCGACGCGCTGGTGATCGCCAAGTCGATCGATGACACCATCACGCTCGACCCCGGCGAGTGCTACGAACTCACCGGCATCGAGATCGACACCAATCTTTACGACCGCATCCTGCGGTATGAGGCCGAAGACCTCAGCAAAATGGTCGGCGGCGTGGCTGAGAGCTGGACGGTCAGCCCCGACGGCAAGAACTACAGCTTCAAGATCCGGCCTGGCCTGAAGTTCCATTCCGGCAACCCGATCACCGCCGAAGACGCTGCCTGGTCGCTGCAGCGCGTCGTGATCATGAACAAGACCTCCGGCTTCCTGCTGACGCAGCTGGGCTGGAACAAGAACAACGTGAAGGACATGGTGAAGGCGACCGACGCCAGCACGCTGACCCTCACTTCGCCGTCGGGCTTCGCGCCGACGCTGGTGCTGAACCTGATGACCTCCATCGTGGCCTCGGTGGTGGACAAGAAGGTGGCCTTGGCCAACGAGAAGGACGGCGATCTCGGCAATGCTTGGCTCAAGACCAACTCGGCCGGCTCGGGTGCCTACAAGCTGGTTGCCTGGAAACCGAACGAAAGCATCACGCTGGAGGCCTTCCCCGGCTTTCGCATGGGCGCCCCCAAGCTGAAGCGCGTGATCATGCGCCATCTGCCCGAGCCCGGGGCGCAGCGCCTGGCGCTGGAAAAGGGCGACATCGACGTGGCCCGCGCGCTCACGCCCGACCAGCTGGGGCCGGTGAAGGCTAACAAGGACATCAAGATCGAGAGCTTCGCCGGCGCCAATAACTGGTACGCCATCATGAACCTCAAGCACGGCCCGTTCGCCGATGTGCGGGTGCGCCGTGCGGTGAAGATGCTGGTCGACTACCAGGCGATGGCGAACACCTTCCTCAAGGATCGTTTCTTCGTTCACCAGACCTTCCTGCCGCTGGGGTATTTCGGCGCCACCGCCTACAACCCGTTCAAATTGGACGTGGCGGGTGCCAAGAAGCTGCTGGCCGAGGCCGGATTCCCGAACGGCTTCGAGGTGCGGCTGTCGGCCAACACCAACGATCCGTTCCCGCAGATAGCCCAGGCGATCCAACAAACGCTGGCGATGGGCGGCATCAAGGCCACCATCGCTTCGGGCGACGCCAAGCAGGTGATCGGCGAAATCCGCGGGCGCACCTTCCAGATGGCGCTAATATCGTGGGCGCCGGACTATTTCGACCCGCACACCAACGCCGACTTCTTCGTCAACGGCGCCGACATCTCCGACCCGCCGAAGGCGCGCACCGGCCCGTGGCGCGCCAGCTGGCTGATCCCCGAACTGACCGCCGACATGACCAAGGCGGCGCAGGAACTCGATTCCAAGAAGCGCGAGGCGATGTATATCGAGCTGCAGAAGCGGGTGACCGACGAAGGCCCGTATGTGTGGATGTTCCAGAACAACTGGGTTATCGCCATGCGGTCGAACCTGCGCGGCTACCCCAAGGGGCTGTTCGAGGACCTGTTCTTCTACCGAACGATCTCCAAAGTCTGAGCGAAGGCGAAGACGACGATCTGAGCGAAAGCGAACGTGTCCGCGGTCGTCAAAAGGGCACGCAGCACGGATGTCGGGGGAGTGCGGCGGCTTGCAGCACCACTTCGGCGTCTGGGGGCGGTGCTGTTCTCGGTGATACTGACCTTCCTCGGCCTGACCGCAGTCACCTTTGTCATCGGCCGCTTCATGCCGCTCGATCCGGTGCTCACCATCGTGGGCGACAAGGCGAGCACCGAGGTCTACGACCGCGTCTACCGCGAGCTTGGGCTCGACCAGCCGGTGGTGGTCCAGTACCTGACCTATCTGGGCAAGCTGGTGCGCTTCGAGTTCGGCACCTCGGTGATGACGGCGCGGCCGGTGATGGAAGACCTGGTGCGGGTTTTTCCGGCCACCATGGAACTGGCCGGGCTGGCGCTGGTGATCGGCGTGCTGATCGGCGTGCCCATGGGGGTGATCGCGGCCACCAACCGCGGGCGCATCGTGGATCAGATCGTGCGGTTCCTCTCGTTGCTCGGCTATTCCATGCCGGTGTTCTGGCTGGGGCTCGTGGGGCTGCTGCTGTTCTACGCCAAGCTCGGCTGGGTGGAAGGTCCGGGGCGGCTCGATGTCGCGTTCGACGATATCGTGCCAACGGTGACCGGGCTGATCATGGTCGATGCGCTGCTGGTCGGCGAAACCGAGGTATTCTTCAATGCCCTGGGCCACCTGATCCTGCCGGCGTCCATCCTGGGCTATCTGTCGCTGGCCTACATCGCGCGGATGACGCGCAGCTTCATGCTGGAACAGCTGGAGCAGGAATACATCCTGGCGGCATTCGCCAAGGGACTGTCGCCGTGGCGCGTGGTTTGGGTGCACGCGCTGGGCAATGTCTGGGTGCAACTGGTGACCGTGATCGCGCTGACCTTCGGCAGCCTGCTTGAAGGCGCGGTGCTGACCGAAACCGTGTTCGCCTGGCCCGGGCTGGGCCTGTACATGAAAAATTCGCTGTTCGCCGCCGATCTCAACGCGGTGCTGGGGGGAACTGTGCTGATCGGCACAATCTACATTTTCCTGAACATGCTGTCCGACATCATCTACTCGCTGGTAGACCCGCGCGCGCGGGAGCCGTCGTGACCACCTGGCGCGGCTGGCTGCTCAACCCCGCACCGACCAGCCGGCGGCAGGCCCAGCTTGGCGGCTGGTTCCGCGCCTGGCTCGCGTTCCGGCGCAATACGCTGGGCATGGCGGGGTTGTTCATCGTGCTGCTGCTGATCACGATCGCCGTCGCCGCACCGCTGATCGCCGATCCCGCCACCGCCTTGACGCAAACGCTGGAGGACCGGCTGCAGCCGTTCTCCTGGGCGCATCCCTTCGGCACCGACGAACTCGGGCGCGACATCATGGCGCGCATGATGTTCGGCGCGCGCATCACCCTCACCATCGTCATTCTGGTCAGCCTGATCGTGGTGCCGATCGGGCTGGCGATCGGGCTGCCGGCGGGGTATTTCGGCGGCTGGATCGATGCCGTGCTGATGCGCGTGACCGACATCTTCCTGGCCTTCCCAAGGCTGATCCTCGCCCTCGCCTTCGCCGCCGCCCTGGGGCCGGGCATCGAGAACGCGGTGATCGCCATAGCACTCACCGCCTGGCCGCCCTACGCCAGGCTGGCGCGCGCCGAGACGATGACGCGGCGCAGCAGCGAGTTCATCCAGGCCGCCGAACTTCAAGGTGCCTCGCACCTGCGCATCATCGCCACCCAGATCGTGCCGTTGTGCCTGCCCTCGGTGATCATCCGCCTCACGCTCGACATGGCCGGCATCATCCTCACCGCCGCCGGGCTGGGCTTTCTCGGCCTGGGCGCGCAGCCGCCGTCGCCGGAATGGGGTGCCATGGTGTCCACCGGGCGGGCCGTGCTGCTCGACCATTGGTGGGTGGCGACCCTGCCGGGCATTGCGATCTTCATCACGAGCCTGGGATTCAACCTGTTGGGCGACGGCCTGCGCGACGTGGCCTCCGGGCGCGGCTGAGAGGCATGTGATGATGGACATGCCGCTGTTGCGCGTGCGCAACCTCTCGGTCACCTACCCCAGCGACGACGGCGATTTCCGCGCGGTGCGCAATGTCAGCTTCACCCTGGGCCGCGAGCGCCTGGGCATCGTCGGCGAATCCGGCTCGGGCAAATCCACCACCGGGCGCGCCATCATGGGCCTGGCGCGCCACCCCGCGCGGGTGCAGGCCGACGAGCTTCTGCTGGGCGACATCGACCTGCGCCGCCAAACCGAACGCCAGCTGCGCCGCCTGCGCGGCAAGCGCATGGCGATGGTGCTGCAAGACCCGAAATACTCGCTCGACCCGGTGATGTCGGTGGGCCAGCAGGTCGCCGAAACCCACCGCACCCACCTGAACAGCAGCAAGGCCGAAGCAAAGGCCGCAGCGCTGGACATGCTGAACGCCGTGCATATCCGCGACCCCGAGCGGGTCTATGCCATGTACCCGCACCAGGTTTCCGGCGGCATGGGCCAGCGCATCATGATCGCCATGATGCTCATCGCCGGGCCGGAACTGCTGATCGCCGACGAACCCACCTCGGCGCTGGACGTGACGGTGCAAAGCCAGGTTCTGTCGATCATGGACGAGCTGGTGCGCAGCCGCGGCATGGGGTTGATCCTGATCAGCCATAACCTGCACCTCGTCTCCTCGTTCTGCGACCGGGTGCTGGTGATGTACGCCGGCCAGATCGTGGAGGTGTGCGACGCCGGCCGGCTGGCCGACGCCCAGCACCCCTACACGCGCGGCCTGCTCGCCGCCCTGCCCGAACTCGGCCACCGCCGCCGCGACCTGCCGCAGTTGCAGCGCGACCCCGCCTGGATGGACGACATCATCACCCCGCTGGAAACCCGCATGCCCCCACCAGGGGCATGAGCATCATCCTGGAACATGTCACGGTCAGCTACGGGCGCGGCGCCAAGCGCTTCGATGCCGCGCGCAACGTCTCCCTCGCGGTGGCCGAGGGCGAAGCATATGGCCTGGTGGGCGAATCCGGCTCGGGCAAATCAACCGTGCTGCGCGCAGTGGCCGGTCTGATCGCCCACGCCGAAGGCCGCGTGGCGCTGGCCGGCCAGACCATGGGGCGCCGCCGCACCACCGCCCAACGCAAGACCGTGCAAATGGTGTTCCAGGACCCCTACGGCTCGCTGCACCCCAACCAGACCGTCGACCAGACCCTGTCGATGCCGATCGCCATCCACAAGCTGGGCAATGCCGATCGGCGCGTGTCAGCCGCGTTGGAGGAGGTGGGGATGGGGCCAACCCACCGCTTCCGCTATCCGCACCAACTCTCCGGCGGTCAGCGCCAACGCATCGCCATTGCCCGCGCGCTGATCCTGGAGCCGCGCATCCTGCTGCTCGATGAACCGACCTCGGCGCTGGACGTGTCGGTGCAGGCGGAAATCCTCAACCTGCTCAGCAGGCTGCGCCGCGATCTGGGCCTGACCATCCTCATGGTCAGCCACGACCTCGCGGTGATCGCCCATCTGTGCGAACGAATCGCGGTGATGAACCGCGGCGAAATCGTCGAGGAAACCACCGCCGATGCGCTGGCCGCCGGCGATGTGAAGAACCCATATACCCAACAACTGCTGCGCTCGAACAAAGGATTCGATCCCAGTGGGGGAGAGCTCGATCTGCTGGATTCGGTGCCGATCAGGTAGGGGCAGATGCGTCCATCTGCGAACGGGAAGCCAGGATGAAACCGGTTAAGCGCCACGCCCACTAAAGGTTATGGGATCAAAGGGTCTCTGACCCTTTGCGGGTCTGGGCAGAGCCCAGCCTAGCTTCTCTTCGCGCCCATGGGCTCCGCCCGTGACCCGAACCCTCGTCTGAACGGTGCTGTTCGATCTCGGCCAGGTCGCCGACGCCCCACCGGCTCGCCCGCTGGCCGATCCGCGCACCAGCTTGGTCAATATCCACACCGCCAAGCCCGGCTGCCTGCTCTGCCGG
>Ga0105049_10001739_pt1 | contig 25636 bp, 21 predicted proteins | sample MAT06_FD_78087 | JGI IMG/M metagenome (GOLD analysis project Ga0105049, IMG submission 78087) | Freshwater microbial communities from Lake Fryxell liftoff mats and glacier meltwater in Antarctica - MAT-06 | ecosystem: Environmental > Aquatic > Freshwater > Ice > Liftoff microbial mat | place... | reverse complement strand
CTTTGAACTGGGAACTTCGACCTTTGAACTCGGAACTCCGACCTTTGAACTGGGAACTTCGACCTTTGAACTGGGAACTTCGACCTTTGAACTGGGAACTTCGACCTTTGAACTCGGAACTCCGACCTTTGAACTCGGAACTCCGACCTCTCAACTCGGAACTTCGACCTCTGAACTCGGAACTTCGACCTTTGAACTCGGAACTTCGACCTCTGAACTCGGAACTTGAGCTTTAGAACTCAAAATGTCAAGTTTTACACTCAAACTCCGAGCTTTTAAACTCTAACTTTCAACCTTTTAGGCAAAATTGCCGATAGATTTTTTCCACTACTAGTACTTATACCAATTCACAAAAATCCTGATACATATAGTAGGGGTATGACAATGCCCATTGGTGTCAACTTAAGCTCAAACACTAGAATTTATCGTCGTTTTAGATCCCCCAACCCCCTTAAAAAGGGGGCACAAGATTCTAGTTCCCCCTTTTTTAAGGGGAGCCAGTGCGTTGGGCGGCTCCGCCGACTTGAAGCATCTGGCGTGGGTTAGGGGGGATCGAAAAGCTAGGCGGTACATGGAAAAATTTTCACTCTTCTTGTCAGAGTAAGCTTTCACGTTAAGTTGACACCAATGATGCCATGCCCCTAGCAGCGTATTTGTATCATTATTAAAGTGAATTAGTATTAGGGCTGCACTTTTCGAGATTTACAGACGAAATTGCGCCTTCATCAACTTTTAGTTTCTACCTTTGAAAGAGTTTAACCATTCTTGAACTTGCTCTCGTGCAATATCTCGCCCTCCAAGACCAAAGGCTAGGGCAATAGCAACTGCGATCGCACCTAATAGGAGTCCAAAGGCTAAATTCACAATATCACTGGCAACTCCAATCTGTTGCAGTGCCATTGCCGAGACTAAAGCAATGATGGCAATCCGCGCCACCTGACCCAAAATCTGGGCTTGGCGCTCGCCGGAACTGGTAATGATGTTAAAAGCCATATTTGCTAGGAATAAGCCAATGGCAAATATTACCAATCCCGCCAAAATCCGCCCGAATACGATCACAATACCAGACACTAATGCTGTCAGGGCTGCAATATTCAGGATATTTACCGCCGCCACCGTTGCAAACAGCATGATACCCACTAAGGCAACAATACCTGCAATTTCCGAGGGAGTGCGGCTTGCGATCGGGGGTGTTGGTTCTCTTGAAATTACAATTTGTCTGGTGGGTGTTGTCAAACCCAATATGGTGAAAATGTTATTAAAGCCTAAATTTGTGAGGATACTTGTAACCAAATCCGCGACAAACCGCCCTAAGAAATAGGCAACAATCAAAATTGCCCCGGCTGTAAAGATGGCAGGGAGGGCGTTGAGAACCTGTTGCAGCATGGAGATTGCTGGCACAGAAATCGCATCAATTCGCAAGGCATTGAGCGCTGCGATCGCTACAGGAATCAAAATCAAAACATAGACAATTGTGCCGATAATACTCGATAAAGGTTGCACCCCCGCAGTGGAAGATAATCCCAATTGAGTACCTAAACGGTCGATGCCTGTTGTTGCAAGCAAGTTCGTCACAATCCGCCGCACCACATTAGCGATGAACCAGCCAACTACAGCAATTAATATCGCCGCTAAAATGTTCGGCAGAATTAGCAGAACTTCTGTAATTAGAGCTTGTACTGGTTGTAGAGCTTGCCTTAGTCCGAGAGTATCCAAAACTGGGGCGAGAAACAGTAAAAATATAAACCAATACAGAGCATTGCCAATGGTCTCACTCAGAGACAGCTGATTGAGGCTGGGTGTCCTGTCTTCTGGTTCTGGATTCAAACGCTCATCCAGGTTAAATGCCTGTAATGAGCGCACAGTGATAATCCTCACAATAGTCGCTACTAACCAGGCGGTTGTCAGAATGATTCCCGCGCCAACCAACTTTGGCAAAAAGCCAATAAGTTCATTGAGAAAATTATTCAGGGGTCGAGAGACGACTTCCAGATCCAATGTCTGTAAAACAGCTACCGCCGTCAACAGGATAATGCTCCAAAAGACTAAGCTGGAGATTATTTTCTCCACTTGGGGAACATCTTGACGACCCGTTATTCCGGCGGCAATGCGATTATCTATGTTTGTGCGATTGAGGATTCCTCGCGTTAGTGCGGCTGCGATCGCTGCAATTATCCAACCTACTAACAAAATTGCCACTGCCCCCAGCAAACGGGGCGTAAACAGAATCAACTGTTGAACAATACCTTGGACATCAGCGAATCCTTCATTTACTACTCTTTGCGCCGGTTGTAGGCTGGGCGATTGTGCCAAAAATTGCTGCCCCGTCGTGGACAAAGTAACTCCTATCACCTGTGTTATTCCTTGCCAAGTTGTGTTCATGGTTTTCGGGAATTAAGCTTAAGTATTTACCGCAAACACTGGAGATACTTATGGGATGCCTGAATTTGAATAATTTTGCACTCCAGTAAGTTTACTAGTGTTTTGCCTATCAATTTAGCAGCAAATTACCAGCAAACTCATGTATGCATTTAATATTGGGAGGATTTTTTTTAACTTTAATTCCTTTCCCCCTTCCCCCTTCCCCTTTACCCCTTTTTGGTAATGTGTCCAGATTGCTTGATTTTGCGCTACTCTAGGTGCAGCAACAGCATAAAATATGTGCAATGTCCCAAGTTTTTGAACAATCGATTCAAATTAATGCTACAGCTACGGTAGTGGAGCGCTGTATTACCGATCTCGCCCTGATGCACCGTTGGCTCAACCCCGTTCTCCGTTGCGAACCTGTGGGCAAAGTTTGGAGTACCGATGTCGGCAGTCAAAGTCGTTTTATCGTTCAAATTCCGCTACTGAAACCCACTCTGAATAGCGTAGTTGTGCAACGAGAACCGGGTTTAGTAGTCTGGGAATTTCAGGGATTTTTCCAAGGGCGCGATCGCTGGGAATGTCAACCAACAGGAAAGGGAACGCTTCTACTGAACCGTTTTGAGTTCGATATTCCTAACCCTGTAATAAGTTGGGGTTTCAAAACCTTTGCTGCATCTTGGACAAAAGAAGATATGCAAGCTCAGTTGCGCCGCCTCAAACAAGTAGCAGAACAACAAAAATAATTCGATCATTAGTTATTTGGGATTGAGTTTTCCCTAGTATTCGTGCCAAAAAGTGTCGGTGTCTTCTTTAAAAGACTTTTGCTATTACTCTCAGAATTCATTCTGGAAGAGTTGTTGAAAATAATAGCTTCATCATTACCTTAAGTATAAACACAGATTTTAACTACTGGTAGATGCGGTTAAAAGCCTTTTAGAATAAGTATTTTTACGTTCTTCTGTCCAAATTGGTAGCTTTATTGACCAGTAAATTTTCTGTGAAGTAGGTAAAAAAAGCTTTCCAATCATTAGAAACACGGATTAGTATTGAAGCCTTAAAGGCAGAGAAAAAGATTCGTTTCTAAGGGAAATCACATAATGAGTATTGTAAATTTTTTCACGAACTTATCACTAGTTACAGTGGGAGCAGCAGTTATTGCACTGGGAGCAGTAGGAACCGCACAAGCTGCGACTTTTACTGAAATGGGTGATGCTGGTAGCACTTTAAGTACCGCCCAAAATCTTCCTGGTGGCATTAATGTCATCAAAGGAACTATCTCTCCTCGTAGGGATGCCGACCTCTTTTCTTTCTTTTGGGGTGGTGGGCGATTCAGAGCTACGACAGTCGGCGGTGCATCCTTCGATACCATACTACAACTGTTTGATTCGTCAGGGATGCTAATTGCTGAGAACGACGATTTTCGGCGCACGCAGCAATCCAGACTCAGATTGTTTATAGATCCCGGTGAGTACTTGTTGGGAATATCATCTTACCCAAACTTTGGCGAATCTGGCCCTACCTATGATATAAGGGGTAATTCTTCTGGCCCTTATTCTATCCGCCTAAACAAAAAGACTGCTTCTATTCCTGAACCCGCTTCTCTCATCGGTATCTTAGGCTTAGGTGCTTTTGGCATTACCTCTGTTCGCAAACGTAAACAACAACCCGCAGTTAAGGCATAAACATAAATTTTTATTTAAGCCGTTTAATTTAACTAACTACTGCTGTGTCAATATGGTGCTGACACGGCATTTTTGATTCAAACATTCTTACCCAACTTAGCAAGTAACTGCCGAATCATAGATGCATCCTCGGCATCAGGAACTTTTTCTAGATAACTTTGTAAGTCATCTACAGCTTGGGGATAGTTACCGAGTTTATAATAAATTAAACCGCGATCGCGCAATTCTGAACTTAAACCAGGAAACAGCAACAAAATTCGTTCAATCGCTGCCAGCGTTTTTTCTAACTCTTGTTGTTTGATATAAATAAACTTTAAATTTGTGAGCATCCGTGCCAAAAATTGCCGATGACTGACTACGGCTAAAAATTCTGGTTGTAGCGTCACAGGTTGCTGATAAAGTTGAGACAGTCGTTCTTGGCAATCTTGGGCAAATATTATTTCACCACCACTAAAAGCATCGACGAAAATCTCTATATCTGGAACATCCGGGCGGATCAGAAAATGTCCTGGCATCCCTACACCCACCATTGGAAAATCAATCCGTCGGGCAACCTCCAGGTAAACCAATGCTAAGGTAATGGGAATCCCCAATCGTCTATCAATTACATTATTTAATAAGCTGTTGCGCGGATCATAATAGTCAAGTTGATTACCAGAAAACCTTAAATCATCGTAGAGATACTGATTAATAGTTTGAACCATCCGCAGAGGATATCGTGAAGAAGGCAGGCGTTCTTGAAGTTCCCATGCCATTGTATCGAGGGCGTTGAGATATTCCTCTGGATCTAAGTTGGGATATTCTTCCTGTGCAATATATAAAGCTGCCTTTGCTAGGTCAATGCGGTCGTCAGACTGCTGAATCTCCTGATAAAAATATTGCCGCGCTGACGAGAAATTCATAAGCTGTTGCTCTTTCCTAAAGTAATCTAGCTAGCGATCGCTACCCTAAGTTTTTAACCACTATGGTTTTTATCGGTAGATATCATAACAGTGTGTTACTACAATGTTCTTAAATGTAGATTCTGCTTACATAGTAATACTTACACATAATCACGTAGATAAACCTATTTTAAAGCAACAACTTAATTTTACAAAGTTTTAGTCAATTATTCACTTGACACCGCGTATACAAGTCGCCTTAAATCTAGGTTTTGGCTACTATTTAATCTAATTTGGAATGTATTTTTTATGTGAATACACGCAAAAACTCTAGACACTAAATAAATTTGCCAGTAATCTAAGCGAAGAAGCAAGGGAGGAAAACACTTTTAATAACCTCCTGAAATAACTAGAAGACAAAAGCTAAATTCAAAACTTTAGTCATTTTCACTAGTGCTTATATCTGCGATCGCCACGAAATGCTGAATTTAACGTATCGCACTTGAGGCGTTATGTGCAATTTCGCTAAAAGTTTCGCATAGGTAATTGAGGATATTTCTATTCTTAACATTCACTTTTTTTAGGATAAAAGTCTCATGAACTCATTAACTCAAATTCTGAAGCAAGGCGCATTTACGTTATTAGGTTTAGGACTATTAACTGCTCCCGCTCATGCTGTTAACATCATTACCACTAGCGATGCCAACGTTTTAGTTAACAGTATTTTGGGATCTGGAATCACTATCTCAAATGTTACATATAACGGTGCATCTGTTGCGTCTGGAAATTTTACGGATGGATTGTCCTCAGGAATTGGTATAGACACAGGCATCATTCTCACTTCGGGTAATGCTACCCTTGCTCCTGGGCCAAATACTCAAGATAACGCAACAGGTAATAATGGCTTATCTGGGGATGCTGACTTAAATAGCTTGATTCCAGGATTTAATACTTTCGATGCAAGTACTCTCCAATTTGATTTTATCTCAGCTACGGGTGATCTCTTTTTCAACTATGTCTTTGCTTCAGAAGAATACAACGAATTCGCTAATACCTCATTTAATGACGTGTTTGGCTTTTTCTTAGATGGGGTTAATATTGCTCTGCTTCCTGGAACCACTACGCCAGTTTCAATTAATAACGTCAACGGTGGCAATCCATTAGGCACTAACGCCCAGAATCCTCAGTTCTTTAACAATAATGATCCATCAAACGGCAGCCCATTCTTCAATATTCAATATGACGGTTTCACCAAAGTATTTACTGCTAGCGCCAAAGGGCTGAGTGCTGGAAATCACACCATTAAACTGGCAATTGCAGATGCGGGAGATCGTATTCTTGATTCCGCTGTGTTTATTCAAGGTGGTACATTCTCTAGTGAACCACCAAAAAGTGTTCCCGAACCCACTACTATGTTAGGGATTTTAGCATTTGGTGCTTTCGGTCTAAATACACTCAACAAGCGCAAACAAGCTAAAGCTAAAGCATAAATTCATCGCCAACGAAAATTTAATACTGCGGTGTCAGCGATCGCTAACACCGCAGTTTTTGATTTTGTGATTGACTTCTATCAAAGAGTATAAAAGCTTTATTTTGTAATATAATAATCATTGTATTTTTATTAAGTACAATTTATGACCTATCGAAGAAAATTTTTAAAAAGAGCAGGATACACAACCCTTTCGGCATTATTGACTATGGGGTTTTTACAAAAGGATAAGCAGAAGGAAAATCACAGCATAGATGCTGCCATAGCAAATTCTACAATTGAGAATTCTCCCCTTCGGCAATTAGCTGCCGCTAAAGGAAAGCGTTATGGCACAGCAATTTCTAGTGACATTTTGCTCAAAGAGAAAGATTACGCTAACCTAATTGCTCGTGAATGTTCGATTGCGACACCGAATGGTGAATTAAAATGGAATGCCACGGAACCACAGCCAGGAAAATTTACCTTTGAATCAGCAGATGCGATCGCAGACTTCTGCCAAAAGCATAAAATGGAATTGCACGGGCATACCCTTTTCTGGCACATGGCAAAACCAGACTGGGTTCCCTACCCCCCCACGCTGAAAATGCTCGAACGCCATGTTAAAGGTGTCATGGGGCATTATCGCAATAGCCCAGTTTTAAAGTCTTGGGATATTGCCAATGAAATTATTGCTGATAATGAAAACGAAACTGACAATGCTACCTACGGCTTACGTAAAGGCGTAAAACCAGAATTGATTCGAGACTTGTTTTTAATTGCCGCTTCAGTTGATAGCAGCAAGAAATTTTACCTCAACGATTTTGGTATCGAAGGCGCTACATGGAAATCAGACCGTTTCTTAAAAATGGTCGAATATCTGAAGAATAAGGGAGTTAAAATTGATGGGGCTGGTATCCAATCGCATCTGTGGTTTTCTACAGCCTATGCTTTTGACGCGAAAGGATTTAATTCTGTCTTAAAACGGCTTAATGATCTTGAAGTTAAACCAGTAATCACGGAATTAGATATTATTATTGATACCCCACTACCCGATAGTATCAAAAAGTTAGACCAGATGGTAGCCGACAGTTACAAGCGATATCTTGACTTGTGCTTTGCGGCTAACGTTGATACTGTGATTACATGGGGAATTAGCGATCGTCATACTTGGATACGTCATCCCGACTGGATGCCAGGAAAAACCTTTAGAGAGAATCCCCAACTCCATAAATTTCTGCGTCCGCTTCCCTTTGACGAGAATATGCAACCTAAACTTGCTCGTGATGCTATTGCCGAAGCTTTTAAGCAAGCAGTTTCTTAAGTACCAGTAAAACATACTTCACACAGGCATAAAGTGAACTTTTAAGTATCATTCTGAGCGAAGTATCTGGGAGGTTCTTAGTAATATTCACCTGTAAATCAAAACGACTTTACACCAAACTGCCGATTACTGCATTGGTTGCCTAGAGAGCGATTCGTCCGGCAGTTATATAGATAGATACGAAACAGTTTTGGCTCTTAAACCCAAGTTGGCAGTATTGTTATTGCGCGAATGCTGACTGTACTTACAACACTGAAAACTTTTAATTCACAGCAACGTAATATTTTGGAGTTTATCACACACGCAATTGTTGCCGCTTGTGAGAACAAAGAGCTCCATCTTTACTTCCAAAAATCAATACTTCTTCTGCTCAGAAAGAGTTAGTGATTGCTGCATAATCAAAACTGCTTTTTTTGGTTTGAGTCTTACACTAAAGGATTTGACTTTTTTATTTCCACCGCCTGAACGATTCCGAAAATTCCAAATTTCTCGTAATAATAAAGTACTTAGAAACCAAGGCTCAAGTAAGTAACGGCTCCAAAGTCTTCTCGGTTCACTCAACAACCGATACAACCATTCCAAGCCCATCTTTCCCATCCAGCGAGGAGGAGTAGGTATTACTCCTGCTACATAGTCGATACAGGCTCCACAAGTCAAAATAGTGTTAGTCTGAATATGTTCAAGATTTTCGGAAATCCAATGCTCTTGGCGTGGCATACCCATCCCCACCATTAATACATGGGGTTTGTAAGCATTAATTGCAGCCAGAGTAGAGAGGTTTTCTTGACTATTTTTATCCGTATCAATATAGCCATGAGCGCAAGCAATCTGTAAACCAGGAAATCTCTGGCGCAAAATACTTACTCCTTGTTCAGCGACTCCTGCTTTTGAACCTAGATAGAATACGCGCCAGCCTTTATCAACTGCTTCCTCCATCAGAGGCCATATCCAGTCAGCATAGGTTACTCTTTGTTCTCGCTTCATTGGAAAACCCAACAGCTTTCCAACAAACACTAAAGGCATACTATCAATATGGGTATATTCTGCCTTGGCATAAAAAGCTTGCATTTTTAGATTTTTATGGAAGAGATAAAGACTATGCAAGTTGTGATTAGCAATAATCCATTTCTTATTCTTCTGAATAGATTTTTCAATCAAGGCATTCAACTCAGAGATAGAGAGTGCATCTACTTGAACGCCAAGAAGTTTATAAGAAGATTGCTTTTTCATAAATTTGTTCTGCCTTTGGAGTATAATAATCTAACATTAAAACATTTTGAAAAACTTATTTTTTTAGTTAAATATTTTTTAAAATATGAACAAATCTTAACTAAAAATGACTTACTTTCATGAGGATTTCTGCGATATTCTGTGCTCTAGCATTCCAGGAATATTTTTCTGTAATTAAGGTATATGCTGTATCTACAAGTGATTGATACTTCTCAAGATTTGAAGCCGCGTCTAAGACTGTATTAGCAACTTCTTCACTAGAGTATCCTGTTACTAAAAGATGTTCTAAATGGCGAAATTCTTCTAAACCTCGCAAGCCTTCTGGTGTAGATATAACTAACTTTCTACTTGCAAAATAATCTAATGCTTTATTGCGAGCGCCACCTGCTACTGCTTGTTTTGAGAATGGCAGCAAAGCGATATCTGCATATTTAAGATGTACTACAAAATCCTCTCTTTTAGGTAAAAATCCTAAAAAAGAAATATTAGAAGGTATTGGTTCTGAAATATCACTACCATCCCTACCAATGATAACAAAATGCACTTTCTGCTGATGACTTTCAAGATATTTAGCAACCTCAATAGTCATTGCAACAGACATATCATTAGTTGGAAATTGAAATGTTTTGGGAGCAATAACAACCACTATTTTAGCTGGTCTGAATGCTTGATAGGGATCTTGATTCGCAAAAGATTCAGTATTTAGTAAGTCTTCAGTCACTCCATTACCAATGGCATAAATCTGCTCTGGAGTTTTACCATACCACTGGGAAATTAATTTAGGAATTGACTCACCTGCTGCAATAATTGGACTGCCGGAAAATACCAAAATTCCCTGAGCAATATATGTCTTAATACATTGTGCCAACTCTTTGAAAGGATTAGCAACTGAAAACAAGCGCATCCAGTATTCATACGCTGAAAATGTATGAAAATCTAATACAAGCGAGGAATCACTATGTTTTCTTAGCTTCAGTGAAATTAAAGCAGCCAATCCAGGTAATGTTTCTTGAGCATACACAATATCTGGGCAAAACTCGTCGATGCACTTTTCTATAGTTTGAATATATGACTTTAAGCTTCTTGAACCAATTGAAATAGAAGGTGCATAATTAACAGATGAACAATCTAATCCTAGCTGAAAAACATCAAAATGCTCAGTAAGATATTGTCCGAGATAAAAAGGTCTAGTAAAAGCACCAAATGGTTGACTGGAATCGAGGGTTGATACAATTAGTAAACGTTTACCCATAAAAAGATTGTTGGTTATTCAAGATTTAAAAACTGATTTTTTAACCCGCATTTATCAGCAGTTCATTGAGATAGTTATAGTTTAAAAATCAAACTTCTGAGTTAGTTTGGTTGATATCCTCAGCGAATGTGGGAGAACTTGCCAAATTCTTGTAACCAATCATTGCTCTAATATAAGGTAAGAACCAGTAAAATATCCAAAATGGCCCAGAGTGTCTACTACAAAATACAGTCCAGGGTTTTAACGGAAATGCTTTAATTTGTAACGCCTTTTTCAACCGTTCTAAGACATTTAAATTGGTATCTACCCAACTATTGCGGATAGAATTTTTAGTACAAGTACCAACATATTCAGGAGCTACCCATATTTGACAACCCAATTTACCTGCTCTGAGGGCATAATCTAAATCTCCTAAACTGTGAACAAACATTGTATCAATATTGCCAACTTTAGCGACAACAGTTTTAGGAATTAGCACGCAGTTACCATACATAGCATCGCATTTTTGTATAACCGAACTTGGTTCTACAAATTCAAATTTATTAGAATACCACTTTTTGGATTTTACTGCTCCTCCATAGGTTGCTTTTCCTGTCATTGGGTCTTTAGTTGAACCAACTACAATTGAGTCTATATAACCTTGTTCAATCAAATTTTGATGAATCCGCAATAATTTACTTAAAGCATTGGTTTCTAGAAATGTGTCATCATTCAACCACAGATAATAATCATATTGATTTTTTATCGCCTCACCAAAGGCCAGATGCATTCCTCCTACCCAGAATAAATTGCCATTACCTTGAAGAATTTGTACCTCTGGATATTCTGCTTTGATAGCATCCGCAGTTCCATCAGAGCTACCATCATTAGTTAAATAAACATCACAAGGATTTTTTTGCTGATATAAAGCACGTAAACAGGCAAGAGTTGTATTGCGCCTGTTATGGCAGGTCATTATTACGGCTAAGTTTGCTTGTTTCATCTGAATCATTTCTCTCATATAATTTTTTTGGAAACATCAATATAAATAATGGACTTATAACGGCATTTTTACAGTTATACCTTCATAATTCGATTACGTTTAAAGTTTAGCCATCCTTTCTATCCAGCCACTCAAGTTAATATCTAAATTAAAGTTTTTTAGTTTTTGTTCCATTCTTCTGACTACCAGCATATATCGATGCAAAACTGATACGCGAGGCATATTAAGTCTGACAACCTCTTGACACAGCCATTGATATTTATCTGAATTAATATTAATTTTTTTCAATCTTTTGATTTGTGCATTCCAATCGTTATAGAAGAATAAGTTGAAGTAATGCATGGAGATAATATCATCCCAATGTTTAATTTGTAGTTCTGTTGATAACCGATTATGTAGAGGTAGTGGATAACTGTAATTAGGAGGAAGATGTTCGACGTTTTCTTCCAAGGCACATAAAGTTACAGATAAAACAGACTGCTCAACAAAATAAAGACCCTGGGGAGGAGTGATATCAAGGCGCATTACCTTTTCAAAATTATCTTTCCAAGCTGTAAATATACCCGCACTTCTTCTCACTGCTACTAAACCAGAATTCCAGTAGGCTCTGATTCTTTTATTACCAATTGGGGTGTTAACAAATAATTCACGCTTTACCCCCAGCACTTCATAAAGTTTTTGCCAGTACCATTCTTGGCGGTCTTGCGAACCTGTAGAACCAATTCCTTGACCATACTCAGGACGTATGCGAACGTTACAATTTACTGGCAATAAAAATTCTTTTGGCTCAGAAAAAAAGCATTTGTCACTGTCTAAAAAAACTAATATTTCTGCATCGATATTTTGTTCTGCATAGGCACAAACTAGGGGTTTATTGGCTAAATAATATTCATGAAATTCTTGATTGATGGGAATTTGTTTATGAGTCACCTGCAACGCTTCAAAGGCTTGCTGAGTTTGCTTTAATATCGGCTCACCTACTCTGGGATGAAAACTATATATGGGTGTATCTTTTAACTTGCCGCAGAACTTACGAATACTTTCTGCAAGCATCAAAGATTGATCTTCTAAACGACCAGGTTCTGTACAAATTATAAACGCTATAGGTATTGACATATATGAAGGATTTATTTTCTAAATTAATTACTGAATGAAGATTTATTTGCTAGTATCAATATTTCCTGAAATAAAGCTGAATAACGACGTGCTTGAAGCTCCAGAGTAAATTTTTGTTCGGCTTTCTCACGAGCATAGAATGAGAGCTTTTGCAGCCTCTGTTCATTTTCAAGTACCCAGGTAATTCCTTTGGCAAAATCATCGACTTCATAAGGTTTAGCCAAATAGCCGTTCTGTTGATGGTCAACAATATCTTTTAAGCCAGTAGCATTAAATGCAACAACTGGAGTACCACAAGCGAGTGATTCAGAAGCTGTCTGTCCAAAAGATTCTTGCAGAGACGGTACAAGCATCACATCAGCTGCTGAGTAAACAGTTGCTAAGGATATATCATCATGTAAGTGTCCTAAATAGTGGGTTTTGAAGCCCAAATCAGGTGGATTTTCGGGTTGAGATGCACCGAAAATAACGACCTCAAACTTATCTTTCCAGCCAGATTTGCTTAATTCTTGTAATGCTGGTTTCAGGTAATGAAAACCTTTTCTAGAGTCATTGGTGGCATCTAGCGCTCCAAATAGAATGAGTTGTTTATCTAGAGGTAAATTAAGTAGTTCTCGCGCTAAACCTTGATGAACAGGTTTATAATTTTGAGTATCCAGCCCATTCGGAATTACTTCGATTCGCAAATTCTTAAACAGAGAACTAGACTTAGCGCATTCGGCTAACCAAGAACCTGGCGAAACAATTGTCAGATTTAAATTTTTCAAAGCTTTGGCTTTACGCTGCCATACCCAACGCGATAAATCCCAATCCTTTTTGCTATTTAATTGAGGACAGTCTCCACAGGATATTTGATAGCGATCGCAATTTCCAGTATAGCTGCATCCTCCAGTAAATCCCCACATATCATGAATTGTCCAGACCAAAGGGCGCTTTAGTTTAGCAATAGTTTCTATCTGCATAAAAGCTGCGCTAATCCAATGCAAATTGATTATGTCTGGATTAATCTGAGCAACTTGAGAAACAACTCTATCTGGCAACCATTGAATAAAAAATGGAGTACTTTGCTTTTGAGAATAAAGCTTTAAAGGTAAAGTTTCAAATGTCAACTTTGCTTTAGCGATGCCTTGAAATAATCTGAGCTTAGGTGCAATTACTGTTTTGTCATCAGTATATTTTTCTTGCACCAGCATTTGTGATTGTAAGTCAATATTTTGTAACCCTTTGTGCAAGCGATATGCGGCACGAGCGGCACCACCAGCCACATCTTGGGTGCTAAGGAGCAAGACGTTCATATTAGTAGTATTTAATTTTAAAGAATATACTTGATACTGATTCTCTATGGCAGAGAATCAGTATTATTTGTTTGGCTTGATGCCCTCGCAATATAACGAGCCTGGTAGATATACTGTTCCATCGGCATTAATATCTAAGACTTCACTCCCAAAGTTTGGAATATCACTTGTATGGGCATCCAAAAATTTAATATCCGAAAAACCAACTCTTTCAAAAAGCGTTTTCATACTATAGCTATCATACATCCACTTATGTTTTTCACCAAGGGTCGTTTCATCTATCAGAGATTTACGCACATAATGTGGTATAAACCTCTTTACCATATCAATATAGAGGTATTTGAATTTGTTTCTGAGTTTATTTTGATTAATACTAAATAGCTTTTCTAACAAAGAATTAGTATTATTAGTTGCTATCTCTTCTTTGATTTTAACACCTGTTCTTGCTTCTACATAGTTGATAGATAATTCATCATTGTTTTCAAGCACTTGTCGCCAGTAAGTTTTCATCAAACCGCCATGTTCGGTTCTAACCAATTGGTCGATTAACTCAATAATAACCCATTCATATTGTTTCCTTGCTTCCTCATTTTCAATACTATCGATAATTCTTAAATATTCACGGCAGGTTCGCTCTAAGTCAGGAACAACAATGCGTAAAATACCTTGAGGTTTTAGAACTCTATAGCATTCTTTCACCAGCATTTCCCCCGTTTCTTTAGAGAAATGCTCTAGGACATGACTGCTATAAATTACATCGAAATAATCTTTAGGATATGGAAGTGGTTGCAGTAAGTTATGGGCAATTACTTCAGGATGCTCAGAATTAAAATCTATATTTATCCATCCAGAAGAAAATCTGTGTCCACAGCCAAAATTTAATTTTTTCATGCTTTTTCTCCTTTTACTTATGCAAGTATGTAAACTATTTATTTATTGGTATACGCTGAAAACTAAGAGTCAGAGATAGAGAGGTTGTGACATACATCAACCAATTCCAACCGGGAGTTAATAATCTTGCTTCTGAGAAATTCAATATGACGATAATAACTAGCATCTGCATTGGCCAGTAATCTTCCGGTTTTTTGGCGACAGAAACAATTCGAGTCAATGCCATTACAAAGAACCGGATAAACCCTGCTGCAAAAGTCAAAAAACCTAAGAATCCTAAATCTAACAATAATTCTAAAAAGCCATTGTGAGCATTACTTGCCCAATCATAAGTAGCTCTCAGATTAGATGCGGCACTAGTAGTCCAAAATCCATAATATCCATAACCTAGCCAAGGTCTTTCCAAAACCTTGGAAATCACTAATCCCCAGACGTCAGAGCGTCCGTTGAAGGTAAGGTCTTTACCAGAAGTACCAATTACAGTTTCGGCATTATTAATTAGTAACATTGAAAAAATAATGAGTAACATTAAAGCTGAAGTAATCGTAATAACTTGTAATTTATAATTAGTTTTTTTCAGGGATTGGTAGAAAGGCAAAAGTAATATCATTGTCAATAAAATCGCCAAAGATGTTGTTGAACGTGTGAGGATAATTAGACATATAGATAACCCACATATTGCCCACATCAACCAGCGATATCGAGAGCTACTAAGGGCAAGATGTAAAAACACTCCTGCACTCCAATTCATCATGTAACCTAATTCATTTTTATGACCATAAATTCCGCTCCACATATCTACTAATTCAGGTGATTTGTGAATATAACCTGGGATGAATGCAGAGAATATCATAGATAATAATGTAGCGGCACCAAGTGCCCAAGCTATTAGCCTCATTTGTTCCCTAAGGGAATAACGCATTGCCAAATAGATTGCAATAAAATATACTCTGATTAAACCTTTTATATAAGTAAGACTAGAAGTTAGGTCTTCTGACCACAAGATAGAAAATATAACTATAGCTAGTAAAAAAAACTGTAATGGACTTTTGGTAATTACATAAAGAAAACCCTTCCAGTATAAAATTAGGAAATAAAATAGGATTAAATATGAAACTATATTGAATAAAGTATCTATCTTATCGCCTCCAAGGGTAGACGTAGAAACTTCTTGTGCAGGGTGTATTGTTAATGCCCCTACAGCAATGAGTAATAGCAAGATAGTTAATATTTTTTCTGTTGATTTTACGTTCATTTATTACATTGAGTTTATTAATTGACTATATATTCATCACTATTTTTTTGTCGCTGAGTAATTCAATCTTTTCTTCACTTCCTCTTTAAAAATATCCAATGCAGTTGCTTTATAGACTGTTCTCTGCGTAAAATTATCTGCTTCTGTATTCCTCACAATAAACGGTGGATGTTTTAAGGGAAATTCCATTGCTTGCATCGGCATATTAATGAACGAAAATTCTTGGTTGGAAGTGAAATGAGTTGCGTCTGCACCAACACCAACATTAGAAATTAAGTTAACATTGGGGATAATACTTAAGCTACCCTGCATCCAGCAAGCAAATGTCCATTGGTAATCCCAGGTTATACCTGTAGGATTGTTGTAAACAGAGTGAAATATTCGTCGCCAATAATTTACTGCTTTTTGGTCTATGAGAATGTCGTGTAAAAGGTTTTCTGCTTGTACTTCTTTCCAGAGTTTGATGGTCAAATCATAATGTTGCCAAGCACGTCTCCAACTTGCCCAACCCCAGCAGTGGTTGTAGCGAGAAAAATAGTAACTGTAATTTGTACGTTTTCGTCCGAATTGAAGATTTTGAGCAGAGATTGTGGCGATTCTAGTATCATCTCTATATTTCTCTAGTAGTTCTTCACTAAATCTAAAAAATGTTGGGTGAGGGATACAATCATCTTCTAAAATAATTGTTTCTTCAACATTATTAAATACCCAATCTAAACCACTAGATACTCGTTTTGCACAACCTAAGTTGATATCAGAATAATTCTTAATAACTTCGCAGTCCCAATCAACTCTTTCAATAATTGCGCGAGTTGCTTCACACTTTTCTACCTCACCTTTGCGGTCAGTGCGGGGGCCATCGGCAATTACAAAAAGTTTTGTTGGCTTGGCTTGGCGAATAGCGTCAAAAACTTTCTCTGTTGTTTGTGGGCGTTTGAAAATAATAAAAGTTACTGGTGTTTGCATCTTTGATGATTTTGGTTAAAATTATTAATATTTGTAAAAAGGAATAAGCGATCGCACTTGAATCTTAAATATTTTTTGTGTTCTTGAATCAAAGGCATTGCATATAAAAGCCGCAGCAGCTTGAGCTATTATTGTGGCGATCGCCGCCCCAAGTCCGGCATATTTAGGAATCAGGAATAAATTGAGAACAATATTTAATATTGCCCCAAATAAAGTCTTACCTAAAGAAACGTGGTTCAAACTTTCAGCAATAAACCAGGGTGATGTTGCAAGACCCATAAATACAAACAAAGAAGTCCAAATATGAACTGCTAATATTGGTCCTGCTTGTGCATATCCACTGCCAAACATCACCATAATTATCTTGTTAGACAAAAATGACATTGGCAGAGCAATTGCCAAAGATATACACGTCATTAGACTGAGTAGTTGTCCTAGTCGCTGATAGTAAAGACTTTCTGATTTTTCCTTAGCTGCGTAAATTGCCGGAGCAACAGAAGAAACAATAGCCCCCGGAATAAAATACCAAATTTCAGAAACACGGACAGCAGCAGAATAAATTCCAACCTCACTATTCCCGATCATTTGACCTAACATCACCTGATCTATTTTCATAAAAATCAGGATAGCAAACCCCGAAAAAATGAGAGGTAAACTCTCTTTCATCAGAGTTTTAGCAGCAGAAAAACTCCAACGCCATAACCACAATGAAGATCCTTTGACTTGGTAAACAATCAGCAAGCCAATTGCACTCATCGCATATTCTGCTAATGTTACCCAAGCAAAAGCTAATAACGGTGCTTTTGTTAATATTAGGGCGATTTTAATGCCACTATTTAGCAGAAACGCTGCGTTTTTAGCGATCACAGTGTATTTTGACTGCACTTGTGATTGAAACCATATTTCAATAGTATCAGCAGCCCTAAAAATTCCTGCCATCCCTAAAATTGCAACTAGCCATATCTTCAGTGTTTCATTTTCACCTAAGAAAAACATAGTGCTAACTGCCAATAAGACAGAAGCAATTCCACCCAGCAATTTTAGCCAAAAAGTGGTTCCTAAAATTTCCTCTTTGTCTGATGATTGACGGACAAAATGGCGAACTACTACGTCATCCAGTCCTAGAGTGAAAATTGGGCTAAATAAGCTCACAAAAGCTAAAGCATAGTTAAACAGACCATACTGCTGTACTCCTAAGTAGCGTGCTACCCATACTCCTATGACCAAGCTTGCACCCATACGTAGAATGCGGTCAGCAAACAACCAACCTGTATTGGCAATAATTGCACGCAGCCCAGAACGAGATTTAAATTTTGATAAGTTTTGGAATTTTAATTTACTTAACATTATTTTATTAGTTAATTATGTGAGATTCTCTATCGGGCATTTTTTTATTTTTCAAGGTAAAAAATGACGGGAATTTATCAAGGTTTCTACATTACTTTTAATTTCCCAGTCATTAAGTTTTTTAAAAAATAGCTAAATAATAAAACCATTCCTTTGATTTTCCAAAAAAAGTTACGTTCAAACAAAAACATTATTTTCCAATATGAAATAAAATCTTCAACTTTTGGACATGGGATTGTTTTTAATTCATTGAGGGATGTGAAAGCCAATAATAATGGTAAAGTAAAATTATTTTTTTGCAAGATATAATTAAATAAGGAATTGCGTTTCCAGAATCTCTTGTATTCATAATTATTGTTCGCGTCCAAAAACTTCTTGTTATGATATTGATTACTTTGATGTATTCTGTACTTCACTAAAGGTTTAGACATATAAAACTTTTTAGCCCCTACCAAAGAAGCTCCCCATATCAAACAGTCATCAGCCCTTACACGCCAATCTTCCATATATGGAATAGGTAAAAACTTGCTAACTATTTCTCTACGTATTGATAATGTTGAAGTTATCGAGCCAATCCATTCACCACTATATAAAGTTCTGATTACTGAATAACCCAAATCTAAATCAACTGCATCCCTTTGAAATGTTTCTTCCACTGCTCCAAATTTTTTATATGCACAAAATACAAAATCACATTCACTACGCCTATTATAAAAACTTAGGGCGGTTTCTAAATATTGAGGTTCATAAATATCATCGGCGTCTAAAAAAAATATAATGTCACCAGTTGCAGCTAAAAATCCTTCGTTAAAGGATGATAATTGTCCTTGATTCTTTTCTTTCAAGATAGATTTAACATTAGCTACTTGAGTAAATTTAGCGATAACTTCCGCAGAATTATCTGTAGATGCGTCATCAACAATAATAATTTCATCAAATTTAACTGTCTGATTTAAAGCACTATCAATTGCTTCTGAGAGAAATTCAGCGTAATTGTAATTATTAATTAAACAAGATGTTTTAATTGTATTATCCATATAAAAAATGCCTCGGTAGAGAACAAAAAAACAGAGATAGTTTTTACAACCTATAATTACCAATAGGCTGGATATTTTGAGGGATTTGTAGGGATATCGTCAGGTCTACACCTTACCCAATATTCATTGTAAAGAGACTGAAAAAACGGACTCTTATCCCAACGGTTGCCTTTAATTCCAAAAAGAATTTGAGTTGCTCCTCCAAGATGCACAGCCTGTTTACCCAGAGATTTAATGTAAGCAGCTAATGGAAGTCCATAAGCACCACATCCGATAATAGCTATGTCAAAATCTTGGTTTTTAATTTGGTTACACATCCAATCATAAGCATCGAACCAAGTATTGAACTGGGTTTGAGTTCCAGCTAGAGACTGAACTGCTTTGAAGGTAATTAATTCAAATTCAGGCAGAATATTTTGGTTTTCAAAAAGTAACTTTCTATGGTTTTTATATTGTGATGAAATGGTTTCTGCAAAAGGGTGAATAACCAAAACCTTTTTCCCCTCAAGATTCTTGCTCCAAGGATCGTTGTGATAATAAGGTTCAAGTGTCTTTAATTCGACAAAAGAAGCTTTTCGGCAAGAATTTCTGATAATTTCCGGTTCTCCAATTTGAAACCATACTCCTAAAGCATCTATAGATTTTGATGACTCTATAAAAAGTTGACTAAATCGATTTAGATGTTTTTCATCTACTGGAAAAAACCCAGAATCATTAGACATTGACTCAAATATAGATCCCTTGTAATCTCCTTTTAGATATTCATTCACACAATAAGCTTCTGTGCTACCAAACCGACTAATCATAAAAGGTTTAGTATCTTTGATAAGATTGGTAAGTAATTCATTACTCTGGTGAGGAGATAAAATTTGCCGATATATGTCATAGTTTTTGACATAATTCTTCAGAATTATGGCCTTTGTAGAAAGAGAACCTTTCCAGTTGGCTAATGGAGTATTTGATTTTACGAATTGCTTGAGATTTTTACTTAATGTCATTAATTTAGTCCTACAGTCAAAAAATTGGATTTAGATGGTTGTAATGAGGCTCGCTTTCGCAATCCATCGGAGAACTTAACCTTCTTTGGAATATTTGGTTAAGCTGCTAGATACTAAATCTTGTTCCATTTCTTGCCCTTTGGTATAGTAGAAATAACTATTAGGTTCATTTCTAATATTTACACCATTCATGACTATTCCTAAAACCTTCTGACCTGATTGAGTTAAAAACTCTTTAGCTGCATTTGCACTGTTCAAGTCAACTACTCCAGGACGAACAACTAATAAAATACCGTCAGTGAGTGTGCTTAATACAGCAGCATCTGCTATTCCTGACAAAGGTGGCGTATCAAAAATGATAAAGTCATAGTCTTTACCAAAGTTACTAATCAATGTTGCCATACGTTGAGAATCTAGCATTGCCACTGGATTAGGAGGCAAAACTCCCGAAGGAAGAACATCCAGGTTAGGTATAACTTCTTCCACTGCTGCATCTAAAGAAACTTGACCAACAAGGACATTGCTTAACCCCACTGCATTTGTTAGCCCCCAGATATGATGCTGTATGGGATGACGCATATCTGCATCCACTAATAGCACCCGCCGCCCTGCCTGAGCCATAGTCACAGCTAGATTTGCAGATACGTCAGACTTTCCTTCTTTGGATACAGAACTTGTGACTACAATGCTTTTGAGCGGTTTATCAAAACAGAGGAACTTCAAGTTCACTTGTAGTATTTGGTATGCGTCACCAAGAGGGAAGTAAGGAATATCTCTGCCAATAATTTTGGGAACAGGTCTATCGAGTCCTGCTACAGAAGAATGATCTTTCCCACTTCTACCTTGTGTTGGAATCACTGCCAAAACTGTATATTTTAAGACTTCTTTGGCTTCTTTGACCGTCTTCACCGAGCGGTCTATCAAGTCTATACCAAAGGCGGCAATGATACCTAAGAAAAGACCAACTGCGCCTCCACCAATAATGAACAGGGTTTTGCGAGGTCCTTCTGGTTTTTCGGGGATTAAGGCATAGGAAATTACACGAGCATTGGGAATCTTTTGGTTCTGTGCAATATCAATTTCTTGGCGTTTATTTAAGAGCGTTTCGTAAGTCGTTTGAGCCGCTTTCAGCTTCCGTTCTAGCTCTCGTTGATTCTGTTCTAATCTTGGCAAATTATTGGCTCGTTTGATGTAGGCATTTTGCTGTCGTTGGAGTGTGGCAATTTGTCTCTCTAGACCAACGTATTGTGCCTCAGCACGAGTAATATCTAGAATTAGGCTTTGCCGCAGTTGCCCAACCTGTAAACTTCCCTGTGTTATCTGCGTTCCACCAGCTATTTGTCCAGTGCGCTCTTTTAGCAAGCTCTTAAGAGCTACAACTTTTTCTTCTAAGCTAGTAATTGTCGGGTGTCCAGATTCAAAACGAGTGCGCTCCAGTACTAGTTGACTTTCTACTTCTTGAAGTTGGGCAAGCACTTTCTGAACTCCAGGCGCTTGACTGACTTCAGATTCGATTACACCTTGCGATGAATCTACCTGAGCTTGACTGCGTAACTTTTCTAAACGACCTTGGACATCATCTAGTTGCGCTTGAGCTTGAGAAATTTGGTTTCCTAACTGGGAAATCGTATCAACTGCTGCGGCTGATTCTTGTTCTAGGACAACAACTTTATTCTTTTCTTTAAATATCCGCAGTTCTGATTCGGCTCTTCTGACAATTCCTTCGGCTATGGGTACTTCCGTTATTAGAACTTCTTTGGCTGTCAGTGCTTCATTCTGATTAGCCTTGATATTTAGGTTGATATAACTGTCAATAACTTTATTAACGACTTTGGCAGCCAGTTCTGGATCACCGCCTTGATAAGAAAGTTGTACAACATCAGTACCTTTGATTCCTTCTATTTTTAGTTGTCTTGCCAACTGAGGAATCGACAGCAATTTACCTTCACTATCTTGGAGGTTGAGGGAATTAATTGTTTTCTCAATTACTGGATTTGATCCAACAACTCTCACCTGAGTTTCCAGGGGATTGTCGTTCATATTCAAAGCTTCCAAGCGTCCTATGTCTTGCGGTAATCCCGTGAGTGAGGAAGTGCGATTGGTTTTAATCATCAAACTTCCTTCTGCCCTGTAGAAGGGTTTTAGCGAAAAGGCATATAAGCATCCAAGAGTAACAGATATGCCGAAAATTCCGACTATAGGTAGCCAACGCCGTTGAAGAACTTCTAAGTATTTTTGAATATCTATCTCTTCAACGTGGGGTAAAGATTCCATTGTCATAATATACAAATTTTATAAAAAACAATACGATTCACAGCAGATTTTTGTCAGTATTTTCCTACAACTACGCCAAATTTATCCTCCGAATATATAGCCTAGTTTTATAAGTCTGAATTTTACCCTAGATGTTCCCCTGTCAGTAGAAACAGGATAATTCACAACTTTATTCCTGATTTAACGGCTTTCTATTTTTCTTGGTTAACTTTAGTTCTATCCGACTACTGATGTAATGATTGATGAGTGGTTTAATATTTCATATCATACTATACTTATGTAAGAACACTTAATCGGAGAACTTTACAAAAAATTTATACATTTTAGTATATTGGCATTGGTTCATTATTATTGCAGATTATACGTGTTTTCGACTCGTGCGGTTTCCCATAGATTGCTAGAATAGCGATTTACTAAGCAGATTGCAGATTAATTCAACTTGTGATCGATTAAGAATATGTAACTTGTACTAATACCTTTGTCCGTCGTGTTTTGGTTGAATACGACCGATGTACTGGTGTTCTTTATGACAATAATTAAAATTTTGATGCAAAGAAAGCTGTTATAACGTCAATAACTTCAGAGCAACTGTACTTGTTATTACTTAAATATAAAGATATTGATTGCTGCATTGGTGCGCTACTAGGCACAGCAGTTTGACAATGTAGGCAATGGAACATACAGCAGAATTCAGGAGTCAGAATTCAGAACTAAAATAAACTTTATGCCTGGCTTGGAGACTTAGGTTGTGTATTTCACCAAATTGAAATCGTCTTTAGATTCCTGACTTGAGTCAGCGCTTTACCAATGTGAGTGTTGAATATCATAATCAAGCAGATTTCCAAGGTTCTAGTGCTATCATTGGTGACGCTGTAATTACCCAGATGCGATCGCTAACCATAATTCTAACGCTGGACTAGGGAACCCATCCGGCGGAGCGCCCAACCGAGCGCCTTGGTTATTTGATTTTGAAGCGGACCCAGCCTCCTGCAAAAACTTAGCCGTAAATTGATCCCCAACCTCCAGTCTTAAGGATCAATTTATGGCGTAGAGGGGGGGCGTTCAGTGCTAATCTGAAAGGTGACATTGCTTGATTTTATGTCTTCTACGACCTTATCTGAAATATAGCTTCAATCATTAGGCGCAGCATGGTAACAACCGCAGAAAAAACAAACATTGGTTACATTACCCAAATCATTGGCCCAGTTGTAGACGTTAAATTTCCCGGCGGGAAATTGCCACAAATCTACAACGCCTTGAAAATCAAAGGCACCAACGAAGCTGGACAGGAAATCAACATCACCGTTGAAGTACAGCAATTGCTGGGCGACAACCAGGTGCGGACTGTGGCGATGAGTTCCACCGAAGGCTTAGTGCGCGGTTTTGAAGTCACCGATACAGGCGCTCCCATCAGCGTACCAGTTGGTAAAGCCACCTTGGGTCGGATTTTCAACGTCCTTGGTGAACCCGTAGACGAAAGAGGCCCTGTAAATGCTGAGGCAACTTTACCCATTCACCGCTCTGCTCCCAAATTCACTGACCTAGAAACCAAACCTTCGGTGTTCGAGACTGGGATTAAAGTTGTTGACCTCCTGACTCCCTATCGACGCGGTGGTAAGATTGGTCTGTTCGGCGGTGCTGGTGTTGGTAAAACCGTGATCATGATGGAGTTGATCAACAACATTGCTACTCAGCATGGTGGAGTATCCGTTTTTGCTGGTGTGGGTGAACGCACCCGTGAGGGCAATGACCTCTACAACGAAATGATCGAATCTGGGGTAATTAATAACGAGAACCTCAATGATTCCAAAATTGCTCTAGTTTACGGTCAGATGAACGAGCCACCCGGAGCCAGAATGCGGGTTGGCCTGTCAGGATTGACAATGGCAGAATACTTCCGGGACGTGAGCAAGCAGGATGTGCTGCTGTTTATTGACAACATCTTCCGGTTTGTGCAAGCAGGTTCAGAAGTATCGGCGCTACTAGGTCGGATGCCCTCAGCAGTAGGATATCAGCCCACATTAGGAACCGACGTGGGTGAACTGCAAGAGCGGATTACCTCAACTACAGAGGGTTCGATTACCTCCATTCAGGCAGTGTACGTACCTGCGGATGACCTCACCGACCCCGCACCTGCTACCACCTTCGCCCACTTGGACGGTACAACAGTGCTGTCTCGCGGTTTGGCATCTAAGGGAATTTATCCCGCAGTTGACCCCCTGAATTCAACTTCCACGATGCTCCAGCCGAATATTGTCGGTGAGGAACACTACAATACGGCTCGCGCGGTGCAATCAACTCTGCAACGTTATAAAGAACTCCAGGACATTATCGCTATTCTCGGTCTAGATGAGTTGTCTGAAGATGACCGTCTGATCGTAGCGCGGGCGCGGAAGGTTGAGCGCTTCTTGTCCCAGCCGTTCTTTGTGGCAGAAGTGTTTACCGGTTCTCCTGGTAAGTACGTGAAGTTGGAAGACACCATCAAAGGATTCCAAAAAATTCTGTCTGGTGAGTTGGATGCTCTGCCAGAACAGGCTTTCTACTTAGTTGGCGATATTAACGAAGCGATCGCTAAAGCTGAAAAAATCAAAGGTTAGTCATTAGTCATTGGTCATTGGTCATTAGTCATTAGTCATTAGTTCAACTGCTAATGACTAATGGCAATTGCGAAAGACACAAATGATAAAAGATAAAGGACAAAGGACAAAGGACAAATGACATTAACCGTTCGGGTAATTTCCCCAGACAAAACAGTGTGGGATGCCCCCGCTGAAGAAGTAGTTTTGCCTAGCACTACTGGTCAACTAGGTATCCTAACTGGACACGCACCACTGTTGACCGCCCTCGATACTGGTGTGATGCGAGTCCGTGCCGCTAAAAATCAGACTTGGCAAGCGATCGCTCTTTCGGGTGGCTTTGCCGAAGTCGAAGAAAATGAAGTGACAATTCTAGTTAACGGCGCTGAACGTGGCGACAAAATTAACCTTGAAGAAGCTCGTGCTGCTTACAACCAAGCACAAGCGCGTCTGAATCAAATTTCAGCAGACGATCGCCAAGCCCAAATTCAGGCAAACCAAGCCTTTAAACGTGCCCGCGCTCGGTTTCAAGCTGCTGGCGGTTTAGTCTAATTTGACTTTATATTTCAACTTTGTAGGTTGGACATTGCCCAACCTACAAGATATTTAACGCGATGTGCGACTTGATTTCAAACCTAACCCCCAGCCCCTTAAGAGCGAGGGAAGGGGAGCAAGAATCAAAGCCTCTCTCCCTTTGG
>Ga0105049_10001738_pt1 | contig 25636 bp, 23 predicted proteins | sample MAT06_FD_78087 | JGI IMG/M metagenome (GOLD analysis project Ga0105049, IMG submission 78087) | Freshwater microbial communities from Lake Fryxell liftoff mats and glacier meltwater in Antarctica - MAT-06 | ecosystem: Environmental > Aquatic > Freshwater > Ice > Liftoff microbial mat | place... | reverse complement strand
GCTCGGCGATGGCAACGCGAAAGCCCTTGCGGATCAGCGCCAGCAAATAACCCTCGGCGGCATGAACCGGCACACCGCACATGGCGATATCGGCACCCAGATGCTTGCCGCGTTTGGTCAAGGCAATATCCAGCGCAGCCGATGCCGCCACCGCATCGTCAAAGAACATCTCGTAGAAATCGCCCATCCGGTAAAACAGCAAGGCACCGGGATGCTGCGCCTTGATCTCCAGATATTGCACCATCATCGGCGTGGCCGTGCTGTCGTCGCTCACATCTGCCCCCTGACCCGGGGGGAGCCTACAAAAGAGGGGCGGGGGGGGAAAGCGGCTAATGCAGGAATTGTGCGGCTGGGCCCCAAAGCTGCTCTACCCGTGCATCGCGCCCGCAGGCCTGACGGTAGAAAACATAGGCATTTGCCTTTGATTTTGGGCCGCGCCGGGTCAGAATCAGATCCGAGCCCTTGTAGTAGTCCTGATGGTATTCCTCGGCGGGATAAAAGGTCGCAACCGGCAGGATCGGGGTGACGATGCGTTTGCCAAGTTCGGCAGCAGCCTTTTCCACCTCGGCCAGGGCAGCAGCCTGTTGCGCCGCGTTGGCCACAAAGATCGCGGAGCGGTAGCTGTTGCCCCGGTCGCAGAACTGGCCACCGGCATCGACGACATCGGTGGAATGCAGAAACAGGCCGATCAGGGCCGCATAGCTGACCTGTGCCGGGTCGAATTCGATCTCCACCGCCTCATAATGGCCGGTTTCGGAATGGCTGACATCATCATAGGTCGGATCTTTCAGAGTGCCGCCGGTAAAGCCGGAAACCACCGATTTCACCCCCGGCACGCTTTCGAAATTCGACTCCAGGCACCAGAAACAGCCACCCGCCAGCACGGCGGTTTCAGTGGCGGCAGCGGCCTGCGACGGGCTGAGCAGGTGCCCGGTTGCCACGCAGACCGCCCACAGGCTGAGCTTGACGGAATGGATGCTGAGTTTCATGGCGGCCTCGCTTTCCACCATACCCTGCCTGTGCCGCCTGCCCGAGTACAATCACCGCCCCGTGACCTCACCGCAGAGTGAAGGTTGTTTCAGCGCGGCCAGTTGGTAGAACAGGGCAAAGGAGCCCGCCATGACCGATGTTTCCACCCACCGTGCCGAAGAAGATATCCGCAATGACAGCATTCTGATCTGGGTCAATGGCCGGATCGTGCCAAAAGCCGAGGCGATGGTTTCGGTCTATGACAGCGGCTTCATGCTGGGTGACGGGGTGTGGGAAGGCATCCGGCTGCATGACGGGCGCTGGGCTTTTCTGGAGGAGCATATCGACCGGCTATTCGAGGCGGCAAAGGCGATTGACCTGGCGATGGCTCTTGATCGTGCCGGGCTCGAAAAGGCCGTGATAGACACGCAAAATGCCAACGGCATGGTCAGCGACACCCATGCCCGGCTGATGGTGACACGGGGGGTGAAAACCCGCCCGTTCCAGCATCCGCGACTAAGCCAGCAGGGGCCGACCATGGTGATCATCATGGAGCATTCGCGGCCGAAAATCCCGCGCCCGATCCGGCTTGCCACCGTGCCGCATCTGCGCGGCCTGCCGATGACCCAGGACCCCAAGCTGAACTCCCATTCCAAGCTGAACTGCATTCTGGCCTGCATCGCCGCCGAGAAAGCCGGGGCGGATGAGGCGCTGATGCTGGATGTGCATGGCTTTGTGAATACGACCAACGCCTGCAACTTTTTCATCGTGAAAAAGGGCGCGGTCTGGACCAGCACCGGCGATTATTGCATGAACGGCATCACGCGGGCCAAGGTGATTGATCTGTGCCGGGCCAATGCGATTCCGGTGTTCGAGCGGAATTTTTCTCTGGTCGATACCTATTCCGCCGATGAAGCCTTTCTGACCGGCACCTTTGGCGCGCAGACCCCGGTGGGGGTGATTGATGGCCGGGTGATCGGCTCGGGTGAGATCGGGCCGATGACAGCGCGGCTGCGGGATCTTTACAAGGGGTTGGTGGCGGCATGAAGCCGATCGCGATGTGGTCCGGCCCGCGCAACCTTTCCACCGCGCTGCTGTATGCCTTTGCCGCAAGGGGCGATTGCGCGGTATGGGATGAGCCCTTCTATGCCGCCTATCTGCAGGCCACTGGCATCGCGCATCCGATGGCGGCAGAGATCATCGCGGCGCATGAGGCCGATCCGGATCGGGTTGCCGCCACCTGCAAAGGGCCCGTACCGCAAGGAAAGAGCCTGTTTTACCAAAAACACATGACGATGCACATGATGCCGGAGTTTGACCGGCGCTGGATGCGGTCTTGCCAGAATGTCTTTCTGATCCGCCATCCGGCGCGGGTGGTGGCCAGCTATTCGAAAAAGCGCGAAAGCCCGACGCTGCATGATATCGGCTTTGTGCAGCAGGCCGAATTGTTCGACGAGGTGGCCGATTGGTCGGGGGCCGCGCCCTTGGTGGTGGACAGCGACGATATCCGCGCCGACCCGGAGGAGATGCTGCAAAAGCTGTGCGATGCCTGCGGGGTGCGGTTCACCCGCAAGATGCTGAGTTGGCCTGCCGGCGGTCATGCCGCCGATGGCGTCTGGGCCCCGCATTGGTACGGCGCAGTCCACCGCTCCACCGGGTTCGAAGGGGCCGAGGGGCCATTGCCCGCGCTGGGCGGGGATTATGCGCGGTTGGCAGAGGGGGCATTGCCCTATTACAAATCGCTATTAATGCGAAAAATCTGATCCGATTCCCCAAATAGTTGACTATCGTCTAGATGCAGAAGATGCTTGATACATGGCCCAAGAAGATCCGCATTTTCTGCTGTTTTGCCTTTTGCATGGAGAAGCAAAGAACTCGCCTTTGTTAGTGGCGAGCATCCCACCGATTGTATCAAAGAAACTGGGCTGGAAAGCAAGAAACGTTTTTTTGACCGTTCGCGATGCGCAAAAAATTCGCCATCACCCAATGCATGGAATGGATGCTAGCAAGAGCCTACAGCTGCCGTTGATCATTAGGCACGGAGATTACTATAGGTCAAGCCGCCGAGGCACAGAACTGCAGATTGAGTTGGTTTTGCATGAGTTGGACAACCCGAAAAGAGCCTATTTTCTAGTTCTTTCCAGAAACAAGGAAGACACAGGGATTTTTATCCGCACATTCTACTTTTCTTCTGAGCTATCAAGAAACAAAGTGAATGGGGCAACGAAGCTCCTTGTTCAAAGCGCCAGTGACTATTTCAAGTGAATATGAGGCGGGGACCCACCTTCCCCCCTGTCGATCAGCCTTGCGGCTATCTGCGGACGTGGGCTTTACCGCATTCCTCACGCCATAAATATAGACAGAAATTCAAGGATTGTCAAGGCTAACCCGTTGAATCTTAAGTAAGAATCAATCGGACAGAAAGAGAATCGATTTCAAAGGCTTAGCTTCCCCTTGCCACCCGCGCGTTGCGCGTAGCGATCAGCTTCAGGCGCAGGGCGTTCAGGCGGATGAAGCCTGCGGCGTCTTTCTGGTCGTAGGCGCCGGCATCTTCCTCGAACGTCACATGCTTTTCGGAATAAAGCGAATGGGACGACCAGCGGGCGACGGTGCGGGCAAAACCTTTGTACAGCTTTACCCGGACGGTTCCGGTGACATGCTCCTGCGACCTGTCGATCAGCGCCTGCAGCATCTCGCGCTCGGGGGAATACCAGAAGCCGTTGTAGATCAGTTCGGCATAGCGCGGCATGATCGAATCCTTCAGGTGACCCGCGCCTGCGTCCAGGGTGATCTGCTCGATGCCGCGATGCGCTTCCAGCAGTATGGTACCGCCGGGGGTTTCATAGACGCCACGCGATTTCATCCCGACAAAACGGTTTTCCACCAGATCAAGCCGCCCGACGCCGTGTTTGCCGCCAAGCTCGTTCAACCGGGTCAGGATCGTGGCGGGAGACATCGCCACCCCGTTGATCGCCACTGCATCGCCGCGTTCGAAGGTCACCTCGACCATTTCGGGCTGATCGGGAGCATCTTCGGGGTTGACCGTGCGCTGGAACACATAATCCGGCGGCTCCTGCCCGGGGTCTTCCAGCACCTTTCCCTCGGATGAGGTGTGCAGCAGGTTGGCATCCACCGAAAACGGCGCTTCGCCGCGCTTGTCCCGGGCAATCGGAATCTGGTTGGCCTCGGCAAAGGCCAAAAGCTGGGTGCGGCTTTGCATCGCCCATTCCCGCCACGGCGCAATCACCCGGATCGCGGGGTTCAGCGCCAGCGCGGTCAGTTCGAACCGGACCTGATCGTTGCCCTTGCCGGTCGCGCCATGGGCCACGGCATCGGCCCCGGTCAGCGCCGCAATCTCGACCAGCCGCTTGGCGATCAGTGGCCGCGCGATCGAGGTGCCCAAAAGGTAAAGCCCCTCATACAGCGCATTGGCGCGAAACATCGGGAACACGAAATCGCGTACGAACTCCTCGCGGACATCTTCGATATGGATGTTTTGGGGCTTGATCCCCAGCAACAGAGCCTTGACCCGCGCCGGTTCCAGCTCCTCACCCTGGCCCAGATCGGCCGTAAAGGTCACCACCTCGCAACCATATTCGGTCTGCAGCCACTTCAGGATGATTGAGGTATCAAGCCCGCCGGAATAGGCCAGGACGACTTTCTTGGGCGCGGTGGTGTCGGCGGGCATGGCGGCTCCTGCAGCGGGCTGATCGGCCGCGATTACCGGCTTTTGCGGGGAGGGGCAAGGCGGGCGGGTTGACAGCCTCGCCCCGATGGCCAAGGGTTGCCGCAACATATGGCAGGGTGGGCAAAGATGGGCTGGCAGATATTCCTACATTCGGTGCGGCAGGTGATCGGCAACATGGATGCCGCGCTGCGGATATCGGGCGCGCTGTTTCTGGTGCAGGTCGTGGTCAGCTATGCCATGGGTGTCAGCCTCAGCGGTGATCGGGCCGCGATGGAGCAACGGATGGTGGCCGGAGACTTTCCCTGGCTCGGAATGATTCTGGCTATTGCCGTGACGTTGGCCACCGGCATGTGGATTGCCGTGGCATGGCATCGCTATGTGTTGAAGGTGGAAAAGCCCACCACCTTGATCCCGCCATTTCATGGCGACCGAATCCTTGGCTACTTGGGCAAATCGATTCTACTGATCATCATCGCCATTCCGATCGCCCTTGTCGCGTCGTTCATCGTCGGATTCGTGTTTTCAGCCTTTTACACAACCGGCCAGATGCCCGGCATGGGGCTCGGTATTCTTGCCGGTATCATCGTCATGCTGCCGGTGATCGTGGTCATCTACCGGATGTCGGTCATCCTGCCCGGGTCCGCGCTTGGCCAGCCGCTGGGGCTGAGAGAAGCCTGGAGCAAGACGGCGGGAAGCAGCGGGGCCATCGTGTTTCTGGCGGTGTTGTCGATCGTGGCGGCCATCGCGATCGACCTGCCGCTGATGCTGATGGGGTCGGTGCCGCTGCTGGGGTTTGTGTGGGCAACCGCAACGGCCTGGCTGAAGATGATGGTGGGGATCAGCATTCTGACCACGCTCTATGGGCACTTCGTCGAAGGCAGGGCGTTGGTTTAACGTGGACATCGCAGACATCATCGACCTTGGCTGCTTTCCGCTGGATCAGCCGGGCAGCGCCGTTTGGCAAGCGCTGGTGGCGGATTGCCGCCACGCGCTGGCGGAACAGGGGATGTTCGACCTGGCCGGCTTTCTGCGCCCCGAAGCGCGGGCGCGTGCAGTGGCAGAACTGTTGCCGGTGATCGAAAGCGCGGCCTTTACCCATGCCCGTCGCCACAACATCTATTTCCGCAACGAGGTCGAAGGGTTGGCCCCCGGCCACCCGGCGCTGTTACTGGCTGAAACCAGAAGCCATACGATCTGCGGCGATCAGATGACAGGCGGTCTGGTCGAACAACTGTATGAATGGCCGCTGTTTGCGCAGTTTCTGGCGGCGGTGATGGACAAGCCGGTGCTTTACACCATGGCGGATCCGCTGGCCCGGCTGAACACCATGGGCTATCGAACCGGCGAGGCACTGAACTGGCATTTCGATCGGTCCGAGTTCACCACCACACTGCTGTTGCAGGCACCGCTGGCGGGGGGCGAGTTTGTCTTTCGCCGCGATCTGCGCAGCGCAGATGACCCGAACTATGACGGCGTGGCAAAGATGCTGACCGGGCACGACCCCGAGGTGCGGCAAATCCGGCTGTCAGAAGGCGCGCTCAACGTGTTTCGCGGCAAGAATACCGCACATCGGGTGACCCCGGTCGAAGGAGCGCAGATGCGGATCATCAGCGTGTTCTCGTTCTTTGACCGCCCCGGGGTAATTTTCACCGAGGAGGAGCGGCTTGGCTTTTACGGCCGCGCCAAACCGCTGACCTGACAAGTGTCAGGCTGCGCGGGTCTGCGCCTGCCATTCCTGCAGGAACATCGTGCGCGATTCGCGGTAACTTGCCAGGACCGCAGGGATATTTACCCTGGCTGCCTGCCCCTGTGCTGCCTGTTTTTCACCGATCTGGCACAGCGCCGCAAAATGGCAGAACCCGAGATTAAGCGCGGACCCCTTCAGGAAATGCAGATCTTCCTCATATCGGGCGGCATCCGGTCTGGTTGCCAGCCGGTCAATCACTTCTTCAACTTCTTCAAGGAATAGTTCCACCACTTCGCGAAAATCATCCTCGCCAACCTCCGAGCGGAGGTCTGCTACCCTTTCCCAGTCAATCATCACCATCTCCAACCCAAGCGGTTGCCCGACCCAGGGGCAAAATTAGGGTTCAGCCTTTAACAACGGGTAAGTCGGGCCGGATTGTTCACCGGCAATTTTAGGCTTCACCCGACGTTAAGGCCGAGGTGCAAAGACTGAGGCCTGATTACTGGCAAGGAATCCCCATTGATCCCCGATAGCGCTCCGCCTGACACGGCTACGCCTGACACGGCTACGCCTGTTCTGGCCCCCGGTGCCGTGCGCCGGGTGTTGCTGGTGGACGACAGCCGGGTGCAGCGCAAGATACTGAGCGCGTCGCTGCGCCGCTGGGGATATGAGGTGTTGGAGGCCGGGTCAGCCCTTGAAGCACTGGATCTGTGCCGCCGGGTCAGCATTGATGTTGTGGTATCAGACTGGATGATGCCCGGCATGTCCGGGCTGGACTTCTGCAGCGCCTTTCGTGCGTTGCACCGCGACAGCTACGGCTATTTCATCCTGCTCACCTCCAAGAGCGACAAGGGCGAAATTACCCGGGGCCTTGATGCCGGTGCCGATGACTTTCTGGCCAAGCCGGTCAGCGCCGACGAACTTCGCGCGCGGATCACGGCGGGAGAACGGATCCTGCGGATGGAGCAGGAACTGCGGGAAAAGAATCGGCTTGTCACCTCGACGCTCGCCGAAATCCAAACCCTGTATGACTCGCTGAACCGTGATCTGGTCGAAGCGCGCAAGTTGCAGCAAAGTCTGGTGCGGGAACGCCACCACTCCTTTGGCAACGCCGATGTCAGCCTGCTGCTACGGCCTTCGGGCCATGTCGGCGGCGATCTGGTTGGCTTTTTCTCGATCAACCACAAACGGGTCGGCCTGTTTGGAATTGATGTGTCGGGCCACGGCGTCACCTCGGCGCTGATGACGGCGCGGCTGGCCGGTTTTCTGTCAAGCAGTTCGCCCGAACGCAATATTGCCCTGTTCGAGGAAGACGGGATTTTCCACGCCCGCCCGCCGCATGAGGTTGCCGCACATCTGAACCGCCTGCTGATGGAAGAGATCGAGACCGAGAATTACTTTACCCTGCTGTATGCCGATGTGAATCTGGCAACCGGCGCTGTCAGCCTGGTTCAGGCCGGGCATCCACACCCCGCCGTGCATCGTGCCAGCGGTGAAGTGGAGTATCTGGGCAGCGGCGGCCTGCCAATCGGCCTGTTGGCAGATGCCGGATACGAAACCTTTCACATGCAGTTACACCCCGGCGACCGGCTGTTCCTGATGTCTGACGGCTTTACAGAATGCGCCGATCTGGCGGGCGTTGAACTTGGCCAGGATGGGCTGACCCAATTGCTGCAACGCAATGCGGCGCTCCGTGGCGAGGCCTGTCTGGAAGCGATGGTCTGGGATTTGCAAAGCTATGCAGGTGAGCAGGATTTCCACGATGATGTGTCGGGCGTGCTGTTCGAATTCGGGATGAACAAGATCGACCCCGGGCTGGATCCGCGCGACCTGCTGCCGGAATAGAGGTCAGGCCTCGTCGGCCCACCCCAGATGCCGGGTGCCGCGCTCGGCAGCAAGAAGCATTTGCCGGTGGCGCTGGCGAAACCGCATCCGGTCCGCTTCGCTATATTCATCGGCGCAATGACGGCAGCCGGCACCCACCTCATAGGTCGCTTCGGCCCGGTCGTCTGCGGTCAGCGGGCGACGGCAGGCGTGGCAGCTTTGCAAGTTGCCGGGTTGCAACCCATGGCCAACAGAAACCCGCTGGTCGAACACAAAGCACTGGCCCTGCCATAGCGACTGTTCCGCCGGAACCTCCTCCAGGTACTTCAATATCCCGCCCTGCAGGTGAAACACCTGATCGACACCCCGGCTTTTCAGAAAGCTCGTCGCCTTTTCGCAGCGAATTCCGCCGGTGCAGAACATCGCCACCCGCTTGCCGTCAAACCGCGCGGCGTTCTTTTCCCACCAATCGGGAAACGCGCGGAAACTGGTGGTTTCAGGGTCTGTTGCACCCTGAAACGTGCCGATCGCCACCTCATAGCCGTTGCGCGTATCAATCACTGCCACATCCGGGGCCGCGATCAGCGCGTTCCAGTCAGCGGGCGCAACATAGTGGCCTACCGCCGCCAGCGGGTTGATGTCGGGCTGCCCCATGGTCACAATCTCGGCCTTGATCCGGACCTTCATCCGGCCAAACGGCATCGCTGGCGACGCGCTGTCCTTGGCAACCAGTGCGGCACAGCCCGGCAGACTTCGCAGATGTGCCAGCGCCCGGGCGACCCCGTCTGGTGGCCCGGCAATCGTGCCGTTGATCCCTTCCCCTGCCAGGATCAGGGTGCCTGTGATCCCCTCGGCATGGCACAGGCCCAACAGCGGCGCGCGCAGCGCAGCCGGGTCGGGGAAGCGGGTGAAATGATACAGCGCGCACACCGTCAGCATGCGCGTGCTGTGGCGCAACCTGCTGCAAAAGGCAAGATGCCGCCATTGACGGATCGGGCGGCAGCACTTACCCAAAGTTGTGCCAAAGGATTTCCCATGAACCCGCCCGACCAAGCCCTGATCGTCATCGACCTGCAGAATGATTTCTGCCCCGGCGGCGCGCTGGCGGTGGCCGATGGCGATGCGGTCCTGCCGCGCATCAATGCGCTGATGGACGATTTTGCGATGCGGGTGCTGACCCAGGACTGGCATCCGGCCAACCATTCCAGCTTTGCCGCCAACCATCCGGGTGCGGCCGCCTTTACCACCATCCGGATGCCCTACGGCCCGCAGGTGCTGTGGCCCGCCCATTGCATTCAGGGCACCAACGGTGCCGCCTTTCACCCCGGCCTGCGCACTGACCCCGCCGAACTGGTGATCCGCAAGGGTTTCCGGCCCGAGATTGACAGCTATTCGGCTTTCTTCGAGAATGACCGGACCACGCCGACCGGGCTGGACGGGTATCTGCGCAGCCGTGGCGTTACCGGGGTCACGCTGGTGGGTCTCGCGCTCGATTACTGCGTGGCCTATTCGGCGCTGGACGCCGCCCGGCTTGGCTTTCACGTCTCGGTGCCGGAGGGGGCCTGCCGCGCCATCGATCTGGCCGGGTCAAAGGCTGCGATGCTGCAGGCGATGCGCGCCGCCGGTGTGACGTTGGAGGGCTGAATGGTCGATATCGCCACCCGTGTCTACAACCACAAATGGAAGATCGACCCGATCGTCCGGTCGCTGATCGACACTGATTTCTACAAGCTGCTGATGTGCCAGTCGATTTTCCGCAACAAACCTGAAACTGTGGTGCGGTTCGGCCTGATCAACCGCAGCCAGTCGGTACGGCTGGCCGATCTGGTTGATGAGGGCGAGTTGCGCGAACAGCTTGACCATATCCGCACCCTGCGGCTGAGCCGTGGCGAGAGCACCTTTCTGCGCGGCAATACCTTTTACGGCAAACGCCAGATGTTCCGGCCCGATTTCATGGAATGGTTCGAGCAACTGCAACTGCCGCCCTATCATCTGGAAAAGCGCGACGGCCAGTTTCACCTGACGTTCGAGGGCAAGTGGCCCGAGGTGATGATGTGGGAAATTCCGGCGCTGGCGGTGCTGATGGAACTGCGCTCGCGTGCCGTGCTGCAGCATATGGGCCGGTTCGAACTGCAGGTGCTGTACGCCCGCGCCATGACCAAGCTGTGGGAAAAGGTCGAACAACTGCGCGCAATCCCCGCCCTGCGCATCGCCGATTTCGGCACCCGCCGCCGCCATTCCTTCATGTGGCAGGATTGGTGCGTACAAGCGCTGCAGGAGGGGCTGGAGGATAAGTTCGTCGGGACCTCCAACTGCCTGATCGCGATGCGGCGCGAGGTTGAGGCGATCGGCACCAACGCCCATGAACTGCCGATGGTCTATAGCGCGCTGGCCAATTCCGATGCCGAACTGGCTGATGCCCCCTATCAGGTGCTGGCCGACTGGCACGAGGAGCATGACGGCAATCTGCGCATCATCCTGCCCGATACCTATGGCACCGCCGGGTTTCTGCAACGTGCGCCCGATTGGCTGGCGAAATGGACCGGCATCAGGATCGACAGCGGCGACCCCGCTACCGGGGCGGAAACCGCAATTGCCTGGTGGCTGTCGCGTGGCGAAGATCCACGGCAAAAGCTGGTGATCTTTTCCGATGGCCTCGATGTCGCCAAGATCGCCGAACTGCAGCGGCAATTCCATGGCCGGGTCAAGGTCAGCTTCGGCTGGGGAACCCTTCTCACCAACGATTTTCGCGGCCTGGTGGCAGGGGGTGCGCTGGATCCGTTCAGCCTGGTCTGCAAAGCCGACAGCGCCAATGGCCGCCCCACGGTCAAGCTGAGCGACAACCCCAACAAGGCGATGGGCCCGGCCGATGAGGTGGCGCGCTACAAACGGGTGTTTGGCGTTGGGGCGCAGGTTTCGCAGCCGGTGCTGGTCTGATCTGGTTTTCAGGTAGTCGCGTGATAATTCAGAAAAACCAGCGACCACTTTTCCCCATCACGCCTCAGCAGCTTCTTATTGGTTAAACTATCCCGGGGCCGGAGGCCATTGAAGGGCCTGCCAAAGCAAAGGGGCACCCGAACGGATGCCCCTGAAAACCGCGACCAATGCCGCCCTCAGATCGACGCGTTGATCCAGTTGGCCAGCGCCGCTTTCGGTGCCGCCCCCACCTTGTTCGACACGATCTTGCCGCCCTTGTACATGAACAGCGCCGGAATGCCGCGCACCCCGACCATGGCGGGCGAGTTCGGGTTGTCATCGACATTGACCTTGACAAACTTTACCTTGCCCGCCATCTCGACCGACAGCTCTTCCAGCGCCGGGCCGATCATCTTGCAGGGCCCGCACCATTCCGCCCAGAAATCCACCACGACGGGCAGGGCGGAGCCTTTGACTTCGGCGTCAAAGGTGGCATCGGTAACGGCGACGGTGGCCATGGCACACTCCTGATGAAAAGCAGAAGCTGAACGTAGGGGTGCGCCCCGCCCGCGTCAAGGGAGCGTTGTGGAACGCAAGGCCGCCATGACTAGATCGTGTGGCAGCGGCATCAGGCTTCCGGTCCTTGTCCACAGAATTGCCACCTCGATCCGCCGCCCCGGCCAGATCTGCGCCAGCGCTGCGGCATAGGCCCCCATCTGCCGCAACAACCCGTCGGGCACCTGTTCTGCCCGTTCCGGCACCAGCATGTTGGATTTGTAGTCGACCGCCAGCACCCGTCCCGGATCTACCACCAGCCGGTCAATCGCGCCGACAATCCGCCGCCCGTCCAGTTCGGCAAGGCTGGCGGCAATGCCTGCTTCGGCCAGTGTGTCGGGTGCAAACAGCCAGGCCAACGCGGGCTCGGCAAGAATTGCGCGGGCCTCCTCCAGCAAAGCATCGGCCTGATCCGGCGTTGCCGGTTCATCCTGCGCCGCCAGCAATGTGCGCGCCAGTTCCGGCCAATTTGCCACAATGGCACCGGGAAGGTGCTCCATCAGGATATGCAACCGGCTGCCATACAGCTTTCCCGCCGCTTGATCTGCCACCGACGGCTCACCCGGCAGTACCTTGGCCCCTCCGAGGCCCGAGGGGGAAAGCGGCACAAGCCGGTCCGGCGGGGTCGGTGGCGGGGCATTGGCCCAGCCGGGCAGCGACTGGCTTTGTGGCGCCGTCGCTGTTGCCACCGCAGGTCCGGCGTCAACCGGCCAGTCGCCCCAGCTCAGCCGCCGTATCGGGCCGCTTTCATGGTGAATCGCGCTTTGCACCATGCCCGGCATCGCCGAAACGGCTGAAAATCCCTGTTCGATCAGGTCATACCAGGCGGTCTGGTTCTTTTGCGTGTCGGCTTTTGGCCGTGCCGCCACGATCAGCCAGTTTTCCGCCCGGGTCATCGCCACATACAAAAGCCGCAGCCGCTCTTCGGCTTCGGCCTCCTTTTCGGCCTCCCGCATCTCCCTGACAGCTACAGGCGAGGCGTCGCCGGTGTTCCATACCGCCGTTTTCGGTGCGTTCATGGTCAGGAAGGCATCGCGCAAGGGTGGTGGCCCGGCATTGGTATCCGGCAGGATGACAACCGGCGCTTCCAGCCCTTTGGCGCCATGCACCGTCATCACGCGGATCAACCGGCCACTGGCGTCGCCTTGCCGCTTGATCGCGATCTCATCGGCAGAGAGCCATGCCAGAAATCCCGACAGGCTGGGAATGTTCATCCGCTCATAGGCAAGCGCCTGCTGCAGGAACGCATCTATTCCGTCCTCCGCCTCTGGTCCCAACCGCGCCAACAGCTTTTTGCGGCCGTTCTGGCGGGTCAGAATCCGTTCTGCCAGTTCATAGGGCCGCAGGAAATCCGCCTGATCGCGCAGGTCGTGCAGCAAGGCCAAGGTTTCGGGAAAGCGGTCGGCCATGCCGCGCAGCGCCTGCCACAGTCCGGCTTTGCCGCGCGGCTGTGCCACATGATACAGCTCTGCCTCCGTCAGCCCAAGCAGCGGCGACCGCAGCGCTTCGGCCAAAGCCAGATCATCCTCGGGCAACGCCAGAAACTGCATCAGCGCGGTCAGATCGCGCACCGCGATTTCCGCTGCCAGCTTCAAACGGTCAGCCCCGGCAATCGGCAGATCCTTGGCCTTGCACGCGCGGATCAGTGCGTGAAACAAGGCAGACCGCGACTGCAGCAGAATGATGATATCGCCGGGCTGCAGCCGCCGCACCGTGCCGCGCGATTTGATCATGGTGCCGCGCACCAGCATCGCCTTTATTTCACTGGCCAGAGCTTCGGCCAGGGCGGTTGCAGCGTCGTGGCGGGCGATCAGATCATCAGGTTGGTGAAAAGGTATCGCGTCGGGTTTGGCTTCAGCCTCGGCAATCGGCCACAGATCGACCCGCCCCGGCTGGTCGGGGAAAAAGGCCAGATGCTGCATTTCTTCGCCCAAACCTTTGGCACCCTGCAGGGTCCGGTCCACCAGATGCAGGATGGCGGGGGAAGAGCGGAACGAATGCGCCAGTTTCAGGTCGGCAAGCGTGATCTGCACATCGCGCAACCGCAGGGCAAAATGGCCGCGCATCTGGTCGAATGCACGCAGATCGGCACCTTGAAACGAATAGATCGACTGTTTCTTGTCGCCCACCACAAAGATAGTGCGCGGCACCTGGCGCGCACTTTGGCCGGTGTGAAACTCCTCCGCCAACCGGCTGATGACCTGCCATTGCACCGGGCCGGTATCTTGTGCCTCATCCACCAGAATATGGTCGATACCGCCGTCCAGACGAAACAGCACCCATTGCGCCCGGGCCGGGTCGGTCAGCAGATCGCGGGCTTTCAGAATCAGGTCGTCGAAATCCAGCCAGCCCCGGGCCAGTTTGCGGCCGGCATATTCGGGCAGAAATCCCGCGGCAAAGCGATGCAGATTCAGGGTCTTTTCAGCCGCAGCCAGCGCCAGCAGACTTTCCTTTACATCGGCAATCCGCTGCATGAAGGCGTGAAACTCCTCCAGCAGCGGCCCCAGGGCCTTTCCGGCGTTTGTCGTGGGGACTTTGTTGAAATTGGGCTGCCCGTCTTTCTTGAGCAAGGCGGCGAACAGAACCTCCATCGTTGCCGACGTGGGAGGGTCAAGATCCAGCGGCGCCAGCCGATTGGCCAGATCGACCATCGTCGAGGTCGTTTTAAGCAAAACCGGCAATACACGCCGGAACAGAGCCTGTTCCGATCCGTCAAACCCCAAAGCCCAACAATCTTCATCCTGATAGCCCGATGGCAGGCCCACCAGTTCCAGCGCCTGATCGCGCGTCAGGGGCGCGGCAAAATACTCACGGCTGGCAGCGATGGCGGTTGCGATGCCATCCAGCGAGTCGCCGCGTACCATCCGGGCCATCGCGTCGATCAACGGCAACTGTGCGCCATCTGCCATTTCCGCCAGCACGTCATCGCGCAACAGCCGTGCAGAACGGTCGTCCATCTCGGCAAACTGCGGCGAAACCCCGGCCTCCAGCGGAAAGCGGCGCAGCAGCGATGCACAGAACGAATGGATGGTCTGAATTTTCAACCCGCCCGGGGTTTCCAGCGCGCGGGCAAACAACCGCCGGGCGTCGGCAATGGTTTCAGCAGAAATCTCGCCTTCGAAATCAAGCTCGGCAAGCGCCTTGCGCAGATCATCGGCAGGCAGCATCGCCCACTTTCCCAACCGGTCAAACAGGCGGATCTGCATCTCGGTCGCAGCGGCTCTGGTATAGGTCAGGCACAGGATTCGCGCCGGATCAACCTGGCGCAGCAACAACCGCGCCACCCGGTCGATCAGCACCTTGGTCTTGCCGGATCCGGCATTGGCGGCAAGCCAGGTAGAGGCGGCGGGATCTGCCGCAACGAACTGTGCAAGGCTGGCTGCATTCTTCATGGCGTTTGCCCGCCGGAACCAACGGGAAAGCGGTGAGCAGGGTCGCTGTCCTGCCACTCACCATGCCGCGCCAGATGGTCATAGTCGCCAACATCGGTGGGGTTTCTGACGGCGCGGCGCGCGGCATAGCCCTGCTCGGGTTGCATGTAACGCGCGATCAGGGCGGTGAAATCGCGCCAGACACTGTCCAACTCACCGGGCTGATAGGTGGTCACGGCCTCTTTGGGGTCCGAGCCGATGCCGACAAGTCGGGATTCGGCCACTTCGCGCGGACCAAAGGCGGCAAAGGCCCCGCGTTCGGCCATCGCCGCCTCCAGCGGCAGTTGTTTTTCGTAAAACTGCTGGGCATCCCTGGATGGCAGTGCGCCGGTCTTGTAGTCAAGGATCACCAGCCGCCCGTCCGGCAAAACATCAATCCGGTCGGGCTTGGCTGACAGGGTAAAATCAGGGGTTTTCAGTGAAACAGAGCCTTTTTCCTCCAGCAAGCCGGGCGTTCCGGGTCTCCCGGCCTCCTGAGTCAGGAACCAGTCTGCAACCCGTTCCAGCCCGGCACGCCACATGCGCCGGGTGACTGGCCACGGAATGTCACGCAGCAGCACCGCATCAGCTATTGCCAGCAGCCGCGCCTTGCTCTCGGCCATGCTCTCGGCCAAAACCTCAGGCCGTTGCCCGGCGATGAAGGCCTGCAGGATTTCGTGCAGAGTGGTGCCGCGCTCGCGGTAATCGGGCGGGGCATGCAGCGGATCAAGCTTTTTCAGCCGCAGGATGTAGCGGGCATAGATCGCATAGGGATCGCGGATCAGCCGGGTGATCTGGGTAACAAACAATTCCCGAGGACGGTCTGCAACGGGCGGCTGCGGTGCCGGGCGCAATTCAGCCGGAACAGTGACGGAAATCCGGTCCAGACCTGCGACCAGACCCAACCATTCCTGCCCACGGTTGCGCATTGCTGCCAGCGCCTCGGGGCCGTGATTTTCCCGCGAGCCTTGCATAAGATTGCCAAGCCGGTTCAACCAGCGCGACTGCACGGTTTCCGCTTCGGCATCGCGGATGGCACGGGTCAGCACCACTTTGGGGGCGGCGATGGCCTGTTGATAGTCGTGGGCCGACAGCCCGATCCGGCGTTGTGGCAGCAGCAGGCCGGCGTCATGCCGCATCCTGCGGTTCATCCACGGGTCGGGGGGAGGTGCTGCGGGCCAGACACCGTCGTTCAGCCCGCCCAAAACCACCACATCTGCCCCCTGCGACCGGGCATCCAGCGTGCCCCAGATCATTACATCGGGGTGCGGCCGCACTGCGCTTCGTACATCGCGGCGCATCAGCACGGCGGTCAGCAGATCGGCATAGTCGCTGGCCGACAGAATGCCGCCGTACGGCGCTTCGGCCAGCAGTTCGCGCGCAGCCGCCAGCGCCTCGCCGCCCGCTTCGGCCAGCCACAGATCGCCGTCGCCGCTGCCGCCGGGGCCGCGCGACAGATGCTCGGTCAATGCGACATGCCGGGTGACATGATCCAACAATGGCGCGCTGCCGGCGCTTTGCAAGCCGGCCAGCGCCGTGGCAAGCCAGGTCGCCCAGGCCAGCGGCGCATCGCGGCCGCGCGCCCACGAGATCAGGTCGTCGGGTGCAGGAAACTGCGGGCCATCGCGGCGCAGTGCCAGTTCAAGGCTGTGGGAATGGAGCAAGTGGCTGCCACGATCACCACCCGAGGCGCAGATCGGGTGTTTCAGCAGGATCAGCAGATCCTCGGCATTCAGTTTCTGCCCGAACAGGGTCGAAACATGCCGCAAGAACCGCCCTGGTGCCGATAGTGCCAGCGGTTGGCCGGCACTGTCATCGGGAATGATCGCCCAGCGGTCCAGTGCCGCTGTCACTTGCCGGGCCAGGGTGCGGTCAGGGGTGATCAGGGCCACTTTCAGCCCGTCCTGCGCCGCGGCGCGCAGACACAAGGCGATTGCCAGCGCCTCCTCTCGGGGGGAGGCGGCTTCGATCAGCGTCAGATCGCCGGTCGCCAGCCGCAGATCACCCAAAAGCGGCGCTTCGACCATCCATTGATCGGTCACCGGCGCGGGCCGCAATGACAGCGATATCAGCCGGTTTCGCGCCGGGCTTTCAGGCTCCGTTTCCGCCCAAAGCGCAATTTGCTTTGGCCCGACGTCCAATTGATCCATCAGGCGCTTGTAGCGATATTGCGGGTGATCTTCGCAATTCATCGCACTGTCCAACCGGGGCCAGACAAGTGGCATATCAAAGTCGAATCCCGGCAGGATCAGCGCGCCTTGCGGAAGCCGCGCCACGGCAGCCATCAGCAGGGCCGTGGTCCCGCGTGAGCCGGTAGACCCTGCGACAATCACCGGATGATCGGGCGGTGCAAGCTGCCAGCGCGCCACAAGATGCGCCACCGCAAGCCGCTGCCGCGCCTCGGCCCCCGGTGCCTGTTCACCGGTGAAAAACGGCGCGATGATCCCGATGAAATCGCGGCTGCGTTTCCAATGGTCGGAATGTTCGGAAAGATCGAGCTTGCCCAGCGCGGCGGGATCGACGCCTTCGCCCTGCATCTCGTCCATCAGGGTGGCCAGACTGTCGGCCAGATCATAGATCGCCGAGCGGGGCGCAAGCGTTGGGTCGGCATCGATCAGCGCCGCGATAAGCTGGGTAAGCTCCAGCCGCCGGCGCAGGGGCGGTACAGCCAGCGGCACACCCGGTATCAGGGTCTGGTTGCCCAGCGCGGTGACAATGCGGACCCGGGGCAGCAGCCGCGCGCCGCTTTCCGACAGCGCCTCGACAATCCGCGCCCGCATCCGCGCTGTGTTCACCAGCAGATCGACCCGCGCCAGTGCTTCTGGTGGCTGGCCCTCGGCGCGTTTTATCAGGCCAAGCGCAACGGCACGCGGAAAATCCACGCCGGGCGGCAGGGCATAGACCCTTGGATGCGGTTGGGGGTCAAACATCGGGGGCAGGTTTCAGCATTGCCTCGGCAAGGGCAATCCCTTCGGGGCGGCCAACGTCGCACCAATGCCCGGGAAAGGCCACGCCAAAGGCGCGTCCGGTGGCGATCATCCGGTTCCACAGCAGGTTGAGTGAAAAGGCGGGCTGCGGTATTTCAGCCAGCAGCCCGGTGCAGATGATCTGCGCGCCGATATATACATGGGTCCGCACCTCGCCCGGGGCACGGCTGATGCGGCCCGCCTTGTCCAACGCGAAATCGCCGGGGCCGGAATGGCCACGGGCAATTGCTGCGGGCGCCAGAAGCAGCAGCACATCCATTGTCGCCGGGTTCCAGTGGTCTGCCAGAACCTGCAGCGGATTGGCACCCTGCCAGACAGCATCGGTGTTCAAGGTAAACACCGGCCCGCTGCCCAACACTGGCAAAGCGTTGCGCAGGCCGCCGCCGGTTTCCAGAATCGCCGGGGTTTCGGTCAGCAGCACCAGATCGGCGCGGTGCTGCAGGTGGCGGACGATCTGGTCGGGCAGATAGTGCAGGTTCACCGCCTTGCGCCGCAGCGTCACGGCATCGGCCTGCGCCAGTGCATGGTCGATCAGCGCTTTGCCCGCCACCTCGATCAGCGGTTTCGGGCGATCTGCCGTCAACGGCAGCATCCGTTTGCCGAAACCGGCGGCAAACAGCATCAGGGCAACGGGATGGTGCCGCATTGGCTTTTGATCCGGTTGAGAATGGCTTTGGTGGGTGATGGCACCAGCTTGTCGCACAGGGCAGCAAGTTCGGCCAGCGCGGGGTGATCCAGATTGCGGCGCAGCTGGCGATAGACCCGCGGCAGATGCACCAGATACTGCGGCTTGGCGAAATGCAGCGTCAGCCGGGCAAAGACCCCGATGATCCGCAAGGCGCGCTGGGCCCCCATCACCGCATAGGCGGCGGTAAAGTCATGGCCCTGACCGGAGGCTTTGACGTAGCGCGCCATCATGGCAGCTTCCAGGTCCGGGGCCACATCGCGGCGGGCATCCTGCAGCAGCGACACCAGATCATAGGCGGGATGGGCAGCCATCGCATCCTGATAATCCAGCAGGCCGACGCGGGCGGGGCCGGAACGGCGGGGCAGCCAGATCAGGTTGCCGGCATGATAATCGCGCAGCATCAGCACTTGTGGCCCGGCGATCAGCGGTGCCGCGATGCGCTGCAGGAGTTCACAGAGTTCCGCAGCCCCGACGGTCGCCTGCCCGGTGGCGGCGGGCTGGTACCAATCCACCGCCATTCGGGCAATCTGCGCCATTTCGGCGGCATCCAGTGCCACAAGGCCCGGCGGCGGCTGCTGTTGGCCAAGCCGGACCAAAACGCCGATTGCGCCGGAATAGAGCCTATTTTCCAATGTCGGATCACGTGCGATCACTGCGGGAAACAGCGCATCGCCAAAATCCTCCAACAAAAGCAGCCCGGCGTCATGGTCCTGTGCCAGCACCCGGGGTGCGCTCAGCCCCAGCGCCAACAAACCAGCGCCGATGGCGACAAAGGCGCGGGTGCGCCCATCCGACGCGGCATCCATCAGAATCGCGCGGCGGTGGCCAAGGCGCAGGCGAAAGTAGCGGCGGTTTGATGCGTCGCCAGTCAGCGGGGCGATGCCAGCATTGCCCCAGCCAGCCGCAGCCAGAAAGCCCCGGACGGGCAATGCCAGGTCAGGCTGCATCGTGCCATCCGCCCAGTGCCGCCAGCAACGGGTGCCAGCGCGGTGCTGTTGCACTGGCGGTCAGCGCCCGGCTGTCATCGGCCAGCGGATCAAGCCTCAGGGTCAACGCATCTTCCGGGGTCAGCGACCCCAGCCGGTCTGGCCATTCAACCAGACAAAGCGCGGTCTGAAAGGCGTCATCCAGCCCCAGTTCCAGCGCTTCATGGGGTGATGACAGGCGGTAAAGATCGCAATGCCAGATTTCCAGCGCCCCGGCCTGATAGGTCTGCACCAGGGTAAAGGTGGGCGAAGGCACCTCTTCGGCCAGACCCTGCGCCGCCAGCAGGTGCCGGATCAGGGCGCGGGCAAAATGGGTCTTGCCTGCGCCGATCGGCCCTGGCAGCAGCAGGCAGTCACCCATGGCAAGCTGCGGAGCGATCCACCGCGCCAAGGCAGCAGTGGCATCAGCATCGGCAAGCCGGACATTGGCACTGTCAGGGGGGTGCAGGGCGCTCATCCCTGACAGTTTAGGCGGGAATGTCAGCCAAGTGAATCGCAATTCCACAACAAGACAGTCCGACAGTTCGGGGCGCCCGGCAGTGATCCATGTGGGGCTACACCGCCTCGCGGCTCTCGGAAACCTGAGTGCGGTTGGGCAATTCGGGGCGTGAGCGCAGCTTTTTGGCGGTGGCATTGCGCCGACCCTGCAACAGGGCGGATTCCGGCGAATGGATGGAAAAACCAACCAATGTCGATCCGCCCAGAACCGGTTGCAGCCGACAACACACGCGGCGGCCATCGGGCAACAGCGCATCGTCTTGCCAGTCACTGCGCGCAAGCAGCGATTCCATCCGGTCACGCAGGCGCGCCCAGATCGGTGACGGCTGGGTGGCATCTGCCCACAGAGATACCGCCTCGGCAATGCCGGTGTTGGTCAGGGTGGTCGAAGGGTCATTGCCCCACAGCCGGGCATAGGCCGCGTTTGACATGACGAGGACCCCGGCAGGGGAAAACACCGCGACAGCTTCGGGCAGGCTGTCGATCACCGCCTGCCCCAGCTCCACCTCGGCGCGGAACCGGCGGGTCAAGGACATCTCGGCGCTGATATCCTCGATCAACAGGGCCATCGCGCCATCTGGATGCGGGCGACCGGTCACGCGGTAGGTCTGCCCCCCGGGCAACGACCAGATTTCCTCATACTGACCAGACGATGCTGCCCGTTCCAGCGCCAGCATCTGCTGCCGCCACAGCTTGTAATTCTTGGGCTCCGGCATCCGGTTGCCTTCGCGCAGCCGATCCAGAAAGGCGAACAGCGTGGGCCGTGCCGACAGGAAATCCGGGCCAAGGCCGGTCAGGTCGATCAGCGCCGGGTTGAACAGGGCCAGTTGACGCTGCCGGTCAAAGATCGCAAGGCCGATGGGCAGGTGGGCAAAGGTCTTGGTCAGGGTCTGGATGAATTCGTGCAGCGCCACTTCGGCATGAACGGCGGCATCGGCCAGCAAGGCGAACTGCAGAAGCCCGCTCTCCTCCTCATACCGGAAAATGTCAAACCAGCGTGGCTTCTTTTCCCTTTCGATTTCCAGCTTGGCCCTGCGGCTTGGCGCGCCTTGCGCCGGGTCGGTGGCAAACAGGCGTGGCAGGGGCCAGGTTTCGGCGCGGTCTTCGCCGTCGCGATCGGCAGCAATATCAAGATAGGCCCGGTTGGCCCAGGTTACCGCGCCGGTGCCATCCTGCCGCCAGATCAGCACCGGTGCCGCATCCAGCATCGAGCGCAGCCCGGCCATTTCGTGATCCATCGCCTGATAGCTGAGCCGGTCCACCGAAACCGCTTTGCCATGCGGATCCTTGCCCGAAATCGTGATGCGCGACAGGCCAAACCGCCATTCGGCGATCAGCGTCATCGGTTCGGTGCCGTTGCCCGTAAGCACCAGACGACGGGCATCGGTCAGCTTGGCCATGCCGGTCTCAAAACCGGGGAAGTGCGGTTCAAGCAAGGCGCAAAGCTTGCCCCATGGACTGGTTGCGGTGGTGCCTGCGGCCAGAAAATCATGGGCAGAGTCGCTGGCATCAATCAACAGGCTCTGATCGAACAGAAATACCATTTCATCAGCCATCGACCCCAGCATCCGCACAGCCCGCGCCTGTTTGCGGGACTGCAGAAATGCGAGCGCAAACACGGCTGCAAACGCAGCAAACACCGAAGACGCGATCAGCTCAATGGCGATCAACCAACTGAAAGTCATTTCCGTCCCGACCCTGAACGCATGAGGGGTTTTCCCCCTTTGGAGCAACATTTTGCCAGAATAGTTAACCACTCGTTAAGAGCGAGTCTTACGTAGCGTTATTCTCGCCGGGGTTTAACGGCGGGATCTTGAACTGGGTTCGCCAAGTGCTGCCGATGGCGGCGGCGCGGCGGACCGCATCGGGCTATCGCGGGCTTGGCCAGAAACGGAGAGGCCCGGAAAATCCGGGACCAACCGGGCAATTCAGCGCGAAATCGGCTGATTTTCACCCAATATCCCTGCTGGTTTCTGTTCGATCTGGCTGCGCAGCCAGACCACGGTGACAATCGCACCACAGCGCAACGGCGGTGCTTCATCCTGCTGGTAGGGATCGCGGCCGTTGGCAAAGGTCAGGGTGGCTCCGGTGCGTTCCAGCAACGTTTTGGCAATAAAAAGCCCCAGCCCCATGCCTTCATATTCTGGCCTTTTGGGCTGATCGGGCGCCGGCTTGCGACCTTTCACAAAGGGGTCACCGATTCGTCCGATCAATTGTGGTGGAAAGCCGGGTCCGTCGTCGATGATTCTCAGGGTGATCTGCCCAGGGCTCCATTCCGTTTCAACCCAGACGGTGCTGGCGGCGAAATCAACCGCATTCTGCACAAGGTTGCGGATACCGTGAATGATCTCTGGCTGGCGGCCGATCAGTGGCGGGTGGTCGTCGGTGCCTGCGGCATCAAAATGGATGGGTTTACCGCGAAAGGTGTGCGGTTCAGCCGCTTCAAGAACCACTGTTGTCAGTGGCGCCTGATGAAGATGCAGGTCGTCCTTGCCGGCGCGGCCCATGGACCGCAGAATATCGCGGCACCTGTCGGCCTGATCGCGAATCAGTGCGGCATCGTCGCGCAGGTCGGGGAAATCGCGCAATTCCTCGATCAGTTCGGCACTGACCAGTTTGATGGTGGCCAGAGGGCTTCCCAATTCATGCGCAGCAGCGGCGACGACACCGCCCAGATCGGTCAGCTTCTGCTCCCGCGCCAGCGCCATCTGGGTGGCCAGCAAGGCATCCGCCATCAAATGAATCTCCGACGCCACCCGCCATGAGTAAAGGCCCAGAAACAGGATGCCGGTGTTGATCGCCAGCCAGAAGCCAAATCGGAAAAGAGGCGGCATTGCCAGCAGCGTTCCGGCATTGCTTTGCAACGGGACCGACCAGGCGGAAATCAACGACACAACCGCAATCGCGATCACACCAACCGCAATCGTGGAGCGCCACCCCAGTGCCGTCGCGGATATTGTGACCGGGGCAAGGATCAGCAGCGCAAAGGGGTTGTTCATCCCGCCGGTCAAAAACAGCAACAAGCCAAGCTGCCCGATGTCGAACAACAGGGTCAGCATCGCTTCACCCTCGGAAAACCGCTTGTTTTCGGGAAATACAAAGATGGAAATCAGGTTGGCGATGACCGATGTGCCAACCACCATAAGACAAAGACCGGTTGGCAGGTTCACGCCGAACAACTGGTCAACGGCCAGAATCGCCGCCGTTTGCCCGGCAATCGCCAGCCAGCGTAGCAGAATCAGCGTTCGGACCCGCACCCAGGAACTTCGGGATTCCCGGTTCAGCGACCGCAACCGGGCTGAAAGCATTGCAGGCGCCATCGTACGGCCATCCGGTTTCCGTGCCAAACCGGCACTGGTCAAGTATTGCGGCATTCGCCCGGCAAGGGAAGTTGCCATCCGGCTTCCCCGGGATCAAACCATCGGCGGCCTTGCCGCCGGAGCCGGAATGAAGGATCAAGGGAGCAGCGGCCGGTGTGAGGGGCGGGAACATGACACGTTTTTATGCTGCCAGTGCGGCAACGCTGGTTTGCGCCCTGCTTGCAGGAACGGCCTGGTTCGCCCTTGTCGGGCGCAGCGATGACCCCTTTTCCGACTGCCGGAGCAGTGCGATTGCGGGCGGTTCGGGGGACATCGGCGGGCCGTTCACGCTGGTTGACCAGACCGGTGCAACCGTCACCGACCAGCAGGTGTTTTCCAAACCCGCGCTGGTTTATTTCGGCTTTTCATTCTGCCCGGATGTCTGCCCGGTCGACAATGCGCGCAACGCCGAAGCGGTGGATATCCTGGAGGAGCAGGGGTATGATGTGACGCCGGTTTTCATCACCGTTGATCCTGGCCGCGATACGTCACAGGTAATGGCAGACTATGTCGCCAACATGCATCCCAGAATGATCGGCCTGACTGGAAGCCTGGAACAGACCAAGGCCGCGGCAGACGCCTACCGGGTCTATTTCAAACTGTCCGAGGATCGCCGCGGCGAGTATGACGTTGATCATTCGACCTTCACCTATCTGGTCCTGCCGCAAAAGGGCTTTGCCGAGTTTTTCCGCCGTGAAGTTACGGCAGATCAGATAGCCACCAAAGTCGCGTGTTTTCTGGGCAAGACGTGATCTGTTTGACCGGAACAGCGGTGCCGCATAAGGTAGCCGTGAAAAGACCTATCCGCTTCGAGATCAAAGGGCATGATGATGAGTGACCAAGGTTTGCCGGAAATCGGCCCTGATCCCACACTGCTTCTGGTGGACGATGACGATTCCTTTGTGAAACGGCTGGCAAAGGCGATGGAAAAACGCGGGTTTCAGCCGGAGTGCGCCCAATCCGTTGCCGAAGGCCGCGCCATGGCCAGAGCGCGGCCACCCGCCTATGCGGTGATTGACCTGCGGCTTCAGGATGGCAATGGTCTGGAGGTGGTGGAGACCCTGCGCGAAGTTCGCCCCGATTGCCGAATTGTGGTTCTGACCGGCTATGGTGCGATTGCCACGGCGGTTGCGGCGGTGCAAATCGGTGCCACCGACTATCTGTCGAAGCCTGCGGACGCCAACGATGTGACCAACGCGCTTCTGGCCCGGAACGAGACTTTGCCTCCGCCGCCGGATAACCCGATGTCGGCAGACCGGGTACGGTGGGAACATATTCAGCGCGTGTATGAACTGTGCGACCGCAACGTCAGCGAAACCGCGCGCCGCCTGTCGATGCATCGCCGCACGCTGCAACGAATTCTGGCCAAGCGCAGCCCGAAATAACCCAGTCTGCGATGTCACCCGTCATGCTGTGACATTAGTCGCCCTTTGGTTGGGCGCCAACATATTTTAACGCCTGACGGGCGATTTCGTTGCAATTTGCGCGCCCGCACGCCGTTGGTTTTCGACCCGGGTTTGGCATCTGGCAATGCGCCGCTTATAGCAGTGACGCAGATCGGAATTCTCTGGAAACCCGCTTTTTAATGTGCCATGAGTGTTGCAGTTATAATCAAGAAAAAGGCTGAACTGTGGATATCGACCTGAACAACATGGCGCTGACCGACCTCAAGGGGCTGCAGGCGCAAGTAAACAAGGCCATCGCTTCCTTCGAAGATCGCAAGAAGAAACTTGCGATCGTCGCGCTGGAAGAAACCGCCCGGAACCTGGGCTTTACGCTGGGGGAATTGACCGGGGTGTCCACCATCCGCAAGCGCTCGCCGGCTGTGCCGAAATACGCCAACCCGGCCGATGCGTCTGATACCTGGTCGGGCCGTGGCCGCAAACCGCGCTGGTTTGAGGCCGCACTCAGGGCCGGCAAGTCGCCCGACGATCTGGCGATCTGAACGGATCGGTGTGATGACGAAAGGTGCCGGTATCCCGGTGCCCTTCGTCACACACGGCTTTTCAGCCATTTGACAAAGGTTTTCAGTTCCGACCTTTGCGGTCCCGGCCGCGCTACCAGATAAT
>Ga0105049_10001737_pt1 | contig 25641 bp, 16 predicted proteins | sample MAT06_FD_78087 | JGI IMG/M metagenome (GOLD analysis project Ga0105049, IMG submission 78087) | Freshwater microbial communities from Lake Fryxell liftoff mats and glacier meltwater in Antarctica - MAT-06 | ecosystem: Environmental > Aquatic > Freshwater > Ice > Liftoff microbial mat | place... | reverse complement strand
GTCGCCGGCATGCCGGCTCCCACAGCTGGCATCGCTGGCGATGGCAGCACTGGTGGGAGCTGCCATGGCAGCGACCGGAGTCGCGGCAGTAGCGGAGGTTGCAGTCGCCGGCATGCCGGCTCCCACAGATGGCATCGCTGGCGATGGCAGCACTGGTGGGAGATGCCATGGCAGCGACTGGGGTCGCGGCAGTAGCGGAGGGTGCAGTCGCCGGCATGCCGGCTCCCACAGCTGGCATCGCTGGCCATGACAGCGCTTTCCCACTGTGGGAGCTGCCATGGCAGCGACCGGAGTCGCCGCAACAGCGGACGGTGCGGTCGCCGGCATGCCGGCTCCCACAGCTGGCATCGCTGGCGATGGCAGAACTTGTGGGAGCTGCCATGGCAGCGACCGAAGTCGCAGCAGCAGCGCTGGGTGCAGTCGCCGGCATGCCGGCTCCCACAGCTGGCATCGCTGGCGATGGCAGCACTTGTGGGAGATGCCATGGCAGCGACTGGAGTCGCAGCAGCAGCGGAGGGTGCGGTCGACTACGCGCCGAGCACCCCGCTGTTCCCACCGGCGCGCCTCCCGCCGCTGCGCGCGGTTCTTCCCGCAGCCTCGGCGCTGCTGCGCCCGCTGGCGAATCCGATCGATATCGGGGCTTGCGAGCGCGATACGGCCGGTGCAATCTTTGCGGATGGGTTTGCGCCCTCGCCTTGAATCGCCGGCTGACACCAGGCGGCCAATGGGCGGCAACGGGGGGTTTGCGCGACGCCTGTCACGGTCGCAGAATGGGCCATATGCCAGCATGGCATCCCGATTCCGCCGAGGAGGCTCGACCCATGATTCATCTGACTTCGGCCATCCGATCGATTGCCACTCTCTCGGCTTGCCTGCTGGCGCTCTCAGCCGCTCACGCGCAGCCAGTAGCATCCGATGTCGCGATCACACCGATCGTAGCGGGGCTTGCGGGTCCGGTTGGCGTATTCACCGCCAACGAAACGCCGGGCCGTATTTTCGTGATCCAGCAGGGCGGTGAAGTCCGCGTCGTGCGCGGGCCCACGCTGGCCGCCACGGCATTCCTCGACCTGTCGACCGGCCAGACGCTGCAGTGCCGCTACCCGGGCGACGCGGCCGTCAGCGACATTGGATTCACCGCCGGCGGCGAGCGTGGACTGCTCGGCCTCGCGTTTCATCCCGGATTCGCCGCAGCTGGCGCTGGGCGCGGCGTGTTCTTCGCGAGCATCACCGACGGCAGCGGCGACACGATGATCGCGCGTTACACCATGGCCGACCCGGCACTCGACGTGCTCACGGCGACCGACCGCGATACGTGCACGGTCATCCTGCGCGCCGACCAGGACTTCTCCAATCACAACGGCGGCAACATCGTGTTCGGCCCCGACGGGTTCCTGTATTTCGGGCTCGGCGACGGCGGCGATGGCGGCGACCCGTGCAATCGTGGCCAAACGCTCGATCCGGGTTTGCTCAGTGGCGGCGGCAACTGTGCAGCAGACGCCGGCTTTACCGGCAACGGCGGTGATCCGAACTCGCGCGCACTGCTCGGCAAGATGCTGCGCCTGAATATCGACGCGACAACGCCGGCGGCAACCGCGGGTCTGTGTGGCGCGCCGCGCACTGCCCAGCCGGTCGAGTATGCGATTCCCGGCAGCCAGCCCGGCAGCGCTGGCGGCTCGATCGCGCAAGCCTGCGACGAAGTCTGGGCCTACGGACTGCGCAATCCGTGGCGCTGGAGCTTTGACCGCCAGACCGGCGATCTGTGGATCGGCGATGTCGGCCAAAGCGCCTGGGAGGAAGTAAACGTGTGGCGCCCGGGAATCGAGCCACTGGGCGCGGACTTCGGATGGCGCACCTGTGAGGCGCGCGGCGCGACTGGCGGTACAGTGTGCAGTGACTCGTGCCCGGCCGCTACCAATCGGATCAATCCGGTGATTGCCTATCGCAACTCATCGAATGCCTGCGGCGGCCCCACCAGCAACGGCTGCTCGGTGACCGGCGGATATCGCTACCGCGGGCCGAGCCCGGTCCTTGCCGGCTCCTATTTCTATGGCGACGCCTGCCGCGCGCAGATCCGGTTCTCCAACAACACCGGCGGCAACAACTGGGTCGAGCCGACCGCAGCGGTCATCGTCAGCACCGATGTGAACAGCGCCAACATCGTGGGCAGCGTGCTCGGCTTCGGCGAGGACCAGGGTGGCGCGCTGTTCTTCGTAGCCGGCGGCACGCTGTACCGGATCGGCGCGGCATCGGTAGTGCCACCGGCGGATCTGTTGTTCCGCAACGGTTTCGAGCCCTGAGCCGATGATTCGAGGTGCGCCCGCGCTTGCGTCGCGCGGGCGCACAGGCTTTCTCGGCTACGGGTCGAAACCGTTGGCAAACAGTACCCCGACCTGGCTCGACTGGAAGCGCCAAATGCGCCCGCCGGCGATATCGACGGTATACAGCCCGCCGGCCTCATCGATGCCGAAGCTGACCAGGAACTGGTCGGTGTCGCGCCACAAGGTGTTGGTCCATGCGGTCGCCGGCGGCACCGGGCGGCGCAGGAAGTTGATCCGGCCGCTGGTGTAGTCGCTGTAGATGTAGATGCCCTGCAGGCCGTAGATCGGTCCGCGGTAAACGAAACCGCCCGTCACCGAGCTGCCTTCGCCGCTGCTATGGGTATACACGCGGATCGGCGGATTCGATCCGGTGCACGAGCCGTTGGCCGACACCGTGCCCTCGCAGTTGCTCCAGCCGAAGTCGCGGATGCCGGTGCCGAGGATGGTGTCGCGCGAGATCTCTTCCATGGTGCTGTTGCCGACATCGCCGAGGAACATCTCGCCAGTTGGCGCATCGATCGAGAAGCGGAACGGATTGCGCCAGCCGTAGCTGAAAGTCTCGTCGCAAGCGCCGGGCAGCAGATTCTGGCCGGCGTAGGGATTGCTCGGCGGAATCGCGTAGGGCGCGCTGCCATTGGCGTTCGATCCGCACAGCTCGTTGGCGCCGGCCGGCGTGGCGTTGTCGACGTCGATGCGGATCACCTTGCTCAGCAGCGCACGCGAATTGGGGTTGCCGCCGCTCGCAGTGAAGTTGCCATCGGCCGGGCAGTCGCCGCTGTTGTTGTTGTTGGCTGCCAACTGCGCGGGCGTGAGGGTTTGCCCACGACGACAGGAATCGCCTTGGTTCGAGCCGTCGCCCATCGGGATGTACAGAAAGCCATCGGGACCGAAGGCGAGATCGCCGCCGCGGTGATAGATGAATCCGTGGTCGATGCGCAGGATCGGCGAGAGGGTACTCACATCCAGCACGTTGGGGTCGGACTGCGACACGCGTAGTCGAGCGAACACGCTGTCGTCGTTGCGATCGATGTAGTGGATGAAGACGAAGCCGTTGCTTTCGTACTGCGGATGGAAGGCGATGCCGAGCAGGCCGTTTTCGTAGTCGGTGCGCACGCAAAGGTTCGGCGCCGGCGTGTTCTGGCATTCGGGAATGTTCAGGAACGGCGTCGGGAGCACTGTGCTCGCGCCAGGTGGCAGGATCGAAATCCGGCCGAGCCGGCCGGAAATGAACAAGCGGTTGCTGCCATCGCCGGCATGGGTCAGATGGATCGGCTGCGCCACGCCCTGGGTCACCTGGACCAGGGTCAGATCAGCCGGAATCGTCTGTGCGCTGGCGGTGGAAATCACGGCGCTGGCGGATAGCGCCATCGCGAAAAATCTGGGTGCAAGCATGGTGCAACTCCTGAGTATCGATCCGGAGTATGGCGATGAATCGACGGCGACTTCGTGACCGCGGTCGCGGTGCGGGTGCCTTTGGTCGGGTGATGGGATACAGCAGAGGCATTTGGGAGTGTTTGGCGATCTTGATCGCCGCCATGGCGGCTCCCACAGTGGGGCACTGATGGGGCTGACTTCGGGATTGCCTGGCTGGCGGGATCGCCGCCATGGCGGCTCCCACAGTGGGGCACTGATGGGGGCTGACTTCGGGATCACTCGGCTGCGGCGGTCACTGCTGCAGCGGCTCCCGCATCGCGCGCGGACAACAGGCGCGCCATCAGCGACTTCAGGGCCAGGGGCTTTAGCGGTTTCATCAGCAGCGGCACGCCGGCGGAGGCGACTGCCGCGCGCACCGCTTCGCCGTGATCGGCCGAGATCACCACGGCCGGGATCGGGCCGCAGCGGTCGACCAGCATGCGATGTACGCCGAGGCCGGTTTCGCGGCCATCGAGGTGGTAGTCGAGCAGCAGCAGCTCCGGTCGCCGCAGCAGTGCGGCAGACAGCGCCTCGGTGGCATCGCGGGCGAGCGCGACATCCAGATCCCAGCCGCCGAGCAGGGCCTGCATGGCGCGCAGCACGGCCGGATCGTTGTCGACCACCAGCACGCGCGCGCGCGGCACCGCGCTCTCGGCAGGTGTGCCCGGCGATTCGACCCGCTGCGCTGCGGCCACTTGCGGCACGTCGATCGCGAACACGCTGCCGCGTCCGCTCCATGAGCGCAAGTGGATGCGATGGCCGAGCAGGCGTGCGATGCGGTCGGCGATAGCCAGTCCCAGTCCCAGCCCCTCGCTGCCGCCGGCGCGCTCGAGGCGGCGGAACTCTTCGAAGATCGCATCGTGGTCGGACTCGGCGATTCCGGGGCCGGTATCCCACACCTCGATGCGCAGGCGATCGCCACTGCGGCGACAGCCCATCAACACGCGCCCACGCTCGCCGTAACGCACCGCGTTCGACAGAAAGTTCTGCACCACGCGGCGCAGCAGCTGCGGATCGCTCTGTATCCACGCGCGCGAGCCCACGTGCGCCAGTTGCAAGCCGCGCTCGCGCGCGAGCACGCCGAACTCGGCCGCGAGGCTGGTCAGCAGGTCGCTGATCGGAAACCGCCCGACCCGCGGCACCAGGCCACCGGCATCCAGACGCGAGATATCCAGAAGCCCCGCCAGCAGGCCTTCGGTGGAGGTCAGCGCGCCGTCGATATCGGACACCGCGGCGCGGTACTGCGGATGCTCGATCTGCTGCGCCAGCGCATGGGTGAACAGATGCGCCGCATGGATCGGCTGCAGCAGGTCGTGGCTGACGGCCGCGAGAAAGCGGCTCTTGGCGCGATTGGCGCGCTCGGCCTCGTCGCGCGCGGATTCCGATTCGCGGGTGCGCTGCGCGACGCGCTGCTCGAGGGTGAGATTGGATTGCTCGAGCGCCTGCTGGGCGCGGCGAAATGCGGTGACATCGGTGAAGGTGGCGACGAATCCCCCGCCGGGCATCGGGTTGCCACGGATCTCGACCACGGTGCCGTCGGCGAATACGCGCTCTGTGACATAGGGTGTGCCCGCGCGCATGTGGTCGAGCCGGCGCGCGACCATCCGCGCCACGTCGTCGTCGCCGAACAATCCGCGTGCGGCGTTGTAGCGCACCAGCGCCTCGACCGGCGTGCCGACAACCAACAGCGCGCGTGGATAGGCGAACAGGTCCGCATAGCGCTGGTTCCATGCCACCAGGCGCAATTCGCGGTCGACCACGCTGATGCCCTGGCTCATGTTCTCCAGCGCGCCTTCCAGCAGGGCCTGGTTGAAACGCGCCGCTGCCGAGGCCTCGCCGACGATTTGCGCGACCGTGGCCACCTCGCCGCCGCGGCGCGCGGTATCCAGCAGCAGTCGGGTGGAGGCGGCACCCAGCACTGCAGCCAACTCGTGCTCGACACGCGCCACGCGCTCGGCATCCACTGCGGCGTTGTCGGGCAGATCGCCCAGCGTTCGCTGCACCTGGGCTGCCGACAGGAAGCGCGCCGCCAGCGAACGCAGCTCGCCCGCGGCGATCGGTGCGGCATCGCGTTCGGGCGTTGCGCGCCGATTGCGGGCGAGCACGATCAAGGTCAGCACATTGGCCGCCAAGCTCAGCAGTACGGCCCGGGTCAGCGCATCCCAGCCCTGCAGGCCGAGGAAATCCTGCGGTGACAACGGCCCCAGTTGCTGCAGCCATGCGGCCGGCAGCACGCCCGCGCTGGCCGCTTCGGGGACCAGCAGCAGGTAGCTCCACAACAGCAGACCGGCGACCAGCCCACCCTCGATCGCGCGCCGCGGCAAATGCGCGGCATACACTGCGGCCACCACCCCCGGCGCCAGCTGGGCCAGTGCAGAAAAACTCAGGGCGCCAATATCGGCCAGCGCGCTGGCATCGCCGAACGCGCGACTGTAGCCCCACGCCAGCAGCAGGATCGCCGCGATCGCCAGCCGTCGGAGCAGCAGCACGGTGCCGCGCAGATCGCGCTGCGGCGCGCCCGCGGCCACCGCGCCACGCAGCAACGCCGGCGCCAGCCAGTGGTTGCCGATCATGATCGACAGGGTGATCGCGGCCATGATCACCATCCCGGTGGCGGCCGACAGTCCGCCGAGGAAGGTCAGCAAGGCCAGCCCGTTGGCACCGCGCGACAGCGGCATCGCCAGCGAATACAGATCCGGCGAGACCACCCCGCCGACGCTGAGCTGGCCGGCCCACGCCAGCGGCAGGATCGGCGCTGCGATCAGCAGCAGGTACAGCGGAAACAGCCAGCGCGCGGTGCGCAGGAATTCGCTCTTCGGCAGTTCGACGATGCCGATGTGGAATTGATGCGGCAAGGTGAACATGGCCAGCGCGCCGAGCAGCACGAGGGCCAGGAACCCACCGCCGGCGGTCGGCGGCGGCAGGGCTTGCGCGCGCGCCACCAGCGGCGCCCAGCCATCGCCGATCTGCCACACCGCGAAGGCGCCGATCGCCAGCATCGCGACCAGCTTGAACAGCGACTCGAAGCCCATCGCCAGCACCAGCCCGCGATTGTGCTCGGTGGCCGCCGCGCGACGGGTGCCGAACAGCATGGCGAAAGCGGCCATCAGCAGCGCGACCCAGAACGCCACGTCCTGCCACGCTGCGATGCCGGTACCGCCATCGGCCGCCGTGACCAGCGCGAAACTCTGCGCGACCGCGCGCAACTGCAGCGCGATGTAGGGCACCAGGCCGATCACGGCCACGGCGGTGATCAGGGCGGCCAGCCGCGAGCTCTTGCCGAAGCGTGAGGCGACCAGATCGGCAATCGAGGTCGAGTTGAGCGACCGCGCCAACGCTGCCAGACGCAGCAGGAATGGAAAACCCAGCGCGAACAGCGCAATGGTGCCGAGGAAGGTCGGCGGCAGCAGCCAGCCGTGCGCGGCGGCCTGCGCGACCGTGCCATAGAAGGTCCACGAGGTGCAGTACACCGCCAGCGACAGCGAATACACCACCGCCCAGCCGCGCGGCGACAGCCGCAGGCGGCGCTCCCCGATCAGGGCCACGCCGAACAGCAGGCCGGCCCAGATGAGGCCCGCGAGGATCACCAGTGCAGTAAACGACATGCGCGCAATGTAGCCGCTTCGACAGGTGCCGGTGCGGTGCGCGTTGGTCCGGGGCGCGCGCCACGCGCGCCTGATCGGGCATCAACGAATTTTGAAGCGCGCGAGCTGAGTCGCTGTTCCGGCGTCGCAGAATACCTCCGCGGCGGCGGGTGGGCCTCGGCCCACCGCACGACAACCCATCGCGTTTCATCGAGCGTTGCCGCGATTCGGTTTGGCCGGTCCAGACCCGCCCTCCGCAGGCGGGGGATCAAACCTCAACTACTGCGGCGCCTGTGCCACGCCGCGCTTTAACCCGATCGTCTCATCGAACAGGGCCAGCATTTGCGTATACAGATCGAGCAGGTTCTCCTGCGCGTAGAAGCCGTGCCCTTCGTTCGGCTTGTACATCCAGATGTGCTCGATGTTGCGCTTTACCAGTTCGTCGCGCAGGCGCTCGCTGTGGATCGGCGGGGTGCGCTCGTCCTTGCCACCAGCTGCGATCATGACCTTGGCCTTGAGCCGCTCGAGCCGGCTCACCGGAGAATTGGCCCACAGCGTAGTGCCGTCGCTGCCCAGCGTCCGCGCGAGGAAATTCTTGCCGGAGGTCGAATCCGGGATGTCGCCGCGCGTGTGCATCAAGCGCAGATCATAAACCCCGACATAGCCGACCGCGCACTGGTACAGGTCCGGCTCCTTGATTGCACCCTGCAGTGCGGCGAAGGCGCCATAGCTGGCGCCATAGATGCAGATGCGCTGGGGGTCCGCATGGCCCTGCTCGATCGCCCAGTGCGTCGCGTCGGTCAGATCATCCTGCATGGTGCCGCCCCACTGGCGATAGCCGGCCGCCTCGAACGCACTGCCATAGCCGCCCGAGCCGCGGAAATTGACCCGCAGTACCGCATAGCCGCGACTGGCCAACAGCTGCACTTCCTCGTCGAAAGCCCAGTTGTCGCGCACGCCGAACGGGCCGCCATGTGGATTGACCACCAGCGGCAGGTTCTTGCCACTGCTGCCGTTGGGCACGGTCAGGTAGCCGTGGATCTCCAGGCCATCGCGCGCCTTGAAGCGGATTGGACGGGTGGAGCCCATCTGCTCGGGATCGATCCAGTGCCGCGGGCTGGTCACGTGATCGGCGGCCATCTTGTCGATGTCGAACAGAAAAAAGTCGCCGGGATTGCGGTCGCTGTAGACCTGCACCAGCGCGGTCTTGCCGTCACGGGTGAAGTTCAAGATCAGCGCCTGTTGTCCCTTGAAGCTCGCCTTCACCGCGCGCAACAAGCGCGCATCCGGCGACTCGGGATCGAAGATATGCGAGCCGTCGACACCATCCGCGGTGGCCACGGCGAAGAAATCGTTGCTGTGGCGGTTGCCGATCAAGTCCTCCGGGTCGGCAGCGCCGCGATAGAGCAGTTCCCGCGTTGCCTGCTGGCTGTCGACGCGATACAAACCGTCCGGGCCCTGCGGTTCGGAGAACGTCGCATAGAAATGGCGGTTGTCGCGTGCGAATGCCAGCGGCGTCACGATCGCGTCTTCAGCGCCGACGACCGCGAACGGCTTCCACTCGTTCGACGACGCCGAGCGCAACATGACCTTGCGTTTCAGGTCCACATCGTCGGCGAAGGCCAAACGCGCTTCGCCCGCATGGTCGGCGATGATCAGCGCATTGCGCAGCGGCACCACGCCCAGGCGGGTAAACCTTCCGCTGTAGACGTCGAGCGAACCGTACTCGGGTGTGTCGCCTTCGGGCGAGATCCAGTCGTAGGACGCGATCAGGATGCGCTTGTCGTCGTCCGGCAGTCGGCTGACGAACAGCGCCGTCGCGCGCTTTGCCTTGCGCTTGCTGATTCTGGTCCCGGTGGACATCTCGGCCGCGCGGTATCCGAACAGGATCGTCGAGCGCTTGCCGTCGGCATCGACGCCATACAACTCACCCGTTGGCTCCGGACGATCCCGACCGCCCATGCGCTGCGCCATGCTGGCGACGACGCGGGTATCGTTGACCCAGACGAAGTCGGCGATGTCGTCCTGTTCGCGACCGCGCAGGCTGGCAGTGAGTTTGAGATTCTTGCGATCGATGATCACCAAACCGGTTTTGCCCGACGCCAACGGGACCGTCATCGCCAAGTATCGACCCCCGGGAGAGATTCGGACGTCGTCGGCTTCGGGGCGACGCAAGAAGTCCGCGATCGGCGGCGGCGCGGCGAGAGCCGGCGCCGAAAATAACGCTGCGGCAAACCCAAGACTACGGATCGAGTACATGACGCCTCCTTCGCATGGACCCCCACCGGCGCGGGGTTGTGGATATCCAGCGGACGAGAACGCACCGAGCGGGCATGCGTCCTTGCTCCGTTTGCCGGCCACGCGCCGCTGCTGGATTTTCCCTCGGCAGCCGCCCCGCTCGACCCGCGGCTGCGATCATCACAGCTACGGGGCGTGGCCTGCAAGCGGGGCACGATCCGGCCACGGGGGTGGCTGGGCGCCCCGTCATCGCATGCAAAGCGCCGTATCAGACCGCGATTACGAAGCGATACTTCACATCGCTGTTGAGAACCCGCTCGTGCGCGGCGTTGATGCCGTCCATGGTGATCTTCTCGATGTCCGCGGTGATCCCGTGCTGGCCGCAGAAATCCAGCATCTCCTGGGTTTCCTTGATGCCGCCGATCAGCGAGCCGGCGATATTGCGGCGACCGAAAATCAACGGCATCACCGATGGCGACGGATGCGGTGCCGCCGGCACGCCGAGCAGGCACATGGTCGCATCGCGTTTGAGCGAGACGATGAACGGATCGAGTGAATGCGGTGCAGCGACGGTGTTGAGGATGAAGTCGAAGCGTCCGGCCTGCTTTGCCATCTCGGCCTGGTTGGTGCTGATCACCACCTCATGCGCACCCAGCGCCTTGGCATCGGCCACCTTGTTCGGCGAGGTCGAGAATACGACCACATGCGCGCCCATTGCTGCGGCGAACTTGACGGCCATGTGCCCGAGGCCGCCGAGACCGACGACACCCACGATCGAGCCCTTGCCCACACCCCAGTGGCGCAGTGGCGACCAGGTGGTGACACCCGCGCACAGCAGTGGCGCCGCACCCGCCGGATCGAGGTTGGCGGGAATCCGCAGCACGTAGTTTTCATCGACCACGATGGCGGAGGAATAACCCCCGTAAGTGGGGCCACCGGTGTGCTTGTCGACGCCCATGTAAGTGCCGGTCATGCCGACACTGCAGTAGTTCTCGAGGTTGTCCTCACACGAGGGACAGGAGCGGCAGGAGTCCACGATGCAGCCGACGCCGACCACATCGCCGACCTTGTGGCCACCGACCTCGGCGCCAACCGCCGTCACCCGGCCGATGATCTCGTGGCCGGCCACGGCCGGGTACGGGATCGGACCCCACTCGCCGCGCAGATAGTGGATATCCGAATGACAGATGCCGCAAAACTTGATCTCGATCGCCACGTCCTTCGGACCGGGATCGCGCCGCTCGAGGCTGTGCGGACCCAGCGGCCGGTCGGCGGCGAATGCTGCGTAGGCGCGGGCGGTCGAGGTCATCGGGACTCCATCTGGCGGGGCGGGAGAATACGCTGCACAGTGTACGCCGCTGGCGTTGCCGGCGAGCGTCTCGCCGCGCGCTTTCGGCCGCGTTTCGTCAGGGCGTGCGACGCGGTGCAGTCACCGCATCCAGCAATGCGGCAACAAAACGGACCTGCGCGCCATTGCGGGTGTCGTAAGCGCTACCGGTATAGCCCCACCAGTCCCAGCATGCCTTGGGATTGAGCGGCATCCAGCTGGCCCGGGTTTGTGGATACAGGACCACCACCGATGCGGCGTCGGCCGCGCGATTGAATCCACCGGAGTCGACGAGGCTGCGTCCGATCTGAGTCGCGGACTGCTGGCAGCCATGGAAGACCACGAGCAGGCCGCAGCTCGTGCCACTGCATTGCGGCGGGATGTAGACGAATCCCTCGTCGGCCAACTGCGGATCGGCGTCGGCGGCGAACAGGCGGCGCTGATCGAAGCCCACGGTCTGGCCCTGCCCACGGGCGGGCAGCGCCGGATCGGCAGCCGGGGCATCGAACAGCGCGCTCGTCACCGCGGATGCCGCATCGAAGTTGCAGCGCCCCAGCCACGGCGTGCCGCCTTCGATGCAGTCGACACCGGCATCGACGGTCGGCAGCACGTGGCCGATGGCACGCTCCAAATCGGTTTGGATCGGCAAACCGGGCGCGAGCGCGCGATAAAGTTCTGCGGCGGCAACTCCCATCGCTGGCGCGACCGTGAGATCGCGTGCGCCATGGAACACCCAGACCCGGTCGCCGGCGAATGCGGCAAGCGGATCGATGCTGCCGGCGCTCGCGCGGCTTTGCACCACTGCCGCGAGTTCGGCGACATCCGGTGCAGCGGCCTTCGGCACCATGCATGCATCGAGTGCGGTTTGCAGGTCGCCGCGCGCGCAGCCATAGGGTCCACCAGAGAGCACGGCCGCAGCATGAATGCGCGCATTCAGGGCCAGATGCACCTGGGTAGCCATGTAGGCGCCCGACGACACGCCGGCCACGGCGACGCGCGCGGAATCGATGTCCAGCGGTGGCAATGCGGGTGGGCCTGGATCACCGCTGCACGCGGCCAGAACCGCGCAGACCAGCAGGCCACAGGCGATGCGACACCTATGATGCAACATGCGCAGGCTTGCGGTGGACAGCGACAGATACAGCGTAGCGACCCTCGCAAGCGAGGGCCGCTGGCTCTGCGGGGCGCTGACGACAGCGCCCGATCAGAACGCGTAGCCGACGGTCAGCGACACCTGGCGCGGCGCACCGTAGAAACCGGTCAGGACACCGAGTGCCGGGATGTTGTAGCCGGTGGTGCGGTATTCGCGATCGCCGAGATTGCTGCCTTGCAGCGACACGGTCCATGGCTGATCGCTGGCGCGCCAGACCAGACCTGCGCCGAACAGCGTGTAGCCCGACTGCGCGATCGCCGGCGACAGATCGGTGGTCGGCACCACGTCGTCCTGGTAGCTGCCGGTCGCCCGACCGGTCAGCTCGCCACCGAACAGATCCCAGACGTACTGCAGGCTCAAGCCGGCCTGGTACTCCGGTGCATTGGTCAACGTCTGCACATCCGAGATGTCCACCCCACGACTGATGAACTTGGTGTATTCGGCATCCAGATAAGCGAAGTTGCCGCTGATGGTCAGCCGCTCGGTCGGATTGGCGACCAACTCTGCCTCCAGGCCGTTGACCTCCGCCTCACCGGCATTGGTGAAGTCGCCGAAGAAGCTGGCAACGCCGTTGGCGCCGATGAAGGAAGTGAACACCGACAACTGCACATCCTCGTACTTGTTCATGAAGTAGGCGAGGTTGAGGAAAACGGTGCCGTCTGCCAGCGCCGACTTGGTGCCCACCTCGAAACTGGTAACCGATTCATCGAGAAACGGACGCCCTGACGCCGGTACCGCGGCGGTGTTGGCGCGAATGTTGTAGCCACCGGACTTGAAACCGCGGGTGACCAGCCCGTAGACCAGGGTGTTGTCGGTAGCTTGATAGTCCAGCGCGATCTTCGGCGACAGGTTGTTGGTGCTGACCGAGTTGTCGAAATTGGCCGCTGTCGCGATCGGCACGGTGTAGGTGGCATTGCTGAAGAACTGGTTCAGCGCCCGCGCTTGCTTGTTTTCATAGGTGTAGCGCGCGCCGGCGGTGACCCGGAAGCGGTCATTGATGTTGTAGGTGCCCTCGCCGTACAGCGCCCACTGAGTGGTCTCGACATCGCCGTTGGTATTGCCGAACTGCAGGTTGAAGAAGTTGTTGAGCACGGTGCCGCCGGCGGTGCCGTTGAAGTGGAACAGGCCGATCACGCCGGCAAGATCGTCGCTGAGGTAGTTGGCCTGGAACTCCTGCGTGAACTGATCGTCCTCGTAGTTGGCGCTGACGTCGGCGATGATGTTGGGCAGCGTATCGAAATCGATGTTGGTCTGGGTGTTCGATTCGCGATAGGCGGTGACCGACTTCAGCGACCAGGCGTCGTTGAGCTGGTAGTTGGCGGTTACCGAAGCGCCCTGCATGTCGGTGTCGTTGATGTTGCGCATGCCGTTGCGCACGTCGTAGCGGTCGTCGAGCGGTAGGAAGGTCGGCGCAAACCGGTTTGGCGCGAGCATCTGCGCACCGCGCACGCCGGACTGGTCGTCCAGCCAGTCCGCCGACACCACGATGCTGAAGATCTCGGACGGGTAGAAGCCCAGCGAGCCGCGGGCAACCAGGATTTCCTTGTCGGACACCGGCGCACCGTTGCGCAGGTTCTCGCCGAAACCATCGCGGTTGAGCGAGGCGGCCGAGAATCGCGCTACCACGGCATCGCTGCCGAGCGGCGTATTGACCGTGCCCTTGACGTCGGCCTGACCGTATTCGCCGGCAGTCACCTGTACCTTGCCCGAAAAATCCGGCAGCAGCGGCTTGGTGATGTACTTGATCGCACCGCCGATGGTGTTCTTGCCATACAGGGTGCCCTGCGGACCACGCAGGATCTCGATGCGGTCGACATCGAGCACGTCGAGCAGCGCACCCTGCGGACGCGCCAGATACACATCATCGATGTACACACCGACACCGGGCTCCACGCCCCACAGCGGATCGGACTGGCCGATACCGCGAATGTAGGCGGTGAGGGTCGATGACGAGCCGCGTGCGGCATAGATGGTCAGGTTCGGCACCAGCCCCTGCAGGTTACTGATGTCCTGCACGTTGAAATTTTCGATCTTGGTCTCGCTGAGCGCGGTGACCGCAACCGGGATCTCGTTGAGATTCTCCTCGCGCCGACGCGCGGTGACGACGATCTCGCCGAGTTTGGCGGCCTCGGACTTGTTGTCATCGCTGTCGTCGGGGCTTTCCGCCTGCGCATGCACGGCAAGCGGCCCCGCGAGGCAGGCGGCGGCGATCGCCAGGGCGAGCGGCGAAAGTTTGAATCGGGTCATGGCGTGTGCTCCTCGGCAAATGCGGCCGGCTCCCGATCCGCGCAGGCGCGCGAATCCCCACAATGCAGGGCCGGTCTGGTGCGGACTGTAGGCCGCCAGCGCCGTCGGCGAATCTGTACCTTCGTACAGTTACCCGCAGCAAAGGGCGCGACCATGCTCGCCGCCGACCCGCAATCCGGAGACATCGATGCTCAGCATGCTGGGCCTGTTCTGCGCGCTCGCGTTGCTGATCGTGCTGACCATGCGCGGCATGAACCTGTTCATTGCCACGCCGCTGTGCGCTTTGCTGGTGGCCCTGACCTCGGGCCTGGCAGTGCTGGAGCCATTGGCAGCCGCAGGGGCACCGAATCTGGTCGGTGCCTACATGAGTGGCTTCACCGGCTTCATCGCCGCCTGGTTTTTCATGTTCCTGCTCGGCTCGATCTTCGGCAAGCTGATGGAGGACTCGGGGGCCGCGGATTCGGTATCGCGCTGGGTCACGGGCAAGCTGGGCATGCAGCGCGCAGCGCTGGCAGTGGTGATCGCCTGCGCGATCCTGACTTATGGCGGCGTGAGCCTGTTCGTGGTCGCGTTTTCGGTCTATCCGATGGCGCTGTCGCTGTTTCGCCAGGCCGACCTGCCGCGGCGCTTCATTCCCGCCGCGCTCGCATTCGGCTCGGCGACCTTCACCATGACCAGCGCCGGCTCGCCGGAGATCCAGAACTGGATTCCGATCCCCTACCTCGGCACCACGCCGTATGCGGCATGGGAGGCCAGCGCGGTGGTGGCCGTGTTCATGGCGGTGTTCGGCTACTGGTGGCTCAAGCGCCTGATCACGCGCGCCAAGGATCGCGGCGAACGCTTCCAAGCGCGCGATGGCGACCCCACCGCGGTACGCGAAGACCTGCCGCATCCGGCGCTGGCGATGATTCCGCTGGTGGTGGTGCTCACGGTGTCGTTCCTCTGGCACGACAGCCTGAAGACCTCGGCGCTGATCCTGGCCCTGCTCGCCGGCTCGCTGACGGCGTGGCTGGTCAATTTGAAGTGGCTGCGCAATCCGGGGCGCGCGCTCGCCGAAGCCAGCTCCGGTGCGTTGATGGCGATCGGCAATACGGCAGCGGTGGTCGGCTTCGGCGCGGTGGCGAAACTGTCGCCGGCGTTCGCGATTGCGGTCGAATGGGTGACCCACATGCCGGGCAGTCCGCTGGTGAGCGCCGCAATTGCGGTCAGCGTGATCGCCGCGATGACCGGCTCGGCCTCCGGTGGACAAGCGATCGCGCTGCCGATCCTGGCCCCGCACTTTCTCGGCGAGGGTGCCGATCCGGAACAGCTGCATCGCGCGGTGGCGGTCTCCTCGGGCGTGCTCGACTCCCTGCCGCACAACGGCTACGTGGTGACCACCATCCGCGCGATCTGCGGCGAAACCCATAACGCCGCATATGGGCCGGTCGCGGCAATGACGGTGGCGGTGCCGTTATTGGGACTGGTCTTGCTGCTGGGGTTGTTCCAGCTGGGACTCTGACCAGTCGAGGGCGCGGGCCGGCTGGCCCGCGCCAATGATCGCACTCAGCGCAGGACCACGATCCGGTCGTTGTTCAAACGCACGCGATCGCCGCGATAGATGCGCATGTTGTCGGCCACTTCAACCGTGCGATACCCGCCACCATCCATGCGCACCCGCAGTCGCATGCCGTCGCGGTTTCCGTTGCGGTCGTCATAGCGACGATCGCGGCTGTAGCGGTCGCCATCGTCCTTGCGGTCGATGTTGCGGCCGACTGCACCACCAGCAACCACACCGGCAATGGTCGCTGCCGTTCGGCCGTCGCCCTTGCCGACCTGGTTACCGAGTGCGCCACCGATCAGCGCGCCGAGAATCAGGCCCTCGGTGCCGCGGTCGCGGTTTTTGCGGTCGCGTCTATCGTCGTCGCGATTATTTTCGTAGCGGCTGTTGTCGTAGCGGCTGTCGTCGTAGCGGATCTGCTGGACGCGCTCGACAGTGCCGCAGTTGCCGCAGCGGTAACGCTGCGCGAAGGCTTCTTCGGCCGGCAGCGAGAGTGCGAGAAGCAGGGCTAGCGCTGCCAGGATGTACAGGATGGGTTTACGCATGATCGGGCTCCTTCGATAGCGCAGGGCGCGGCTAATCGCCACGCACGCTGACACGACGCGCCCACGGGATGCGGGCGAAGTCGCTTCATCTGTCACGTTAGTGCACAGCGGGCGCGGTGTCGGTGCGGTGGGCTACAGACGTAGCGGCCAGCGCGCCAGCGGCCAGATAGCCGATCTCCCCCCAGCTTGCTCGACCAGTCCAGAGATTGCTTAGAGCTGACTATCCAGCGGCAGTAGCCGAAACATCCAGGCGGTGAACAGGCGGCTGCCATCGGCCTCCGGCTCGCCGGTAAACACCCGCGGCTGGCCGTCGTGTACGTCGTGCCAGCGCAGTTGGCCGGCTGCAAGTGCGACCCGCCAGCTGCGCGCGGGGTCGATCGCTTGTTCGTACTGCGCACGCACCTGAGCTGCGAACGCCGGATCGTCGATCACCACCCCACCCTCGGTATTGATGCGCGCCGAGCGCGGGTCCATGTTGAACGAGCCCACGTAGGCGAGCCTGCCGTCGACCACCATCGCCTTGGTGTGCAGACTCGCACGCGAGGATCCCAATGGCCCCTCCTGCGAGGCGCCGCGAATCGGTTTGAGCTCGTGGATGTGTACGCCCGCGCGTAGCAGCGGTCGCCGCCATTTGGAGTAACCCCCATGCACGGCTGCCACGTCGTTGGCGGCCAGCGAGTTGGTCAGTACGCGCACCTCGACACCGCGCCGCTGCATGCCGATCAGAGTGTCCGCACCTTTGCGCATCGGTACAAAATACGATGAAATCAGGACCGCTTCGCGTTTGGCGGAGCCGAGCAAACCGCGCACCTCGTCGAGCATGCGCAGCGGCGGATCGCCACCGAAGGCCTTGGCAGGGTCGTCGGAGACCATGCGCACGCCGCGACCGCGACCGAGGGTGTGCAGTTGCAGGCCGATTTCGCCCTCTGCGTGCAGCTTGCGCAGGCGCTCTACATACTCACTGGCCGCTGCAGCGCTGCGATGTGCCGCAAAGGCGGCTTGCGCTGCGGCCACTGCAGCGGTTGCATCGCTGGCCTTGGCGAACGCAGCCAACGGCACTACCGCAGCGCTGTTCCAGTATTCGTCGAACTGCTGCGACGCAGCGACCGCCGCGGCGCCGACCAGCAGTACGCCCAGGTCGCCGAAATCGAGCTCGTCGTGCGCCCCGAAGTACTCATCGCCGATATTGCGGCCGCCGACGACCGCCAGACGCGAATCCGCGATCCACAGCTTGTTGTGCATGCGCCGATTCTTCAGCCCCAGCGTCGCGAACAACTCGAGCGTGTTGCCAAGCACCGAAGCGCGGGTGCGGAAGGGATTGAACAGGCGGATCTCGAGGTTCGGATGCGCGTCGACGTTGGCCAGGCTTTGATCCAGGCCGCGCGCATACAGGTCGTCGAGCAGCACCCGCACGCGCACCCCGCGTTGCGCGGCGTCGAACAGCTCGCCGGCGATCAGGCGGCCGGTGAGATCGTCGTGCCACATGTAGTACTGCGCGTCGACGCTGCGCTCGGCGATCGATGCGCTGCGCATGCGCAGCGCAAACGCATCTTCGTTGCCCTTCACCAGCCGATAGCCCGACTCGCCTGCGGCCAGCGCCAAAGAATCTACCGCGAGGTCCAGCCGCGTGTCGGCGCCGATCGGCAGGGCACTGGTGGGTTCGCCGCGCGGCAGCGGACCGCTCGCGCAGGCGCCGAGCAAGAGGGCGCCGAGCAGTGGAGCCAGCACTCTGACGGCGGCGTTCATGGGCAGGTCCAAGCCGGCTGGCGGATTACCTCAACCTGCGATTTGATGTTTCGCGCCGATCGAGGATCGGCGCTGGGTTGCAGCAGGTCGGGACGACCTGGATTACTTCGAGATGCGGGTGATCTTGGAGCCTTCGAGGGTGGCGTTGTACATCAAGCCTTTTTCGTCGAGGATGAAGCCGATGATCGGCTGGTTCAGACTCTTTGTATCGGCCTGTGCACCGGCACCGAGGTCGGCGACCACGATCGAGCCATCGACGCCGGCTTCCCAGCCCTCGGAGTTCTTGAACTTGCGCAGCGCCTCTGCGTCCATGAAGCCGATGATCTGTGCGCGCTTTTGCAGGCCCAGCTGCAAGCCGACCGAGCCGGTCACCAGTTGGTAGTAACCGCTGACCGCACCACGTTCGCGCAGCACGCCCTCGCCGAATTCCGCGCCCACGCCGATCCCGCCCTTGTAGATGCCCGGGAACACCAGTACGCCCGCCGCGCGGCCCAGCACTTCACGCGTGCTGGGCTGGGTGTCGTAGAGGTGTTCGAGGGTCTCGTTGCTGTCACGTTCGAGCTTGGCAGCGCTCGCGGCCTGTGCATGGTGCAGCGGCATCGCAGAAAGCAACGCGGTAGCGGTCAGTGCAGCAAGCAGGGCGATCGGGCGCATGGCGGTTCTCCGTGGATTTCAATCGACTTGCATGGTGCCAAACCGGGAGTGCGCGAACCGTTCGCCAACGCACAGACGCTTTCCGACGGCAAGCTGCAGTTCAGAATCCGTAGCGCAAAAAACCGCCATCGACTGCGACGCATTCGCCGGTGATGAAGCTGGACGCAGGCAGGCACAGAAAGGCCACGGTGGCGGCGACCTCTTCGGGCTCGCCGACACGACCCAGCGGCGTGCGCTCGATGACCTCGTCGTAGTAGGCAGGATCGGAAAGCACCCGCTCGGCCAGTGGGGTGCGGATGTACCAGGGCGCCACGCAGTTGACGCGAATGCCGTCGCCGGCCCACTCGACCGCGAGGTTGCGCGTCAGCTGGGTCAATGCGGCCTTGGTCATGGCATAGGGCGAGCCGGTGCGCAGGTGGGTAAGTCCCGCGACCGAGCCGATGTTGACGATCGCCGACTGCGCATGGCGCGCCAGATGCGGATGCGCAAGCCGGCACATCTCGAAGGCGCTGAGCAGATTGGTTTCGAACAGGAATCGATACTCGTCGATGCTGTAGTCGAGGGTGGGCTTGCGGATGTTGGTGCCCACATTGTTGACCAGCACGGTGAGTTCGACGCCCAGATCGACCACCCAGTCGAACACGTCGAGGCGCTGCTCGGACTCCGACAGGTCGGCGGCAAAGGCCAGCACCCGACGCCCGGGATGGTCCGCGGCCAGCTCATCGCGGGCGGCATCCAGCTGCACCTCGTCGCGCGCGACCAGCAGCACGTCGGCACCGAAGCCGAGCAGTTCGGCAGCGCAGGCGCGGCCGATCCCCTTGCTCGCCCCGCTCACCAGGGCCACCCGACCATCGAGACGCCAGCGTGTGCCGTTCATCCGGACCTCCATGCTTGGATGGCTGCGCCTGGGTCTGCACGGCGCGGTTGGCGTAGGCTACCGCGACTGCCCCCTTGAGGATGCATCGATGCGACGCGCGATCCTGATCCTGATACTGCTCGCAATGGCGGCGTGCTCACCGCCGCCCCCGCTGCCGCCGGCGCCGGAGTCTGCCGCGCCGACACCCCAGGCCGCCGATCCGCGCGATCCGCGGGAGCGCGCCGAAGCGGTCGAAGCCGATGTGCTGGAGCAGAAAGCGCGCCAGGATCGCGCGCTCGAGCAACAGGGCGGCTGAAACTGGCAGCCGGCAGGGCGCGAGAGCCCTGTCGATAGCAGGCCCGAGTGCGACCGCAGGCGCCATGCCGCGGCCGCGCGCAGCCTCAGCGGGTATCGCACTCGCAGTGCGCGTAGATCGCTGCCGGTCGATGGCGAGCCGCGTCGGCGAGCACGCGCCGGGCACGCTCGATCTCGCCCAGCTGCTGTTGCGGCAGCCACTGGGTCGGCAGGCTCACGCCCGCGGCGACCGCAGCCCCGATGCGCGACTGCAGCATGTTGGCGAAGAGCTGCTCGAAGGGCGACCGTTCCTGTTCGATGTACTGCACACGATACTCGTCGATCGACGCGGCACTGGCTGCGGCCTTGATCGCGTCATCGAACGTACCGAGCTCGTCGACCAGCCCCCGCTCCTTGGCCTGGGCGCCGCTCCACACGCGACCGCGCGCGATGCTGTCGATCTCGGAGACCTGTTTGCCGCGCGCACTGGCCACCTTGCCGATGAACTGCTGGTAGCCGCGATCGATCACGCTCTGGATCAGCTGGCCCAGGCGCGGGTCGAACTCGCGGGTCGGATCGATTGCACCGGCAATCCAGGTGGTGGCGGTGCCATCGGTGCGTAGTCCCAGCTTGCCGAGCGCTTCGGGAAAATTGACCCACAGGCCGAAGATGCCGATCGAGCCGGTGATGGTGCTGGGGCTGGCGATGATCTTGTCGGCATTCATCGAGATCCAGTAGCCGCCCGATGCGGCGAGATCGCCCATCGACACGATCACCGGCTTGCCGGCAGCCTTGGTCAGTTCGACCTCGCGCCGGATCAGCTCCGACGGAAACACCCCGCCACCGGGCGAATCGACGCGCAGCACGATCGCCTTGACGTTGTCGTCCTCGCGCGCAGTGCGGATCAGGAGCGCGGTGGAGTCGCCGCCGATCATGCCCGCGGGCTGCACGCCATCGGTGATCTCGCCTTCGGCAACCACCACGCCGATCGCCGGCTGGCCCAGCTGCAGCATATCGGCGTTGTTGAGGAAGCTTGCGTAGTCGTCGACCGAGATCTGGCGGAAGGTCTTTTCGTCTTCGTCGAGCGCGCCTTTTTCGATCAGCATCGCGTCGACTTCGTCGCGCGTCTTGAGCTCGTCGACCAGACCCTGATCGAGCGCCATCTTGGCCAGGTCGCCCGAGTGCGACTGCACCAGCGCCACGTAGTTCTCGATATCGGCGGCCAGCTTGCCATCCTCGATCTTGCGCAGCTGCGATACCTCGAACAGGTAGCGCTGCCACAGATCGCCCATCCAGAACAGATCGGCCTGCTTGGCTTCCGGCGACGCGTCGCTGCGGATGAAGGGCTCGCCGGCGGACTTGTACTCGCCGACGCGGAACAGACGCGCCTCGACGCCGAACTTGTCGAAGGCGTCCTTGAAGTAGGTGCGATAGCGGCCGATGCCGTCGAGCAGCACCGCGCCTTCCGGATGCAGATAAATCTTGTCGGCGTGCGCGGCGAGGTAGTAGCCGCCCTGCCCCATGCCGGCGCCGGCGGCGATGATTTCCTTGCCCGAGGTCTTGAAGCGCTTGAGTGCCGCGCCGATTTCGAGCTGCGTGCTGTAGCCGATCGAGGCCAACGAATCGGGCACGATCACGATGCGGTCGATGTGGGTATCGCGGGCAGCACCGTCGATCGCGCGCAGGATGTCGCGCAGCTGCGTCTCGACGACCTCTTCGCCGAGCACCTTGGACAGCGCACGATCGGACGGACTGCCGCTGTGCTGCTCGACGATGGCGCCTGTGGGTGCGAGTACCAGCGCGGTCTTGAGCGCGAGCGTCGGGCCCCTGCCGCCGAGGCTGGCCAGCACGCCGATCAGCAGGAACAGCGCGATCACGCCGAACACCAGCCTGCGGGTGAAATTGAACGCGCCCCAGATGCCGCGGAAGAAACGCACGAAGATATTGGGCTTGCCGTTCTCGGCCATGATCAGGATCGCTGGGTGAGGATTCGATCCGTCAAGGGTAGCGGATCGCGCCGCGCTGTAGATGCCTCGAAGGTCACGTCAGGAACACGTGACGATCTCAGCGGGGCGCGCTGATGCCTGTCTGATTGTCCACGCCCAGCGGCACGCCCTCGCGCCGCATGCGCGCCACCCGATTGCGAAAGCGCGCCGACAGCAGCAATGCCGCGACGCTGAGCCCCGCGATCAGTCCGACCCACAATCCGCTCGCACCCCAGCCGCGCGCAATGCCCAGCCACCAGCCGAGCGGAAAGCCCACGCCCCAGTACGCCAGCACCGTGATGGCCGCCGGGATTGCGGTGTCCTTGAGGCCGCGAAGGGCACCATTGGCGAGCGCCTGGATGCCATCGGAGAACTGGAACACGGCTGCGAACCACAGCAGGCTGGCGGCCATCGCCACCACCGGCAGGTCGCTGGTGTACAGGCCTGCAATGGTTTTCGGGAACGCGAACATCGCTGCAGCCGAGACCACCTGGGCGATCAATACCAGTACCAGTCCGGCCATTGCCGCACCGGCGATCGCGTCGACGTCGCGTCGCCCCACCGCATTGCCGACCCGCACCGTGGTGGCCATCGCGATGCCAAGCGGCACCATGAAGGCCAGCGAGGCGATGTTGATCGCGATCGCATGCGCGGCGGCCGGCACCTGCCCGAGCGAGCCGATCAACAAGGCGCTGACCACGAACAGACCGCCCTCCATGAACAGGGCCATGCCCATCGGCACGCCGATCCGCAGCAGGCCGTAGATCGCGCGCCACTGCGGCCAGTCGAAACGCGCGAACAGCTGCGCTTGCCGATAGCTGCCGCGCAGCGCGAGATACAGCAGGAACGCCAGCGCCTGGCACCAGATCGCGATCGCATGCGCGTAGCCCGCACCGGCCGCACCGAGCGCGGGAAATCCGAGCTTGCCGTACATCAACACCACCGCGACGGGCGCGATCACCGCGACGCCAAGCAGGCTGAAATACAGCGAAGGACGCGCCAGCGACAGGCCTTCGCTGGTGTTCTTGCAGGCGAAGAACAGCGCCAGCCCCGGCGCGCCCCACGCGATCGCACGCAGGAATGCGCCGGCATCGGGAATGATCTCGGGCGCCACCTGGGCCATGCGCAGCAGGCTGTCTGCCTCGCGCACCAGCAGCATCAGCAGCACGCCCGCCATCAGTGCCAGCCACAGGGCCTGGCGAAACACCGCGCCAACCGCATCGCGACGCCCGGCGCCATCGAGCTGCGCGGTCGAGGGCGTCACCGCCAGCATCACGCCGATCACCACCAGCAGCACCACCACCCAGATCTGGTAGCCCTGCGATACGGCAGCCAGCACCTGGGTGCCGAGGCGACCGGCGAGCACCGTATCGACCGTGTTCATGCCCACCGTGAGCAGCTGGCCGATGACGATCGGCAGAGCGAGCACGAAGGTCGCCGCCACCTCGTGCGCGAGGCGTCGGCGCCGCAATCCGTATTTCATGGTTGAGTGCGGGCCAAGCGGGCCAGTATGGTATCGCAACCCTTTCGGGGCTCGGAGAAGAATGGCGATGACCACGGTGCTGGTAACCGGCGCGACCGGATTCGTGGGCCAGCATCTGCTGCGCGAGCTGCGCGAGGCGGGCGTGACGGTGCGCGCACTGTCGCGCTCGGACGCGTCCGATGCGACGCTGGCGGCTGCCGGCATCGCCAGCGTGCGCGGCGATCTGGCGCAGCCGCAGTCGCTGGCCAGCGCCGTGACGGCCGACCTCGATGCGATTTTCCATACCGCTGCCGACACCAGCACGTGGCGGGGCGACGCGGCGCGCCAGACCCTGGTCAATGTCGAGGGCACGCGCGCGCTGGCGCAGGCCGCACTTGCCAGCGGCGTGCGCATGATCCATACCGCCAGCGTGTCGTGCTTCAGCCATCTGGTGCATGCCACGCTCACCGAGGACACGCCGCGCCGCGGCGGCGAGAGCTGGGTCAACTACGAGCGCAGCAAATATCTGGGCGAAGAAGCGGTGCGCGCGGCGATGGCGCAAGGCCTGCAGGCGACCATCCTGTATCCGGCGCATATCTTCGGGCCGGGTGATACGCACAATTGGGCGCGCCTGGTGCAACTGGTCGATCGCGGCGAACTGCCCGGGGCGCCACCGGGGGCCGGCGCGTTCGCCGACGTGCGCGAAGTCGCCAAGGCGCACGTCGCGGCGTGGCAGCGCGACTGCGTGGGACGCAGCTATCTGCTCGGCGGCGAGCATGCGCGCTTCCTCGATTTGATCCAGCGCATCGGCAGACGCCTGGGGCGCAAGGTGCCCGAGCGCGCCACGCCGGCGGTAGCACTCAGGGCGTATGCGCGGCTGCAGGAGTTCATCGCCGGCGTGCGCGGTCGTAAACCGGCCCTGACCGCCGAAGCCGCGCAGTTCACCTGCCATGATCTGGTGGTCGATTCGGCGCGCGCGCAGCGCGAGCTGGACTATCGCATCACCCCGCTGGACCGCCTGCTCGACGACACCATCGGCTGGATGCGCGGTGCTGGCATGTTGATCCGCAAATGACCGAGCAACCGACCCCTGCCGCGTCGACGCCGGCGGCGGTTGCCGCACCGCCGCCCGTTGCACCCGCGGCAGCGTCAGCGCCGGCTGAAGGCGACACCTGCCCGAACTGCGGCGCGGCGACCTGGGGTGAGTTCTGCTTTGCCTGTGGGCAGCCGCGCAAAGGGCTGATCCGGCGCTTCTCCAGCATCCTCGGCGATTTCCTCGATACGGTGTTCAGCATCGACAGCCGCCTGCTGCGCACAGTGGCACCGCTGTACTTCAAGCCCGGGCATTTGACGTGCGAGTACATCGCCGGGCGCCGCGTGCGCTATGTCACGCCGTTCCGGCTGTTCTTCTTCCTCTGCGTGTTTTCGTTTTTCGCGCTGAAGCTGTATGCGGAGCAGTCCGAGAATGCAATCAACTTCGGCGACGACGGCGACGGCGAACTGGCGGAGGCGAAGACACCTGAAGCGGTTGATGCGTGGCTGGCGAGGACGCTTTCCAAACTCGACGCAGGCGGCGCGGGATTGCGCAAAGGACTTCACGCCGTCGGCAGCGCACAACCTGCGATCGATGAAGCGCAATCGCAGTTGGGCAAGAGCAAAGCACAGATCGAGGCCAAGGCCGCAAAGCGCAAGGTTTGGCTGGCCGATCTCGCCGCTGCCCGCGCGGCAGGTCGCCCGGAACCGGCAGACCCGCTCGATGAGCTCGACGGCGGAATCAGCTTCGGCGGCGACCGTTGGGACGCGGAGAAAAACCCGATCGCGATCGGCTGGCTGCCGGACGCTGCCAACACACTACTCAATGAGCGTGCCGGACGCGCATCCGCCGCGATCCGCAATGCACGCAAGGATCCCAAGCCGCTGATCGAGGCGTTTTTCGCCGCGATCCCGCCGGCGACCTTTGTCCTGATGCCGCTGTTCGCCCTGCTGCTGAAGATGATGTACCTGTTCAAGCGGCGTCTTTACATGGAGCACCTGCTGACCGCGCTGCACAGCCACGCGTTCATATTCCTGTCATTGCTCGTGATCTGCCTGCTTTTGATCCTGCAACTGAAGGTTGCGGCCAGCCGCCCGTTGCTGGACACCACACTGGATTGGACGGTCTGGGCGATGGGATGGTGGATTCCGGTGTATCTGCTGATCGCACAGAAGCGCATCTATCGGCAGAACTGGTTCGCGACCGTGTTCAAGTTCTGCATCATCGGCACCGCCTACATGCTGTT
>Ga0105049_10001732_pt1 | contig 25706 bp, 23 predicted proteins | sample MAT06_FD_78087 | JGI IMG/M metagenome (GOLD analysis project Ga0105049, IMG submission 78087) | Freshwater microbial communities from Lake Fryxell liftoff mats and glacier meltwater in Antarctica - MAT-06 | ecosystem: Environmental > Aquatic > Freshwater > Ice > Liftoff microbial mat | place... | reverse complement strand
TTTTCGCCGGAATGGATCCCGACGCCAGTGGCGCGAATGACATTTTTTAGGGTCCGCTGCTTAATCATGGTCTGCGCGAATACGCCACCGTATGGGACAAAACGAGCCAGATGGTAGCACAGCAGATTGACCCGTCAACCCAGAGTGTGGCGTAGAACACAGCGGGTTGTTGTTTCCACGCAACAAACCATGTCAGTTTTGCGGCGATCAGATAACGTCCTTGGCTGATTCCAGGTTAAGGTTCAAGACGCTCATTGTCAGCCTGGAGATACAAACAAGCCGGTCTTGTTGATCGGTGATACGAATCTCCCAAACGTGCGTTGTGCGCCCTAAATGCAGTGCGCGCGCAATGCCATAGACAAATCCCGAGCGTACTGAACGAATGTGGTTGGCGTTGATCTCCAATCCAACAGTGCGCTGCGTCGTGGCATCAACGCACAAATTGGCGGCGTGCGACCCAAGCGTCTCAGCAAGCGCAACGGACGCACCGCCGTGCAACAAACCCATCGGCTGGTAGGTGCGCGAATCTACCGGCATGCGCCCGGTTAGGAAATCTGCGCCTTGTTCGAGCAGCTCAATGCCAAGGCGCTCCATCAGTGTACCGATCGGTGCCGGTCCAAACGCGCTAAGCGCGAGTTGCTGTTTAAAAATGCTCATGTTTCATGTTCATGGGAGGAATTAAGGTTGCAATCAACTGCCACAACGACGATCTTGGAGCGATGCAGCACACCATTACCCTCGACACAAGCGCGCGTCAATTCGTGGTGGATCGCGAAGAGACCATCTTACATGCCGCCCGTTTGCAGAATATTCCGCTGAGCTACAGCTGCTTAAACGGCACCTGCGGCAGCTGCAAAGCGACACTCCTCGAAGGCGAAATTGCCTATCCGTTTAAGGCACCCGAGGGGCTTAGCGAGGAAGAACGCGCGAGTGGCTGCATTTTGCTGTGCCAAGCGGTGGCGCGCAGCGATTTGCGCCTGATTGCCCGTGAAGTGCCCGCTGTAGCTGGCATTCCACTGCGTCAATTGGCGGTTCGCATCGCGAGCAAGGAGCGCCTCACGCAAGATGTGGTGCGCGTTTTCTTGAAGCTTCCCAAATCTGAGCGCTTGCAGTTTCTGCCGGGCCAATATCTCGACATCATTGCAGCCGGTGGCAAGCGCCGCGCCTTCTCAATTGCCAATGCACCGCATGAATCGGAGTCAATCGAGCTGCATTTGCGCTATCTACCAACCGGCGGTTTTGCCCATTGGCTGTTTCATGACATGCCCGATAACGCGCTGCTGCGCGTAGAAGGGCCTCTGGGAACGTTTGTACCGCGCGACGAGAGCACGCGCCCCGCGCTATTTGTCGCAGGTGGCACCGGTTTTGCGCCGATCAAGGGCCTGCTTGCGCACTTTTTGCTCAAGCCGGCAACGCGCACGCTAAAACTCTATTGGGGCGCGCGCAGCGAGACGGATTTGTACTTGCGCTCGGTCCCCGCGAAGTGGGCAGAGCAATTCGCGCATTTCTCATTTGAAGCGATTTTCAGCGAGGGGGATGACGCGCGCGGTTTTGTGCACGAAGCGGTAATTCGCGACCACCCTGATCTAGCAGCCTTTGACGTTTACATGGCCGGACCCCCGTTGATGATCGAGTCCGCGCGCCGCGCTTTTTTGCTCCATGGGCTGCCCGAGGCGCAGCTTTATTACGACTCGTTTGACTATCCGCCCGACCCACGCACCGCCCAGTTGACCACTGCATGAGAGATCTATGTCTAAATTAACGCTGTTATTCGCTGCCACTTTCGCGCTGGCTGGCTGCATGAGCACGCCGCCTGCAAGCAACACAACCGCGGAAATTCCCGCGCAGGCGCCTGCAAAACCAGACCTTTCCGCAGCGCGATTTATGGCGCAAGTCAAAGCCATCGCCGATGACCGGCTCGAGGGTCGCGCACCGGGAACCAAGGGTGAAACCTTGACCCTCGAATACCTAGAGAGTGAGTTCAGGCGCATCGGCTTACAGCCCGGCAACGGCGCAAGCTTTCGCCAGCCCGTGCCGATGATTGAGCTCACCCCGGATCGCCGAGCTATGGCGCTCAATGTCAGCGGAAAGTCCACGCGCACGCTTAAATACGGCGTTGACTTTGTGGCTGGATCGCGCCTTCAGCAGCGCGAAATTGTGCTCAAAGACGTGGAGATCGTGTTCGCCGGCTATGGCGTGGACGCCGCTGAGCACCAGTGGAATGATTTCGCGGGACTGGACGTCAAAGGCAAGCTGCTAGTGGTGCTGATCAACGATCCGGGTTTTGGCTCAAAAGACTTGAGCTTGTTCAAAGGCGAGACCATGACCTACTACGGCCGCTGGACCTACAAATTTGAACAAGCAGCCAAGCTCGGCGCGGCAGGCGTGTTGATCGTGCACGACACCGACGGCGCGGCTTACGGCTGGGAAGTAGTCCAAAACGGTTGGCTCAAGCCGCTTTACGATGTCGAAACCAGCGGCCCGCCAGCACCGCAAACGCAGATGCAAGGCTGGTTATCCGCCGCGGCCGCCAGCACGCTTTTTGCCGATGCCGGTTTAGATTTCGCCGAGCTTAAAACGGCCGCCGACGTGCGTGGATTCAAAGCCCGTACGCTTGGGCTGACCGCCTCCATCACTATCAACAACACGATTCGCCGGAGCACCAGCGACAATCTCATCGCACTGCTGCCGGGGCGCGAGAAGCCCGATGAATACGTGATTTACATGGCGCACTGGGATCATCTCGGGCGGAATTTTGCCGCAGGACAAGATCAAATCATGAATGGTGCAATTGACAATGCCACCGGCGTGGCCGGCGTGCTGGAGATCGCAACCGCCTTCGTAAATGGTCCCCGCCCAAGTCGCTCGGTGCTGTTTTTCTTGCCCACGCTTGAGGAGTCTGGGCTGCTTGGATCACGCTACTACGCTGAGCACCCCATTGTTGCGCTGAACAAAACCGTCGCGGGCCTCAATATCGACGCGATGTCGCTGATCGGGCCGACCAACGACGTTGTCGTGACCGGCTTCGGCTCGTCGGAAATGGAGGATATTTTGCGCCGCTATGCGCAAGCACAAGCGCGCACAGTGGAAGCCGAACCCACCCCGCAGGACGGCTTTTTCTTTCGCTCGGATCACTTTAGTTTTGCCAAAGTGGGCGTGCCGGTGCTCTACGCCGAAGGCGGTTTTGATCACCGCGAAAAGGGTAAAGAATTCGGTCGTCAAAGCGCGGCGGACTACGTGACGAATCGTTACCACAAGCCATCGGACGAGTTTGACCCCGGCTGGGACTCGCGCGGCGCGCTTGAGGATTTAACCTTGCTATATCAAGTCGGATTTGAGGTTGCAAATAGTCAGCAATGGCCGGCCTGGTATGAAAACTCGGAGTTCAGAATGGTGCGCGAGGCGTCACTTAAGCAATGACCCTGAGTTGAAATCAGCACGCCATGAGACAAAAAAGGCTCCAAGAGGGGAAATCTTGGAGCCTTCAAATTGAGGCTCAGCAGGGGAAACTGAGCCTTAAGTTTTAAGGTTCACCCGAAAGGGGTTCCGGCGCGAACCCTAGAGCCCTTGCGAGCTCGGTAGAAAGACAGGCCAAAATCGCGAAAGTTCGCCACTGGGCAAACTCGAGTATTTTTAGTTCAGGAGCAATTCATCCGCTGGATCCCACTCTCAACGCCAAGCGCCACCTTGCGCTCCCTTGATTGCAGAGGAATCCCCATGAAAAATCTATTTTTAGCCGCGCTTGCGTTAAGTTTGGCAGCCTGCGCCACGTATCAAGACGGATATGGGTATGACTACCAAGATGGCGCCTACTACGGTGAAGAGTCCGATTACAGATACGACGGCGGCTACGGCTACAGCCAAGAGTATCCGTCCTACGGCTATGGCTATCAGCCTAGCTACTACCCATCTTATGGCTACGGCAGCCACTACCGATCGCCACTGCGCGTGGGCGTGTATGTTGGCAATCAGCCTTACTACTCCGGCCAAGCTTACGGCTACGGCCGCGGCAACTATGGCTCGGGCTATTACGGTGGGTCAGGCTACGGCTATGGCGGATTTTATTCGCCACGCTATTCCAATCAACAGCGTAACTACTCGCGCTATCGCTCCGGAGATGGCGTTGATCGCTTGCCCTCGGCAATTGGCATTCCGGTCGAACCGGGAACTGGCTCGCTACGCGGACGCACCGGCGGCAACCGCATGGGCAATAGTTACGGCGGAGGCTATTCCTCGCCAACGCAGGGCGCACAGAGCTACGAACAACCCAATAGGGGCGGCGGATCGCGCATGGGCATTAGCGAATCACTGAGGCCCGCTCAGCGCGATCAGCCGACAATGGACAGCGGAGCGTTCAGTGCGCCACGTGCGAATCGAGAGTATTCCCAGCCCAATCGCGCTCCTGGCCCGCGATCATCACAAGACGCTGTTCAAGATTTGCAAAATCGCGAAATCGAGTAGGCGTTTGGAACATTCAGGGCTGCAATCTCCTAAGATTGCAGCCGACTGAGCGCTAGGCGAATCTTCTGCAAGCGTCCCTCTAACTCTTGAAGCTTAAGTTCAGCGCGAGACGGGCTTTCGCCTCCGCCGGTGGCTTGGGATTCCATCTCCATTTCGATTCGTCCGAGCTCGACCATTAAATCATGCTGCAGGTAAACGCGGCTTGTGGCGTGTGAAAGTGAGCCCATGGAGATCTCCGGGTAGCGGCTGGCGCTTGGAGTGATTGCAAATCACGTACCAAGCCGCAGGCAACGTGGTTCTTCGGTTTTATAAGCTTTTGCAACGGGCAAGCTGCCGTCATTTCGGTCAAAACGTGACGCGATTGGCAGTTTTAGGAAATTGGTGTGTCATTTTGTGACTTAATACACACGTTGTTAACTGGCTGTAGGGTTATCTTCCACTTGCAGCACGGGCTGATGTCCGCCACCTCCCCCCGTTGAAGGTTTCCCCCTAAATCCTCCAGCAGCGCGGACATCAGCCCAACTTTATTGGCTCGATGTATTTCCGAGCCAGGTGTTTTTTAGAATTAGCAGTATAAGAACTGGCATCTCAGGTAGGTCCTGCGACCTCCTTTTTCCACGAAAGCTCCAGCAAGCTAAGCTGCTAGTCGCACCGAAGTGCTAATCGCGCGACGTACGCGCCGATTGGAATAGTCGGCATCCCTGCCACCCCCGTTGCTGCGCTTTCGCACAGAACAGACTTGCCTTTGCACAGGTCGTGCCATCGGCAGCAAAGCGCACTAAACTGACGGCATTTCTGGCAAGACCCGCACAATCATGCAGTTCGCAAAAGAGTTTGATGTCATCGTCATCGGCGGCGGCCATGCCGGCACTGAAGCCGCGCTGGCGGCGTCGCGCATGGGCGCATCCACGCTGCTGCTAACCCACAGCATCGAAACAGTGGGTGCGATGAGCTGCAACCCGGCGATTGGGGGCATCGGCAAGGGGCACCTGGTCAAAGAAATTGACGCACTTGGCGGCATCATGGCGCGCGCAGCCGATGCCGCCGGTATTCATTGGCGCATATTAAATGCCTCCAAAGGCCCGGCCGTGCGGGCAACGCGCGCGCAAGCCGACCGCGAGCTATACCGCGCCTTTATTCGCCACGCGGTTGAAAATGCGCCAAATCTCACGGTGTTTCAGCAGGCCGTTGATGATTTGCGCTTGGTTAACGATCAAGTCACCGCAGTGGTCACGCAAATGGGCGTTGAGTTCCGCGCGCGCTGCGTCGTGCTGACGGCAGGCACTTTCCTTGCTGGAAAAATTCACATTGGCTTACAGAATCATGCAGGCGGACGCGCCGGAGCGCCGCCGTCGACGGCTTTGGCACTGCGCCTTCGCGAGTTGCCTTTGTCGGTGGAACGCCTAAAAACCGGCACGCCGCCGCGTATTGATGGTCGCACGATTGATTATTCGGACCTGTTGGCTCAGCCGGGGGACGATCCGTGCCCGGTGTTTTCTTATCTTGGCTCGCGCGCTGACCACCCGCGCCAGGTGAGCTGCCACATCACCCATACCAATGAACGCAGCCACGACTTGATTCGCGCCAACCTTGATCGCTCGCCGATGTATGCAGGCGTAATTGAGGGCTCGGGGCCGCGCTATTGCCCGTCGATCGAGGACAAAGTGGTGCGCTTCGCCGACAAGCTTTCGCACCAGATTTTTATCGAACCCGAAGGACTCTACACCCACGAAATTTATCCGAACGGCATCTCAACGAGCCTGCCGTTTGACGTGCAGCTGGCGCTGGTGCGCACTATCAAAGGCTTTGAGCAAGCCCACATTACCCGCCCGGGCTACGCGATCGAATACGACTATTTCAACCCGCGAGATCTCAAAGCGACGCTCGAAAGCAAGTGCATAGATAGTTTGTTTTTCGCCGGTCAAATCAACGGCACTACAGGCTATGAAGAAGCCGCAGCGCAGGGCCTGCTCGCGGGCATCAATGCGGCGCTAAAAGCACGCGGCGCTGAAGCGTTCACGCTGGCGCGGCATGAGGCCTACATCGGGGTGATGGTTGATGACCTGACCACCAACGGGACCATCGAGCCGTATCGAATGTTCACCTCGCGCGCTGAGTTTCGGCTGATCCTGCGCGAAGACAACGCCGACTTGCGCTTGACTGAACGCGGCTTCGCGCTTGGCGTGGTGGATGCGCAACGCTATGACGCCTGCTCGCGCAAACGTGATCAGGTTGAGGCCGAAAAAACCCGTTTGGGCGATCTGTGGGCGACGCCTAATAATCCGCTGGGACAAGCGCTAAGCGCAGGCCTCGACATTGAGATCAGCCGCGAAACGCGCGTGCTTGACTTGCTCAAACGCCCAGAGATCGACTACGCGCGCTTGTTGAGCGTAGCTGAACTTCAGCCGGGATTGGACGATCCTTATGCTGCTGAGCAAGTAGAAATCCAAACGAAATACGCCGGCTATGTGGACCGCCAGCTGCTGGAAATCGAACGCGCCAAGCGCCTTGACGATCTGATTATTCCAGCGGATTTTGACTACCAGCGCGTCAGCGGCCTATCGACAGAAGTCGAACAAAAGCTCGCGCGCGGGCGACCTGAAACGGTTGGACAAGCCGCGCGCATCGGCGGCGTCACGCCCGCTGCAATCTCGCTATTGCTGGTGCATCTGAAACGCGCTGGCGTGCGCTTAGTAGCTTAGTTTCGGCTAAACATAAGTTCGGCTGCTCAAACGACTGAAGCGCGTTAAGCTTAAAGGCAGCGAGGCAGCACAAGGCGTTGCAATGAATCTGATTCGATTGGCGATCCATGGCGGCGCCGGGGTAATTGACCGCAAGAGCTTCTCCGCTGAGCGCGAAGCCGCGTACCGCGCGGAGCTTGCGCGAATTGTGGGAGTTGGTCTTGCGCTGCTAAAAAGTGGCGCGAGCGCGCTCGATGCAGTCACCGCGTGCATCTGCGAGTTGGAAGATTGCGAGTACTTCAATGCGGGACGCGGCGCGGTATTGAACGCGCGCGGCGAAGCTGAAATGGACGCATCGATCATGGACGGTCGCGACCGATCAGCGGGCGGGGTAGGCGCGGTGCGCACGCCGCGCAACCCAATCATGTTGGCGCGCGCGGTGATGGCGCAGGGCGACCATGTGCTGTTAGTCGGGCCCAACGCCGATGCATTCGCCGAGCAAGCAGGGGTAGTCCAAGCGCCAGCCGACTATTTTGTGCTGCCGGCGCGTTTAGAACAGCTGGCAATGGCAGTTGCGGCCGGGCGCATCAGCTTAGATCACGACGAGCACTACGCGGTAGCAGAGGGGGCAATTTCCGAAACGTCGGCAGCCAATAAAATGGGCACGGTAGGCGCCGTCGCGCGTGACACCGTCGGCAACTTAAGTGCGGGCACCTCTTCAGGCGGCATGACCAACAAACTGCCCGGCCGGGTGGGCGATACGCCGATCATCGGTGCGGGTACTTGGGCTGACAATTCGTCAGTTGCCGTTTCCGCCACCGGACATGGCGAGTTTTTCTTGCGCTCAAGCCTCGCGCATGATCTGCACGCACGGATCGCTTACGCTAATACGAGCCTGCGCAATGCAGCCGATGCGGTCCTCGCGGAGGTCAAACGCATGGGCGGCGCCGGCGGGCTAATTGCCATTGATCGACACGGCGATATCGCGTTACCGTTTAATTCAAGTGGCATGTATCGCGCATGGGTCGGCAGCGATGAGATTACCCGCGTGGCGATCTACCGAGAGTAAACTTAAGCTTAAAGTTATTGAGGTTCCGCCCATGATTTTCGGTTTCTTTCCGCTCCTTGCGCTGGTCATTATTCTGGCCAACGTGTGTATGTTCGTGCTGAACATTCCGTTTGAGAATGTGTTGTTCGCAAGCCCCATGCCGTCGGGCGCCACGCTGGGAGTTACCGTCGGCGATGGCTTTATTGTGCTGGCGCTGGTGCTTTTGTATTTCGAGGTGTGGAAGGCCGGTCGGCCGCGCGCATCGGTTGTTGACCATGCGCTGTCGATGCTGCTGTTTGTGATTTGTCTGGTCGAGTTTCTATTGCTGCCAAAGGCAAGCAACTCGGTGTTCCTGATTTTAACCGTGATCACGCTGCTAGACGTCGTGGCCGGATTCACCGTCAGCTTGAGTACCGCGCGGCGCGATATTGGCGTGCTTCAGTAAGGATGAGGATAACGCCGAGTCAAAAACCCAACTTAAGCCAATAATTCCATCACGCGCCGCTGGGCGCGCGGTGAGAAGATCAGCTGGGTGTGGGTTAACGGCAGCTGATCGTGGTGCGCAAGCCACGGCGCCTGGGTTTCACTCAAGCACACCGAGCCATCGTTGGGCCCGTCAAGGCGAGCGAGCAATTTACCGCCGCCCAAACTGCGCGTTCCAGCCAACATGCTGACTTTTATATGCGACGCAGGAGCTTGCGCGCCTCGCAACAGTGCCGCGCCCGCATATCCGACTACCGTGCGTAACGGCGTGCTTTGCAGACGCGCGATCACCGCTGATCCGTTGATGGGCGTGCCTAGACACACCACGCGTCCCGCGCACAGCTCGGGCTTTTGCTGAAGCAAGTCCAGCACCAGCAAGCCACCCAAGGAATGCGCGACAAAATCGCACGGTGCGCCGACACGCTCGTTGACCAGGCGCGCCAGACCGTCTTGATTGCGCGAGTAGCTCGAAAGCGCGCTCGCGTAGTGGTAGCGATAGCTGCGGTGACCCCCGCGAACAAGCGCCGCCTTGAGCGTGCTCATTTGCCACGCGCCCATCCACAAGCCGTGCACCACAACGACTGGCGTGGCGGCGCTATCAATACAGCGGCTCAAAACAGCGTGTAGATGAACGGGGCGACTGCGTGGCCTTGGGTCAGCACGACCAGCCCGCCGAGCACGCCTAAGCTCAAGACAATCGGCAGGAGCCAGAATTTCTTGCGCACTTTCATAAATGCCCAGAGTTCCTTTGCGAGGTCAAGCATGGCCGGATCGTCGATTACCAAGAGAACCCAAGTGTAGCCGAAGGTCAAAAAGCGTCTTGACGAAACCTACATATCTTTCCATCGCGAGACAGAGATATACTCCTCGTCGTTCGATTTTCCCTCGCCACAAGAGACCTCCTATGAGCGCCGTCGCCCACGAAGTTGTACAACTCAAAGATTTCAAAATTAAAGACATCACGCTGGCCGATTGGGGTCGCAAAGAGATTGAGATCGCCGAGCATGAAATGCCGGGCCTGATGTCGATCCGTAAGAAATATGCGCCTTCCCAGCCGTTGAAGGGCGTGCGTATTACCGGTTCGCTGCACATGACCATTCAAACCGCGGTGTTGATTGAAACGCTGGTGGATCTTGGCGCAATCGTGCGCTGGGCGTCGTGCAACATTTTCTCGACCCAGGACCATGCCGCCGCGGCGATCGCGAAAACCGGCGTGCCGGTATTCGCGTGGAAAGGCGAAAGCTTGGAAGAGTATTGGGAATGCACCCTCGAAGCCCTCACCCATCAAGGCATGAAGGGCCCTGAGCTGGTGGTGGACGACGGCGGTGACGTGACCCTGTTCCTGCACAAAGGCTACGAAATGGAACGCGGCGACCTGTGGGTCGATTCGGCTTCCACCAGCCATGAAGAACAGGTCATCAAAAACCTGCTCAAGCGCGTGGGCAAAGAACGTCCGGGCTTCTTCGCCAAGGCGGTCAAAGACTGGCGCGGCGTTTCGGAAGAAACTACGACCGGCGTGCATCGCCTTTACCAGATGAAGCAAGCCGGCACCCTGCTGGTGCCGTCAATTAACGTCAATGATTCGGTCACCAAGAGCAAGTTCGACAACCTGTATGGCTGTCGCGAATCGCTGGCCGATGGCCTCAAGCGCGCGATGGACGTGATGCTGGCTGGCAAAATTGCAGTTGTGGCTGGTTATGGCGACGTCGGCAAAGGCTCCGCCACCAGCTTGCGCGCCTACGGCTGTCGCGTGGTTGTCACGGAAATCGACCCGATCAACGCGCTGCAGGCGGCGATGGAAGGGTTTGAAGTCAACACGCTCGACGATACGCTGGGTCGCGCTGACATCTACGTCACCGCCACCGGCAACAAAGACGTGATCACGCTCGAACAAATGTTCGCGATGAAAGACCAGGCAATCGTCTGCAACATTGGCCATTTCGACAACGAAATTCAGGTCGACCGTTTGAATGAAGCGGTTGGTGTGACGCGCACCAACATCAAGCCGCAAGTGGACAAGTACACCTTCCCCGATGGCCGCTCGATTTACATGTTGGCCGAAGGCCGCTTGGTAAACCTCGGCTGCGCAACCGGCCATCCGAGCTTTGTGATGTCCACCAGCTTCTCCAATCAAACGCTTGCACAGATTGATTTGTGGGCCAACAAAGACACCTACAAAGCCGAGGTTTACACCTTGCCGAAAAAGCTCGACGAAGAAGTAGCGGCGCTTCATTTGGAGAAAATTGGCGTGCGCTTGACCAAGCTCACCGCCGATCAAGCGGCCTACTTGAACATTTCAGCCGACGGCCCGTTCAAGCCGGAAAATTACCGCTATTAAATGAGGTTGGGCAGCGCGGGCAGACCGCGCTGCAAGCTGCAACTTTTTCATCGCCGAGTTCGCTCGGCGTTTTTGTTGGTGACTTATGACGCGACTATCGTTTGAGTTTTTTCCGCCGAAAAATGATGAGCAGCGCGCAACACTGGAAGGCACGCTGGCCAAGCTAAAGCCACTCGAGCCTGAATATGTCAGCTGCACATTTGGTGCAGGCGGTTCGACGCTCGATTTCACCCTTGATACGGTGCTTAAACTGCAACGCGACCACGGCTTGGACGCCGCACCGCATTTATCGTGCATGGGCGGCGAAGCGGCGAGCATCTCGCAGTTGCTCGATCAGTACGTGGCTGCTGGCATCCGCCGGATCGTGGCGCTGCGTGGCGATATTCCGTCGGGAATGGCGCAGATCGGCGGCAGTTTTCGCTATGCCAACGAGCTAGTAGCGTTTATTCGCGCGAACTACGGCGCGCATTTCCACATTGAAGTGGGCGCGTACCCGGAGATCCATCCGCAAGCAAGCTCGGCACGCGAGGACCTGCTGAACTTCAAGCGCAAAGCCGATGCGGGCGCTGATGGCGCGATCACCCAGTATTTTTTTAACGCCGATGCGTATTTTCGATTTGTTGACGAGGTGCGCGCGCTGGGCGTCGGCATTCCAATCGTGCCAGGCATCATGCCGATCTCGAATTTCTCGCAACTGCGTCGATTCTCGGCTATGTGCGGTGCGGAAATTCCGCGCTGGCTGGAACGGCGCATGAGCGCTCTCGGCGACGACGCCGAATCCATTAAGTCGCTGGGCGCTGAAGTAGTGGCTAACATGTGCCGCAAGCTGATTGATTCAGGCGTTGAAAGCCTGCACTTTTATACGCTGAACCGCCCAAAAGCCACGCTGCGGGTCGTTGAACTGCTGGGACTTTCCGCCCGCTAATGCATTGCCGGTTGCCGCGCGTTTGCAGACGCAGCAACCGGACTTTTACAAACGCTGGAGCGCTATTGCTCAATCACCAGAAAGCTCGATGCGCCGCCTCGAGTGACCAAAATATCGAGCACTTTTTGCTTTTTTAGCGCGTTGACGCGTTGCGTAAATTCCGCGACCGAGCTCACCTTGGAGCCGCCAACCATCGTAATCACATCGCCCGGCTGCACGCCGGCTGCGCGCACCGCGTTACCAGTGACTCGCTGCACCAAAACGCCGCCGACGCCAATTTGCTGCGCCTGTTCGGGCGTGAGATCCACGATTTGCAAGCCAAGGGGCGCAGCGCTTGGCGCCAGGACCGGCGCTGTCGGCGTTCGCGCTACTTGAGCGGTTTTGGGCACGGCGGTTACGGTGGCGGTCAAGACCTGCTCCTGGCCATCGCGAAAAACGGTCACTTTTGCCGCGGTGCCAGGCTTCACTCGGCCCACGAGCGGCGGCAGATCGGCGCTCACGATGACCGCCTTGCCGTTGAAGGCGGTGATGACATCGCGCACGCGGATCCCGGCTTTCTCAGCCGCGCCACCTGGCTCTAAGCGGGTGACGAGCGCGCCGGCAACGCGCTGCATGCCTAAAGTTTCAGCTAGTGCGCGGCTTATTTCTTCAATGCCTACGCCGAGCAGGCCGCGCGACACGCTGCCCGATTCTTTGAGCTGGCCGGCGACGTCTTGCGCCACCTCGATCGGGATCGCGAACGACAGCCCGATGTAGTTGCCGGTGTTGGAGAAAATCTGCGAGTTGATGCCGACCACTTCGCCTTTGAGGTTAAACAGAGGGCCGCCGGAATTACCGCGATTGATCGGCACGTCGGTTTGTAAAAAGGGCACGTAGCGCTGATCGGCCCCGAAGCTGCGACCTTTGGCGGACACAATGCCCGCGGTAACTGAGTGATCAAAGTTAAACGGCGAGCCAATCGCGACCACCCACTCCCCAATTTTCAGCGCTTCCGAAGAGCCCAGCTTGACCACCGGCAAATCGCGCGCATTGACCTTGAGCAAGGCAACGTCCGTATCCGGATCAACGCCCACCACGCGGCCATCAAACTCGCGCCGATCGCTGAGTCGCACGGTCACCGTGCTGGCACCGTCCACCACGTGGTTGTTGGTCAGTACGTAGCCGTCGGACGAAATGATAAAGCCCGAACCCACCGAAATACCGCTGCGCTCCTGCGGCTGCTGTCCGTTAGGCATTTCAAATATGCGCTTGAAGATATCGGGCACCCCTTGATGCAGCTGCTCAAGATCTTCTTGCGACATTTGCGTGTTTTTTGCCTTGGTTTCGGCTTGGATATTGACCACCGCGGCGGCATTGCGCTCGACCAGCTGGGTGAAATCAGGCAAGGCGAGCTGTTGTGCGGATGCGCTGGAAGCGATGAGCAGCGCAAAAAGTATCGACAAGGTACGCATGGATTTTAAAAACTCCCAAAAGTGGAATTACGATAAAACGGCAAAACGAAGCTCTCGATCGCGCCCAGGAAAGGCCTTGAGGGCACCCAGCGCGCCGAGCAAAAAACCGGCAAATTGCAGCAGTGGGTTAGTCACTCCCGCCGCCGCTAAGCCAATTACTGCGAGCGCTCCGCCAATGGTCAACAGAGCACACACCCGACCGATTGCTCGAATCGCGCGCGCTTCTTGGATCATTAACGTCACTTGGTCGCCAACGCGTGCAGACGAGGTATCGAGATCGACATCAACCGACGTGATCTCTCCAAAAATGCTTGAACAACCACCGCGCATCGGACAATTACTGCACGCGCTTGGTTCCAGTTGCACGCGCGCGCGTGTGCCCATCAGCGCGATCACCACGCCTGTTCGGCGTGCGCAGCCGTCGTTCAGAAGGCGATCTTTTGCCACGTCGGCGGGATCAAATCATCAATAAATGGGTTGTCGCCGCTGATCCAGCGCTGGGGTGCAAACACCCGCTTGGGCGTCGCGCCCAGCCATGCCGCCCACCACGAAAACGTGCTGTTGGCGATGATCATCGTCGGCGCGCTAGACAGCAGCGCAAAATCAGCAAGCGCATTCAAACCCGGATAGGCGTGCGCCACAATGGTGTAACCGTGGCTTGATTTACCCGCGTCAAGCGCAGCGAACTGCACTTGGCACCAGTCGGGATCATCTGAAAACACCGCAAAGTGAACTTGCGGATTCTCGGCTCGGGCCAACGCCATGGCACTTACGTAATAGTTCCAAATCGTTGGCAGATGCATAGCGCTGTGCGCGAGGTAATCGCCACGGCGAATATGCACCGCGCAAGTGGTTGGACTGCTGGCCAGCGCCCGAACGTCTGCTGGCAGTCCGTTTAGCAACGCAGTGGTCGCCAACTCGCGCTGCACACGAGTGTGAGCCGCCTCGAAATAACGATAGCTTTGCAGCAGTCCTTTGACCAACACGCGCGGCGCGCGGATGGCGTGCAGCTTTGGGTCAAACACGATGCCGTGATCAATCACCACACGCTGCCCCCCATCTTTGAGCCGAGTGCGCAGACGCTGCAGCAGCGAGTGGCCACCGTGCGCTTCAATGGTGGCGCTAATCGGGAAAAATCCCATCGCGCAGGTGCCGTGTGCGTAGCCCGAGCCCGCGGGCGGCAGCGAGCAAAAACGCGTGTCGACAACGATCTTTGCAGCGCTGCGTTCGGCACTCGCCAATGCATAGGCGTATTGAAAGAGTTGATTGCCCAAGCCGCCGCTGACGCACACCCGAACTTCTGCTGTCACCCGTGCGAACTCAACTTATCTAAAACGACGCTGAAGCTTAGCGCCGCTCGCTGACAAATTGGCCTTGGGCTGCGCTCACGGGACTACTGAGCTCAGGCGAGCGTCTCAGCAAAACCACCGGCGTTGGCTGGCCGTTCACTAGAATCTGGCTGACGCTGCGCTGCTGCACCAAATACGCGCTGAGCTCGCTGCCAAACAGCTGTGCTGATTGCGCGCCATCGCCCGCCATCGCCGACTGCGTGACGATGGGCTGCACCAACGCCGCTTCAGCTACGCGCCGCGGATCGCGCTTTAGTGTGCTCACCGCAGCGGCGCTCACCAGATCCGCAGAAGGCTGTGGCTGACTGAGCCAAACCCCACCGACCATCGCCGCCCCGACGCTGGCCGCGAGTGCGAAGCCTGCGACCGGCCGCCGCCAGCGCGCTGCGCTCGGAGTGCTCAAAATCGGCGCTTCGCTCAACGCCCTGGGCGTGCTCGGCACTTCATCCAAACGCTGCATGACGCTCGCGGCAAAGTCAGAGCGCAGGTTCGGCTCGGACTGATCGCGCAGCACCGCTTTGATCAGATGCAGCCTCGACCACTTGGCTTTTAGCGCTCGGTCCTGGCTGAGACGGTGGACCAGAAAGCTGGCGCGTTCTCGATCAAGGTCGCCGTCGGCAAAGCGCGATAGCTGGCTGTCAATTTCGTCGGGCATAAATAACAACCGTTAGTCAATCAAAGGCTTGATGCGCTCATCGATAGCTTCTCGAGCGCGGAAAATTCTCGAACGGACCGTGCCGATTGGGCAGCCCATTGCGGTGGCAATTTCTTCGTAACTGAGCCCTTCTGCTTCGCGCAGGGTGATGGCCGTGCGTAACTCTTCGGGGAGCGCTGCGAGTGCGTCCAGGATCGCCCGTTCAATCTCCTCGCGCATCGCCTCGCGTTCGGGCGTCGCGCGATCCTTCAGGGCTGAGTCAAGGTCGTAATGTTCGGCGTCGTCAGTGGCCACATCATCCGTTGGCGGCCGTCTACCAAGGGAGACCAGCTGATTTTTGGCGGTATTGACCGCGATGCGATATAGCCACGTGTAGAACTGAGAATCGCCGCGAAAATTGCCGATGGCGCGATAGGCGCGCACAAAGGTGTCTTGCGCGACGTCCTGGGCTTCATGGAGATCGTGCACAAACCGCATGATCAGGTGCACGACTTTATGCTGATACTTCAGCACCAGCAGATCGAAGGCGCGCTTGTCGCCGCGCTGCACGCGCTCAACGAGTAGCGCGTCCGGATCGACTTTCGCTTCAAGCGAATCAGACAGCTGCATGGGTTTGCACTCTAGTGGGGTCAACGCTAGCAGCAAGGATCACCTCATGTTCAAGCCAAATGAAAGGCCCGATTGGCACCCCGAACTACGCGGTGCGAATCTTGGCACGCGAGGTGGACCGAGTGGTTAATAAAAAGTTTCGCCATTGGCAAAGACGTTGAGATGCGCAATGTCCCAATTTTTCGTGCGGGCACGTAACTCAAGAGCAACACCACAGCCGTGGTACTAAAGAGAACGCATCCATGTTGAACCGTAGCTTTCATATTGCCCAACGCTTGTGCTTCGCGGCTTTGTTGATCTCTGGCGCGGACAATCTCACCGCGCAATCGCCCGACTCCCTGCTCGGGCCACCGGGCGTTCGACCCGAGAGCGTGGTGCGCGAATGGAGCGCAGCCAATCGCCGCCGCTTCGACGGCATTCTGGCCAACACCCAGGCGCGGCGCGCGAGCATCCTCAGTAACGCTGAGGCCAACGCGGTCGCCGCCCCGCCACCGACCATCTCGCCTAAGCGTGCGGAAAAACTCCGTCTACAAACGGCTTATGGCGCAGACAAGTTTCCGCCGATGGATCAATGGGTCGAGCTGGTCACGCGTAACCGCGAGATTGAAGTCGCCGCGCAAGGCGGCGCCAAAGCGCTCAATAAATGGAATCCCATTGGCTATCAAATTTCCAATTCCGACAGCACTCCGCGAGGGATGGGGGCAATTGCTGACTTACAGTTCGCCTATGACCCTGTGCAGAACCGCACGGCGCTGTTTCTCGGCGCGCTCGGCGGCGGACTGTGGCAGCAGCGTTTATTCATTGTCCCGATCAATGCCCCAATCAGTGAAAACCTGCCCGGCGCACCGACGGTAGGTGCGTTTCACGTGGGCGGCAGTGCGGGTGCCCAGTTCATCCTGGTTGGAACCGGCATTCCCGGCGGACGCGGCGCGGGCAGCGGGCTGTATCGCAGCAACAACAGCGGCAGCAGCTGGACACGGGTGTTAATGGATGGCGTCCATCCGGGCGTTTTTTACGAAATCAAAGCATCGGTTGCCGATCCAAACAAGGTGTATGCATGCACCGACTACGGCCTGATCTCTAGCCGCAACGGAGGCCAGACGTGGCGTTTACGACCGCGCTTTCTCAACGGCTACTACATCGGCTGCTCCGATTTCGTTGAGGTAGGCGGCAGTAGCGGCGGCGTTTTGTTGATTGCCTACTACACCTCTGAGGGCCAACGCATTTTCTACGCAGCCCCTCCGAGCAATGACACAGTGAACTTTGACTTCTACCCCGCCGACACGACCGGCATTGTTGGCAGCGTCGGGCGCATCTCGCTGTCCAGCGGTAATCCTGCCAGCAGCTACGTTTACGCTTTCGTCGCTGATGCCAATAACAACGCTAACGGCGTGTTTCGCAGCGATGCCTATGGGCTTTCCGGCTGGACGCGGGTTGCGGGTGCGCTCGGTTTCGGCAACACAATGGGCTTCTACGCCAATGTGGTGGGTGCTGCACCGACCGACGACAACGTGGTTGTTGCGGGCCTGGTGAATATGTACATTTCGCGCAACGCTACATCCGCAAGCCCGACTTGGACGCCCATCGCGACCGACGTTTTTGACCAAACCTCAATCGATTTTGTGCCTCAAGCAGTCTCGCCCGGCAACACCCGCGTGGTGTTCGGCAACGACGGCGGCGTGTTTGTGTACGACTGGGTTGCGCAAACCGTCAACAAGCAGGAAAACGCGCGCAGCATGAACGTGCAGTTAGCCATGGGCTTCAACTCCTCAATGACCCAATCGCACGCCGACCGCAACCTGCTCGGCGCGGGCCTGTGGGACGTGGGAACCTTGCTGATTAACCAAGCGTCGCCGGCGGTTGCGAACCGGCTCACTTACATGACCGGCGCAGACGGCGGCGCAATTGCCTTGTCTAGCGACAATGTGCAACACCTGCTCGGCAGCTTTGGTGCGCCGTGGTCGCGCTGGCGCAGCACTAACCGCGGGATTAGCTGGACGCAAATCGACAACGGCTGCGCGAGCGGACTGATTGACTCGCCAATGGCATCACCGTGGGCGCTAGCGCTTGAACCAACAACCGGCTATGGTCAGCGCGCTTACAGCTACTCGCGCATTCCAGCCGATACCGCGCTTGCACCCATCAGTTGGAAGCTCTTTCGCCAAGACCTCGACGCCGCGAACTGTTCTTGGTCGGTGTTGCACGCGGGCAACTTGCCGTCAGATGTCGTCACGATCAACGGCGAGGTCATTGTGCAGGTTGCCAACGATGCCGCAGCGGACCGCGTCTACATCAGCAAGTCCGGATCGATCAAGATTTGGCGCCTGACGGGTTCATCACCCAACATGACTGTCACAAATGTCTCGCCGCCGCCGTCGGTGATTTCGGGCGACGTTTTCATGAGTGCCGACCGCAACCCCGGGCAACCCCGCACGCTCTATCAGGTGCAAAAAGGGCTCAATAACAACCTAACACTGCGCATGAGTACCACCGCCGGCGACAGTTGGGACGACGTAAGCGGCGACATCAATGCCTATGCGTTTGGTGCCACGCCGTATGAGCTGATCGGCAACCCGACGGATTTGAACCAGCTCTTTGTCGCCACTGCGGTCGGTGTGTTTCGCTCTGATGACCGAGGTCTCAACTGGACGCCGTATAACCAAGGGTTGCCGATGTCGATTTTTGCAGTCAACCTGGAGTTCGATCCGACCGCATCGCCGCCGCGGCTCATCTTGGGCAGCTACGGTCGCGGTTTTTATTCGCGCGAAGTGACCCAGCGCCTGCGCGACGATGTGATCTTCAAATATGGGTTTGACCTGCTGCCGCCATTCTGAGCGGACATACAGCGATCGATAGCGGCGCCAACCCTCCACTAGGGCGCGCTGCTAAGATCAATCGCTTAACCGTCCTCCCACATCAATCAGGAAGCTCCCATGACCCTACGAGTCGCCATCAACGGCTATGGCCGCATCGGCCGCAACATTTTGCGCGCGCTCTATGAATCCAATCGTCGCCACGAGATTGAAATCGTGGCGATCAACGATTTAGGCGATGCGGAAACCAACGCCCATCTGACCCAATACGACACCGCCCACGGGCGCTTTCCGCACGATGTCAGCGTAGACGGCGGCGATTTGCTGATCAAAGGCGACCGCATCAAAGTGTTCGCCGAGCGCGATCCGGCCAAACTGCCGTGGGGCGCGCACAACATCGACGTGGTACTGGAATGCACCGGTTTATTCACCTCCAAAGCGCGTGCCGGCGCGCACATCGCCGGTGGGGCCAAAAAGGTAATCATCTCAGCACCCGGCGATGCCGACGTGGATGCAACCATTGTCTACGGCGTCAACCACAGCGTCTTGAAAGCCAGCGACACCGTGATCTCAAACGCCTCGTGCACCACCAACTGCTTGGCTCCGCTGGCAAAAGTGCTGCATGAAAAAATCGGCATTCTCGCCGGGGTGATGACCACCATCCACGCCTACACCAACGATCAAGTGCTCACCGACGTCTTCCACAAAGATTTACGACGCGCGCGCTCGGCCACCATGAGCCAAATCCCGACCAAAACCGGCGCTGCCGCAGCGGTGGGTTTGGTGCTGCCAGAACTCAACGGCAAGCTCGACGGCTTTGCGATGCGCGTGCCGACCATCAATGTGTCAGTCGTCGATTTATCGTTCCTAGCCGTGCGCGAAACCAGCGTCGCTGAAATCGATGCGACCGTGCAAGCCGCTGCAGACGGTGCCCTTAAAGGCATCCTCGGCGTGAACCGCAAACCGCTGGTATCGGTCGATTTCAACCACGACCCGCGCTCATCAATCTACGACGCCTCACTGACCAAGGTCATGGGCGGTACCTTGGTCAAAGTCTGCGCGTGGTACGACAACGAATGGGGCTTCTCAAACCGCATGTTGGACACCACTTTGGCGTTGATGGCGGCGAAGTAGGGTCAATTTCGCGTAGCCCAAGACGAATTCACGCAACTTTGCTGATATTTGCTTGGGCTGTGGTACGAAAAATACACGCTTGCTGGTAGCATTCTCGAAGCTTCATCGTTCGATCTGATTGGTGTTTTTCGTATTTTTTGTATTCTGGGTGGCATTTTAATGAACTTGATGCGGATCAAATCTCAGCCTTCGAAGCAGGTATTTTCGTTTCACGTCCACTCGCAACTAGCAGCGTATTCCTCGGAATTTTCGAGTTCCTCGTCGATGGCCTACCGAGTTTTTGAAGGACAGAGTGGATATTCTTTTGAGTTGCAAGACACGCGTCGACAGGTTGCGCGGTCGCTGAGTCGGCTAACCAAGAGTTTTGTGCCCCGCGTCGATGCGCCAGGCACCTTAAGTGATTTGCGGATCAATGCATCTGCGAAAAAGTCAGCTCAGCAAGGATTAAAGGAATCCAATGCAGCGCTGCGCGAGGCATGGAACAAAGATTTATTGAAAAGACTGGTCCTCCGTTCGGCGGAAGATTTTGGACGCCAGTGTTTGGGGTCGACTTCAACAAACGCACGCCAAGTGGCACACCGAAAACTCAATGAAGGTAGCTGTATCGCCGTTCGCCGTGGCACCCGAGTGCTGTTCCCAGAGTTTCAGATAGACCTCGACACGCTCCAGCTGTATCCGGAGATCGCGCAACTTATCGCCCACTTCCCAGGCTTACGCGAAAAGCCTGAGCGCTCAATGTCATTGCTGCGCTGGATGGATCAACCGCATCCCGCACTTTATGGACTCACACCTTTTGATCGCTGGAACCAAGGTCAACGAGCAAGCGTCGTTCAAGCGCTAGTGGACGAACTGGCACCCGACGTCGATGGCCAGCCCGCTTGACAGGGTAGTTATCCCTGGTCCTGAATTGGCGCCGCTGCGCGCCGCGCTGGCTAACGGAGATCTAAAAACGTGTGCTCCGCGTCGGCAATCGATGTGGCGAATTGCCTCAATTGAACACGGCGCTACAAGTTTCGACCGAAGGTCTCAACCCAAAAGGTTTTCGCCAATTTTTGAAGCAGATGCGATTATTCCAGTGATGTATTTGGCGACCACGACGACGTGTGCATTAGCTGAAGCCGTTTTTAGGGCGCCGCAACCCGGCTATCGACGCCAAGTTTCAAGACGTGACCTTCTCGATCGGCAATTGGTGAGGGTCGAGTTCGCGAACTCGCTGCGGCTTTTGCAACTTCACGGTGTGTCGGTGCAGCATTCGTTGGGGGAGGGAATTATTGATTGCCTGCGCGGAACACTGAATTACCAAGCAACCAGCGCGTGGGCACAAGAGATCTACGCGACACTTGCCGAATGCGATGGTATTGAGTGGCGCTCACGGCAAAAAGATTCGGATCTGAACTGGTTGGTGTGGAAGCGTCCAACACGGATTTTCAACTTGAAATTTGCGAATTCCACTCCTCTGCTGGAGCTTGAAGGGCTCGACTTCGTGCGATCCATCGCGGCTAAGTGGAAAGTGATTCTCGACGATGATTTAGAGAACTGAAATGACAGCCAAAAGCCCGCGCTCAGTACTACATTTGGTCGATATCGTCTCCCGAGGCATCACCTCAAAGATCGATAGCCAATATGTCCCGGTCCTCAAATTCCTTGAGCACAATGCTGTGCTCACAGAAACGCTGGGCCGTTGGGCACTTTACTCGGCCGAATCTAACGGGGAACTTGTTGAGCGATCGCCACAACGCGAGGACATTGTAGTTTGCGAATCCGCTTTGCAACTCGTTGCACACGAACACAGCGGCTCGCACTCGGTTGAGCTTTACTCAATTGAAGTTACGGCTGCCGCAATCTACCGGCTAAGCGCGAACGCCGACGAAAACCTCGTCTTCGCAGAACTCTCGCGCCGCACTTGTGCACATGTACGTGGGTTTCTGCGCAATCGAGTCCTCCAGGAGTTGGCCGGAATGCGCTCACCTCCCGTCCCGTTCCAGAGTGAATGGGCAAAGCCAAAAAACCGTGCGAGAAAAAAACGCTCTCCACTCGGCGACCAAGCTACAAGTGAAGCCCCGAGCGCGCCAAAAATGTGAGTGGTTTTGTCACAGACACTAAGGACATTAGGTGTTTGCTCCGCCCTCGCACTACGCCATTTATGCTTGTGATCTACTGCAACTGGGATTCGTAGCTGACTCCATGAGCTTTCGGTTAACGCTCCCCCGTACTTGTAGTTGAATCAGCATGGCCCGCTTCACCCGCTCGCGCGTGCGCCCAAACTTCCGGCTTCATGTGCGGAAACAGCAGTACATCTCGAATCGACGGTTGGTCGGCGTAAAGCATTACTAGGCGGTCGATCCCGATACCTTCGCCGGCCGTCGGAGGCATGCCGTATTCCAGCGCGCGGATGTAGTCAGCGTCGTAGTGCATGGCCTCATCGTCGCCGGACTCTTTGGCTGTCATTTGTTCGGCAAAGCGTGCCGCTTGGTCTTCTGGGTCGTTGAGCTCAGAAAACCCGTTGGCTAATTCGCGGCCGGTCACGAAAAACTCAAAGCGATCGGTGACCTCTGGATCCAGGTCGTTGCGGCGCGACAGCGGGGATACTTCGGTCGGGTACTGAGTAATGAAGGTAGGCTGGCGCAAGCTCGCCTCCACGGTGCGATCAAAAATCTGCATCAAGCATTTGCCCCAACCGTCATTGGGGCTCAGCTTGATGCCCAGCCGCGCGCAATGCGCAGCCAGCGCGTCGCGATTGCGCGCATCGGCCGCGCTGATCTCAGGATTCACAGCCAATACCGCGTCGGTCGCGGTGATGCGCGCAAAGGGCGGTGCTAGGTCGATTTCTTCGCCCTGGTAGCGCAATTGCATGGTGCCTTTCAGCTCGAGCGCCATGGAGCGCAGCAAGTCTTCGGTCAAATCCATCAGATCGATGTAGGTCGCATACGCCCAATAAAATTCGAGCATGGTGAATTCGGGGTTGTGTCGGGTTGAGACACCTTCATTGCGAAAATTGCGATTGATTTCATACACGCGCTCAAAGCCGCCGACCACCAGGCGCTTCAGATAAAGCTCAGGCGCCACGCGCAGATACAGCGGCATATCGAGCGCATGGTGATGGGTTTTGAACGGGCGCGCGGTCGCCCCGCCCGGAATCACATGCATCATCGGCGTTTCTACTTCCAGAAAAGCGCGCGGTTCAGCTTCCAAATAGCGTCGGATATAGCTGATCATCGCCGAGCGCAGGCGGAACGTAGCGCGGGTTTCCTCGGTGACGATTAAATCCAGATAGCGCTGGCGATAGCGCGTTTCAGTGTCGCTCAGTCCAGACCACTTTTCAGGCAGCTGACGCAAGCCTTTGGCCAGCATTTTGAGCTCGCGCAAATGCACGGTCAGCTCGCCGGTTTTGGTGATGAACAAGGTGCCGACGGCCGCGATAATGTCGCCGATATCGAAGGTTTTGAATGCGGCATAGACGCCTTCCGGCAGCTCGTCGCGCATCATATACAGCTGAATCTCGCCACTTGCGTCGCGGGCTTTGGCAAAGCTCGCTTTGCCCATCACGCGCTTGATCATCATGCGCCCGGCGACACGGACTTCGATGGCAAGAGCTGCCAATTCAAGCGGATCACATGCGTCATAGCTTTGGTGCAAGGCAGCGGCAAAATGGCTCACCGAAAAGTCATTTGGATAAGCCTGCCCCAGAGTGCGCAGCGCGGTAAGTTTCGCGCGACGCTCAGCGATCAGGCGGTTTTCATCATTGGGTGCGGTGGGTTCAGTCACGGGGATTGGGCTCTGATGGCGGCGGCTCTTGCTTAAGCTCGTGCTCGCGTGGCGACGGCAGGCGGTCTAGGTAATGCACAAATTTGACGGCTGCAAACACGCCGATTGAGAAAAACACAATCACGGCCAACACCGCTAGCGCGATCGCTTCAATCTCGTTCATTTTTTCGGCCGTCGATTGATCAGCTTCAGACCAATCCAAACGCCCACCGCCAGCAGCACCACCGGCAGTAGCATCAAGGCGAGCACGATCAATCCAACCGACGCGTCGTTGTTCATGTGTCGCTTGCCATGCGCGCGAGCCTACAGGCCTTGCCGTAAAGACGCTTCGACAAAACCGTCGAGATCGCCGTCGAGCACGCGCTGGGTATCCATCCGCTCAACGCCGGTGCGCAAATCTTTGATGCGAGATTGATCAAGCACATACGAGCGAATTTGCGAGCCCCAGCCGATCTCGCTTTTGGCGTCCTCAGCGGCTTGCTTGGTGGCGTTGCGCTTTTGGGTTTCCATATCCCAGAGGCGTGCTTTGAGCATTTTCATAGCGGTTGAGCGGTTTTTATGTTGCGAGCGGTCATTCTGACACGCCACCACGATCCCGCTCGGGCCGTGGGTCAGGCGCACCGCGGATTCCGTTCGGTTGACGTGCTGCCCACCCGCGCCCGATGCGCGATACACGTCCATCCTGATATCGGCAGGGTTGATATCGATTTCAAAATCTTCATCCACTTCGGGCGACACAAACACGGATGCAAACGAGGTGTGGCGACGGTTACCGGAGTCAAACGGGCTTTTGCGCACCAGCCGATGCACGCCCGTTTCAGTGCGCGCCCAACCAAATGCATACTCGCCTTCAACGCGAATGGTCGCCGATTTTAAGCCCGCCACGTCGCCTGGCGATTCCTCCACCACCTCGGTTTTCCAACCGCGCCCTTCGCACCAGCGCACAAACATGCGGTAAAGCATTTGCGCCCAGTCTTGCGCCTCGGTGCCGCCGGAGCCCGCTTGAAAATCGATGAAACAGTTTAGCGGGTCCATTTCGCCTGAAAACATGCGCTGAAATTCGAGCTTGGCCACTTCGGCCTCGGCGCGTTCGAGATCGCGCGCGACGCCGGCCACGCCATCGGCGTCATTGAGCTCTTGAGACATCTCCAACAAATCGGACGAATCGGTGAGCAGCGCGGTCAACCGCACAATGCCATCGACGATGATCTCCAGGCGCACGCGCTCTTTTCCGAGCTCCTGCGCGCGTTCGGGCTGGTCCCAAATATTGGGCTGCTCCAGCTCGCCGCGCACTTCCTCCAGGCGTTCGCGCTTTAGATCGAAGTCAAAGATACCCCCTGAGGGCGGTCAAGCGCTCGGTCAGGTTTTCGATAGCGAAACGGTAGGGATTTAGTTCAAACATGGATGCGCACTTAAGGTTGATAGCCGTCGGCGTAAATTAAATCGTCGTAGTAGCGTGCAAGTGCACCGTCACCTGCATTCCCAGTCAGCGTCATGGAGCCTGAACTGAAGTCAAAATCGACTAGGTTCTGAAAATCTGCGGAGACGCTAAACTGCCCGCCGCCGTGCGCCGTGATTTGGCGCACCGCGTCAGTCGCATTGCCGCTGATTACAGCAAAGCTCAGTGCCTTGCCGCGTGAATTCAAGCGCGCAAAATACCCATCTGACAAGCCATCTGCAAGCAATCCGAGCGGCGCGCCCTGGTTGGGCGCAAACGTGCTCGCCCCACTAAACCGCCCGCCGACCAGTGCGCCACCGTCGGCAGCCGCACTCAGCGCCTCAACACTTATGCGCTGTCCTTGGCTTGCCAGCAAGTGCTCGGCCCATTGAAAGCCGCCATTCGTGTCGAAGGCAAGCGCATAGGCACCAAACGCGCTGCCCTGCGGTAGATTACTCAGCACGCGACTGTTGGGGCTTGGGTCAAAGTCAATATCGCCAGAGAAAGCGCCGGTAACAAAGATCAATTGGCGATTGCTGATCAGCCGCTCGGCAGT